>Ga0105046_10004970_pt1 | contig 21123 bp, 12 predicted proteins | sample MAT03_FD_78385 | JGI IMG/M metagenome (GOLD analysis project Ga0105046, IMG submission 78385) | Freshwater microbial communities from Lake Fryxell liftoff mats and glacier meltwater in Antarctica - MAT-03 (megahit assembly) | ecosystem: Environmental > Aquatic > Freshwater > Ice > Liftoff...
TACCAAGTGACGAACGCACTCTCGCTCTCGGCGGCCTACACCCATGCCTTCGAGAACTCGGTCTCCGGATTGATCACCCTCCCCACTGGAGCGATTCCTGGCTCGAAAATCAAAAGCACCGCCTCAGCCGACATGTTGACAGTCGGAGCGACAGTCAAGTTTTAGGGATCGAGTCGCCCGGAGACTCATGCTCTGCAACTCGAGAACTCGCCAGGATCGCGTCAATCCACGAACATAAACTCGTTGGTATTCAGCAGCACGAGACAGAGCGATGCGAGAGCGAGTTGCTCGGGAGTGCGAAGACTGGGGGGCGAATGCGGGGCGGAGATCGCGTACTTCTGATCGAGATATCTCCAGACTTCTTGCCGATCATCGTCGGGTAATGCGCGGTCAAAGGCGATGATCTCGGCCATCTCACCCTTCCAGAACTCGCTGCCAAAATCCCCTTGCGTCCCGATTTCATAGGGGCCATGGAGGTCTCTGTCGCCGAGGCCGCCTTGTGTGGCCAGTGACTTACGATTCTGGAACGTCTCTGCTTTTCCCGCAGCCGAGATCCCAGTCAAGATAAATGGTTGCGAAGGTTCGACGAGTTGACCCGCGCTCCCGAAGGCATCGGAGAAACGGACCCCCTGAGTGCCGACCGTGCCGAGAAAAATCGACGATGTCGATCGACTTCGACGATTCCAGTTCGTGATGATCTCACGAGGAATCTCATCGCGACCTCGATGAGTCGCTACGGCAAAGATGCTGAACTCTGCGGAGTGGATCACTTGTCCCGCCACATTGAGGAATGTCCGCTGGCCGTCAAATTGGAGTGCGGGCCGCCCCGCAATGATGCCCTTGATAAGCCGTGGTCGTCGTTCAGGATCTGCTTGTGAGGCATCATGCGGATGACTGCCCGTCGTTTGCACCTGATCCCGCCAGAAGAGAACTCTCCCTTCACTGTCGGTTTCGACTCCCCGGTCCGCGCGGAGCCACATCGAAAGTTCTTTCGTCATCTCGAGTGAGTCCGCGAGTTTCTGCGAACTTGGAACGAACTGGTTTGTCGGATCTTCACCTTTCGCAGAGAAATGCTCGCTCTGTTCTCGCAGATGATCAATTGCCGCCTGCCACTCATCAGTCTGAGGTTCACGACCAAGGACCAGCTTCCAGGCGAGTAATGCTCTTTCCTTCAAATCCATTCCGGCGATCCCGTCGATACGTACTGCTAACGCTTCGCTCTGCTGGTGGACGAACTCATTGTTCAGCAACGCGAGTGCTTGTGGGGCGACGGTCGTGACATCTCGTTGACCGCAGGTGCGTGTGGTGTCGCAGAAATCGAAGGCGGTCATGAGCGGCAGAACTCGCGAGCGCGCTGTCATCATGTAGACGCTGCGGCGACTCTGGTCCTCAATGGGTGATGCCGTCCAGGCCGCGTCTTTGCGAGAGAGCCCTTCGAGCGCCTCGGAACTCATCGACGGCGTAAAGCTCGGGCCACCGACCTGCTCGCTGATGGAACCACTCGCTACCAGGATGGCGTCGCGAATCGCCTCGGCATCGAGACGCTGGCGATTGAAACGCCACCACTTTCGATTCGTAAAGTCCCGTTGTGCAGACTCCTCCTCCAGCGGATGCTTCGACGACTGGCGATACACACTCGACAGCATCAACAACTTGTGCATCCGCTTCAGCGACCAGGGCACCGCGTGTTCCACTGGGCGTCCTGCCTCCGCCTCCCAAGTCGGATGCATGAACTCCTCCGCCAGCCAGTCGAGCAATTCCGGGTGCGTCGGGGGATCGCTCTTAAACCCAAAATTATTAGCTGATCGCACGAGCCCCTCGCCAAAGTGATGCAGCCACAGACGGTTGACCATCACCCGAGCCGTCAGCGGATTGCGGGGGTCGACCATCCATCGAGCCAGCTGCCATCGCCGCTGTGTTGTCTTGCTCTCTGCCGGTGGGGGCTCGAGCGGTCGGTCGAGAACCGGCACGGCAGACAGAAACCCCGGCTCGACGACATCGCCGGGGCGGCTGCGCTCGCCTTTGATGAGCAGATGAATCGGCTCGGCAGTCGGCCCCTTGTCGGTCCAGCCAAAGACATCAAACCCGAGCTCCTCCTTGGTCGGCCCGCCCAGATTCGCCTGACCCAGCGGCCCTGCCCAGAAGACACTCGCGAGGCGGTAATAGTCGGTCTGCTGAATGGGATCGAACTTGTGATCGTGACAGCGGGCACACTTCACAGTCAGCCCCAGAAACGCCGACGAAGTCGTGTCGACCATGTCTTCCAGCCGTTCGTACAAGTAGTCCGCTGCGTCGTTCGGCTCATCGTTCCATGTCCCGGCCCGGATCATGCCGGTCGCGATCACCGACTGTTCGTCACGATCCGGAATCTCATCGCCCGCGAGCTGATGCAGCACAAACTTGTCGTACGACATGTCGGAGTTGAGGGCGTGGATCACCCAGTCGCGGTACTTCCAAATCCCCGGCTTCAGTTGATCCCGCTCATATCCACACGTTTCCGCATACCGCACAACATCGAGCCAATGGCGGCCCCAGCGCTCACCGTAATGCGGTGAGGCGAGCAGGCGATCGATCAGTGAGCCATAGGCGTCCGGCGATTCGTCGCGCAGAAAACCTTCGACCTGCTCGACGGTCGGCGGCAGTCCGAGTAAGTCGACGTAAGCCCGTCGCACGAGAGTGCGTTTGTCGGCTTCAGGGGCCAGAGTGAATTGATCACCTTCCAACTTGGCCAGGATGAAAGCATCGACCGGAGTGCTGACTCGTTGCTGAGTGGCCACCATGGGGATCGCCGGTCTCTGGACGGATTGAAAGGCCCACCAGTCGCGCCCCGCCCGGCTCTCGTTCGTCCGTTCGTACAGGTCGAGGACCCGCCCCTCGGGCCAGTCAGCCCCCGCAGCCACCCACTCTCGCAGAGCAGCAATTTCGGTCTCCGGCAGTTTTCGAGACTTCCCCGCAGTCTTCGGCGGCATCTCCCCCTTCCAGACTCGCTCGTAGAGGAGGCTCACCTCGGGCTTCATCGCCTTCAGCACCGCACCGCTGTCGCCGCCGAGCAAGGCTGATTCTCGCGTGGTCAGGTCGAGCCCGCCCGATTTCTCTTGGGCGTTGTGGCACTCGATACACTTCGCCGATATGAGCGGAGCGATCAACGCCTCGAACTCAACTCCGGCTTGGCAGTCGGCAGTCACCCAGACCAAACACAAAATGCAGCGCCAACGATTCATGCACCACTCCCCAGATGAAATACCCGGAGCATGATACCCGGTCAGGTCCAGGCCTCCCAATGTCTCGTAGCCTCATCGGCCATCGATGTGTGTGCGCCTCAGAAATTGGTGGAGAGAAGAATTTCCCCTTAAAGGCACGGAGACACGGAAGAAACCCGTGGAATTGAGAGCCTGCCGGGTACGAAATCCCCAAGCAGAGCCAGAAAGCTGCTCCCTCTGGAGATTCATCCAAGTTCATGCTGTGGGATGTCCGGCAGTCGCTGGAGTCATGCACGGCCCTCCACTCTCAACTCGGCTCTGTGTCTCTGTGTCTCTGTGTCGAATTTCGACTTTAAGGCTCATCGGCGTTTGGGACGAACACGCGCAATCCGCCATTGCCGGTCAGGTCTCGACTCTCCATAATCCCTGATCAACACCGACATTGCTCTAAAAGGACAATGTCTTCATTGACCTAGCACAGGGAGGGAGTCAGTCATGCCGGTCTATTCCGACAACGCCGAGTCCATTGGACACACACCACTCGTCCGCATTAACAGCCTGACCAAAGGGCTGCAGGCCACCATTCTGGCCAAGATCGAAGGTCGGAATCCCGCCTATAGCGTCAAGTGCCGCATCGGGGCCGCGATGATCTGGGACGCGGAGAAGTCCGGGAAGCTGAAACCGGGGATGCAGGTCGTCGAACCGACCAGCGGAAATACCGGGATCGCCTTGGCGTTCGTCTGTGCTGCCAAGGGATATCCCCTCACCCTGACGATGCCGGATACGATGTCAATCGAGCGGCGAATGCTCCTCAAAGCCTTCGGGGCCACTCTGGTACTCACTCCCGGAGCGGAAGGGATGCCGTGCGCGATCACCAAGGCTGAGGAGATCGCCAAGGATCCGAACTTCTACCTCCCCCAACAGTTTAAGAACCCCGCCAACCCCGCGATCCACCTCAAAACCACCGGCCCAGAAATCTGGGAAGACACCGACGGCAAGGTCGATATCTTCGTCGCCGGAGTCGGCACCGGCGGCACCATCACCGGAGTGTCTCGCTACTTCAAAGAAGTACGCGGTAAGAAAATTCAATCGATCGCCGTCGAGCCCTCGGGCAGTCCCGTCCTCTCGGGAGGGGCCCGCGGAAAGCACAAGATTCAAGGCATCGGGGCGGGATTCATTCCTGAAATTCTCGATCTAAAGCTCATCGACGAGGTCATGCAAATTACCGATGAAGAAGCCCTCGAAATGGCCCCCCGCGTCGCTCGCGAAGAAGGCATTCTCTGCGGCATCAGCTGTGGCGCTGCGATGGCAGCCGCCCTCAAGGTCGCCGCTCGTCCCGAGAACGCGGGCAAGACGATCGTTGTGATCCTGCCCGATTCGGGAGAGCGGTATCTCTCGACCCCCATGTTCGAGTTTGCCCGCGCATAATCGGGGCTCGCGTGTTTGCTGGATACCTGAATCCGTCAGCAATCGGCGGACGGTGATGTCCGTTGTCCGCCCTGACTGATAGAAATCGAGGTTCGCCATGGTTCGTCGACTCATTCTCGTTGCTGTTCTAAGTGCCTTGATCTCCGGAGCCGGACTCCGGGCCGAAGACCCCGCGCCTCCCAAGACCCACACGGTCGCATCCGGCCCCTTCGAGGTCGCGGCGACATTCGAGGGAGCGATTCAGTCGCACGGAGCAGCAGAGATCCAGATCAAGCCGGAAGAGTGGACTGCCTTCACGGTCGAGTCGGCCATCGAGTCCGGTGAACTCGTTCAGGCCGGAGAAGAGCTGGTCAAGTTCGAGACCAAAGCCTTCGACCGGGAGTTCGACGATCTCCAGTTTCAGGTCGAAGCCGGTGACTTGGCCATCAAGCTGGCCCAGATTGAGCTGGAGCTGATCAGCAAGACGAACCCCCTCGATCTCGAAGCTGCGGAGCGTTCGGCGCAAGTGGCCACTGAAGAGTGGGATTACTACCAGAAGTTGGGTGAAGCTCTGGAACGCCAGAGTGTCGAAGAAAACCTGAAGTCGGTCCGCGATATGGTGGAAGGCTCGGAAGAAGAACTTGACCAGCTGGAGAAAATGTACAAGGCCGATGATCTCACCGAAGAGACGGAAGAGATCATCCTCAAGCGGGCCCGCCGCGAGGTCGAGAGGGCTCAGTTCTCACTCAAGGTCTCTCAAGTCCATCATGACCGCCGCCTGGAGCAAGAACTGCCCCGCGAGAAGCGCTTGAAAGAGGTCGCCAAAGATCGCGAGGCTCTGAGTCTCACCAAGGCTCGGGTCAATCTGCCTCTCACGCTCAGTCAGAAAACCGTCGAACTCGAAAAGCTCCAGCATGCTCAGAAGCAACTCACCGACAAGCAGCAAAGATTGAAGAAGGATAAAGAGCTGCTCACGCTGAAATCACCCATCGATGGTGTCGTGGTCTACGGCCAAGCTGAGCGCGGCAAGTGGACGACGACCGACGCCATGCGGATGAGCCTGCGGCGAGGCGGAGCGATCTCGGCCCACCAGGTCATCATGACCATCATTCCCGACGCGGGGGCATTCGTCTGGGTCGATATCCCGGAAAAGGAGATCGGGAGTTGCCGCGTCGGTCAGACGGGAGATTTGGCCTTGACCGCTTACCCCGGCATCTTGCTGCCGTGCGAGCTGATGGGGCACACGCGAGTCTTTACGAAAGACGGCATCTTCGGAGGAATGGTGGAGGTCAAAGCCGAAAAGGATGATCCCCGCCAGCGCCCCATTATGACAGGCATGACCGGAAAGCTGCGGCTCGTTTTGTTTTCGGAGAAAGAGGCCATCGCGGTCCCCTCCACAGCCGTCTTTGCCGATGAGGACAACACGAATCTACGGTACGTCTACATCACTGTCGAGGGCGCTGAGCCCCGGCAGCAACCCGTCGAGGTTGGGTTGAGCAGTGCGACGAAAACGCACATCAAGTCGGGGCTTCAGGCGGGCGACAAGATTCTGCTGACCAAGCCCGAGGTGAAGTAGTGCCGCATCCATGTTCACCTCGACGTGGGTGAGGGGCCAGGCTTGAGGCCGCTCTTTCTCTGCGGGCCGACGATCGCCCGAATTCCAACCCATTTCCTGCCCTCCAATTTGGTTTTGCTTTCCCGGAGCAATCGTCACTTGGCTCGCCCGCCCACCGCTGATTCCTTCTCGCCCGCAGACCTCCAGCTGTTCCACCGGGACGGTTATCTGATCGTACGTGGCTTGGCTCCCACAGACCTGCTCCAACGCATGCGGCACGTGACGAAAGAGGGACTATCGCGCACTATCGAACCGGTCGAGTTCGAGGCGGACCTGCACTACCCAGGCGCTCCGCAGTCCCACGATGAGGAAGGAGGCCGCACAGTTCGCCGACTCAAGCAGGCCCTGACCCGCGATTATGCCTTCCTGCAATGGGTCACTCTGCCAGCTGTGCTCGATCGACTCAAGCAGTTGCTTGGTCCACGCGTGGTCTGCCCGTTGGCGCATCACAACTGCATCATGACCAAGGAACCTCGGCACAGCAGTGACACCGGCTGGCATCAGGACATCCGTTACTGGTCCTTCACCCGCCCCGAGTTGGTCAACATGTGGCTGGCGCTCGGTGACGAGACCCCGGAGAATGGGTGCCTGAAGCTCATTCCCGGAACTCACCGCATGCAGTTCGAACGAGATCAGTTCGACGAAACGCTCTTCCTGCGAGAAGACCATCCCGCGAACCAACCGCTGCTGGCGAATGTCGTCCACGCCCCCTTGGAGCCCGGCGACGTGCTCTTTTTCCACTGCCTGACGTTCCACGCCGCGACACGCAACTACTCTACCGAAACCAAACTTTCCGCAGTCTTCACCTTCCGCCCCGAAGACAATCCCCCACTCCCGAACAGCCGGTCGAGCGGCTCGCCAGAACTATTGCTCCCATAGCGCGGGCTCCGTCAGAGTTGATAGAACATCGGCGACCGTCCATGCGGCGAGTTCGGCTCGCCACAGCCAAATCATCGTCCCCTCGCTACCAGCGGCCTGTTCGTCAAAGTCCATGCGACAGATTCTGAATCCGCTCTAATGACCGGACTTTGCAATGAGAGTCAGTTCATATTGACGACTCGCGAGGATGGATCAATTCCGGCGAGTCATTCCGGACCGAACCGACCAGCGATGAGACGGCGAACTCGGTCATCTCGTTATCGGGGTATTGGTCGAGCATCGGGAGCAGCTGTTCCGGCTCTGTGAGTTTGGAGTCGAGCCACGGGGCGAACTCAGCGGGGGAGAGGATCACCGGCATGCGGTCGTGCAGGGGCTGCATGAAGGGGCTGGCCGATGTGGTGAGGATGGTACACGACTCGACCCTGGACCCGTCCGGCGGTTGCCACGACTCCCACAGCCCGGCGAACGCGAACGGCTGTCCCGAGCGGAGTGTGATGTAGTGGGGTTGTTTTTGTTTGGAGGTGAGGGCTTGCCACTCATAGAAGCCGTCGGCCGGGATGAGGCAACGGCGGCGGCGGAAGGCTGTGCGGAATGATGGCTTCTCCGCGACCGTCTCGGACCGGGCGTTGAACAGGGGCGGGCCGGTGAGGGACTTCGACCAGCTGGGGATCAGACCCCACCGCATGGCCACGGCTTCACGTGTCGAATTGTCGGAAGCCGCCCGGATCGCCAGGACGTTTTGCGTCGGAGCGATGTTGTATCGTGGGGTGGTCTCGGGTTCGCGCAAGAGGTCGAAGAACTCGGCGAGTTCTTGCGAGGTGATTCGAAGTGTGTAGCGTCCGCACATGAGGTGCATCGTACTGAATGGGACGGAGAGTGGTGAACTCCCCGAAATGGCTCGCCTCGAATGTGCTGTTGACGGGAAGTGTACGCCCGTATATTTTTAGTGAATGCTTGTTCACATTGACCGATCTGAAGAACTCCTCAACCTGCGACGGAGAATGGCTTCGTCTGTAGGGGGCGGTCCGCACGGGGAACGAGTGCCGGCTGCAACTCGACAGAGGACTGAAAGCTTTGGACCGCGGGTGGAACCCCTCTGGGAACTCGGTTCCGGGGTGGTGCAAGAGTGGGTGGCGACAGCCGAAGGAAGTGGTGTCTTCGAGTTGGCGTTGTGGAACACCAGGCAGTCCTTGCGCAGCCAATCGATCATCGCGGGCGGGCGGTGGCTCGCGGTAAATACCGTTCTTTGGCCGGTCGCCATGGCTGAGCGGGGCGTCGATCTCTCACGGGTGATTGAGGTGCAAGTGCCTGAGCCGAACGAACTGCTGTGGACGGTCGAGCAAGGGTTGCGGTCGCGGGGAGTTGATCTGGTGGTCTGCCGAGTCGAGCGGCTCTCGTCGGTGGCCTTTCGACGTTGGAAGCTGGCAGCGGAAGTTGGCGGAACTCGCTGCATCGTGTTGCGTGGGGCGGATGCACTCCGGGAAACGAGTTGGGCCGATCTGCGGGTGCAAGTGACTCCGCTCTGTTCATCCGAGTGGGACAAGCGCCGTTGGAGAATCGAGACGCTCAAAGTGCGGAACGGATTGCCGGGGGGAATCATCGAGGTGGAGTGGGATCGTGAAACAGATTGTCTGCGTGTGGTTTCCGTTCTGGCCGATTCAACGGCGGCTCCCCGTGCAGCCGGAGCTTAAAGGGCAAATTGTGATCCTGCACACGCCTCTCGACAGTCGATCCCCGCATGTGGTGCTGGGTAACCGTAAGTCACTCCGGCAAGGCGTCCAGCCGGGCATGCCGCTCGCCGAAGCCCGCAGCTTGGTGCCTCGCGGACGCTTCTTGGAACACGACCCCGATGCGGATCGCGAGCGGCTGCGAGAACTCGCGTGGGAGTGCCAGCGGTTCACTCCCCGAGCGGGTTTGGAAGAGGCCGACGAACCTGACTGTCTGTTCCTGGATGTGACGGGTTGTGGGCATCTGTTCGGTGACATTCGCGGTCTGTGCCTCCAAATTGCTCGGTACTTTCGCGGGCGGGGTTATTGGGTAAAGGGAGCGTGTTCACCCACTTGGGGAGCATCATTAGGATTGGCCCGCAATACCGCGTCGTCGACGCCCAGGCGTGACCATTCGGGAGAGCGTCTGTTTGAAATCGTCACATCAGAGGAACTCTCAACTCGTGTGGCCATGCTGCCCGTGACGGCGCTGCGGCTCCCGGTGGAAACACTTTCCATGCTGGCCGAATGTGGACTGCGAACAGTCGGCCAACTGCTGGAACTGCCCCGCTCCAGCTTACCCTCGCGGTTTGGAACTCCACTGCTGTTGCGACTCGACCAAGCGCTGGGAGCGGTCGAAGAGCTACTCACACCTGAAGTCCCTCCCCAACCGATCATGGTTCGGCAACGGTGGGAGTACCCGATTCATGCTGCGGCGGACATCGAATTGGTGTTGCGGGAGTTACTGGAGCGAGTGCTATTGGAACTCAAGAAGCGGCAACGAGTCACGCAAGAGTTGCGAGTCGCTTGGAAGACGGAGACGGGTGAGCCGGAACCATTGGTGATCCGCCTGCTGAAGCCGACCCAATCGGCGGACAAGCTGGGCGAATTGCTCTCGCTTCGGCAGGAACGCTTTCCGCTCTCGGGTGGCGTCACATCGATCGAAATGGAGTTGATTCCCAGCCTGCGCGAAGCGGCGAAACGGAACACACTCTTTGAGCAAGACGACACGCGAGAAGCGGAGTTCGCTCACTTGATCGAACGCCTCAGCCAGCGATTGGGAGAAGGCGCGGTCATGCGGTCTCGGCTTCAACCCGAAGCTCAACCGGAACTGGCTGCGACCAGTGGACCGTGGTTACAGACGGGAATCAAGACGCTACGCAGGGCGTCGTCTCGCAAGAATCCGAACCGTGAAAGCGAGCCAACAGGCGAACCTCTCAGTCAGAGCAACGCTCTCATCGCGACTCGCCCCTTGCGTCTCTTGCCGAATCCCGAACGAGTGGCCAACTGCATTCTTGGTTCTCATGCGTTGGAGCATTTTCGCTGGCGGGGCCATGAGTATCGAGTGCATGACTGCTCTTGGCCTGAACGAATTGTGACCGGTTGGTGGCGAGAACGGTCGGTGCATCGCGATTACTATCGCATCGAGACGGAAGGCGGAGCCAGGTTTTGGGTGTTCCAGGACTTGGAGAATCATCAGTGGTCGTTGCATGGGGTCTATGAGTGACCTCATGCCTGAAGCTCCTCCACTCGCGAAGCCATTCCGTCCGTTGCCAGTTCCCCGGTCGACAGCAGAGCCAGAACGCAGCCTCTATGCTGAACTCCACTGCAAGTCGAACTACTCCTTTCTCCAAGGAGCATCGCATCCGGATGAGCTGGTTCAGCGGGCCAGTGACTTGGGATATGCCGCTCTCGCGATCACGGATCGTAACTCACTCGCGGGAGTGGTGCGGGCACACGTTGCCGCGAAGGCCATCGGGTTCCCGCTGCTCATCGGAGCTGAAATCACTCCGGTCGACGCTCCCCCGGTTGTGTTACTGGCCATCGACCGAGCGGGGTATGGTCGACTCTCCACGCTGATTACGCTCGGCAGAAGACACGCACCGAAGGGGCAGTGCCACATCACTCGCCGACAGATCGCAGACCACGCGGACGGATTGATCGCCTGCGTTGTGCCGCAGTCACATTCCCCAGACTCATTGTCGTTCTATCGCGAAGCATTCGACGACCGAGCCTATCTGCTCGCCGAACTCCATCTCGGTCCCGACGACCAAAGGCAACTCGCGGCGCTGCAACGACTCTCCCAATCAACCGCGTTACCGCTCGTAGCGGCGAACGATGTCCACTATCACGTCGCCACTCGTCAACCGCTGCATGATGTTCTGACCGCCACGCGGCATCATTGCTCGGTTGCGGAGTTGAGAGAACGTCGCTTCCCCAATGCCGAGCGGCATCTCAAATCCGCAGCAAAGATGGCCAAGCTGTTCGCCCCGTGTCCCGAAGCGATCCAGCGGACGCGCGAGATCGCCTCTCGCTGCCGGTTCTCGCTGGATGAGCTGCGGTATGAGTACCCGCATGAACTCTGCCCAACGGGAGTGACGCCGACCGAACACCTCTATCGCCTGACGTGGCAAGGAGCCAGTGACCGCTACCCGCAAGGCATCACTCCCAAGGTACGCGGGCTGATCGAACACGAACTCGCTCTCATCGCGGAACTGAAGTACGAAGCCTACTTCCTCACTGTTTGGGACATCGTGCGGTTTGCCCGCAGTCGGGGGATTCTCTGCCAAGGTCGCGGCTCTGCGGCGAACTCAGCCGTCTGTTACTGTTTGGGAGTCACCTCCGTCGACCCCGACCGAATCGATGTGCTGTTCGAACGCTTTATCTCCCGCGAACGGGGTGAGGCTCCCGATATCGATGTCGATTTCGAACATGAACGGCGTGAAGAAGTCCTGCAATACCTCTACGAAAAGTACGGTCGCGACCGGGCGGGGATGACAGCTGCTCTCATCACCTACCGCCCCCGCTCAGCCGTGCGAGATGTCGGCAAGGCTCTGGGGTTCTCTTTGGATCGGGTCGAAAAGCTGGCCAAGAATCTCGACCATATCACCAGCGATGAGCAGTTCGCAGCCCGCTTTGGCGAGGCGGGCGTGGACCCCACCAGTCGTACCGGGAGGCAGTGTTTACTGCTCACCCAGGAACTACTCGGGTTCCCCCGGCATCTCTCCCAGCATGTCGGCGGCATGGTGATGACGCAGGGTCTGCTGCATGAGTTGGTCCCCATCGAGAATGCCGCGATGCCGGGCCGGACGGTGATCGAATGGGACAAGGACGACCTTGATGCACTTGGTCTTTTGAAGGTCGATTGTCTGTGCCTGGGCATGCTTAGTGCCATCCGCCGGGCACTGGAAATAGTGAATCGTCTCCACCCTCGAATGACACCGCTCGACCTCGCCACGATCCCCGCTGAAGACTCCGCTGTCTACGACATGATCTGCCAGGCCGATACCGTCGGCGTCTTCCAAATCGAAAGCCGGGCGCAGATGTCGATGCTGCCTCGGCTGAAGCCCCGCTGCTTCTACGATCTCGTCATCGAGGTCGCCATTGTTCGCCCCGGTCCAATTCAAGGCGACATGGTGCATCCCTATCTACGCCGGCGACGGGGTGAGGAACCCGTCACGTTCCCGGATGATCGCATCCGCAGCGTCCTCCATAAGACGTTGGGCGTTCCGCTGTTTCAGGAACAGGCGATGAAGCTGGCGATGGTCGCGGCGGGGTTCACTCCCGGTGAGGCCGATCAACTCCGCCGAGCCATGGCCGCCTGGCGACGTAAGGGCGGACTGGAGCCGTTCCGTCAGAAGCTCGTCGATGGGATGGCAGGCAACGGTTACGACACGGAGTTTGCCGAGCGGGTCTTCAAACAGATTTGCGGCTTCGGTGAGTACGGCTTCCCCGAGAGCCATGCAGCCAGTTTCGCGCTCCTGGTCTATGTCTCCGCTTGGCTCAAGCACTACCACCCCGCGGCCTTCACAGCCGCTTTACTCAACAGCCAACCGATGGGATTCTATGCTCCGGCTCAACTGATCGCCGACGCACGAAAACACGGAGTCTCAGTCCTTCCGCCCGACGTGAATGCCAGTGCGTGGGACTGCACACTGGAGAACGGGGTGAGTGGTGAGTGGTTAGAGGTGAGTGAGAAAGAGACAAGGGACAAGGGGCAAGTGGCAAGTGGAGAGACCCCTTCGGTCGCTCAACCCTCAACTCTCAACTCTCAACCCTCTTCCTCACTCCGCCTCGGCCTTCGCATGGTGGCCGGTCTGCCGATCTCCGCTGCCGAGCAAATCCTTCGAGTGAGGCAGCACGGCCCCTTCCAATCCGTCGATGATTTCATCACCCGCACGGGACTCGGACGCGGAGCCAGCCAGCGTCTCTCCCGAGCGGATGCCTTCGCCTCCCTCGGGATCGGTCGGCGTCAGGCCCTCTGGCAAGCTCTCCCCACTCACGAGCCGGGGTCACTCTTCCGCAACGTCCCTGACCATGAACAACCCGCCGCACTCCCCGCACTCTCCCCTGCAATGGAAGTCACCGCCGACTACCGCACCACGGGACTCTCCCTGCGGGCTCATCCCTTCCAGTTCCTGCGAGAACAAGTTTCCGTTCTGGGTGTCGTCCCCGCCAAAGATTTGGAATCCCTCCCCGACGGCCAGCGGGTGAAAGTCGCGGGACTGGTCCTGTTACGTCAACGCCCCGGCACTGCCAAGGGCGTGACATTCGTCACCCTCGAAGACGAAACCGGACAAGTCAACCTCGTCATCTGGCAATCGGTCTGGGACCACCACCGCCGGGCTGCCCGCAACGCCAATGCCCTACTCGTCTCCGGCCACCTCCAAAAAGCCGAAGGCACCGTCCACGTCATCGCCCAACGTCTCCAAGACCTCTCCGAACACCTTGTCGGTATCCCCGCCCACAGCCGCGACTTTCGGTAGCGACGGTCTCAAGCACCACCACGCTTTGAATGCACCGGCTGCTGCGACCGGAGTTAGGAGCTGATTGCCCGCTCTTTCAAGCCCATCCTCCCAAATAGTCGGATGAACCAGAGCGATCAGGCACAGCCTGACCTGCCTCGCTGCCGTGCTCGGGCCGGTGAAATGTGAGGGGCTGTTTCGTTCGCAAGATCTTCCTGACTTGCCGCACTTGTCCGAAACATGATGGGAACAGACGCTGACGAACTCGGAGTCCTGGGAAGTTGGACAATCGGTGGCAGGGTGAACCTATGAAGAACATCAGAGGTCGAGCCGGGAACTTGAGCGGGACTTTGGTCACGTGGTCAAGTGCGGTAGGTTATCGGACCGTCGAGTCCGGTGATTTCGTCGGCCGCATCCGGCGGAGCACCGACTCCGTGATCAACACCACCAGTGAGGCGATCATGAACACGGTGAAGAAGATGTTCAGCCCGCCCTTGATCATCATGCCAAGGTTCTCGGTCTCGCGACCGGTCGTGAAGTCGGTGAGGAACTTGCCGGTCACCATTTGGTAACTGGCGGTGGTCGTCGTGATGATGACGAACACCATGGGGATTAGCGTCAGCAGCGCGAACTTGCCGCGTCCGTTGTTGAGAGCCCACATGCTGACGATGCACAGGGCGATGGCAGCCAGCATCTGGTTCGCGATCCCGAACATCGGCCAGATTGTATCGATCGAGCCGGTCCAGATCAGCGTGCCCCAACCGAGCGTCACGAGCGCTGTCGAGATGATCGCCCCCGGCAGCCAGTCGGTCTTCGCGAAGGGTGAGTAGACCTTGCCCAAGACTTCTTGCAGCAGGAACCGCGCGATCCGCGTCCCAGTGTCGATCGTGGTGAGGATGAAGAGCGCCTCGAACATGATCGCGAAGTGATACCAGTACTTGATGAGCGAATTGACATCGACTCGTCCGCCAGAGACCTTCGCCGTGGCATCGGTCAGAATCTTCGACATGCCGAGAGCCAGCGTCACAGCCCCGCCGGTGCGGCCTCGCAGCGACTCACCGCCGACCTGCTCTTCAAGCAAGGGAAGATTGTCCGAGGTGGCGTTCATCTTCTCCAGCACCGAGGCATACTGCTCGACCTTCGACAGGTCGATGTTCACTGCCCAGTAGTCACCCTGCGGCAAACTCGCAGCTGCGATGAGAGCGACGACTCCGACGACTCCTTCGCACAGCATGGCTCCGTAGCCGATCATGCGGATGTCGCTCTCTTTGTTAATCATCTTGGGAGTGGTCCCCGACGCGACCAGCGCGTGAAACCCCGACACGGCTCCACACATGACGCAGATGAAGCAGAACGGGAAGATTGCCCCATTGAAGTACGGGCCACCGCCGTTCTTGAAGAACTCGTTGATCGGCGGGGCTTCCATTTTTGGATTGGCGATGACGACGGCGACGATCAGTAGAATGATGGTCCCGATCTTGAGGAAGCTCGACAGATAGTCTCGCGGGCAGAGCAAAAGCCAGACCGGCAGCACCGAGGCGATGAACCCGTAACCGCAGATGGCGAGTATCGTCTGCTCCTTGGTCAGCGAGAAGTACGGTTCCCAGGCCGACCCCGGAATCCAGTTCCCCATCACCGTCACAGCCAGCGTGGCCAGCGCTCCGAGGATCGAGGCTTCGACGACTTTCCCCTTCCGAAACACATACATATAGAGACCGACGAGTAGCGCAATCGGCACGGTGCAGGCAATGGTGAACGTGCCCCACGAACTGCCGGGGACGAGTTGAGTCGCTCCCGGTGGAAGGGTGACAGTCTGCGTCGCTCCATTGACCGCCCATACCGTGGTCTCCGAGCCCGCCTTGGCCGCGATGGTAAACGATTCGGACCGTCGGACTTTCGATCCGTTGGGATACAGGACTTCGCTCCCTTGAGGAAGGTACAGCAACTCCCGTCCGTCGCCGTTTCCCAATGAGAGCGGTTGGTCATCCGGCAGGACAACTTTCGTGTTCGCGGCGAGTTTAATTTCCTCACCCCCCAAAGCCTTCACGACCACAATGCCGAGTCCCGATAACGCGATGATCACCACGAAGAGGATCGCGATCGATGCGACAGTGCCGCCCACATTCCCGATCTCGGCACGCGCGATCTCGGCCAGCGATCGCCCGTTGTTTCGCACGCTGGCCGCCAGCACGAGCATGTCCTGCACCGCTCCAGCGAGACAAACTCCGACGACGATCCATATCAGGCCGGGCATGTACCCAAACTGAATCGACAGCACCGGCCCGATCAGTGGACCGGCTCCCGAGATGGCCGCAAAGTGATGCCCGAACAGCACCCACTTATTCGTCGGGTGGTAGTTCTGTCCGTCATTCAGTGTGTGAGCAGGAGTGATCCGCAAGTCATCCAGCACAGCCACACGGGCCGCCAGAAACGCGCTGTAGTATCGGTAGGCAATCGCCAGGATGCAGAGAACTGCAATCAGAATCGGCATGGCATGCATGAAGGGCTCAAGCGGAAGGAACAACTGGACGCCCCGAGATTCCAAGGCGTATCGTTTCACAAGATACCGGTTCGAGCGACCACCGGGCAGGGAAGGATGAAATCACGTCAAAACTCACGTTGAGCCGCATCCGGTCGTTGCTAAGGTTTCAATTCATCCGATGATTCTTGGTGGGACCCCGCCTTGAGTTCGCCATCGGCTCTCCGCAACCGTACGTTCAATCGCCTACACCAAGCACAACACACACTTCAAATACCCCGACTCGGGGCAGTGAATCGACACGGGATGATCGGGAGCGGCACCGCGAGACTCGATGATTCTCACCGGCCGGTTCGTGGAGAGGGCGGCGTCGGCGAGGACATCCTCGAACTCGTTGCGGCTGACCAGTCCCGAACAGCTGCAAGTGGCGAGGAGTCCCTGCGGTTCGAGGACGCTCAGGGCCAGTGAATTCAAGCCGTGGTAGCCGCGCAACGCGGCATCGATCTGATTGCGGGCTTTCGCGAGCTTCGGCGGGTCGAGGATCACGACATCGAAGCGGTCGCCCCGGTCGCGAGCCTGCTCCAGAAAGGTCCACGCATCGGCTTTCACGAACGTGGTCCGGTCGGCAAAACCGTTGAGTTCCGCGTTCCCGGTCGCCAGCCCAATCGCACTGGCCGAGCCATCCACAGCTGTGACGTGTGCAGCCCCACCGCGAGCGATAGCGGTCAAGGCGAAACCGCCGCTGTAGGTGCAAACATCGAGAACTCTGCGTCCGGTACAGAGTTTCGCGACAGCCAGGCGGTTATCTCGCTGGTCGAAGTAGAAGCCGGTTTTCTGGCCGCTTCGGATGTCCACGCGATAGCTTACGCCGTGCTCGACGACGGTGAGATCTGCTGGCGGCTCCTGGCCACAGACCAACCCCTCACTGGGTGGAAAACCTTCTTTGTCGATCACTGCCGTGTCAGTCCGACGCCAGATGCCAAGAGGTTGGAGCAGTTCCCGCAAGGTGGCGACGATGACTGCTTCTTGCTGCGACAGAGCCAAGCTCGTCCACTGCAACAGCAGAAAGTCACCGTACCGATCGACGGTCAGCCCACTGAGGCCGTCCCCTTCGCTGAAGATCAACCGGCACGCCCGCAGCTTGGGGCCATCGCCAAAAATCCGGATGCGGCTGGCGATCGAGCGGGTCACGCGCTCCGCCCAGAACCGTTCGGTCAGCAGCTGAGACTCGTCCCAGGAGTAGAGTCTCACGCGGATCGCACTGTTCGGATTAAACAGACCCCAGGCGATGAACTCCCCCTCGGCGGTGAGGAGTCGGACAGCGTCACCTGGACCGGGCATTCCTTCGATCCGGCCAACCGCTCCGACGAACACCCAAGGATGCCGATGGATGAACGGGACAGCTTTACCGGGCCGAAGCCAGACGGTGGACATAGCCACGACGTTGCCTTTATGGACGAGCGACTGTGAGCGACAGGGTGCTAGCCCTCGGCTCTGCCTAAATCGTGTTGTTCGGAACTGCTGGGAGCGTCCGACCGTATCTCGCTCTCCCAGACGCGTCGACGGCTAGCGCAGCTCACGGAGTCGGAGCGGGGGTGTCGACTTCTTGCAGGTAGGCCAGAAGCCGATCTCGCTCACTGGTGAGGTGTCGGACTCGCAATTGCGATCGCACGCGGGTGCGGAGTTCCAATCGATGCACTGGCTTCGTCAGAAAGTCATCCGCCCCAGCCGCAAGTGCCTTTTCGATGTCTCCCATCTCTTTCAGAGCGGTAATCATCAGAATGGGAATCAGCTTCGTGGCGGGGTCTTTCTTGAGTTGGGAGCAGACTTCGTACCCGCTCAACTTCGGCATCATGATATCGAGTAGGATCAAATCGGGATGCTTAGCGCGTGCCATATCCAAGGCTTCGCGTCCATCAACCGCCATCAGAATCTCATGCCCGTCATCCACCAGATAGGCTTCGAGCAGCTCGCGATTCTGCTGGTTATCATCAGCGACCAAAATTCGACCAACCGGGTGTGCATCACTCATGGCTCGGACATCCTTCACAGCAGCTCGCAGGTGAACACCTTGCTGGCAGCAGTGACCAGAGTATATCGGGATGCGGGTGGAGTGAGAAAGTGAGGGGGCCGGATTTGAGATTTCGAGTGAGGGCGTTCAGGAATACGGCGGGATCTGGGGCCCGATTCTCCAAGCCAGAGCCCTGACTGAAATTTAAGTGACCCGCGTGGATTCACGTCGCGCATGGCTGTTTGAGAGCGGCAAAGCGTTACATAGACTCGGAGGGAGATTCGCGACTCGATCCGATTTGGCTTGGTTCTTCCAATTGACTTGCTTCCGGCCCGACGGGCCGGACAGGTCTTACAGCCAGGGCCAGCGGACCTGGTCCACGCAGCCCACGACAGAATCAGGCCTGAAGGGCCGACCGTTCGGTGAGTCATTCGCTGCGACAGCGAATGGACGGGCCGTTGGCCCTTATGTCATGGAATGGCTTCGGTCTCCAGGCCGGTGGCCCAGGCTTTGTGCATGAGCGGCCCTGTGGGCCGGAAGAGAAGAGCCTCTGAAACGCTCGATTGCGCCAGGGTCATGCTGTGTCTGTGTTGCCGCCGGCTCGCTCCGTGCCGCTTCGGATACTCATCGCCATGCTGTGCATGCGGCGACGCAACACTCTAGCGAGTCTGGCTCGCTTCGCTGGCGTCTGGCGGCAAACGCAGCACCATCCCGAGTTTCATTTCGTCGGGATTCGGCAGCGTCTCTTTGTTCAGACTGACGATTTGAATCCAACGGGATGAGCGGCCCAGATGGTTCTGTGCGATGTCGCTGAGTGTGTCGCCCTTGCCAATACGGTACATCGGCTGGCCGTTGGCATCGACGAAGAAGCCGGTCTTCGCGGGGGCTGCAACCTCTGCGGCGGAAGCACTGGCTCCAGAGATCAGGTGGCTGAACTTCTGCTCGAGAGTCTGCACTGGGGGGACAATGACCTTCATGCCGGGCTTGATCTTGTCAGGGCGGGGGATGCGGCTCTTGTTGTACTCGGCCAGTGCGCCACTGTATCGGCCGAGCTTGTAGTGCTTCTTCGAGATCGACCAGAACGACTCGCCCGCCGCAACCGTGTGGACAGCGTCATGCGGATTGAACTCTGTGGCACTGCCATCGTTGTAGGGTGCCGCGTCCGCAGCTGCGGTCCGGCGGATATTGAACTGTGCGGGAACTCGTTGCGGGTTCCCGACCCGATCGTTCAGAGGAGCTGGTTCCGATTCCGGTTCCTCGTTCAGAGGAGCAGGTTCATACGGGGCGGCCTGCATCACAGGAGCTGGCTCGAATTGTTCCTCAGTGGTGACCGGGGACTCGCCGAGAGTGGGAGCTTGTCCGACTTCGAACAATTCAGCAGATCCAGAACTCGGTTCGCCGGATGCGGCAAACGAATCCAAACTTTCGATGGCGTTCACTTCAAGGCCGTCACCGGGAACCAGCGATTCGTTCTCGACAGTCTCCGCTTGAACCTGAATTATCTCCGGGGTCGGCTTCACGGAAGTGGGCTCCGCCCAGGCCGAAGTCGCGGGAGCTTTGCGCTTCTTGACAAGGGCAGCAGTTCGTTGGGCTTGAGTCGGGATCAGTTCGGTGGTTTCGCCAAACCGGCCTGCGGCGCGGCGCGGGTTCTTGGGGATGAAGTCATTCGGCCCAGTCGGGATGAGCTGGGTGACGGCCTCTGCGTGGTCCGCCTGGTCGCCTGGTCGTGGGGGAGCCTTCCTCGTGTATCGCTTGGAGGGCAGGACCTTGGTGTACTTCACGGGCGGTGCATCACTCGGCAGCGAGGGTGGAGCCAGTAGAGCTTCGGACTCTTGAGCGATGAGGGACGATGGTGTGGCGAGGCCCATCCACCCGGCGACGGCCAGAGCCAGCAACTGGAGTGAGCGAGTCTTCACAGTGAAGTGCGATGAGAATCCGTCCATGGCGATCTCCTGAATGGTCGATTGTGTGGTGGCAGGGAGGCCCGCCATCCGGTGTGATTGTCGAACGTGGTGGGCTGGCGACCTGCGAGGATTTCCGAAGCCTACCTCGACTTCGGTCCTCTGTTCCTGCTCGCCCACGTTCCGGCGAACGGAGCGACGAGTTTACTTGCGGATGACACAGCGCAGCTTGGCCGTGCGGCAACGGGGGTTGAGGCGGACTTCGGTGGGGGTGGCGACGATCGGCTTCTTGGTCAAGTTCTCCCACACCTCCGAATCGCGGAACGCCTGCTTGACGATCCGGTCTTCGATGGAATGAAAGGTGATGACCACTGCCCGGCCACCGGGGCGGAGGATGACTGGCAAGACGGAGTCGAGGAATCTCGACAACTGGTCGAGTTCATGGTTCACATGGATCCGCAGGGCCTGAAACACGCGGGTTGCCGGATGGCTCCCCTGTTGGTTGTCCCGGACCTTAAGGACGCGCTCGACGACCGCGACCAGTTCGGCAGCGGTCTCGCACGGTTCGAACTTGCGGCTGCCGACGATGGCTTGGGCGATTGGTCCCGCTGCGAGTTCTTCGCCCCAGTCTCGAAAGACGCGAGTGATTTCTTCGACGCTGGCCGTCTTCAGGAACTCGGCCGCTGAGATGCCCGACCGTGTGTCGAACCGCATGTCGAGCGGGCCACCCGCCGCGAAGCCGAAGCCTCGCTCGCGGTCGGCCAGTTGATCGGAGGACAAACCGAGATCGACCAGCAGTCGGTCAATCTGAGTCAGTCCCTGGGACTTGAGCACCTCGGGCAGATCGGCGTAGCTGGAGTGGACCAGCGTGGCGTTCTGTCCAGTGAGTTTGTCAGCGGCGAAGGCGAGCATCATCGGGTCACGATCGAGGCCGATGAGTCGTCCCCCGGGGATAATCTTCGGAGCGATCTTGGAGCTATGACCACCGGCTCCGACCGTGCCATCGACGACAGTCAAGCCCGGCCGTAGATCGAGTTGATCGACGACTTCGTGGAGGAGCACGGGGAGGTGGATGGAGGAGGGCAAGGGCTTGGGGCTTGGGGCTTGGGGAATAGAGCCCGGAGGAGGGGAGCGAAGTCGATCGGTCGAGTCCGATCGTCTTCTGACTGACCACTGACCA
>Ga0105046_10004972_pt1 | contig 21120 bp, 18 predicted proteins | sample MAT03_FD_78385 | JGI IMG/M metagenome (GOLD analysis project Ga0105046, IMG submission 78385) | Freshwater microbial communities from Lake Fryxell liftoff mats and glacier meltwater in Antarctica - MAT-03 (megahit assembly) | ecosystem: Environmental > Aquatic > Freshwater > Ice > Liftoff...
AAATAGGATCTCTTCATCAAGTTTTACAATCCGGAATTTTTTATTCTATAGGTGTGTAAACCCTTCCTTCTCAACAACCGCCCAGTTTGCCTTGTATATGCCGGTTGCTTCGGTTGTAACAGCCACTGTTTATAATTTGAATGGGCAACAGGTAGCTCGAACAGAATGGACATCTGACGAAGGTTGGAATACACACCATCTGCCAGGTCTACCTGAAACCCCAGGGATGTATATGGTGCACATCCTTTCCAATTTCGGTTCGGAAACCATTCGCCTAATAAAAAATTGATTTCCAAGGTTATTATCCTCTACTGCAAGTTATATTACTTGCAGTAGAGGATATTTTGATTCATCCCGCCAACTGATTTCTATGAAACATTTGCTTTTCATATTCCCACTAATATTTAGCAGCTATCTGCTGACTTCTCAGTCTTTTTACTATGTCAGAAAACCACCTCCACCTGGCCCATCTATTTTTAATTTAGGCATTTTTGATGTTGAAACATGTCAAGGCATCGATATACTCCAAATTGATCCCACCGGGTTTAATAGTCCATTTAGCATAACAGATATTGCAGTCAGTCCATCAGGTGAATTATACTTTACTGTAAATTCTGCTTCTGTCAGGTATATTACAAAATTAAATACACCGTTAAATACCATGAGTATAGTTACTGTATTACCCTCTTCCTGTAATTCCCTCACATGTGATTCTGATGGAGTTTTATGGGTAGGTGGCGGTGGCACAGGGTTGTTTTCTTACAACCTTACAACTGGCATGGGTATAAGTTATGGACCATTGAATTATTTTTCAAGTGGAGACTTGACATTCCGTGATAACCAGCTATATGGCATTTCTGTTTCAAATGAAATAATGCAAATCAATATAGATACTCCTACTCAAAGCACTGTTGCATTTGCTGTCTCTTTACCATCCCACATGAGTGCGTGGGGTGTCATATCTTCAGTAGAATCCTGCGATAGTACTTTGACATTTCTTACCGTTACTAACCACAACGATATTATTGCTCCTCAAAATACCATCAACCAATTGTATCTGGTTGATTTTTCCACACAAACCGCTACCTATCTATGCGACACTCCCGGTCCGATCCTTGGCGCCGCATCAGCTACAGAATTCCTTGCCTCCGACTGCTCCGTGCGGCTCGACCTCGATGCCGACAACTCTTCGGGCACGCCCGACACTACCGACTTCCAATCACCCGCTTTGTGTGGTGACATGACCACCCTTGCCGTAACCGACACCGATGCCGTCTTTTATTCCGGCTACCGTGTCGATTCCCTGCGGGTACGCCTGCTGCCCCCTACACCCGATGCACCACAAGAATACCTCACAGCACAAGCCTTCGGCTCGGTTGGTGTGGGCGGACAAGGCTCGGCATGGATAACCCTTACGGCCATGAACAACACGGCGGTCGCCACCGCCAATATCGACTACCAGACTTCTTTGCGATCACTCCTGTGGCACAATGACGCGGTACCCATTACGCCTGGCTCCCGCACCGTTGAAGTCATTGCATACGCCTCCGGCGGGCGTACGGACACCGCTTATGCCTTCCTTTCCGTACCCGAACCAACTTTTGCCGGGAGCGATACGGCCTTGTCCGTTTGTGCCAATGCCTCAACCTTCGACCTCTTATTGTTTATCGCCTCCAATGCAACAGCCGGAGGCACTTGGTGGCCAGAAACCGTCGCCGGGAACAGTGTTTTTTCACCCCAGACCGACACCTCCGGTCTGTATCAATACGTTGTGTCCAATGGCCTGTGTGCTGCCGATACGGCAACTGTAGCCGTTGGCGTACTGTCTCTTCCCATTTTTTCACTTGGTGAAGATGCATCCCTTTGTGCAGGCCAGAGCCTCAATCTCACAGCCCCTGGGGTAGCAGAATGGCAAGATGGCACGAATGCGACTACTTACTCAGCCAACCAATCCGGCATCTATTGGGCCGAATTTTCAGACAACAACGGTTGTATTTGGCGCGATAGCATCAACTTGGCATTGCTTCAGCCAGCAATTTCAGAACTATCCACTACTGCGTGTTTCGGAAGCACCTACGCTTGGAACAACCAGATGTTCACGGCCGATACGGCGCTTTGCATCACTTATAATGCCGCCAACGGCTGTGATTCTTTGGACTGCATCAACCTCATGTTTTATTATCCAACGATTTCCCTTGACACCTCCATTTGTTCTGGTCAGACATTGTCATGGATGGGCCAAACGTTTTCACAACCGGGTCTGTATTTGGATACCATACCGAGTTTACTTGGCGGCTGCGATAGCGTTGTGACGCTTACACTAAACTTGCTCACCGAACCCCAGCCCAACATTACCGGTAACGTCGCCATATGCCAGGATGCGACAACAACCCTATCGGTGAATGGCGTTTTTAATACCTACTCCTGGTCTGACGGCTCAACAACGCCTTTCCTTGAAGCCAGTCCGGGTGTTTATTCTGTAACGGTAATCGATGCCAATGGGTGCAGGGACGCCGACACCGTATTGGTAACCCAGTGGCCACCGATGGATGCCGATTGGGACTACGGTTCGCCGCTTTGTCACGGCGGTTCCGACGGCTTCATCGAACTTGCGGATTTAACGGGAGGTGTGCAACCTTATGTTTTTCAGTTGAATGGAAGCACCGCCTCGAACAACGCTATTTTCATAAATCTTTCGTCCGGAACATGGGAAGTGGAAGTGACCGATAGCGCAGGGTGCAGGTTCACAGAAGTGTTTAACTTGATTGACCCTCCCAGCCTCGCATTGGATTTGGGACCTTCACTGTTGTTGACAGAAGGTGAAACGTACCTCATTCCCGTACAAATCAATTCGGTAGGTCCATTCAATTATTCGTGGTCGCCACCCCAGGGCCTTTCCTGTGCGTATTGCCCAGAGCCAATGGCTATGCCGACGGAAACCACGACTTACACACTTTTGTTATTCGATCAAAATAGCTGCTTTATTTCAGACTCGTTAACGATATGGGTGGTTGAACAAGCTCCTGATATCTATGCGCCAAACATATTTTCACCCAACGATGACGGACTTAACGATGTTTTTACACTGTTTGGCGATGTCACGGAATTTGTTAACATTGAACTGTTGCAGGTGTACGACCGCTGGGGAAATAGGGTGTTTGAAGGCTTAGACCTACCCCTAAACGTTGAAACAAGTGGTTGGGATGGATCATTCAGGGGCAAAGCGATGCAGCCAGGAGTGTTTGCTTTTTATTCGGAAATACGCGCGGTAAACGGTGATTTGGTGAAAAAAAGTGGGGACGTAACGCTGGTTTGGTAAGAACGTTAAAGGAAAAAAGGCCAATCACTTGCGACCAGCGACTGACGACTTACGACTACCATCAAATTCGGAACCCAACACAACCACGCCACAATCCGGTACGCATCTTCAAACGGCAAACCAAACCCGCCGATCAGCACCGGCATCCATAAACGCAGGGTCACTGCGGCGAACGTGAGGGCGTAGTTGATAACCATCCAGCGTTCGTGCTGCTCCACCCTTCCGGCGCGGATGTGGCGGTAAGCCACAGCGCCCGAAAAAAGCCACAACACCGCAAGGCAGGCGAAACCGAGTTTCGTGATCCCGTCGCCCGTAGCATTTTGCGCAGCGATGAGCGCAGCTACGCCTGCAAGCAACACGGAGATCAGGTAGATTTTTCCTAAAAATCGGTGTCTTTGAAGGTTACGGTTGCGCCAGCGCGGGAAAAACTGCACGCTGCCCGTTGTCAGCGCTACAGCCCCAAAACCGACGTGGGTGAAAAAGGCCGTGCGCCACAGGTAATTGTTGAAAAGTGCTTCCGGTTTGGTTTGCAGGACGGCCATGCGATCGACAAAAAAGTATGCAAGAGCGTATGCGGAAATACTCAGGGCAAAAAAGACCATGATGTATTTCGGCCAGGGTCGGGTTGTGGCAGAGTTGGACATGGATGATGTTTAATTATACAGACAACGCACAAGGCGAAAAAGTACGGAAAGTTGCTACAAATCAGGTAGTCGTATGGGCTGTTTTTACATTTGTAAAAAACAATCTACAAACACGCCGCCATTTTGAAACCCATACAAGGAAAAGACTTTTCTGACCACCTCAACGAGGTGATTGCCATCGATAGCGTTACGCTGCCCGCCGAATACGTAACCAGTTTGGAAAAACTGGAAGAACGTTTCCACACTTTTGAAGATTCCTTCGTTGGCATGCTCGACGATTCCATGCCTAAATTGAACGACAACCTGGACATCCACAAATTGATCCTTAAAAAATTGGCGCAGGCCCCTACTGCATAACGGTCAGTTCCAAACTGGACGACATGCTTGCAAATGTTTTCCATTTGTTCTGGCTGCCGTATTTGTACAAATGTGTACTCCCAGGCACGGGCATAGCGATGGGCAGTGCCAGAAACGTACCGTTTTTGCTGCCGTACACCCACTCCACCGAAACTGCAATTTTACCTTTGTTGCATTCGATGTTGTAGGGAGATAAATCGACCTGAATCCAGTCCATTTTTTTACCCGTCACCTCCACAAGAATGGTTTCATTCGATAAAATTTGGTCGGGTTTGCCTTTGTAGAATGAATAAACATTGACGCGAAAACGCACCGTGTCGAAGTTGTTGTAACGAAGGTAAAAGGCCAAATTTTCCAGACCGGAAGGTTTTTTCAACTTAAAAACTTTGCCCACTTCGGAACCCAGGTTTTGGTTTTGTTTTTTGTTGATGGCCAAATTGACGTTCCTGTCGGTTTTGGTGCGGTCGGATCCCAGGGTCACCTTGTTGGTTTTCCCGGGACGGATCAGCACTTCGGGCAGGGTTTGCGGTTCCGGCGTCATACGAAGGTTCACCGGTCCGGCCGTCAAACTTGCCATTGGAAACAATGCCGTGCGGTAGCCCAGGGCGTTGATGCGCATCGAATCTTTGGCGTTTTCTGAAGGCACCACCAGTTCGAAACGGCCTTCGGGCGACGAAACCGTACCAAAAATGGTGCCCGGCACGCCCATGCCTGCGTAGGGCACAGGTTCGCCAGTTTGAAGATCGGTGAGGGTTCCGATGATGTTGATGTTCTGGGCCTGGGATGCTGGGTTAAAAAGGACAAATGCAAGCAGCGTGGAAATTCGGGTAAGCATAGGAAAACATTTGGTTGGAGGTGAACGATGATCCAAAGTTGCTATTTACAAGGATAAAAAAATGAAATGTTGACTCAATTGTCGTTTAAAGCGGATGAATTGTCAAAATACTGGAACCAATATAAGGACCATCGGACGCGCCACCCTAAAAATGCAAAAGCGCAATTGGCCGTAAGCCAGATGCGCTTTTGTATTTTCAGGACGAGTTCGTCCTCCGGTAAATAAGTGCTAACGATCGAGGTCAATTTCCCTTTTGGTGCCTTTCGCCCAATCGTTGAAAGGGGCAAAAATGTGGATGGCCTCGTCTTCGATGTGGGCAGTGATTCCGTTTACATCCACGTTGGGCGAAAGCGGGAGGTTGGCCAAATAAATCGGCGCCTGCTCCTTACCGCCCAAAACATCGATGGTATAAAAAACCAAAAACCGTTGATTTTCAGCTTCGATGCGAATTTTTTCAAGTTCCACACCAGGCACTTCCAAATACATTCGATAGCCATCCTTTTCCTGCCAGGCTCTAACCAATGTTTCAGCCATGCCACCGTTGATGGTATTCATCAGGTCGTATGTTGCCAAAAGTTCTTTCGGAATTACAATGTCAGTTTTCATAGTGTGTGTCGTTTTTCTGTGTACCAACACCTATTGCAAATAGGATGCCGCATGGAATTTGACGGCCATTTTGGCATGTACAGATGACATAATGGCTGAAATATTTTATTTTCACTGCGGTTACACCAATGAACATTGAAGCGATCTTAGTAATTTGTTAGACACAACACTTTTTTGATCAACAAGGCAGGATGGTTTTGTCGCAAAACCTATTCGAAAACGACCAGCTGCAAATTTCCAACCTCAAGGCCGGAACGTACACGATTCACCTTTCCGATCGAGACAACCAGACGGAGACGACGAAAAAGTTTTTGATGGTTAAGCAATGTAAAAGCATTCCAACACACCATTCTCATGTTTCATTCCCCATTTACCCCGGCAACCAGCAACTCATTTTCCGCATGCCCGGATTTCCTGTTGCCGAAACCTAAACTCCGCCTCTTGGCAATGTTACCATGGTGCAAAACAACAACCAATACCACCAATTTGATTCCAACGGCGTGGAATTGAAAGGTGAAATGCAGATCAGGGAAAAAGCCTTGCGCAACATCAAACGAAGCTTTTCGAGGCGCGTGGAATACGGTCCAAGCGGCCGCGGCGGCAACCTTTACTATGTGGATACCGAAACGCGCATCGAATTCTGGTGGGAATTCGGCGGTGGCGATTGTATCGCGATCATCGGTGAACCCACCCGGGAGCATTGGTAAAAACGCACCGGCACACCACTTATGGAACGCGATGAGATCATCACGTTTGTAGCCGAAACTGTACTCCGCGATCAGGTTTCTTCCGGCTAATATTATAAAATCGGGAAACGGGACATCAGTCTTTGGAGTAAAGGTTGATTCGATTGACGATATTCGATTTTACCCTACCGTATAAGCGTAACGTCGCCATGTTTTTCCACTTCTACATTGTCGGTGGTGCGGTAACTGACAACGTACACATACACGTCGCTCAAACCGGGCGCATCCTCCACCTTACCGTCCCAACCAGCTGTGGGAACTGTGGTATTGAATACCTGCCTGCCCCATCGGTTGTAAATTCGGAATGTATAATTGGTTGCGACCGGGCAGTCGTACAATGGTAGGAATACGTCGTTTGTACCGTCGCCGTCGGGGGTAAAGGCATTGGGGATCATCCGTTCGGTTTCGACGGGTTCCACAACTTGAAAAACTTGGGTAGGACTGTCGCAGCCGTTGGTGACGGTTACGCCGTAGTCGCCATAAGCCGTAACGATGATTTGTGCCGTGGTGTCCCCTGTAGACCACAGTATCCCGCCGGCATTGGTGGTCACCCGCAGCGTATCACGGCCTTCGCAAGGGAGGGTATTGCTTTGATAGGTTTCCAGCGTTATCGGATTGGGAAAGACCACCGTAATGGAGTCGATACCGAAGTTGTCGCAGGCACCAATGGCAGTTACGGTATAAGTGCCTACGGCCTCTGCCAAAATGTTGGGCGTAGTGACACCCGTACTCCATTGGAAACCTATAGCGCCAGGAGCGGAGGCTGTTAGTTCAACAAAGGTTACACCTGGACAAAGCAAGGTATCGCCCGTGATGTTTACATTTAAAGGGCCTGGCCCAGCTACCGTAACCGAGGCCGTGCCTGTAGCGCAACAACCGCTGCTCACAGTAACGGTATACGTACCCGGCGCATTTACCGAGATGGCAGGTGATGTAGCGCCTGTACTCCAAAGGTAGGTTTCTCCCAAGAAGGCAGCAGCGGTGATGGTGGCGGTTTGGTTGTCGCAAAGCTGCAAGGCTTCGGGCGTGATGCTAACCGCCAACGTCGGATTGATGCTGTCGTTGCGAAAATAATGGTCTGTAAAGTTGGTGAGGCCGATGAACCCAGGCAGATTACTTCCGTTGGGATAGGCATGTATGCGGTCGCGCAGACAAGGTGTCGGTGCGTTGGGGCACAAAACGACCGACAGGTAGGTGACGTCCAAACCGAAAAAACTCAGCTCAGTATAATAGAGGTTGCCGTCGGGCGCTACCTGCATTTGACCAAAAAAGGATTGATCGTTGAGTTGAAACAAAGTATCCAGCGACTCTTCCACATCGGCCACCGTCACATCGTACCGGATCATGTTGTTGTTGGCTATCGCATACAAATACCGGCTGTTGGGTGAAAAAGTGATGCTGTAGGGGCCTTGAGCCAAGTTGTTGATATTGGAAATGGCGCCGGTAGCATTGTTGAAATCGTAAAGAAAATTGCCCATGGCGAATTTGGAACCATCAGGAGATACACGTGCCACACCCGACGAAGCTGCTGCGATACCCAGGGGATACGTGCCCGAAAGCGACACGCCGGTAGCCGTCACGGCGTAAACTTTAAACGCCACTTCGTCGTTATCGACGATGACGATCCAATAGTCTTTGCCGTTGGCATGTAAAGTACCGGTAAGCGCTTCAAAGCTGTTCACCACCAGGGCTTCTTGGTAATCTGCCACCCCGCCCAAACCGCCGTTTAGATCCATGTCTATTTCAAAATAGGAAAAACCACGAGAAGGTGTGCCATCTAAGTTGAACTCGACCTCTTCCATGGTAAACAGGTAATAGTTTCCCGGATCATCGGGTTTGGGAACGATGATGGACGATTGTGCCGAGCTCCAGCCACCACCGTCGACGCCGTTCATGTCGTACATCACCTCGTGGTTGCGGTTGTAAATGGCGCCGCCAGGCTGTCCGGTCGTGATCGGATCGCGACCGCCCCCATTGGTGTAAAACAACAAGTTACCGTCGGCATCGCTTATGGCTGCACTGCCTTCAATGGTTTCCATCGCGCTGTTGGTATCGATGATGTTGCCCGGATTGTTGAAATCCAAGCCTGATTTAATGCCAAAATGCCAAACGTTTCCTTCTTTTTGGGAAAAAAGAGACGATGCGGAAAAAAGCAGGGTAAAAAGAAGTATGTTTTTCATCCAGTTGTTAAAGATTATCGAATTAAAGTAACGTTACCTTCAAGTTTTCCATGGGTACCGTCGGCGTACACCAATTCGGCGTACCAGGCATAGACGCCGGGCATGGCTGTTTCGTTGCCCACACTCCCGTCCCATCCCTCTATGCCTTCAAACACCAATCCGCCCCAACGGTCGTAAATGCGCAACACTTCCAGTCGCTCGACGCCCTGTCCGGTAAAAATATTGAAAACAGCATTCAACCCGAACGTCTCCGGAGCAAAAACATTGGGGGCAAAAACAAATTTTGAATTATCAGCCAATACGACCAGTTGGGCGGTCGCAGTACATCCTTCAACATCGGTGGCCTGAACCACAAAAGTTGTAGTTTCTGTGATTGCAGCAACCACCTCAGAGCACGTAATACAACTTACCAATGCCTCTGGTGACCATTGCAAAGTTACCTGCGAAGGTAGTTTGTTTGCCATAACGAACAAGTTAAAAGGTTCACCTACAGGCACCGAATCGGTCGGGCCGGACAGCACGATCTGCAACGGCGTATCCTCGCCAACCACAACATCGCCGACGGAAGTCACACAACCGGAGGCGTCTTCTACCGCCGGTTGGTAGGCACCTGGTGGCAGGTTGAAAACCGATTCCTGTGTAAAAAACAAACCATCGGTGGTGTACGTGTACGGCGCTTCTCCACCAGAAGCCGCAAAGGTTAAGGAACCCAAACCATTGCCCAGACAAGAAGCATCCTGCGCCGTGACGGTAAGCAACAATTCGGCTGGTGCTGCAATATTGTATGATGAAGTGTAGGAACAACCCTGGGGATCATTTATGGTAAGGGTATAATTTCCCGCAACCAGAGCTTCTGCCAGTACCAGGTTCGAAACCACAGCGCCTTGACCGTTGGCCCATTGCAGGATAAAACCAGAAGTATTGCCGGTAAAAACCACTTCCAAGGCACCGTTTTGTTCTCCAAAACAGTCAATATTGGTTTGTGTAACCTCGAAATTGGGCGGAACGGGCAACACCAGCGTAAGCGGAGGACTCAGCGCACAATTGCCGGCAGCATCAGCAACAGTCACAAGGTATACGCCGCCGCTATCTACAACCTCCCCTGCCTGGTCTGCTCCGAGGATGGGCAAACCATTGAAAAACCATTGGTAAAAAACGCCGCTTTGAGGCGGTGTAGCAAGCAAAACCGGCAGCGAACAAACCGATCCATTCACAACGATGGGCGGCAAAGTTTGCAAACATGGACAATCGGCATCCAGGAAATCGGCCAACCCGTCGCCATCGTCGTCGAGCCCGTTGCCACAAATTTCCACGGGACAAGCTGTAAGTGTGATCGAAGCACTTAAAACGCCGCATTCGTTTGTGGCGGTAACCGAATAGACGCCTGGCGTAGTCACCTCGATGGTTGCCATGGTTTGTCCTGAAGACCATTGATAAGTACTGAAACTGCCGCCCTGCACGCTCAGGGTAACAGGTTGGCCGGTGCATACCACCAAATCGGATGCGGAAAGGATGAGGCCATTGACAGGATCGTCGAGTTCAAAACAACAGGAGGGCGGCAGGCCCATGTCGAGTGTATCGCACCAGCAACCGTATTGGGTTTTTAAAAAACGCACCGGATCGCCAAAGTTGATGGAAAAATAATCGATGATCTGGTCGGCGTTGTTCACGCCTCCTGTACTTTGGGTGAGGCTACACGACGTACAACAAATGATGCCTCCATTGTACCCTACCAGGTTTGTTACGCCAGGAAAAATGGTGTCTTCCACGGTGGCAACCAGTGTTACCGGCGGAAAACTTAAAAAAGATACGGTAGCATTCGGGTTGGGCAGCGGGCCTATAGAGCCCACAGCGATCGCGGCATCGCAGTGTAAATTACCAGTGCCCACCAGCGGATTGTTGCCAGCATAAACCACCTCCACAACATTGGCGGCGAAAGGTCCGAAAATGTTTACCTGTGTTGGCTCGTAGGTAGCTATTCCGATTTTGAGGTTGGGAATATCTTCATTGATGTTGATGTTGAGGATGCCACCGTCGTAATTGGAAAAAACCACCACATTGCCCTGGGGCGAACAGGTGGATTGGGCATGGAGGGAAAATGTTTTCAGGACCGTAAGAAGTAGGACCGTGAAAAAAGCAGGGTTTGTTTGGTGTTTCATTTGGGTAAGAGGCAATGTTGTAAAATGTGTTGCAAAGGAACAGCCGACCACCTTCCTGGTTTACAGACTACCCTACAATAATTTGACAAAAATGGACACCAACACCGCAAAAGACAACAACCCCACCCATTCCCACATCCTCGAATGCATGGGCAGGTCTTCGTACCGGCTGTTGTCGCTGAAATTGTCTGGAAAAAATACATAGCGCAGCTTGTTGGCATCCCACAACAACATGCCCATGGAAGCAAACAGCATAAGAGATGTGATCACCCAGGTGCCTTTGAATTCAAGGGCCTAAAAATATATACAGAAGGAGAGGAAACATCTACCAAAAGCAACCCATTCCATCCCAAAAACTGGCGCCTTTCTTCACTTTACTACATCTTTTCTGCACTTCGACGTTGAAAAGTGTCACCTCGTCTTGAATAAGTTGTCTTTGAATATCAACCCCTTCAACTTTGTGCCATAACCATTCATACCAAACATGAAACATCTTATCACCATCGCCATTGCCATTGTTTTTCCTTTCGTATTGTCTGCACAAGGCATGCAAAATGTACACGAATGGCTGGTCACCGATTCATCTGTGACCCCCAAAGAAACCCAATTGCACGTAAAACCAGTTGAGTACGGTTTGCGCGAAATCTTGCAACTCAGTCCGGTGATTTTTAACTGGACCGACCAATACGACAACAACCATTCCCGCATGGGTTTTGTACCCAACGATGTGGACGACGTCATCAGCGATGCTGTTTCCAGCCACGACAGCGTATCCAATGCCGATGTAGTGCCTGTTGCCGTGGCCGCGTTGCAGGAACTTTACCAATTGGTGAAATATCAGCAAAACGCCATGGAACAAATGCGTCATGAAAACCAAGAGCTGAAATCCCGCATCGACAGTCTGGAAAAAGCCGTTTATCCAAAAATTAAAATGCCCTGATTGCAACAAGTCAATGACAAAAAATAGGCCGTCCGCTGTGTTTAAAAACACAGCGGACGGCTTTTTTTATGCTTTAATTATACGGTTTATTTAAGAAACCACGTCAGTCCAGCGCGAAAGCCCTGCGTTTGGATGGAACCGTCTTCCTGCATGAAATCAAGGTTGTTGTACAGGTTTTTCATGCCGTGGTAGTAGCGCACGCTGCCACGGAGGTGGCCTTCGCCTACACTTACGCCTGCTACGGCGCCAAAATCGAAACCGGAAAAGGCATTGTTGTACCTCCAGGCTGGCATGGCCGTAAGAATGTCGGAACCATCGCCGAGGTACCAATCACGGTTGTTGTCGTCTATGATTTCAAAGTGGCTGCCCAAAAAACCGCCGAGCTGTATGCGCACGGGAAGGGTTTGGATGGGTTTCAGTCCTGCCACAAGTGTAAGTTCGAAAGTATTGTAGTGGTATTCGTACGAGCCCAACTCTGGTTGTTGTTCAGGCAAGTAACGTGCAACCTGGGCGCTGCCGCCTTTTTGGGCAAATGAGATTTCGGGGTTAAGCTCGAAAAACTCACTAAAACCCAGCTGAAAAGCGACACCTACTGTAGGTGCGAGGCGCCCTGAGGATGCTTCAAAAACGTCGGATTTGAGTGTGGAGTAGTTGGCGCCTGCGGTAACACCCATACGGTACGTGGATTGGGCAAAGGCGGAAGCGGAGAATACAACAGCGACAATGGCTGTCATGGCAAAGCGGATGTTCATGGAACTCGGATTTAAACTAATTAAATTTTGTTAAAAATTAAATAAGTAAAATTTTAATCCGATACGAACAGTTTATTTTGGTGAAAAATGAATTTAATTTTGTAACATAACGTTTGCAAAAAGGATGCCAGTATGTGTGGGGGGGAAGTATTTTTTGGTGTTTTTTGAAAAAGATGTTTGTTAATGTCGGTTGGGTTGCAGGTGCTACTTCAGGTTAAGCGATAGATGTGTGTGGGTACATCTTAGATTGCAGAACGGCGCGTCTTCTTTTAAACTTTTGTGGGTATGGAAGAATTTCTAACAATTTTGTACATTTGAAAATTGCTAGACCCCCTTTTTCAAATTCCAATCAAATGAGAAAACCGTTTTCCAGCCTGATTGCGATTGTACTTTTTTCCCAAACCCTTTTTGCCCAATGGATGCCAACCTCAGGGCCCGAAGGTGGACCTGTATTGTGCGTAGAAAATGTAGGCGATCAGCTGTGGGCTGGCACACGGGGTGGGTTGTACATTTCTGCCGATGATGGTCACACCTGGAACCTCTCGGTCGATGTATCGCCGGAAAGTACAGTCTCTTATATCATCGGATTTGGAGACACTGTTCTAATGCTTGTAAGCCAATTCGATTATTTCCAAAGTGAAATGTTGATCAGGGTATATGTGCGTACCGACCAAACCTCTCCATGGACGGTGCATTCAACACCCTTGTTTGACTGGAACGGAGTTGTGGACGACTTTTACATCAATGGTTCCAGTCTGTTCGCTTTTGACGGCCATCATCTTTTTGTTTCCCAGGACCTAGGAAATGACTGGACCATGTTAAATATACCCGACGAGTTCAGCACCGTTTATCAATGTTTAAGCGACGGAAACCGACTATTTTTGCACGGCAACAAACTCGTAAGTTCAACCTACTATAGTCTGGATATGTATTCCGACGACGGTGGTACGACTTGGATGGTTATGAACAATTTTCCCGTCGGAACCTATGGGAGGTCTATGTGGGTTGAGGACAATCTTATCTTACTCAGTTCAAGCATCCCTACCATGTACCGTTCCACCGACTTCGGTGCTTCATGGCAGTTTGTATCATGGAATGGTGGTGGTTATCCGGGCGTCATACGACGGGAGGCAGATGGGCAGCTTGTGGCTTTGGGTGACAAACTATACCGCTCACAAAACGATGGACAGACCTGGTTTACCAGCCAAATGGGGCCGGTTGTCGTGGCCTCCGACATGGCTCAAATTGGGTCCGGCGATTTCGTGGTATCTACAGCCCGGGGCATGTACCAGGTAAGCAATGATTTTTCACAGTGGACACCTTCTAACAATAAACTTACAACAATTGATGGAGGCATCCTGTTTCCCAGCCCGGAAGGGTATGTTTATGCTTCCACCGATCAGGGATTTTTTGTTAGTAAAAACGCAGGCAATTCCTGGACTAAGGTCGTACCCGAAAATGTCAGTGGACCTTACGAAGTACAGGAAATGCTTTTTCTCGGCGATACGCTTGTATGCGCCAACACTTCAAACATCCTTTTATCGGTCGATAATGGCCTTACATGGGTTACCAGAGGAATATATCCCCAAATTGCTTACGACTTTTTTGGTGTGGAATACGTCAACGGTACGTTGTATGCAGCAGCAAACCAATTGTTCACTACTACGGATTGGGGACAAACCTGGACCATTGTTCCTTTTCCCTTTAGTCCAGGGTACGGACAATGCTTAGACGTACTATCAGTTGGAAATTATTTGTTTCTTGCGTTTTCCTCCGGATACATTCGACGGTATTCCTTAACTGACCAATCATGGACCAACAGTGTGTTCATGAGTACTCCCGGTCTAACCTCTGGTTACCGAATCAATGCCATCAACGGTGCAATCTTCGCTCGGCTGAACAAGTTAATCATGTTTTCAATCGACGAAGGAATCACCTGGCAACCGCTCGAAAAACCAGGCGTGCCCACAAGCTGGGCGAACCAGGAGCCTGTAATTGACGACCTCGCTGGGCTCGGCAATCTACTTTTCGCGGCCGTAAACTTTAATGGCGTTTGGGTAACAGGCGACTTCGGGCAGTCGTGGACACCCTACAACGACGGGCTTATTAACCCGACTTCACATTCTCTTGCCTTTGCCGATAGTATTCTATACCTCAGCACCACAACAGGTGGCATATGGCGTCGCGGCAGTGCCTTCAAAAATGTGTCGGGAACCATTTGGCACGACGACAACAACAACGGCATGCTTGACTTGGGCGAACTTCCTTATGAGGGTGCCATCGTGTCGGCCCGACCCCTCAACCAATACAATACAACACCGGCTGATGGCATGTACAGCATTTACGCAGAAGTATTCAACGACACACTGCGTGCCACCCCCACCACGCCGTATTCCTTGGTATTACCGCCATTTTACCTGGTAAGCCAACAGGCTGACAGCCTCAATTTCAGCATCCACACCATCCCTGGCATCGTCGACCTATGCGTGTCAGTCACACACATGGAACCCATCCGCCCGGGATTCGACAACAGCTTCGTCGTTACAGTGAAAAATGTGGGCACTACCGAAACTGACGGACTCGTGCGCATGGACATTCCCGACGGGCTCACTTTCGACGGCGCCTCGCCTACGCCTAACCTCATTCTGGGCGACACCTTGCAATGGAACTTTACAGGCCTCGAACCCAACGCGTTCCTGAACTTTACGGTGCTGGTCACCGCTTCCGTGTCGCTCATGCAAGGATCTGCAGTATCTTACGCCGCCGAAGTGCAACCCCTCAACGACGAAAACCCCAACAATAACATCAACGGTGATCGTACCGACGTGGTGGGTTCCTACGATCCCAACGACAAGGCTGTGTCGCCCGGCCTCTGGCTCACACCGGAAGAACTTGCCGAAGGCCATCCGCTTACCTACACCATCCGTTTTGAAAATACCGGCACTTACTACGCTGAGTTCATACGCATCACCGATACACTCAGTCCCTTGCTCGACGCTTCGTCACTTCAAATCCTGTCGAGCAGCCACCCCTGTACCTGGACACTCAAAGGCCCGGGCATCGTGGAATTCTTTTTCCCCGACATCTGGCTGCCTTGGTTCGAGCCCGACAAACACGGGTTCGTAAAATTTTCGGTGCAACCAAGGCAAACCCTCGAACTTGGTGAGGTGGTGGAAAACACCGGAAATATTTATTTCGATTTCAACCCGGCCATCGTCACGAATACCGTAGGCACCACCATAGGGTATTCGACAGCTACACACAATCCCGAAAAACTCGAAGTGCTGCGTTTCCAACCCAACCCTGCCGCCGATTATGTACGGTTGTTCTGGGCCAATGCTCCCGTGGGCATCAACCGTGTGCGGCTGTATGATCTGGAGGGACGGTGCATGATGGATGAAAAATTCCACCAAACGGGCGACTGGATCACTGTGCCCTTGATCAACTTACCCAACGGTAAATACATGCTTTTTGTGGAAAAAGAGGGAAGAACTGCGGGTGGAATGGTGGTGGTGGCGCAAACAAAGTGATATGAATACGGAATGAAACGCCGTGATGTAGGAAGTTTGGGTGTGTTTCTTCCTCAAATAGCTTTACCCTCTCCCCCGCAAAACTTCCTCCACATCACCCAACGACAACCCTCTTGCACTTAGCAACACCAACAAATGGTACAACAAATCGGCACTTTCGCTCAGCAGGCGCTCGTCCGTTCCGCCCAAGGCTTCAATGATGGTTTCTACTGCCTCTTCACCCACTTTTTGAGCCATTTTGGACATACCGGAAGCGTACAAACTTGCAGTGTAGGAACTCTCCGGTGAAGCACCTTTCCTGCTTTGGATCACTTTTTCAAGGTTGTGCAGGAAAGACGGCCCGTCGTTTTTTTCATTCCAACAGGTATCCGCGCCGGTGTGGCATACAGGTCCCATCGGTTCGACTTTGATGAGCAAGGCGTCGTTGTCGCAGTCGGATTTGATGTCTTTTACATTCAGGAAATGACCCGAGGTCTCACCTTTGGTCCACAATCGTTGTTTAGAACGGCTGAAAAACGTGACACGGCCGGTTTTTTGTGTTTGCTCCAATGCCTCAGCGTTCATGTAGCCGAGCATAAGGACGGCGGCGGTGTCCGCATCCTGAATCACGGCCGGAATGAGGCCGTCGGGGGATTTGAAGAAATCTGGTGTCATGATTCCTGATTGTGGTTGATTACGATCCCAGGCGAACATTGATCAATTTTTTGTACAAATACTTTTTCAACGCTGGCACACTTATTTCCCCGAAATGGAAAATACTTGCCGCCAACGCCGCATCGGCTTTACCCGCAGTGAACACATCGTAAAAGTGATCCATTTTGCCTGCGCCGCCCGAAGCGATCGGGCACTTGCACAGCTTCAGAAACGGCCCGTGTAAAATCGAGCGCGAACCCGCCTTTGGTGCCGTCGTGGGTCATGGAAGTGAGCAGGATTTCACCGGCACCGCGTTCCACGCCTTCGCGCGCCCAGTCAATTGCGTCGAGCGGTGTGGCCAGCCGGCCGCCGTTGAGAAACACCCGCCATACGCCATTGTCGTCTGGCCGCGCATCGATGGCCAGCACGATGCATTGGCTGCCAAAAGATCCGGCGAGTTCGTTGATGAGCTCGGGCCTGCGCACAGCCGCCGAGTTGATGCTCACCTTGTCGGCGCCTGCTCGCAGCAAGGCTTCCACTTGGGCTACCGAACTGATGCCGCCACCCACAGTAAACGGGATGTTGAGTACACGCGCCACGCGCTGCACCAGTTCGGTAAGTGTGTCGCGCCCTTCGTGGGTGGCTGTTATGTCGAGAAACACCAATTCATCGGCACCCTGAGCGGCATACGCCGCAGCCAGGTCCACCGGATCACCAGCGTAGCGCAGGTTTTCAAATTGGATGCCTTTGACCGTTTGCCCGTCCTTGATGTCCAGACAGGGAATGATGCGTTTGGCTAACATGGTTCAGAGCATGTTGAGTTTTCGGATTTTGGGCTGCAAGCGGCAAATTTTGTTTTAAAGTTCGTTAAAATTTTCGCCGTAGGCTTCCTGCTACGGCTGCAAATTTTGCCTTCTTTAAAGCAAAATTTACTGGCTTTCGCCTCAAAACCGAAACCTTAACATGCTCTCTTATACTTTCGAGGCTACGCGGAAATAGTCGATTGGAATTTTGCCTTCCAAAAATGCTTTTCCCACGATGGCACCGTTGCAACCAAGTGTGGCCAATTTTTCCAAATCGTCCACATTTCGGATGCCGGCACTGGCTACGAGCTGAATTTTCGGGAACCGGGTCAGGATCTCCCTGTAAAGTTCCATGGCCGGACCGCCCATTTCTCCGTCGCGTTCGATGTCGGTTACCGATACCTGGTATATGCCGAGTGCTTCGAGACGTTCGATGAAGTCGAAAAGTTCAAGTTCGGTTTGGTTTTTCCAGCCGTGTACGGCGATGCGGCGGTCGCGCACGTCGGCGCCGACGAGGAAACGGTCGGGACCGAATTTTTCGACCCAGGCCCGGAATTCATCGGGGGCCATTACTGCTACGCTGCCCACGGAAAAAAGGGCTGCACCAGCGTCCAACACCTGCCGTAGGTTTGGTATGCTGCGCAAGCCGCCGCCGTAATCTATGGCCAAGCGGGTGCGTGCTGCTATTTGTTCCAAAACGTGCAGGTTCATGGGTTTGCCCGCACGGGCGCCGTCGAGGTCCACCATGTGCAGGCGTTTGATGCCGGCCGCTTCGAGCTGGAAAGCCAGGTCGAGGGGTTCCATGGGGTACTCCGTTTTTTGGTCAAAATCTCCCTGGCGCAGGCGTACGATGCGGCCGTCCATGAGATCGAATGATGGTATGATGTCCATAGTCAGGTAAGTCTGAGAAATTGCTGCAAGATACGTTGTCCAACCAAACCCGACTTCTCGGGGTGAAATTGTACGGCATAAAAATTTCCACGCTGCAAAGCTGCGCTGAACGTTTCGCCATAACGACATTCGGCAGTGGTGTATTGGTTGGTTTCGGCGTAAAAACTGTGCACAAAATACACATAAGGATCGGTTTCAAGTCCTTCAAACATCGGGCCGCGCGTGTTTTCAAGGGTGTTCCAGCCCATGTGCGGCACTTTCAACGTGCCATTCATGCCTGAAAACCGTTTTACCTCCACATCAAAAATGCCAAGACAGTTCGTGTCGCCTTCTTCCGAATGGCGGCAAAACAATTGTAAACCAAGGCAAATGCCCAATACGGGCTGTTGCAACGAACGCAGAACCTCATCCAGGCCGCGTTCCCGCAAATAAGCCATGGCCGAAGCGGCTTCACCCACGCCGGGAAAAATGACGCGGTCGGCGCTGCGAAGTACGGTCGGGTTGTCGGTCCAAACGGCTTGTTCGCCGAGCCGCTCCAAAGCTAAAAGCACCGAGCGAACATTTCCGGCATTGTATTTTACGATTGCAGTCACAGCGTGTGTTCATTGGTTAAAGTGAGGTGATATTTCCGAGGCAGGAGGAGATGTCACCTCACGGCTACCCACTTAAAGCACCCCTTTTGTCGTCGGTAGCGCCAAATTTTCCGGATCGCGTTTGACGGCCATTTTTATTGCCCGTGCAAACGCTTTGAAAAGGGCTTCGATTTTGTGGTGTTCGTTTTTGCCTTCCACGCGGAGGTTGAGGTTACAACGCGCAGTGTCTGTAAAGGATTTGAAAAAGTGAAAAAACATTTCGGTGGGCATGTCTCCTACCTTTTCGCGAAGGAATTCAGCTTCCCAGATCAGCCAGGACCGACCACCGAAGTCGATGGCCGCACGGGCAAGCACATCATCCATGGGAAGTAAAAAGTCACCTGTAGGACCCTCTAAGCCGTAACGTTCGAGACCGCGCTTGTCGACCAAAGCCAATGAAAACGCTTCCCCCAGCGCCAGGGCCGTATCTTCGATGGTGTGGTGCTCGTCTATGTGGAGGTCGCCGCGGGTTTCGAGTTTCAGGTCGATGCCGCCGTGACGGGCAAGTTGTTCGAGCATGTGGTCGAAAAAAGAAAGTCCGGTTTTGATGTCGTATTTGCCTGTACCGTCGAGGTTGAGGGTAATTTCCACGTCTGTTTCTTTGGTCTGGCGTCGGTGTTGAACGCTGCGTTGCGGCAGGCGTAAGTAATCGTAAACCTCGTACCAATTTTGCGCCACCTTTTCTATGGGCGCCGCAGATTTGGCAGGATCGTACATACCGGGTTCCAAATTTTCCGCTTCGGCATTCAATACCAAAATGGCGCGGGCGCCGAGGTTATGTGCAAGCTGGGCGTCGGTAAGGCGGTCGCCAATCACGTACGAGTTGGCCAGGTCGTAATTGCCGTTCATGTATTCGGTGAGCATGCCTGTGCCGGGTTTCCTGGTGTTCAGGTTTTCTTGAATGTAGCTCCTGTCGATGTGTACGGCCTGGAAAGCAACGCCTATGCTTTCGAGGGTGTGCATCATGAGGTTGTGGGCTGGCCAAAAGGTATCTTCCGGAAAAGCAGGTGTGCCGAGTCCGTCTTGGTTGGTAACCATCACAAGCGTATAATCCGTTTCGCGCACAAGTCGGGCAAGTGCGTACAAAGCGCCGGGCAGGAAACGCAGTTTTTCGTAACTGTCGATCTGCCGGCTGGGCAATGGTTCCTTAATGAGGCATCCGTCGCGGTCTATAAAAAGCAACTTAGGTGGGTTCAAAGTTTAAAGTTTAAAGTTCAAAGTTGGGGTTGTGGATTTAGAAAATCATGGTCAATACTTCGAATTCCTATTTCTTTTAATGCTTGAAGCAAGTTCGTGTTTTCTTCCGGAGTTCCCACCGTGATGCGCAGACCATTTTCGCAGTGAAGTTCGCCATCGCGGCGCCGTACCACGATGCCCTGGCCGATTAAATATTGGTAAACTTTAGCGGCATCCCTTACACGCACCAAAAGAAAATTGGCGTCGCTGGGAAACACTTTTTCCACTAAGGGAAGCTTGGACAGTTCGGTTTCCAAACGGCGGCGTTCGGCAAGCAGGGTTTTCACCTGTTCATCCACTACCTTTTTTTTACCCAAAGCTTCGAACAACAAACCTATGTTCGCGCTACTCAGGTTGTACGGGTATTTGATTTTATCCAAAGCGCCGATCACCGTCGCGTGCGCGAAAGCCATGCCGATGCGCAAGCCTGCCAGTCCCCACGCTTTGGAAAACGTTTGCAAAACCACCAGCCGCGGATGTTGGCTCAGCCGGGTAAGCCACGATGGTTTGTCGGAAAAATCGATGTAGGCTTCGTCTACGACTACCAGCCCGGGAAAAAAATTCAACACATCCTCCACAAAACCATCGGGTATCCGGTTGCCGCTGGGGTTGTTGGGCGAACAAATGAACAGCAATTTGGAGTGTTCGTCGGTCGCTTGCCGCACCGCTTCCACATCGGGCGAAAAATCGGTCCGCAGCGGCGCCTTGCGCACCGCTGCACCGTGTATACCTGCCTGAACAGCGTACATGCCGTAAGTGGGAGGCATCAAAACGATGTTGTCGCGCCCAGGTTCCACAAAAACACGCATCAGCAAATCAATGGCCTCGTCGCTGCCGTTGCCCAGGAAAATCTGCTC
>Ga0105046_10004973_pt1 | contig 21115 bp, 19 predicted proteins | sample MAT03_FD_78385 | JGI IMG/M metagenome (GOLD analysis project Ga0105046, IMG submission 78385) | Freshwater microbial communities from Lake Fryxell liftoff mats and glacier meltwater in Antarctica - MAT-03 (megahit assembly) | ecosystem: Environmental > Aquatic > Freshwater > Ice > Liftoff...
CGATGGCTTCGACGCTAACGTCGCTTCCTGGCGAGGCCAGATCCCAGCCTAAGACGAGAGGGGGGTTGTCCGCACAGAAACCGTACAGGTACGACCGCAGGTTTCCGTATTGTTCCGGGTCTTTTGAGCGCTGAACGCCCTGATTTTCTTGAAAAACACTACATTCGTAATGATGGGGTCAGGTGTTCGAGTCACCTAAGCGGCACCAAGTTCCTTGGCAATTTCAAGGAGCTACAGAGTAACTTCATTCAAGCAGTTGCTTGGTTTCCCGGTAGGCCACGACGGGGACCGCGTATACGGTCGCTTCAAGTCGACCTAGTTGGGTTGGTGCTAGATCGGCCGGACACAATCGGCACTGATCAGGGTCGATCGATTTTTGACGAATGCAGGCAGGCCGGGACCTTGGACAAAATTTCCATCCTTCTCCGCTTGGGCAACATCGCCGTTCAATTTCAGGATGAATTCCAGAGAGTCCGCTGACTTTGACATGCCGTATGCCGAACGAACTGCTGCATCGAGTCTTTCATTCGCCGTCTTTTGCGGATGCTCGCCCGGCAGTTCGAGAGTTCGGTACAATTCCCTCCTGATTTCGTATTCGTATCGGAAATTGACGGCAACGGCGCGCCGCTCACCATGAACTGGCAGCGGGCGCCACTGCAAACCGACACGCCCCACTCGACAAAAAAATGCGCCGGCCTTTTGGACCGGCGCACCGTCAGATCGATGGTTGCTCAGAAATCGAACTGGTCGATGTTCTCTGCATTGAAGGTGGTCAGGGCGGACTGCGTGTTGATCGAGTTGCCCGCGTTGATGGTGATGGTTCCGAGGTTCGGCACCTCGAAGGTGGAGCCGACTTCGTTCTTGGCCTTGCCGGCCTTCAGGTCGACCGCGAGGTGCGCGGCGAGCCAGCCTTCGTTGTAGGGCGACCAGAGCTGGAAGGCCGTGACCGTACCGTCCTTGACGAAGTCGCGCATTTCGCTGGGCAGGCCGAGGCCTGTCACCTTGACCTTGTCGGCGACGCCGCGCGACTGCACCACCTGAGCGGCAGCCGCGATGCCGACGGTCGTCGGTGCGATCACACCCTTGAGATCGGGGAAGTTGGACATCAGCGCTTCCATCTCGCTGGTCGACTTCTCCGGCTGGTCGTCGCCGTAAACGGTCGCGACCAGCTTCATCTTGGCGTATTTCGGGTCCTTGATCGCCTCGTTCATGCCCTTGATCCAGAAGTTCTGGTCGGGCGCCTCGGTGGTGGCGGAGAGGATGGCGATCTCGCCTTCGTAGCCGATCAGCGAGCCGACCATCTCGATCTGGTCCGCGCCGACCTTGGTGAAGTCGGTCGGCAGGATGGTCAGGTCGCGATGCGACTCGTTGCCGGTGATGTCGCCGTTGACAGTCATCACGATGATGCCCTTGGCGCGGGCGGCGTCGAACACCTGGTTCAATGCGTCCGGGCTGTTGGGCGAGATGGCGATGACATCAACGCCGCGCTGTACCTGCGCTTCGATGAAGGGGATCTGCGAAGTGGCTTCGGCGGTCGCCGGGGCGACGAACTCGAAGTTGCAGGCGATCTTCTCGCATGCCTCGACGAAACCCTTGGTGAGCGAGTCGAAATACGGGTTGCCGGTATTCTTGCCGATGAACACGATGTCGATCTTGTCCTGGGCAAGCGCGCCGGTCGTGAGCGCGAGGCCCGTCGCCAGAGCTATGAGTGATTTCTTCAGCACTTTACTTCCTCCTTGTCTAAAGTCCTGTTGAATTGACCCGGTGGAACCGGGGTAGTCGCCCGCTACCTCTGCGTGCGGGAATAGATCAGGTTGGTGGCGATGATGGCAACGATCAGCAGCACGCCGAGCACGGTGAGCTGGATCGCCGGCAAAAGATTGGCGACGGTCATGCCGGTTGAAACGACCACGAGCAGCCAGGCGGCAAGGAATGTACCGAGGATGGTGCCGCGTCCGCCGAAGATGTAGGTGCCGCCAAGCATCGCCATCAGTACCATCTGAAGTTCTCCGCCGAGCCCGAGATCGTAGCGCACGGATCCCAGCCGCGAGGCGGTCAGCATGCCAGCCACCGCCGCTACCAAGCCCATCAGCAGGAACAGCACGAGCTTGATGCGCCGCGTGCGGATGCCGGCGTAGCGCGCCGCAACTTCGTTGGTGCCGATCTGGTAGATCTGCCTGCCGAAAATGGTTCCGGCCAGGATCAATCCGAGCACGAGGGCAAAGGCTGTGAAGATCACGACGGTCGCGGGTATGCCGAGGATCAGCACCTTGTCGATTCCGATGAACCAGTCGGGCATGCGGATCGACTTGTCGCCGGCAATGATCTGCGCCAGCCCGCGGTAGAGCGTCAGCGTGCCGATGGTGACGATGATGGAGGGCAACTGCAGCGCGATGACCATGAAGGCGTTAAGTGCGCCCATTGCCAGGCCTGCGAGCAGTCCGATGGCGATGGCGATCGGCACGGGGATGCCAGAGGCCTGTGCCCAGGCGAAAAGGCAGGTCGACAGCGCCATGTTGGCAGCCGGCGACAGATCGATCTCGCCGGCGATGATGACCAGCGTCAGCACCAGCGCGACGATTGCGAATTCGGCCGAGAGAGTGAAGCTCCTGAGGATATAGTTGATGTCGAGGAAGAACGGCGAAAGCTGGCTGGCAATGATCACGCCGAGTATCAACAGGGCGAGCGTCATCGCCTCGGGCCGCACCAGAATGACATGCCAGAGCGCCCGCGGCGCCGCGGCTCCGCGCCCCAGGGCGGCGGGCGGTGTGGTTTCAGCGGCGCTCATGCGCGCACCAGCTTCAGCCCGCTGATGCCCTGACGGCGCACCGAGCGATCGATCAGCAGAGCGACCAGGATCACCGCGCCGTAGATGGCGCCCTGGGCCGTGCCCGGAATGCCAAGCAGCGGCAGGGCCGCGGCGACGCACCCCACCAGCAGGACGCCGAGCATGACGCCGACCACCGAGCCGACGCCGCCATTGATCGACACGCCGCCGATCACCACCGCGGCGATCACCTGGAATTCGAAGCCGAAGCCGGTGTTGGACGGGTTCACGAAGCCCCAGCGGCTTGCGTACATGATGCCGGCGAGCCCCGAGAGCGCGCCGGAGATCGCGAAGACGAGAAGCGTAACCTGCGTCACCTTCACGCCGCGCAGCGGCGCCGCCACCGGGTTGGAACCGACCGCGAATATCTGCCTTCCCACGCGGGTGTGCATGGCGAACCAGTAGGTCAGCAGCACCACCGCGAATGCCATGAAGATGATCCACGGGATGCCGAAGATCGGCGATGTCTGGCTCAAGCCCTTGAGGTCGGAAGGAACGAACTGGCGGTCGACCTGCCGTGCGTTGGAGACGATGAACGTCAGCCCGCGATAGAGGTTCAGCGTGCCGAGCGTCACGATGATCGACGGCAGGCGGAAAAGCGTGACGAGCGCGCCGTTGATCAGCCCGAGCATCGTTCCGATGCCGATGGCGACGACGAATCCGAGTGGCCACGGGACATAGGGCATGTCGCGGAACATCATGCCGGTGATCATGGCAGAGAGGCCGAGCATGGAGCCCATGGAGAGGTCGACGTGGCGGGCGACCAGCACCAGCATCTGGCCCATGGCGGCGATCATCACCAGCGGCGTGAGAAGCAGGATGACGCGCAGGCTGTTCAGCGTGAAGAACTGCGGCTTGTAGAGCGAGACGGCGATCGTGAAGAGGACGATCATCACCGCGATGCCGGTTTCGCGCCGGGCCAGGATCGAGCGGAGCGCGTTCACGCCGCGATCTCCACGCGGGGCACCGCGGCGCTCATGATCTTTTCCTGGCTCGCCTCGGCGCGCGGAATTTCGGCGGTGAGCCTGCCCTCCGCCATGACTAGGATGCGGTCGCAGAGCGCCAGCAATTCTGGCATCTCGGAGGATATGAGGAGGATCGCCTTGCCTTGCTCGGCAAGTTCTCCGATCATGTCGTAGAACTCGGCCTTCACGCCGATATCGATGCCGCGCGTAGGCTCGTCGAGGATGAGAATCGATGGATCGACAAGCAGCCAACGGGCGAGGATCGCCTTCTGCTGGTTACCGCCCGAAAGTTCGCCGATCGGCTGGTTCAGCGAGGCGAGTCGGATGCGCAGTTGTTTCACCGAACCCAGCGCAAACGCCTTTTCGACCGCCCGTCGGATGATGCCCGCCGGCGCGATCCTTTGCGGTATGGCGGCGGTGATGTTCTGCTCGACCGGCAGCGTGCGGAAGATGCCGGCGACGGCGCGGTCTTCCGGCACGAGGGCGAGGCCCAGCGCGATCGCTTCTTCCGGTTCCTTGATCGCAACGGCCTTGCCGTCGACCTTCACCACACCGCTCGTGGCCGGGGTGATGCCGAAGATGGCGCGCGCGACATCGGTACGGCCGGCGCCGACAAGTCCGCCCAGGCCGACGATCTCGCCGCGCCTGACCGAAAAGCTGATGTCCTGGAACACGCCGGGCAGTGTCAGTCCCTGCACCTCCAGCGCGACATCGCCGATCTCGGCGGAGTGCTTGTGGATGTATTCCTTGAGCGGCCGGCCAATCATCAGCCTGATGATGTCGACGTCGGACAGGTTGCCGATCGTGTCGGTGGCGACCTTGTCGCCGTCGCGGAAGATGGTGACGCGGTCGCAGAGCGCGCGCACTTCCTCCAGCCGGTGCGAGATGAAGACGATGGTGCGGCCCTCGTCGCGCAAGCGCCGCGCGATGCCGAACAGCGTCTCGACCTCGCGCGGCGTCAGCGGCGCGGTCGGCTCGTCCATGATGATCAGCCGGCTGTTGGAGGCAAGCGCGCGTGCGATCTCTACCATCTGCTGGTCGGCGATCGAGAGGCCGCGCATCGGCCGGGTCACGTCGATGCTGACGCCCAGCAGGTCCATGGAGCGCTGCGCGTCGCGCGTCATTTCGGCCCATGGCACGCCGGAGAACCAGCCATCCTCGGAGCGACCGAGCACGAGGTTCTCGGCGACCGACAGGTCCGGAAACGAGATCGGTTCCTGGTGGATCAGAGTGATGCCGAGCTTTTGCGCCACCACCGGATTGGAAACTTCCACCGGCCGTCCATCGAGCGCGAGCGTGCCGCGCGTGGGCAGATGCACGCCGGCCAGGATCTTGGCGAAGGTCGACTTGCCGGCGCCGTTCTCGCCGAGCAGCGCATGGATTTCGCCCTTTGCCAGGTCGAGATCGACGTCGCGCAACACTTCCACGCCCCCGAAGGACTTGGAAATGCCGCGGGCCTGGATCAGCGGGGTGGCCTCGGCCTCCCTCATTGCGGCACCGGCGCATCCGGATGGATCAGCATCCGCGCCTTGAGGTCGGCCCAGAACGCGGCGGGAATCCTGACGCTCAGCGCCGCGACGTTGGCCTCGACCTCGCTCGGCCTTGCCGCACCGGGAATGACCGAGACGACGGCCGGATGGGCGAGCACGAACTGCAGTGCCGCGACCGGCATGCTGACGTTGTGGACCTTGCACGCCGCCTCAATGCCGCGCACCCGCGTCTGCACTTCGGGCGATGCAGCGCCATAGGCGTATTTCGCGCCGGCGCCGGAGCCGGTGACGAGGATGCCCGAGGCGAAGGGCGCACCGATGATCACCGAGATGTCGCGATCGAGGCATGTCTTCATGCCTCGGGTCAGGCTGTCCTGGTCGATCAGCGTGTAGGGCATTGCGACGAGGCAGAAGTCGAGGTCGACGCGCGTCGCGACATCCTCCAGCGCCTGGTTCGTGTTGATGCCCATGCCGTAGGCCTGAATGTCGCCGGACTTCTTGAGTTCAACGAGCGCCTTCATGCCGGAATCGACCAACTGCTGCTCGTAACCCGCCTGCCTGTCGCCGTGAAAGCCGCTGTCGAGATCGTGGATGACGAGCGCGTCGACCGTATCCAGCGCAAGGCGCTGCAGGGCCTGCTCGTAGGATCGCATGACGCCGTCGTAGGTGTAGTCGAAATTGACCTCGAAATTCAGCCCGCCGGTCCATGGCGAACGGTCGAATGTCGCGGGATTCGCTGGCCTGTGCAGGGTGCGGCCGACCTTGGTCGTCACCTGGAAGTCGGCGCGGGGCTTGGTGCGGAGAAATCCGCCGAGCCGGTGTTCGGAGAGGCCGCGGCCATACCATGCCGCCGTGTCGTAGAAGCGCACGCCAGCGGCCCATGCTGCATCCATCGTTGCGTTGGATGAGGCTTCGTCGACCCTGCCGTAGAGTTCGCCGAGATGCGCGGTCCCCAGTCCGAAAACCGGCAGATCCAGGGCAGTCTTCATGACGCGACGGCGCGTGGAAACGGTAACTGTCACGGCAGAAACTTCCTCCAAAGCGACGCGGCGAGGTTGGCCTCGCTCCTGTGTTGCCAGCAACTTGTCAGACAAAAATTAGTTTGACAAGTTTTATACCGATGGCCATTCGTAACAGATGGCAGCGGTGGCCGACCGTGAGAGTTGCGGGTCGGCGGGAGGGAGAACAGATGCCGGCTTTCGCTGTTTCCAGCCCCTGGATCGCCAGGCAGGAGCGCCGGTGAATTTCCCTAAGGCAGATATCCTCACTGCGTTCACGGAGGCTGCGGAGCGTCCTGACGAGTTCGGCGGTGGCCTGCTGGAGCGACAGTCCATCGCCGAGCAGGTCGCCAACCGCATCATGGGCATGATCAAGTCGGGCAATTTGAAGCCTGGCGATCGGCTGCCGACCGAACAGCAGATGGGGATCGCCTTCGGCATCTCCAGGCCCCCGTTGCGCGAGGCTTTGAAAGCGCTGACGATCATGGGGGTCCTGGCGAGCCGCCAGGGTGGCCGCCACACCGTGACAGACCTGTCGCCGAGCCGGCTGGTAGCGCCGTTCAACACGGCCCTGTCGATGGCCGACTACGACGTGCACCACCAGTTCGAGGCGCGAAAGGTCGTCGACATCGCGCTGATCCGCCTCTGCGCGGAACGCGCCAGCTTGGAACTGCGCCAGCGGATCCTGAAGCTTGCGGTTGATGGTGGGGCATTCGAGGGCGACCCCGTTGCCTTCCGGCTGATCGACATCGAGTATCACCAGGCGATCAACGCCGGCGCGGGCAACCCGCTGCTGGCTTCACTGGCCCAGGTACTCTACGACCTTGGCCTCGACGTCCGACGCACCGCGAGCGAGCGGCTCGGCATCATTGCCAAAAGCGTGCGCCAGCATACCGAGGTTGCCGAAGCACTGCTTGTGGGTGATGCCGAAGCCGCGGCGACTGCATACAGCGCTCATCTTGAGCACGTGCGCGATACCACCATCCAGGCCATGGCGGCGATCAAGGAAAAGGTGTGAGCCGATGCCCGAACGGATAGCCTTCCGCATGAACCTCTTCCCGGGCCATGCCGCCGAATACGAGAAGCGTCACGACGAGATATTTCCCGAGCTGGCGCAGGCGCTGAGAGATGCCGGCGTTTCGGACTACACGATCTGGCTCGATCCCGAGAGCCACCACCTTTTCGGGATCCTGACGCGCAGCGACGACCACACGCTGGACAAGCTGCCCGACACCGAAATCATGAAGCGCTGGTGGAAACACATGGCCGATATCATGAAGACCCATCCCGACGACGTGCCGGTGCAGGTTCCGCTGAAGCAGGTCTTCTACCTGCCATGAGTTCCGCCTTCCGCATCAAGGACGTTCGCGCCTACACCATCGCTCCGAGCGCCAAGGCAGGCACCTATTTCAAACCGGGTGAGAGCAAGCACTGGCTGGTCGACAGCCTGATCTCCAATCCGATGTCGGGATATCCGCGCTACCGCGAGAAGCGATCGAGCTGGGGCATCGGCGTGCTCGGCGCCATCGTCGTCGAGATCGAGACCGAGGACGGGACCGTCGGTGTAGCGACCGGCTCGGGCGGCGCGCCGGCGGCCTGGATCATTCACCATCACTTCCGCCGCTTCCTGACGGGCGAGGACGCGCGCAAGACCAACATGCTGTGGGACCAGCTCTACCGCTCGTCACTGCCCTATGGCCGCAAGGGATTACCAGTGATGGCAATCAGCGCCGTCGATCTCGCGCTGTGGGACCTGATCGGAAAGGTCCGCGGCGAACCGGTCTACAATCTGATCGGCGGCATGGCGCGCGACGAGATCACCTTCTATTGCACGACGCCGGAGCCCGCCGCCATCAAGGCACTGGGCTTCTGGGGCGCCAAGGTGCCGCTGCCGCACAGCCATTTCGACGGCGAGGAGGGGCTGCGGGCGAATGTCGAGTTCCTGCGCGGCCACCGCGAGGCGGTTGGCCCCGACTATCCGCTGATGGTCGATTGCTACATGTCACTCAGCGTCGACTACGCCATCCGTCTCGCCGAGGCAGCGAAGCCTCTAAACATCCACTGGTGGGAAGAAGTGCTGTCGCCGGAAGACGTGGAGGGATACCGTGCCATCAAGGCGGCGCATCCCTACGTCAAGTGGACGACGGGCGAACATGAATACAGCCGCTATGGCTTCCGCAGCCTCATCGAGGAACGCACGCTCGACATCGTCCAGCCCGATGTCATGTGGGTCGGCGGCCTGACCGAGCTGCTCAGGATCGCCGCGCACGCCTCGGCCTACGACATTCCGGTCGTCCCGCACGGCAGCGGCCCCTACTCGTACCATTTCATCGCCAGCCAGACCGGTCCGGCCTTCTGCGAATACGTCGCCGCAAGTCCTGACGGCAGGACGATCATGCCGGTGTTTGGTGATCTCTTCGAAGGAGAACAGGTTCCGCGGAACGGCAAGCTGAAATTGTCCGACGCGCCCGGTTTCGGCATGAAGATTGCCGACCGAAGCGTGCTCGAGATCGTCAAGTGATGCAGGGCGTCTAGGTCGGCGCGGCATTGTTCCTTTGCCTCGTCGCGATCAACTGAGCGCCCGCCGCCAGGATTGCCAGGATGGCAAGCGCGGGCAGGCTGCTGCTCACCGCCGCCAGAAGATCCCCGCTGCTCGCCGTCAGCCAGTTCGTGTCTGCGGCGGTGTCCGCCCGCAGCCGCCACGACAATGTCGCGGCGCCGACTGCAACGCCAAGGCTTGTGCCAAGCGAGCGCATCAGATTGAGCATCGATCCGGCTGCCCCGGAAAGCTCGGCGGGCACCGCAGCCAGCGTGAACGTGTTGTTCGGCGCGATGAACAGGCCGAGCCCGACGCCGAACAGGATGAATGCAATCGTATGGTAGAGCCGGTGGTGCGCGATGTCGGCGGTCGTCATGATCAGCAGGATGACAGCGCCAAGGCAACACGCCATTGCAAAGGCGCTGATGGCGCGGACCCCCATGCGTTCTCTCAGTTGACTGCTGAAGGGCGCGGTCAGCCCAAGTGCGATCGGCACGATGGCGAGGCGGAAGCCGGCTTCAGCCGGGCTCTCCTCGTATCCGTGTTCAAGCGCGAAGGACATCAGGAAGAAGATTCCGTAGAGCAGCGCATAGGAAAGCGCCACCGCCGCCGAGCCGAGATAGAAGGCCGGTATCCGGAACAGCGCGGGATTGATGAGCGGCGAGGCCGAGGCGCGCTCGCGGCGGGCAAGCAGCCAGAACAGGATGGCCGCCACCGCGACGCTGACAAGGCTGATTTTCGAGCCCAGCCCCGATCCGGAAGCATGATTGAGCGCGGTCACGGTAAGGATCAAGGCAGGCCCGATCAGCAGCGCGCCGCCCCAGTCGAAGGTCTTGGCGGAGTCGGTGCCGGTGCTGCGTGGCAGTGCCAGCCAGCCGAGCACGACCGCGATCACGCCGAAGGGCACGGTGATCCAGAAGATCCAGCGCCAGCCGAGCGTCGTCAGCAGGACACCGCCGAGCGCGGGGCCGGCGCTCATGCCGATAGCCTGCGCCGCCGCGAAGTAGCCAAGCGCGCGGCCGCGGGACTCCAACGGCACCGACTTCACCAGGATCGATATGCTGTTGGCGCCGAGCAGCGAACCGCCGATGCCCTGGATGAAACGGAAGAAAAGGAGCTGGTCGAATGTCTCGGCGATGCCGCACAGCGCGCTCGCCGAGATGAAGATCGCATAGCCGGCGATGTAGAGCGTCTTGCGGCCGAACATCTCGCACAGCCGGCCGAAGATCGGCAGGAACGAGGCGAACGCCAGCAGATAGGACAGCGCCACCCAGCTGACTTCCTGCAGCGGCACGTCGAAGGCGCGTCCAAGCGTCGGCAGCGCCAGCTGGACGATCGTCGCGTCGAGTTGCCCGACGAACGTTCCGATGCAGATGAGGCCGACGACCAGCCAGCGATGCCAGGGCTTGTTCTCCAGCCATGGCGCCGGCGCCGGCTCGACGAACAAGCGACTGTAGAGGGACGACGACATGCAGCTATCCTGTTGAAGGACACCTAGGCCTGACCAAAAAGACCCTTGCCTAGTGTCTGGAACAGACCCCACGGCTCGTCAAAGGTTTTCGGCTCGTCTCCCGCCGGTCTGGGCTCCGCGGCGGCCGCTCGCGCAGCCGCGCCTTTCGAACTTGTGCGCCGAGCAAGTCAGAAATTAGGCCTCCAGATTGTTCCATTCTGGACAGTCTCGGCCGTTCGGTATGCTCCATAATGATCTGGACCGGCCACAGGCAGGGAGATGGAAATGAGAAGTTATTTGTTGTTTCTGGCAATTATCGGCGCCCTGTTGAAGCCAGCGGTCGCCGCAGAGTCCGTCAATGTCGAGAATTTCAAGCGCGCTGAAACCGAATATTACATGGCGCGCCGCGCTGCTGCGGGCTGTTTCGGAACGCTCTGCCACGAACGCACCCCGAAGTCGGTAGAAGCGCAGGACGTGATCCGTCTCAATCGCGACACGCCGTACAGCGAAGGCGTATTCGACCTGTCGACACCCCTGACGATCATCAAGCCCGATGGCGGCCAGCGCTTTCAGTCGATCATGGTTATCAATCAGGACCATTTCATCAAGCTGGTGGCCTATAAACCCGGTACCTATGTCCTTGATCAAAAGGACGCCGGCAGCCGCTATGTATACATCTTCGTCCGCACCTTCATGGACCCGAATGACCCCGACGACATGCGTGCGGCACAGGCCCTGCAGGACAAGGTCGTCATCCGCCAGGCCTCGCCCGGCAAGCTGGAACTGACCGATTGGGACGAGGGCCAGCGCCAGAAGCTCCATGATGCGCTGCTTGGCCTTGTGCCCTTCATGCCCGACACAAAACGAATGTTCGGCGACAGCGATACCGTCGATCCGATCCAGCATCTGGTCGGCAGTTCTGCCGGGTGGGCAGGCAACCGCGCCGAGGACGCTATCTATATCAGCGGTGTTCCCGACAAAAACGACGGCGTCACACCCCATGTGGTGACCGTCAAGGATGTGCCGGTCGACGCCTTCTGGTCGGTAACCGTATACAACGCCAAGGGCTTTTACGAGGCTCCCGAATCCGCGATTTCGGTCAACAACGTCACCGCCGCCACCAACAAGGACGGTAGCGTGACCGTGCATTTCGGTGGCGATCCAAAGGCGGCGAACTACCTCCGGATAATGCCGGGCTGGACCTACATCGTCCGTATGTACCGTCCCCGTCCTGAAATCGTCAGCGGCGCCTGGAAGTTTCCGCCGATTGTCCCCGCCAACTGACATCTTGCGAAGGATCGAACCATGAAGCGTCCCATTCTCGCCTTTGCAGCGCTGATGCTGCTGGCGCCGGCTGCGCGGGCCGTCAACGAAGCCCCACCGGTAGTAGTCACGCCCGACACCTACATCCGGGCCGAATCCGACCGCAGCTTCCACAACACGCTGAAGCTGACGGGCGGCGTCAACAAGCTGTTCCATTTCCGCGGCCCGACCCCGATCGACCAGCAGACAGTCGTTCGCATGAACCGCGACACGCTGTATTCGCCGGCCGTCATCGACACCAGCCATGGCGCAACCATCACGCTGCCGCAGCCCGACGAGGGCCGCTACATGTCAGTGCTGGTCATCGACAACGATCACTATGCCCCGGCGGTGTTCTATGAGCCCGGCGTCCACAAGCTGCCGGCCACGACGAAGTATGTGATGGCGGTGGTGCGCACCCAGTTGCTGCGACCGCTCGATCCGGCCGATATCGCCGCGGCCAACCGGCTGCAGGACCAGATTGTCGTCAATGCAGGCAGTGCCGACCCGATGCCGCCAATGCTGTGGGACATGCCGTCGCTCGTGGCGCTGACCAAAAGCTACGAAGCCGAATCCAAGAAGTTTCCGAACTGGACGGGCATGATGGGTCCGCCCGGCACCGTGGATGAAAAGTCCCGGCATTTTGCCGCCGCCGCAGCCTGGGGCCTGTTCCCCGAAAGAGACGCGACCTACCTGAACTACAACGGTGGCGAACGCGCCGACCGCTGCTTCAGCGCCACCTACAAAGTGCCGGAAAACAAGGCCTTCTGGTCGATCACAATCTATGGCAACGACGGCTATATGAAGAGCGACAATGCCATCCTCAACAAGACCAACGTCAGGCTAAACCCCGATGGAAGCTTCACCGCCTATTTCGGTTCCCTCGACCTTTGCGGCGATCGGCCGAACCGGCTCGACACCAGCGAGGGCTGGAACTTCCTGATGCGCGTCTATCGGCCGGGACCGACTGTGCTGGACGGCGGCTATGTCCTGCCGAAACCCGAAGTGTTTGCTGGTTGAGGGGTCACCGCCAAAGGCGACGATCATCGTAGGCGAACGCCGCCAAACCCGAGATGTCGACGACGATGAGCTTGCGATACTCCACTCGGATGAGGCCACGCTGAACGAGGTCTTGCAGGATTCCAGCTAGCCTTGATCGGGAGAGATTGCAGAGTTCAGCCAAGTCAGCCTGCGCGAGTTGGACCACGAGTTCATGCGTCCCAAGCTGGAAATTTACGAGTGAAACGAGTCGCTGTGCCACACGGACATCTGCATTTGGCTGGCTGAGAATGCCGATCACGGCGATGGCTTCGGCCAGTGCTTCCGCCGTATTGGCGGCGAAGTGGCGGCAGTATTGCGCATTTTCTGTAAGCACGGCGAACTCGGCAGGCGGCAGGTACAGTACGGTCGACGGAGACGCCGCGATAACCGTGGCTGCACGCTCTGCCCCCCGGAAGATCCCAGCCTCGCCAATCCAGTATCCTGGCTGCGCAAGGGCGATCGTGGTGTCTGCGGGAGGGACCTTCACCAGCCAACGGCCCGAAACAAGTCCGAATATCGCGTGCGACGGATCGCCTTCCCGATACACCGTTTCGCCGGCTCGGTACCGACGTAGCCGGCAGCGGCTGATCAACGCATCCCGGAATTCCGCCGGTCGGCGCGAAAGCCATCCGTGCTGCGACATGACCACGGCCACTTGAGCCATCTGCGACAGCTTCGAACCCCCATGATCTGGCAAAGACAACCGTTTCAATCGTCGCCATCCGAATGCTTCGAAACATGTTCGTGCGAAAATCCACCAAGGACGACATGCAACCATCGTGTTGATGGGAGCGGGCGCCTAGGCCTCGCCGAACAAGCCTTTGCCGACCGTCTGGAGAAGCCCCCACGCCTCGTCATAGGTCTTCGGCTCGTCGCTTTCGGGAAGCTTGGCCTTGGCGACGAGCGCGCCCATCAACGCCCGCGCGGGCGGGCTGAGCGGCGCGTTGCCGGCCTCGGGCGAGAACGGCCCGGCCTTCTCCGGGTTGGGCGGCACGTATTGCGGGGTCGTTTCGGGCCAGTCCCAGGGCTGGCGCGGCTCGGTCAGGTTGATCGCATTGGTAATGTCGCGCGCGCCTTTGTCGCGAGCCGTCAGCGGCTCCAGCCCGAACTTGTTGCAGAGCGTGGCCACCACGGCCGCGTGGTGCATTTCGTCGTGGATGATGGTGCCTGCCTTCGTATAGGCGGAGATCGCGATAGCCGGCACGCGAACCCCGAGCCGGTCGAACTGGAAGCCCATCTCCGTATCCTTCATCGGTCCGGGCGGAACCGCAGCCGGCGGCGGCACATGGTCGTGGATGCCGCCATGCTCGTCGAAGGTGACGAGCAGCATTGTGTTCATCGCATTCGAGCCTGTGGCCGCAGCGCTGTTGCGGATCGCCATGTAGACGTCGCTCAGCAGCTTCTCGCCGGCCCGCACATCGGAGTTCCCGCCGACCTTGACCTCTTTCCCGTCTGCGCCCTTGAAGCTGTAGGCCGCGACCGGCGGATGCATGTCGTTGTGGTCGAAGATCAGGCGGGGCTCGACGAAGGCATAGGCCGGCAGCGTGCCGGCGGCGACGTCGGCATAGAACTGCTTCATCGGCTTGAAGCGCGTTTTCCAGAGCGGCTCGAGCGCTGGGCCATTGATGAAGCCGGTCAGCGAGACGACCTGGCTTTCATCGAAATACACCGCCCAGGAAAGACCTTTCTCCTCAAGACGGTTGAAGATGGTCGGCACGGCGTTGGCCTTGGCGTCCATCCATTTGCCGTAACCGGCCTTGCCCCGGTTGACCACGAAACCCGACGAGGTCGAGGCATGGAAGAAGGCGCGGTTGCAGAAGGTCTGCGACGGCACGGCGCAGAACCACGCGTCGTAAACCGCGAATTCGCGGGCGAGCGTGCTGGTCACCGGCATCATCTCGGGACTGAACGACCCCATGACGACGGCGAACTCTTCCTTTGTCGGCTGGCGGCCCTGGGTCGCCACGAAGTTGTTGATGTAGTCGGTGACGAAACCCTGCATCTCGGTCTTCGCGCCGGCCGGCGGGGCGTTGAACGGCGCCGACATGTCGATGTAGTTCACATGCGCGTTGCCCGGCGGATCGACAGTGCCGAACAGCTGCGTGTTCACATGCGGATATTCTTCGCCCGGATCCGGGTTCGGGCTGTCCATGATCGTGTCGGTCGGTCCGGTGTAGATGTGAGCCGAAATCGGGCCTTCCGGGGACGGGTTCGCGTAGTTCCCGTTTGGAATGCCGTCGAATGTTTGGCCCGCCGGCAGGCTCTCGGGCGGATAGAGGTAGCCGAGCAGGTTGTCGAACGACCGGTTCTCGAACATCAGGACGACGAGATGGTCGAAGCCCGGCTTTTCGGGGACCGGGAGCAAGGGGCGGCAATTCGCCTGCCTGCGCCTGCGCGGCTCCGCTGCCAAGGGGAAGTGCCCCTGCGCCGGCCGCCGCCGAAAGCTTGAGGAACCCCCGCCGCGACGTTTCGGGCGGCTTCTCGTCTTTCGTCATGTCTTCCCCTCAAGGCAGGATCAGTGGGCGCCCAGAACATGCCGCGAGCGCCGCACGACGGCAAGCCCGGCCTGCGACTTTGTTCATCAGTTTTAGCGGCTCGGCGGCTCTTGAAGACCGGTGCCTTCAAGACCTAATGTCTCCAGCCTTCAAGCAGGATTGGACACGCAGCATGGACACTAAAGAGAAGAAGTCGCGGCACGTCGCCTCGCTGGTCGACCAGACGCCACGGTTCGAGGGGCCGCTCGGCGCGATCAGCCATGTCGATGGCAGCGACCTGCCGGTCCTGCACAAGCTGTCGATGCGGCGTCTTCTTCTCGAACCCCGCGGCGTGCGCGAACCACACTGGCACGCCAATGCTAACGAACTCGGCTACTGCCTGCGCGGCGAGGCGCTGGTGACCATCGCCGGCAACCACGCCCAGCGCGACAGCTTTGTCGTGACCGCGGGGGAGATGTTCTTCGTCCCGTCGGGCACGATGCACAGCATCGAGAACATCGGCGAGCAGGCTGCCGAGTTCGTGCTGGCGTTTTCTCATGAAAAGCCGGAGGACTTCGGCATGCGCGCGTCGTTCGGCGCGATGTCGAACGCCGTCCTCGGCAACACCTACGACCTTCCCGCTGCGGCGTTCGAAGGGTTCGACCGCGTTGCGGAAACGCACGAAATCCTCTCGGTTGCGAAACCGACACAGGTTGAACCGGAGGCCCGACACGTCAATCGCTACAAATACAGCATCGAGGCTGCCGCGCCGCAGATCGATTTCCACGCCGGCACCGCGCACGTCACCAATGCCGGCCTCTGGCCGGCGCTGCGCGACATCGCGATGTACTCCGTCACCATCGGCACCGAGGGGATGCGCGAGCCGCACTGGCATCCGGAGACGGCGGAGATGGGTTATGTTGCAACCGGTACGGTCCGCATGACCATCCTCGACCCCGACGGCAGCACCGACACCTACACGATCGGGCCGGGCCAGACCTATTTCATCCCGCGCGCCTATCCGCATCACATCGAAAATGTCGGCGAAGGGACGGCGCACCTGCTCATCTTCTTCGACCAGGTATTCCCCGGCGACGTCGGCTACCGGACGCTGATCAACACGTTCCCGCGCGATGTGATCGCGGCGGGCCTCGGCATCGCCGAGAAGGACCTGCCGGCGTTTCCGTTCACCGAAATCGACCCGCTGCTGGTGAACCGCGTCAATTAAGCGGACATAAGCTATTTGACCTTATGATCCCGGCCCAGTTGCGAAATTGGGGCGCGGCGGATCGGGCTGTCCGGCAAGACATGGCTGCGACCGGGGCACGCCCGCATCCGAGGTCAAAGTGCAGCCAGAAAATCCGATCCCTATCAACGATCTGCGCCGGCTCTATGCGGCACATGCGGAGGCGATCGAGCAAGCGGCCCTCGACACCTTGCGGTCGGGCTGGTGGCTGAACGGACCCAAGTCAAAAGCCTTCTCCGAGGCGTTCGCCGGCTATGTCAGCGTGTCGGACTGCGTGCCGGTCGCCAACGGCACCGATGCGCTGGAGCTGGCGATGCGCGCCGTTCTCGGCGACCGCGACGCGGCTTCGCACGAGATCGTGACGGTCGCCAATGCCGGCGGCTATACCTCGACCGCGGCCATGCAGGTCGGCTTCGTGCCTGTCTACGCCGACATCGAAGAGGGGAGCCAACTCCTTTCCATCGACGCAGCGGTGGGCGCTTTGACCGCCCGCACCATCGCGGTGTTCGCAACCCACCTCTACGGAAATGCGGTGGATGTTCCCGCGCTGCGTGCGGGGATGAACCGGGCCGGCTTCCCTGATGTCATGATCGTCGAGGACTGTGCGCAGTCGCATGGGGCGCGCATCGGCGACCGGATGACCGGTTCGATGGGCGATATCGCGACCTTCAGTTTCTATCCAACCAAGAACCTCGGCGCGATGGGCGACGGAGGCGCACTGGTCACCGGCAATGCCGGCCTTGCGGCGTCAGTGCGCCGGCTTCAGCAATATGGCTGGTCGGCGAAATACGAGATTGCAGAGCGCGGCGGCCGCAATTCGCGGATGGACGAGATACAGGCCGCGATCCTCTCCGCCATGCTGCCGCATCTCGACGCCAACAATCTTGAACGTCGGCGCATCCTCGATCGCTACGAGGCCGCCGCGCGGGGCAAGGTCCGCTTCATCGACCGGAGCGAAGGAGCGGTGATCCACTTGGCTGTCGCGCTTTGCGACGATCGTGACGGCTTTCGCGCTTTCCTGTCGGAACGCGGCATTGCGTCGGAAGTCCACTATCCTATCCTCGATACGGACCAGCCCGGATGGCGCGCGATGCCGCCTCGCCAGGCTCCGGTCGGCATTCCAGTGTCGCGCAAGAGTGTGGGCGCAATCCTGTCGCTGCCGTGTTTTCCCGGCATGACGCAAACCGAGGCCGACAGGGTCGTGCTGGCGATTGCGCATTGGGAGGCCAGATGACCACACGGTCACTTGTGATACCTGTCTACCGGAACGCCGAGAACATTCCGGCGCTTGCGCAGGCGCTTGAAGATCTGAACCGTACGCTCGATGGCGACCTGGAGGTCGTCTTCGTGATCGACGGCTCTCCCGACGATTCCGGGGCCCTTCTGCTCGATCTCGCAAAGAGCACGGCCTATGCCTGCAAGGTCGTGTTCCACAGCCGCAACTTCGGCGCCTTCGCGGCGATCCGCACCGGCATGGAGGTCGCATCCGGCGACTACATCGCGGCGATGGCCGCCGACCTGCAGGAGCCGCCGGAGCTGATCGTCACCTTCTTCCGCATGCTGGCGGCTGGCGAGGCGGATGTCGTCTTCGGCAAGCGCGTCGGCAGGAATGACCCGCTGGTGACGCGCCTTCTGTCCAACGCGTTCTGGAGCGCCTACCGGACGTTCGTGCTGCCCGACATCCCGAAAGGCGGCGTCGACGTCTTCGCCTGCAACCGGGCCGTGCTGACTGCCGTGCTATCCATCGAGGAGCCCAACAGTTCGCTCGTAGCACAACTCTTCTGGGTTGGCTTCCGGCGACAGTTCGTGCCCTACCAGCGCAGACCAAGGCTCCTCGGCAAGAGTGCCTGGAACCTCTCGCGCCGCTTCCGCTACATGATGGACAGCGTACTGTCCTTTTCCGACCTGCCGATCATGCTTGTGCTGTGGCTCGGAGCCATCGGCTGCGTGACCAGCATCGTCTTCGGCCTGATGACGCTGGTTGCCCGCCTGACGGGCTACATCGACGAGGCCGGCTATGCGACGCAGCTGCTTCTGACGCTGTTTCTTGGCTCGCTCATCCTCGGCGTCCAGGGGCTGCTCGGGCTTTATATCTGGCGCACCGCCGAGAACACCAAGAAGCGGCCGCTTCGCATCATCAGCCACATAGTTTCGGGAGGCCGCTCATGACCGTTCCTGCCGGCGTATTCGTCCACGAGAGGGGGCTCTGCGAATCTTCGACCATCGGGGCGGGCACCCGGGTATGGGCGTTCGCCCATGTCCTGCCACGCGCGGTGATCGGCGCCGATTGCAACATCTGCGACCATGTGTTCATCGAGAACGACGTGGTCGTTGGCGACAAGGTCACCGTCAAGTGCGGCGTCCAGCTGTGGGACGGGGTGCGCATCGGCAACGGGGTCTTCATCGGGCCGAACGCCACCTTCACCAACGATCTCTTCCCGCGTTCGAAGGTCTATCCGGAAAAGTTCCTGCAGACCGTCGTCGAGGATGGCGCTTCGATCGGCGCCAACGCCACCATACTTCCCGGCATCCGGATCGGCCGTTCGGCGATGATCGGCGCCGGCGCGGTGGTAACCCGCAATGTTCCGCCTTTCGCGGTGGTCGTAGGCAATCCGGGCATCATCGTCGGCTATCAGGCATCGACGGTTTCCTCGCCCGCCGTCCCTGTCTCGCTTTCGTCGCTCGGAGAAAAGGCCGGCTCGAAGCTCGCGCTGGGCTTCGGAGGATGCGAGCTCTGGCGCATGCCGCATTTCGCGGATCTGCGCGGCGAACTCGCCCCGACCGAATTCTCGCGCGACCTGCCCTTCGAGCCGAAACGGTCGTTCGTTGTCTATGGCGTGCCGAGCAACAAGGTGCGCGGCGAACATGCGCACCATACGTGCCACCAGTTCCTGGTAGCCGTTCACGGCAGCCTCTCGGTGGTGGTCGACAACGGCCGCAGCCGCAGCGAGGTGGTGCTCAGCGATCCCACGATGGGCCTCTATCTTCCGCCGCTGGTTTGGGGCATCCAGTACAAGTTCGAGGCCGACACGGTGCTGCAGGTCAACGCTTCGCACCCCTACGAAGCGGCCGACTACATCCGCGACTACGATACGTTCCTCAAGGTCGTTCATGCCGAGCCGGCCATCTGACGGCGTCGCGGCCGACGGGCTGCGCTTCCTGGCCGCCGGAGCGATCAACACCGCGCTGACCGCGGCGGTCTATTTCCTCTGCCTTCCCTACATGTCGCCGACCGCCGCCTACGCGATCGCGTGGCTAGTCGGGATATGCTTCGTGATGATCGTCTATCCGGACCGTGTGTTTGTCGGGGGCAGGCGCACATGGCGCGCCCGGCTGCTGTTCGGGGCGTTGACCTTGACGGTGTTTCTTTTGGGCATCGTCACATTGCGCTGGCTGGTACAATCCACCGGCGACGCCCGCCTCGCTTTCCTCGTGACGCTTGTCCTGACAACGGCGCTGAACTTTCTTGGCGGGCGGGCCATTTCTAAGGGAGGCGTGAATGCGCAAGAGTGAATTGACCACACTCGAGCGCTGCGCCTACGGGCTCTTTGTGGCCGTTCCGCTGATCACGCTCGCATATATGGCGGTCACGATCCTGTACCTCGCAGTCGACATTCCGGCATGGGACGACTGGCGGCAATATCAGCAAGGCAAGGCCGGCGCGTTCGACCTTGCCTATCTGTTCAAGCCGGCGAACGACACTCTTTACCCAGTAGGAAAAATACTCGACTCCGTCGCGGTTCATGCACTCGCGGGCAATGCAGTTGCCTATAAATTCCTTTCGATGACCGCAGTGCTTGGTTCGCTGCTGTGGCTTCAATGGAAGCTGCTTCGCAGCGCTCTGAACGACGGATTTCTGGTCGCCTGCTGCTTCGCATCGACAATGTTCATGCTGTGTCCCGATACCTATTGGGACTCTCAGTATATGGCGTTTCATCAAGCCGTCCCGCTAGTTTGCCTCTTGGCTTCTCTTTTGGTCATCGTGGAAGGGCCCGCCAAGACGGGCTGGAAGATGGCTATTGTTGTTCGGCCTGGGATTGATCGCGGGCCTGACCTACATCTCCGGAACAGTCGCGATCATGGCTGCGGCTTGTGGGCTGTTTTTACTCGGATTTCGTTGGGCCCAAGACAGGCGGCAGCATTTGTCGACGGCAATTGCCCTCGGCGCGGCGGGTCTGATCACGTCCTGCTTTCAGGCATGGGTCATACTCGTCGCCCAAGGAGGAAAAACGCATCACCCGGATGCACCCTGGGCAACGCCGCTCACCATCGATTTCTGGATGTTCGCGCTGGGCAAGGTCGCCCGCAGCCTGCAATTGCCAAGGCATCCGGTCGAAGTGTCATTTATCATCGCACTGCTGTCCGTAGTGGCGATAGCAGCGACGGCGTACCTGGCATGGCGAAGAAGAGACAATGGCCAACCGTTGGAAGCGCGCGACAAGCACCGTGTTACCATTACTCTGTGCCTGGTCAGTGCGGTCGCCGCCTACCTGGCGATCGTATGCGCCGGTCGGGCCCTGCTTGGACGCGAACCTTCGGGAGAGTTTTTCGATGCGTTCCTGGCTGCCTTCCGAAGGTTTCATTTCTTCTGGGTTGGAGTTTTGTGGCCGTGGGTCTTGGCGGCCCTGCTTGCGGAACTTGGACGCCGGACGACCAAATCCACGTAATTGCTCACCCCCCTGTTTCAGGGGAGTTCGCTTGTCGGCGCGGCGAGCGATTTTGACAAATGACGGTGGGGCTGATTCAAGCTGTGGATGAATCGTGAAGCGGTTGAATCGCTCGA
>Ga0105046_10004976_pt1 | contig 21110 bp, 23 predicted proteins | sample MAT03_FD_78385 | JGI IMG/M metagenome (GOLD analysis project Ga0105046, IMG submission 78385) | Freshwater microbial communities from Lake Fryxell liftoff mats and glacier meltwater in Antarctica - MAT-03 (megahit assembly) | ecosystem: Environmental > Aquatic > Freshwater > Ice > Liftoff...
CAGGCCATTGCACTGGCCGCTGATGTGGCCGTGATCGAGATGCATGGCGGCAAAGCGGAACTCTCCCGCCGTGACCACGTGAGCCGGTTTGCCCTTGGGCGCGAAGTTCATGCCGTCGGACGCGTTGCTCATGCGGATCAGTATGGAACTAGACCGCGAACGCCAATCCCGGCCCGTCCCCGTCGCTGCTAGTGGACTGATCCACCAGTGACGGTCAGCGGCTCGGGCGCCTTATCGGCCGGCACGTGTGGGCAGCCCCAGCCGAAGCGCTGATCGGGCATCGCCCATTTGACGGCGTTGCGCAGCACCTGCTGCACCGTCGGGTTGTGGTAGGTCGGATAGGTCTCGTGGCCGGGCCGGAAGTAGAACAGCTTCCCGGCACCACGACGATAGGTCAAACCAGAGCGGAATACTTCGCCGCCCTGGAACCATGAAATGAAGACGGTCTCAAGCGGCTCGGGCACGCCGAACGGCTCGCCGTACATTTCCTCATGCGGCAACTCAAAGTAGCGGTCGATGCCAGCGGCGATCGGATGGCCGGGATTGGCGACCCACAGTCGTTCCTTCTCGCCTGCTTCACGCCAGTGCAGATCGCAGTTGTGGCCCATCAGTCGCTTGAACACTTTGGAGTGGTGGCCGCTGTGCAGCACAATCAGGCCCATGCCCTTGAGCACGCGATCCTGCACACGGGCGGCAATGGCGTCTTCGACTTGGCCATGAGCTGCGTGACCCCACCAGGTCAGCACGTCCGTCTCATCAAGGATCTGCTCGGTCAGACCGTGTTCCGGTTCCTGCAGCGTCGCTGTGCGCGCCATGATATCTGGGTCGCGGTTCAAGGCCGCCGCAATGCAGGCGTGCATACCGTCGGGATAAATGTCCCGCACCAGCTGATGCTTTTGTTCGTGGACGTTCTCGCCCCAGACTGTGACGCGGATGGGCATAGGAAGTTCCTCAGACGCTTCGTGGTGGGTTCTATGGAAGCGCTTCCATAGTGTACTCGGACGAAATGCCCCGCAAGAGCGGTTTACCTATCGAATCCGGCATTCTGTTCGGGGGCTTCGCAGATTGTATCCGCCCGGCGCCGTTACGCGGCGCTAGTTCCTACGATTCTTTGCTGCGAGTGTCGGTACCCGCCGAGGAGCACTCGTCACCGCCTTCGTCATGTGCGAAATGCCGGCGCGGTCGCAAGCGGGCCAACATGCCATGGCGCGGACTGAGCAGCACCGACAGGACGAATCCGACGCCGAGCGCGGCAACCATGCAGGCTCCGCTGGGCAGATCGAGATGCCAACTGGCGAGCAGTCCGAGACACGAGGCGAGGCCGCCGTACAGCGCCGCGACCAGCAGCATGGTGCCGAATCGTTCGCACCACAGGTAGGCCGTGGCCGCGGGCAGGATGAATAGCCCCAGCGAAAGCACCAGGCCAACGGCATTCAGCGCGGCAACGATGTTGACCACGACCGCCGCCAACACGCCGAGATGGATCAGCAGATTGCGACCGCCGCTGACGCGCAGGAACGGCGCATCGAACGCCTCCATCAGAATGGCGCGGTAACACAGACAGAGGACCATGACGGTCGCACAGGTGGTGGCACAGACCCGCCACAGATCGCCACCGGTGACGCCAAGGATGTTGCCGAAGAGATAATGCAACAGGTCGATCGGCGCGGCGACCTGACTCATCAGGGCGATGCCGACCGCAAAACAAATGACGAACAACGCACCGAACGCGGCGTCTTCTGGCAAACGGGTCAGATGGTTGACTAGGCCGCTCATCACGGCGGTACCCAGGCCGGCGACCGCAGCGCCGGCATAGAGCCCAGTGTGGCCAGGACCCAGCCAGAGATACGCTAGGCCGATGCCAGGCAGCAGGGCGTGACCGAACGAATCTGCGATCAGCACGATGCGACGCAGCAACAGGACACAGCCGACTAATCCACCGGCGACGCCAAGCAAAAAAGCCATGGCCAAACCACGGGCGACGAAGCGGTGGGCGAGCGGATCGCTCAACCAGGCAAAGGCGTCACCCATGGGTGGACTCCGCGCCGTAGCATCGAGCGACCAGTTCCGGAGTGAGCGTCTCTGCGGTTGGCCCGCAGGCGATCAATCCGCGATGCATCAACAGGACATGGTCGCACCAAGTGCGCACGGCCGCTAGGTCGTGAATCACTGCAACCGCCAAGCGTCCGCCCTGGGCCCATTCCTTCAGCCGTTTCAACAGGTCGCGGCAGCTCGGCTCATCCAGACCAGTGAGCGGCTCATCAAGCAGCAACACTTCAGCGCCGCTGGCTAGGGCGCGCGCGACCAGGGTGCGCTGCTGCTGGCCGCCTGACAATTCAGCGAACGGTCGCTGAGCCAACGCCGTTACGCCCATCGCCTGCATGGCCGTCGTAACCGCCGCGTGGTCCTCGGCCTGGAAACCGCGCAGCATGCCCAGGCGGGCGTAGCGCCCGGTGGCAACGACGGTGGCGACATCAGCAGGAAAACCACCGTCCTGGCTGCGCCGCTGGCCCAGCCAGCTCACCACACCTGGACGACCCGGAACGTCGTGGCCGTTCCACACGATGCGACCCGAGGTCAGCGGCAGCCAACCGAGGATGCCATGCAGCAAGGTCGATTTCCCGGCGCCATTGGGACCGACAACGCCGACCAGACCGCCGCACGGCAACGCGCAACTGAGATGATGGACCGCTGGTCGACGCCGGTAGCAGATGGTGATGTCATCCAACACCAAGTGGTTGTGGTGATGCAGATGACCGCTCATGGAGCCGGCTCGGTGGCGACCACGTCACCGGCCCCCCAGACCAGCCGCTCAGGCGCGTCACCCAAACGCAGGCGCAAACCGCGATGCGGAGCTGCGGTTGCCAACTCCGCCGTCGCTATCACCACCACATCTTCGTGCGATGGAACGCTGACCTGACCATGCCACGTCCACTGGTCGCTGGCGGTTGGTGCCTGCTCGGCCCCTAGCACCAAAACACGCCAGCGGACCACGGGATAGGTGCTTTGGACTTCCAACGGCAACCGTAGGAGCGCTGCCGGAGCAGTCACGACCAAGGTCGTGGCCGCCACCTGGCCCTCGCGTTCGACGATCCAGACCAGTGCAACCGCGGCCACGCAGAAGCCCAGGCCCCAGGCACAGCGCAGCCAGGCAGACGCGCGCATGCCAATCATGGCTTCACGTCTGGCCGGCAAGCGGTGTGGAATAACATGCCTCGGCAGCATGCTGTTGATAAATTTTTATCAACAGCAGCACCACTGTGGCTGCCCGGCATGTACCGCCGGACGTCCGCCGTTCAGAACGCGACGTTGATGTTCGCGCCGCCCAGCCAGATCAGGTCGTTGCCTGTGATGGTGCCGGGCTTGGCGATCTCCTGCGCGTCGCCGAGGCCGTCCCCAGGCTTGAGCAGGCCACCGAACAGGCGGATTTGCGCATTGTAGGTATACTGCCAGCGTAGGGTGAGATTGAGTTCGGTGCCAAACGAACGGCTGCCGTCGGTAACCACCGCCTCGCTGAGTCGGTAGTAGGCCAGCGTGCTGTCGATGCGCACTTTGTCACGCTCGTCGAAACCGGTACCGATGCGGAACTTCAACGACTCCAGGTTGCCGACGGTCAGGCGGGACAGCTCGCCGTATTTCTCGTTCTCGACGATCAGGGTGTCGCTGATGCTCTCCCACTCGTTGACGAAGCCCTCGACATCCGTGGTGGCCGGATCATCGCCAGTCATATAGCCAGCGATCAATTGGAGCCGTCCCTTGCCATACTGGCTGAACTGCCAATCCAGTCCGGTCTCACCACCATAGCCGCCGAAGCTGGCATCACTGCCGGCGTCTCCTTGCTGGAAGCCGACCTCTAACCACAGACCGGTTTCCCCACTGCGCCAGTCGATGCCGCCGCCATAGGTGCGCAGGTTGTCGCCTTTGCGCACGCCGCCGACCACTGGCTCAACCTGCTCGGAGGCATTGAGGGTCACAAAGACCTTATCGCCATCGGCCGTCGCCGGCTTCCAGTCGAGGGTGGCGCCGAAAATGGTGGAGGCATCCGGCAGGCGGTAGATCCACGGGCTGATCACCATCACATCAAAACCGCTATAACTGGCCCGGACGCCGTCCCACGAACCGATCGCCGGATCATCAGCTCGCGAATCGAACATAAATGCACCACGGTCAGCGACCATGTTCCAACTGACCGGCGTGCGGCCGGCGATCACGCCCAGTTCCTCGAAGCCGAGGAACTCCTTGAGGTTGACGTAGGCATCCTTGAGGACGAGTTGCGACTTCTCGGAGTTGATTTGCGATTCGTTCGAAGGCGGAGCGACCACGCCTGGACGCGTGTTCGTCACGCCGTAGTCGCCCATGTCGGCGTTGTAGCCGAAGCCGATGACTGCGGTCGCCCGCTCGTCCATCTTGATTTTCAGGCCGAGTTCGGCGCGCATCGTGCCATAGCCGCGATGATCGGACCCGTCTTTGTTCGAGTCGGTGTAGTTGTTGCGCTGCAGCACATCCAGGTCGATCAGGCCCTGGACGACCACTTGGCGGGCAGCTCCGGCAGCGGCGCGTCCGGCCCCAAAATCGGTGATCGGGGCGAGACCGTTGCCGCCGTCCAGCGCCGTCGTGCCGCCACGCGGCACCTGGGTCGGCGTATCTGCGGCGGCCAGGGCACCAGCGAGCAGGAGCAGGGCAGGAACGGGATAGCAGATGGATGACATGGGGGCTCCAACGGAAGGGCGCAGGTTAGAGCGCTGGGCCGGCACGCCAACCGTATTGCAGCCCTGGCCATGGTCGGCAGAGTCTGGCCATGCGCGTCCTCATCTTCCTTGTCCTCCTCGCGGCCGCCGGTGGAGGCGCCTGGTACTGGTGGAAACACCACCAGACTGCATCTGCCCTGGACAACCCCTTCGATCCGACCAACCCGATCGTCGCCCCTGCTGCCGATCTGCCGGCAGACGCCAAGAAGGCGATGGACGAGGCCGACACCCTGTGGTCGCAGGCCGGCGCAGACGCCCCCCGCGCGCCAAACGCGCCACGCATGGCTAAGCTCTACAGCCAGGTTTTGCTGGCGATGTACGGCCTGCCTGGCGGCCATGACGCCGAAGCGACCCTGCTGCGCGACCGCCTGACTCCCCTGGGCGAGGCGCTCTTCTTCTCCAAGGCGAAGTGGCCAAACGACGACAGTGGGCTAATGGGCGTGCACAGCGTCAGTCCCGGCGAGAATCCTGACGCCATCGCGCGCAGCTACGGTATGAGCCGCGAATTGCTCAATCGTCTACGCGGCAAGGATGTCAATTCGGCGGATCTGCGTTCGGGTGAGACCATCAAGGTGATCAAGATCAAGGATGCCGGTGGAAATCTGATCGAAGTTGACCTGTCCGACTACACCCTCGATCTCTACATCGGCGGGGTCTTCGCCAAGCGCTACACCATCGCACACGGCGCTGCCGAATCGCCGACTCCGATCGGCACGACCCAGATCACCAACCGGGTGTGGCATCCGCAGTGGACCCATCCGACCAACAAGAAGGTTTTGTCGTACGGTGATCCCGAGAACATCCTCGGCCCGATCTGGTTGGCCTTCGACGCGAAGTTGCTGGGTGCCAGCAGCATCGGCATCCACGGCTATACCGGGATCGATGGCAAGATGCAGGCTCAAGTCAGCAACGGCTGCATCCGCATGCAGAACCAGGACGCCGAGGAATTGTTCCAGCTGATCGCCAACCCAGACCGCGCCCAGACCGCGGTGACCATCAGACCGTAAGGGTCGTACATCTGGGGATTATCGGAAGAATGCCCGCAGCGTGTTGAATACATCCTGCTCGGTCTCGGCGGCCATCAGACCGGCGAGCGAGTCCTCATCCTGGACCAGCTGGGCGAACTCGCGGTAGACCTGCAGGTAGGTGCGATCGTCCCACGGCGGGCTGGTCAGCAACACGAAGAGCCGGGTCGGATCGCCGTCGAGGCTGTCGAAGTCGAGGCCGGGCGGCTCGGCCCGGGCCAGTCCGATGATGAACGTCTTCGCCTGATAGGTACGGACATGCGGAATGGCGATGCCGGGTGCGATGGCGGTGGTCGCCTTGCGCTCGCGATGCGACAGGTCTTTGGTCAGCTTGCCGAGGTTGGCGATGTCTCCGCTGCGTGACAGCAGTTCAGCCAATTCGCTGATCAGCACTTCCTTCTCGCGCCGGTGACGGGCGCCTTTAGTTGCTTCGCTCTCGTCCGGCTCGCCCTCGGCGGGGACAAAGTCGAGGCGCAGTTTGATGCACTGCGGGCGCAGGAATCTGAGGATGTTCACTTGCCCAGGGTCGGTTTGCTGCCGCCCAGATGGGGGATGAGATCGTCGCCATCGCGCATCTCATAGTCGCCGGTGTCGCTCTGGTAGCCACTGAGTGCACCGTCTGCACCGAAGTACAGCGACATAGTCATGCCACTGGCGCGCATGCCGTAGGTGTTGGCGCCGATCAACGTGTCAACCACTGCCTGTTCGACGGGGACCATAGTGACCAGACGCAGCACCACCGCCGGCTTAGCCGGAGTCGTGCCGTCGGCTGGACGACCATAGAGATGCAGCGCGGTCATGCGTGGGGTGTCGATGCCAAGCGGCCCACCCGCCTGCACCGTGCCGACGAATTCCAGCACCGCGCGATCAGCCCAGGCGACATGCTGGCGCAGCCCCTTGGCCGTGTTCACCACGCCGACGACGTCGCCGAGATCGCTGGCTTCACCGCGGAAGCGCACTTCGGTTGGTTTTGCAGGATCCGCATCAAGCCGGCGGATGGCCAGCGTCCGCGGCCGCAGCAGCCCGCGGAAGGCGATCTGCGGCATCTGCGAATTGGTTGAATCAAACAGCACACGTCCATCCGGCCCGCCGATCAGGTCGGCCGTCGAGAGCACCGGCTTGGGCGTACCCGCCAGCGCAGCCATGCGGTAGGTCAGACGTTCGCACTCGAGGCGCACCTGCTCGTAGCGCATGCGCACGCCACCGGCTGCCTCGCTCGGTTGGTCAGGCGACATGCTCAGCTTCATCGCCCCCGAGGACGAAAAGGACATCACCGGTTGGGCGTTCTCCACGCAGGCGAGAGACGCCGCCAGCAGGATGACCATCGCCGCCCGGCGCATCTCAGACCTTGGTTTCAGTGCCCGGCAGCGGATTGCCGTCGGCGTCAACCGAGAGGTCCTTGACCTTGGCCTTTAGCAGTCGGCCAGCGCGGAACTTCACCACCGTCCGACGCTGCACTGGCACCTTCTCGAGGGTCTTCGGATTCAGCGCTGTGCGCGGCTTGCGCGAGACCAGTTCGAAGACACCAAAATCACGGAATTCCAGGCGGTTGCCTCGACCCAACTCATCGACGATGTCGTCGAGAAAGGCCTGGATGACCTGCAGGGTTTGACCCTGGGGCAGGTTGAGCTTGGCCGCGATACGGTCGGCGAGAACCCGCTTGGCGATCGTCTGTTCTGACATGAGCTCGGTCTCCGATGGTTGTCCTGCATAGAGTTATAGCGGACGGGGGAGCTCCGGGCAAGTGTCTTCACGCTGCAAGTCGCTGGACTGACTGATCTTCCGGTGTGGGCGACGGATCTGTCGGTCAACCCAGGCAACCATGGCGCAACCATCCTGCATCATGTAAATCCTCAGCATGCAAGACGCTGCGCTCGCAACCGCGCTCGTCGATGGAATATCCACGGTGTTTCGTGGCCATCGTCGCGCCGCTGAACTCACCATTACGGGCTGGCTGGCTCGCGGCCACCTGCTGGTCGAAGACGTGCCGGGAGTCGGCAAGACCACTCTCGCCCGCGCCCTTGCCGCCGCCACCGGTGGCAGCTTCAAACGCATCCAGTGCGTCCCCGACTTGATGCCGGCCGACATCACCGGCACCTCGGTGTGGGACGAACATGAGCGCCGCTTCGTCTTCCACCCCGGTCCGGTGTTCTGCGATGTGCTGTTGGCTGACGAGTTGAACCGCACTCCGCCTCGCACGCAGAGCGCATTGCTTGAAGCGCTGGCCGAGGGCCAGGTCACCGCTGATGGCGAGGCCCGTCCGTTGGCCGAACGTTTCTGCTGCATCGCCACGCAGAATCCGATCGACCACGCCGGCACCTATCCGTTACCCGACAGCCAGCGCGACCGCTTCCTGTTGCGCTTCGCTCTCGGCTATCCCGATCAGTCCGCCGAACTGGAACTGATGCGACGTGACGGTGCTGGCGCCGACCTCGCCCGGCTGGGTGCGGTGGTCGATGCCGCCGGAGCGGCCCACCTGCGCCAGGCCGCCGCTGCGATCGCCGTCTCTGACGAAGTACGCGGCTACGCTCTCGCCGTAATCCGCGCCACCCGCGCCAGCAAGGGCTTGGCCTTGGGTGCCAGCCCGCGGGCGGCACTGGGACTGCAACGCCTGGCTCAGGCCCGCGCCCTGCTTGCCGGTCGTTCCTTCACCACGCCCGACGACGTCCAGGGCATCGCCGTCGAGGCCCTGGCCCATCGCGTCGTGCCACGTGGGGCAGGTGATCCCGAACAGGCGGTGCGCGACGTGGTCGCCGCCGTTCCCGTCCCGCGCTGACAACATGCGCACCAGACTCACCCCGCTGGGCTGGATCACCGGCGCCGAGGGTGTCGCATTGTGTCTGGTACCAGCCTGGCAGGTCGCTCCGCTCGCCGCGGTCGGCGGGATCGCGATGCTCGCCGCCTTGGGTGCCGCCCGCCTGCTCGCCCCACGCGGGCTGGCCATGGTGCAGGCCACCTGGGTGCCACCACGCACGATCCACGCCGGTGCCGAAGCGGTGATGACCGCGCAACTGAGCTTCAACACACCTGCGCCCCCCTGTACCCTGTGGGCGTGGGATCCGCGGGCGCGCGAGCAACGCCAGGTTGCTCGCCTTTCGGTAAACGATCAGGCCGGTTGCACCGTGCGCTGGGTCATGCGCTTTCCCAATCGCGGTGCGGTCCATCTTCCGGCACTGCAGATTTCCGGCGTGCAGCCGCTTGGCCTGATCGAGGCACGCCGCAGCGCTGGCGACGGGTCCACGGTGATCGTCCTGCCACCAATCGGCCGCATCCGCGCGGGATTACGTGCCCGTCTGGCCGAATGGTTTGCCGGCGTCGCCGTCGCACCCGAGCCGGGTGGCGACGATCTCGGACGGCTACGCGCCTGGGCCCCTGGCGATCCACGTTCGCGCATTCACTGGCGGGCGAGCGCCCGGCATCAGCAGCTACTGGTCGCCGAACGCCATGCCCCGGCTGCTCGCCGCCTCGCCATCGCCATCGATCCACTGGCCAGTGCCGTGGTGTTCGAACGCCTGGTGTCGGCTGCAGCGACCCTGGTCGACGATCTCGCTGCGCGCGGCTGGGAACTCATGGTGCATCACGGCCATGTACCGCGCGGAGCCACCGGTGCCCGCGACCGTCTCCTGGAAGCGCTAGCGCTAGCGCGCCCCGGCGGTGCACCACTGGAGGAGATCGTCCCTCGTGGAGCGCCCTGCCTGGCCCTGCTCGCCGAAGGCACGCGGCCCCCAGACAACCAGCCGCCGCCTCTGGTCATCCGCGATGACGAACTGGCCCGCCTGATCCACCTGCCGCGCCGGCTGGGTCGCGCATGAACCCCGCCGATCAGCTACGCCTCGCGCACATCGCCGGACTCGCCGCGATCGCCGGCTGGTTATCGTGGGCGCATCCCGGCGGTTGGCTGCCGGCCACCCTGGTTGCGCTGATCGCCGCCGCTGGCGAGGTGCTGCCGCGCGGGGTCTGGCGCGAGCTGGGTTCGCCGGCGCTGACTCTGGCAGCCGCGGTCATCGCCTGGGCCCTGGGTGACGGCAGTCGCGCCACCGTGCATGCGCTGCTCGGCACCCTGGTCACCGCCCTGGTCCTGATCCCGGCCCGGCCCGGCGTGCTGCGTCTGGTCGCGCCGCTCGCGGTGATGGAGCTGGTCGTGCTCGGACTGCCTGGCAGCAGCGGTCCGCCGCCGTGGATCGCTGCCGTGGTGCTGGCTCCGCTCGCCTGCCTGGCGCTCGCCACCGACGCCTGGCTGGAAGCGCGACTCGGCGCACGCCGCACCGGCTTGCACCACAGCCACCTGCCAGGGCGCGCGTGGCTGGCCTGGGCCCTGCTGCCAGCCCTGGCCGCCGGCAGCCTGGGTGCGCTGGCCTTCGCTCCGGCGCAATCGTTGGCGCACGCCTTGCGACCCGCGCCGGTGCGCACTGATGGCAAGGGCGGCGAAGCGGCACCGCGCACCTCGACAGGCATTAAACCGTCCGAACGCATCGGCATTGATCCCGGCGGGCCGCCCCCGCGCGACCCCAGCCCGGCAGCCCGGCTGTTCCTGCCCACAGATCCCGATCAGTTGGTCTACTTGCGGCTCGCTGCGTGCAGCCGGTTGCAGCGCGACGCAGAATCAGGCAGGCTGCGTTGGCTGCCCGCGCCCGGCGAAGTCGAACTGGACGACACGCCGCCGCCAGCTGGTGCAACGATCGCCGACCTGGTCAGTCTCGGGGGTGTCGGTGACAGCGTCTTGGCCCCCGACAACGGTGGCTGGGTCGGACTCAGCGACATGTGGGCTGACGGCGATGGGAACCGCTGGCGGCCCGAACTGGGTTCGGCCATCCGTTCGTATCGCGTCTCGCTCGACGGTCCGCCACGCTTCGAGCCTGAAGCGGATCGCGCGCTCGCCGCAGCCATCTGCCGCGAACTCCCGCCAGCGATCGCCGAATGGCCGTGGTCGACCATCGAGGACGCGCGCTGGGCCGGACTCCCGGCGGAGCAAGCTGCCCGGGCGATCATCGCCCGGCTACACGAACGCTGCGCCTATGATCTGGACACACCGCAGGCGGTCAGCGAACCGCTCGCTACATTCATGTTCGGCAATGACCGCGATCGTCGCGGCACCTGCGAGCACTTTGCTGGCGCCTCCACCCTGCTTCTACGCCGGGCCGGTCATCCCGCCCGCTGCGTCGCAGGCTACGCCAGCTCGGAATGGGACGGCAGCGGTATCACCTTCCGCAAACTGCACGCCCATGCCTGGGCCGAGATCCTGCTGCCCAATGGTCGCTGGCAGCGCATTGACGCGACACCGGCGGCAGCGCATACGATGATCAGTCGGCTCGATCATGGCGACCAGCCACCGCCGCAACTGACCCAAGCGGTGCCGCTGCACGATCGCCCCCGCAGCGGTCTGCCGGCGTTTCTCATCGCCGGCGTGCTGGCTGCGATCGGCCTGGTCGCGATTGGTCGTCACCTGGTGCAGCGACGGCGGCTGCGGCGTCGCGACCTCCAGGCGGTGCATCGTCGGCGCGGTATCGAGCTGGTCGAATTGGCCCGCCGCCTGGGCGTGCGCGTCAGTCCCGCCGACAGTGCCGCCAGCATCTGTGCCGCGATCACGACCCGCACCGGCCTCGGCCTGTCGCGCGAGCTGGCCGCCTACGAACGCGCCCGCTTTGGTGGCGGCCCGCCTCCGCCGCCATGGCCGACGCCAGGGCCGACGCCAGGGCCGCCAGGGCCGGCGGATGAATAGTTGGATCGCTGCCGCCGCTGAACTGCCACTGGCCTTCGCCCAAGTACGCGAGGATCCGTTGATCGATCTAGCCGTCGTCCGAGCCGTGGGCAGGCCGGCTCGCATCATCATGATCGGCTCCGGCGGATGCAGCTCGGCCCTGCTCGCTGCCGATCCGCAAGTTGCCAGCTTGCATCTGGTCGATCCCAATCCGGCGCAGCTGGCGCTCTGTCGGCTGAAACTCGATCTCTTGCGAGAGACCGAGCCGGCGCAGCGGAAGTTGCTTTTGGGCCATGCCCCGATGCCGCCAGCACAGCGCGAGCGCGAACTGGCGTACCGGCTTGACCGCCTCGGCCTGTCACCAACTGCGCTTGGACCAGTCGAGCTGGTCACCAGGCTCGGTCCTGATCAGGCCGGACGCTACGAGGCGCTGTTCCAAGCGATCGCCAGTGAACTCGAACCGCATGCCGAAGCCTTGGCGGAACTGCTGCAGGACACCGACCCAGACGTGCAGAGCCGCCGGGTAGGTAGCGACAGCGCACTCGGCCAGGCCCTGCATGCGGTCTGCCAGCGACAGTTTGACCTGTCCATCCTGGTGGCGTTGTTCGGAGCCGAGGCGACGCGCAACCCTGCCATGTCGTTCGCTCACCATTTCCACCGCCAGCTCATCCAGGTCCTCGCCACCTTGCCGGCACGCGGCAACCACTTCCTTCACCAGATGCTGCGCGCTTCGCACCCGTTTGAGGGCGGCGCCGACTGGCTGCATCTCCCGCCGCGACCGGATCTGCCGCCGGTCACCTTTAGCAATGGCCTGATGGCCGACGTGCTGCAGGCCCAGCCGGAAACCTACGACGTGGTACACCTGTCGAACATCCTCGACTGGTTATCCCCTGAAGCAGCTCAAACAACACTGCTGGCAGCCTACCGAGCGCTGCGCAGAGATGGCCGCGTGGTGCTCCGCCAACTCAATTCGACCATCGATCCCGTTGCGATGTCGACCGGCATCCAATGGGAGACCGCGATGGCTGAAAATCTGCATGCCATCGACCGTAGTTTCTTCTACCGTCGACTGTTGATCGGCCGCAAGGCATGACCCTGGTCTCGATCGATGCAGGAGTGACCGCCAACCTCTCTGCCGCGCTGGCCGACTTCGAAGCGGGATTCACCTATCCACTTGGCCCGCATCGGCGATTCCGCATCGTTCATGGTGTCGATTATTCTAGTTTCTACCGCAGTCAGGGCGAAGCCCGGGTCGTCGCGCTGACTGCTGGCGACCGCGTCACTGGCGTCATCGCCGCCGCATGCCGCACGCTCGTGCTTGGCGATGGCAGCCGCTGTACGGCACTCTATCTGGGCGACTTGAAGCTGTCGATCGAGGTTCGCGGTGGCCGCGCTTTGCTTGGTTTGATCCGCGAGATCCAGGCCTGGGCTGCTCCGCGCACCAGCCGTGGCTGGTGCGTCGTGATGGATGGCACAACGTCAGATCCAGGCAGGTACACGGGACGCTGCGGAATCCCGGCCTTCAGACCTGTGGCCAAGCTGACGATCCTGCGACTAGACTGCCAGGCTGGGGCCATTGATCCTGCCTGGAACGCCTCCTCACAGGAAGCCGCCGCCTGCTTCGCCGAACTGTCTGCAGGCACTATCTACGCGGATGGGGCTGATCGAACGCTGCGATCGCACATGGCTCCATGCTGGCTGCGGGATCCGCTCGGGCGCTCCTGCGGCTTGCTTGAGGACACGCTGCGGGCCAAACGCCTCTACGACGATGCCGGCGGTGAGCTACTGAGCGCCCATCTCGGCCGCTTTGCTTGGCGAGATGCCGCCGCCGCGGTCGCCTGTTTGCTCCAGGCTAGGCGACGTGCCGCGGCCTTGGGGCGAGCTTCATTGTTCTGCGCCATACCAGCAGAGCGCACGGCCGAACTGATCGCGCTTGGGCTCGGCAGCGGCCTGACCGTCGCGGGCGCGACAATCTGTGCCAGCGGCCTGCCCGACGCACAACCTTGGACCATCGACACGGCGGATATCTGACATGAACTTGACCAACTGCATCACCACCCGAGCCAGCGCAATTCTTGCGCAGCGATCCAGTTCTGAAAACCCCTACTTCAGCGGCTTGTGCGACGGCAGCCTGGATTTGGAGGGATTCCGCCGTACCCAGGAGCAGTTCTTTTATGCCGTGACGTTTTTCCCCAGACCGATGGCGGCCCTGGTCGGACGCATCCCGCATCCGCGGCAACGACTCGACATCCTCGGCAATCTGCTAGAGGAGCATGGTCATCTCGATGAATCAGCGTTCCATCACTCCACTTTCCAGCTCTTCCTAGAACGACTCGGCTGCGACATCACACGGCTGGACGCCGTGTCGCTGTGGCCAGAAGTCCGGGCCTTCAATAGCGTGCTGACCACCGCCTGTGTGTTCGACGAACTGGAGGTTGGTGTAGCTTGCATGGGCATCATCGAACACGCCTTCGCCGGCATTTCGGCCAGCATCGGCTCGGCCGTGGTTGCGCGTGGATGGATCTCAGCCGAACGCCTAGTGCATTACAAGCTACACGCAGAAATCGACATGCGCCACGCCGAAGAGTTCTACGCCGTCATTGCCGCAGGCTGGAACGATGCGCAGCGCCGCTATCACATCGAGCAGGGTCTGGAGCTGGGCAGCTATATTCTTGATCGCTTGTACCGCGACCTTGCCTTACGCGCCCACGCTGGACCAGCCTGACACTCAGCGCAGGGCGGCCAGGATCGCCTGCACATTGGTCTTAAACACGCCGATGTAGGTACCGGTCGCACCATCAAGCGGGCCAACGCCGTCGAGGTGCAGTTCTGTGCCGACGCGGACGCCGGATTCAGCGGCAATCTGTTCGATCAGCTTGGGGTTTTTCCCGTATTCCAGGAACACACCCTTGACCCCCTGCTCGCGGATGAAGGCAACTAGCTCGGCGATCTGCTTGGCACTCGGCTGGCTATCCTCCAGCGCAGTGTTGGGCGAGCGGATGGTGAATCCGTAGTCTTTGGCGAAGTAGGCCAGCGCACCATGGTTGGTGACGATGGTACGCTGAGCCTTGGGGATGGCGGCCAGCTCGGCGGTGGCCCAGCCATCAACCCGGCGCAGTTCGTCGATCACCGCGGCAGCCCGACTGCGCAGTCCGTCGGCCCCCGCAGGGTCGGCGGCGATCAGCGCATCACGAATGTTCTCTGCATAACGAACGCCCTGGCGGAGTGAATTGTAGGCATGGGGGTCGACCACGTCGTGGTGATGATGATGATCGTGCCCACTCGCGCAGGCTTCGCTCATGTTCAACGGCGTGATGCCCGTCGTGGCAACCACCAGGGTGCCACTGAAGCGCGCTTCCTTGGCCAGATTCTCGAACCAGCCTTCGAACCCGAGACCGTTGATGATCACGATCTTGGCGGCAGCCAAGCGGCGGATGTCGTCCGGCACCGGCTGGTAGGCATGCGGGTCGACGCCCGGCTTGAGCAGGCACGTCACGACAAAGCGGTCGCCACCGATGCGGGTGGCCAGATCGTGCACGATGGTGTTGCCGGTGATCACCGGGATCGGCTCGCCAGCTGCGACCAGCGCGAACAGGACCATAAGCAAAGCGGTTCGCAGCATGTTGACTCCGGGTGCGCTGCTGGTTTACTAACGATCTTTAGTTATCAATAACAACATCGCGAAACCCTGCGCTGCTGGCGCCGACCTCGCATTACTTGGCGTCAAGTCGGCTACGCAACGCCGCCGCCTGCGGATCAGTCGGATGCTGACGGAGATATTCCGTCAGCATCGTTCCTGCTTCCTGACGACGATCCTGGCGCAGATACAGGCCAACCAGCCGCAAGGTGGCGGAAGCGGCCGCTGAGCCCGCTCCGCTGGCAGCTTGTAGATACAGCACTTCGGCACGGGGCGCAGCCCCAGCGGATTCAGCCAGCGAAGCAGCCCACACCAACACCGTCGCATCGCGTTCACCAGCGGCGATCAGCACATCCAAGGTTGTGGCAGCAGCGGAGAGATCGCCGGCCTGGACCGCCAGGCGTGCGGCCTGGACCTGTTGCGCCCGGCTGCGGGTGCTGTCCGGCATGGCCGCCAGCCAGGCGCGCGCGCGATCGACATCGCCGCTGTCGGCGGCAGCCCGGCTGGCCAACAACACCAGTCCATCGTCGACGACGGCGGGATCGCTCATCAACAGGGTGACGGTCAGTAGTGCGGCCTGCGGCAGTCCACGATCCAACTGGACCTGGGCGAGCCGGCGACGCAGGACGCGATCGCTCGGCGCCACCGCCACCGCGGCTTCCAGAGCGGCAAGCGCCTCGTCTTCGCGCCCAGTCTGTTGCGCCGACCAGGCAAGCTGGCGCCACAGTTCGGCATCCGCCGGCGTACGGGCCAGCAGAGCAAGCACCGCTTGGCGCGCATCTTCGGCCCGCCCGGCGTGGACCAGCACGGCGAGTTCGGTGCGGCGCAGCGCCTGATCATCGGGGAAGCGCAAAATCCCGTTCTGGGCTGCCAGGGTGGCCAGGCGCCAGTCCTCGGCCCGCAGAGCGGTGCCGGCGAGGAAGGCAAGCTGGGCCGCGTCGGCGCTGGCCGGGTCGATACCGGCGGCAGCGGCACGGCTGGCGGCGACCCAGTCCTCGCGGGCAGCCGCGCACTGCGCCAGACCAAGATGCGCCTGCCGCACGGATGGATCCAGTTTGAGCGCAGCGCGCAAGTCCACCTCGCCAGCGTCGCGCTGGTCCAGGCGGAGTCTGGCCTGTCCACGCGACAACAGCAGGAGCGGATGCGCCTCGCCAGTCCAGCCATCGATGAGGGCGACAACCTCTGCAGGAGTCGCAGTCATCGTCTTGGTGAGCAGGTCAGCGACCGGACGCGGGATGGCACGCGGCGTCTCGGCGGTACACACCAGCGTCACCAGCATGGTCAGCGCGAGTACACGCACGATCATTTGATGGTCCATGCGATCACCGTCTCTTGCTCGGACGCCACGGCTTGGCCGGCGAGTAGCGCTGGTCTATAGCGCAGGCTGCGCACCAGTCGTTCTGCGGCGCGCTCGAAGACGCCCGCCGGAGTCGATTCCACCACCGTGACCGCCGACACCCGGCCATCGGCCGCGATGGCGATGCGCACCCGTGTCGTGCCGGTGACGCCACGCAGCTTGGCCGAACGCGGGTAGTACTGATCGAGGTCGAAGGCACCTTCGCGCTCAGCCGGCGTATCGAAGGATAGCGTCCCGCTGCCCGCCCCACCGATCGACCCATCCGTTGTCGCAAAAGCAGGGAAACTCAGCGGCAATGCCAGATCCAGGCTGGCGGCACCCAGCGGAGGCAGCGCCAGCTCGCTGGGCGGACTAGCGGTCGGTAATTCCAAACTGGGCAGGGCTATCACCGCGAGCGGTTCCGGCTGAGCAGCGCTGACAGGCGGAAGCGATTCAGCAGGCACGACCGGTTCGGCCGCCTGCCGATGCAGCGTGCGCACCGCCAGCACCGGTTCGGGCGCGTCATGATGCAGACTGCTGATCTGGGCGAGGACCACCACCACGGCCAGGTTGGCGAGCACGGCGGTTCCAACTGCCGCATACCACAGACGCATCGGTTTAACCCGGCGGAAGCTGCGCGTGCGTGGCAAAGTGGGACTCATGGCTGCCTCGTCGTCGCCGCGACGTCGACCGAAGTCGCTCCGGCAGCGCTGCACGCATCCATCACTGCCAGCAGCAGGCCGGTAGGAACTTCGCGATCGGGAATGACCACCGCCTTGGCGGTGTTGCCGGCATCGAGTGCCGCCCGCACGGCATCGCGCACCCCGGCCAAATCGACGACCTGCGGCCCGACCTGGATCGCACCGCTCTTGACGATTGCGACCGGCACGAAGCGGCCACTTACTGGCTGGGCCGCAGCACTGGCTGGACGAGCAATGCTGACCGCCGTCTCCTGAGTGAACGAAGTGCTGATCACGTAGAAAATAAGCAAGAAGAACACCACGTCGATCAACGGGATGACGTTGAGATCGACCGGACGCTGCTCGGCCCGACGACGATGTAAAAACCGCATGTTAGACCTGCGCCTGGCGTAACACGAGGTCGCGGTGTTCGATCAGCACCTCGGCACGGCGCGACAGCAGCCACGCCCACAACACGGCGGGGATCGCCAGGGCCATGCCGTACTGCGTTGCCGTCAGGGCAAGACCGATGCCGGCGCTGGCGTGCTGCGCCACGGTGCCGTGACTGGCAGCGAGCTCGCCGAACGTGCCGACCATGCCAGTAACCGTGCCATAAAGTCCGAGCAGCGGCAGGCTCGCGGTCAGGGCACGGATCAGGCTGAATCCGCGGGTCAGCTGTTCGGCTTCGTTGGCCGCGATGTAGCGGGCCGCCCACGCCCGCCAACCCGGGTCTTCATCGCGACGGACCATGGCCAGCATCTCGTCGGCGCGCACCGACCGGCGAGCACCCCAGAGCACCAGGCTGCGCTCGACGAGGATGGTATAGAGGACGACAGCGACGAGGAACATGACCGGCATCAGCGTTTCGCCGCCGCGCCACCAAGCCAAGGTCTCGGCGATCATGGCTGGTGCTCGACCAGGCCGAGGACGCCGCATGCAGCTTCTTCGAGGAGATGGCATCGCCGGTCAGCCAATCGGCTGAGCCAGGCATGCGCCAGCAATAGGGGGATTGCCACCAGCATGCCGGCCTGGGTGCAGATGAGCGCCTCGGAGATGCCGCCGGACAGCGACTTGGCATTGCCCGAGCCCTGCGCGGCAATGACCGAGAACATGTCGATCATGCCCGTGACGGTACCAAGCAGACCAAGCAACGGCGCGACCCCGGCGAGCACGGCGATCAGCGGCAAGCCCCGGGTCAGCTCGGAGGTCTCGGCCAGCAGCGCCTGCTCGACCATCGCCTCGCGCGTCTCGCGCGGCCTGCCGACCGCAGCAAGGCCGGCGCGCAGCACGCGGTCGAGCGGATTGGCGCCAGCATGGACCAGCACGCCGGCGGCGCTGGTGTCATTCCGGGACAGAAGCTCGGCGACGGCCACCAGCCGATGCGGATCAACCGGGCGGCGCGCCAGGGCGAGCGCGCGAGCGATCGCCAGGCACAGCCCGAGAGCGAAGACGACGAGGATCGGCCAGATGAAGGCCCGACCGGCAGCCAGCCACTGGGCGAACGAACGCGTCACCGGGCCGCCTTGATGCGCAGCGCTGCCGATCGCATCGAATGGGATGCTGCCGTCGGCGATCGCCGGTAGCGGCGGACCGACCACCAGCCAGGAGCTGCCATCGACCGCCAGTTCGAGCAGGCCGCGATGGGCACCATCCTGGCCCAGAGCGATGGCGCGGGCTTCACCAAGACGCAGCACCGAAACCTGGGCGATGCTGCCATCGCGTCCTATCACCGCTTCATCGCGCTGACGCCGGGCCAGCCTTTCCGGCAGTGCGGCGAGCCGGCGTTCGATTCCGGCGACGGCTGCGGCGATGCGCTCCGCGGGCGATTTTGATACCAGGGCGCGTGCGTCACGATCCAACAGGCGGGCGACGACGACGGCGCGGTCGGCCAGCTGCTGCATCTGTAGGGCATCGCGATCCTGGTCCTGCTGCCGACGCGCCAGCTCGCTGGTCGCAGCTTCGGACTCGCGCCGCGCGATGGCTAGCCGCTCGCGGGCGGCGTTGCTTGCATCGACGGCAACCTGAAGTCGGGCGAGCAGGGCTGCCTGTTCGTTCGCCAGTCGCACCCGGTTCGCGGCAAGCTGGCTCTCGGCCTGCTCGCGGGCGGCATGGGCAGCCTCGACCACCGGCTCGACTGCAGGCAGCAGGACGGCGAACAGTACCATCACGATCCAACGCCCGATCATGGCAACACCACGATCGCGGCGGGGGCACGGCCTTCGGCTTGGGCCAAGGCCGTCTGAATGGCGATGCGTCCACGTTCGTTGACTGCCACCAGGACCACATAGCCCTCGGACATGGATGCCGTACCTGCCGACAGCCCATCGAGCGACACCCACCAGGCGGCTGCTCCGGCAACCCGCAACAACTTCACCGCCTCGCTACGGCCGTCGCGCGTGCCGGTGACGACCTCAACGGTCACAGTGGAAGCCGCGTGTTCGGCTCCCTCCAGTGCGCGCACGGCGCTGTCGAAGTCGTCATGCCCCAGCACGACGGTGCCGGGTGGCTGGGTGGCGGCGACGGTGCGCAGGCCGGCCGCCAGTTTTGCTCCAGCCTCGGCCAAGACAGCACGCATGACCGCCGGATCATGCTCGGTCCCTAGCGTAGCCAGGCGGGTGCGAGCGGCATCGCGGGTCGTTTCGGCCTGCGCAGCAGCGCGGACCAACCGGGCGGTTTCCGCCTCGGTGGCGGCAATCAGGGCTTCCAGACGCTGGCGTTCGGCCGTTGACGTGGCGCTCTCGCGGGCCGACTCCCGACGCGCCTGATTGGCGGCAGTGAACTGATCCAACGCCTCGCTGGCAGGATCAACTGCGGCCAACATCGCCAGACACAGCAGACAAGCACATACCCTGGGCATGTCGCCCATCAGATGAGGCGCGAACCAATCTGCCAGATGGCAAACCCGCTAACCCAGGCGAGGGCATTCATACCCGCCAACTGGATCAGCGGCCAGCGCCAGCCGCCGGTTTCGCGAACCATCACCGCAACCGTGCTCAGGCACTGCATTGCCAGGACGAACCACACCAACACCACGGTAGCCAGCAATGGCGACCACAGCCGGCTTCCATCGGGGCGGGTCGCCGCCTGCATGCGCTCGGCCAGGGGTGCGGTGTTCTCGTCGTCTCCACCGACGCCATGGACCACGCCCATGGTCGAGACGAACACCTCGCGGGCCGCGAACGCGCCGATCAGGCCGATGCCGATCTGCCAGTCCATGCCTAGCGGAGCGATCACCGGCTCGATCAGGTGGCCAGTGCGTCCGGCCAGCGAGTGCTGGAGGGTCGCCTGCTGCACCGCCTGACCGAGGTGTTCGGGAGCAGTCGCAGCGGTGATCTCTGCGACGCGGGCCTCGGGCAGGCGTGGGAAGGTCATCGCGGCCCACAGCAGCACGCTGAACGCGAGGATGACGGTGCCGGCGCGCACCACGAAAGCGCGCACCGCCCGGCCGGTGACGCGGGCGATCTCGCCCAGACTGGGCAGGCGATACGGCGGCAGCTCGATCAGGAACGAAGACGACGGACCTTTCAGAGCTGTCCGACGTAGGATCAGGGCGACCACCGCGGCGGCGATGATTCAACCTAGATACAGGCCGGCCATGATCGTACCCTGCTTCCAAGCCGCGAGATGGCTGAAGAACACGCCAATCAGCAGACCGTAGACCGGCAGACGGGCCGAGCAGCTCATGAACGGTGCGACCAGCATGGTCGCAAGCCGTTCGCGGGCATCTGGGATGGTGCGGGCCGACATGATGCCGGGGATGGCGCAGGCATGCGACGACAGCAACGGCACGAAACTGCGGCCATGCAGCCCGACCTTGCCGAGCACCCGATCGAGCAGGAAGGCCCCGCGCGCCAGGTAGCCCGACTCGTCGAGTATGGCCAGCAGGATGAACATGAAGGCGATCTGCGGCACAAAGATGATCACGCCACCGACCCCAGACACGATACCGTCGGACCACAGATCGTGGAGCAGGCCGGCCGGGATCA
>Ga0105046_10004978_pt1 | contig 21107 bp, 17 predicted proteins | sample MAT03_FD_78385 | JGI IMG/M metagenome (GOLD analysis project Ga0105046, IMG submission 78385) | Freshwater microbial communities from Lake Fryxell liftoff mats and glacier meltwater in Antarctica - MAT-03 (megahit assembly) | ecosystem: Environmental > Aquatic > Freshwater > Ice > Liftoff...
ACGCTGACGACACGCAGGCCGGGGATCAGCGCCTCGCGCTTGTCGAGCTGGATGACGACCTCGAGGATCTTGGTGTCGATGCGCTCGACCGGGTCGTCCGTGCGGATGTTCTTGCGGCCCATGCGGCGGCCGATCTCGACGACGCGACCGGGGAAGCGCTGGCCGGGGAAGGCGTCGGCGGTGATGAAGGCGTGCAGGCCCTGCTGGATCTTGCCGATGTCGCGCTCCTCGACATCCATGCGCACGCGCAGCACCCGGGTGTCCCCCATGACGACGGCCTCGCCGCTGCCGGGGTTGTAGTACTCGCCGGCGCGGACCTTGACCGACAGCACCTCGCCCGCGATCGGGGCGCGGATCGTCAGGCGGTCGAGCAGGGCCTGCGACTGGTCGCGCCGGGCCTTCGAACCCGTGACGCGGGCGCGGGCGGCCAGCACATCTTCGCGGCGCGAGCCGGCCAGGGTGGCGCTGCGGCGGGCGTCGGCGGCCTTGAAGGACATGTCCTCGGCCTCGGCGCTGCGGCGGGCGCGGTCGAGCTCGTCGGGGGTGGCGGCGCCGCCGTCGGCGAGCTTGCTGATGCGGTCGAGCGAACCTCTGGCGAGCTCTGACCGCGCCTTGGCGGCCTCGGCGTCCGCGTCCGCGGCGTCGATGTCCTGGCGGATCCGTCCGTGCAGCGTGCGCGACAGCTCGGCCTCCGCCGCGGCGAGGTCGGCCTCCGCCGCGGCGAGCGAGGCGCGCTCGGTCGCGGCCTCGAGCTCGAGCAGTGGTTGCCCGACCACGACCTGGTCGCCCTCCCGGACGTGTACGACGGCGATCCTGCCCGGGGCCTGGCCGGCGACCTTGGTCTCGCGGTCGGCGGGCTCGACGATGCCGTTGCCGGCGACCCCGTGCAGCACCGGCAGCTCGACGCGCGGGTCCTCGCCCTGCGGCGGCAGCTCGGCGCGTGCGGCCGCGATGTCGGTCTCACGCGGCGCCTGCGGCGGCCCTCCGAGCGCGGTGCGCAGGATGACCGTGAGCAGGCCCGCGGCGGCCGCGAGGGCGATCAGTGCGGACCAGGTGTTACTGCGGCGCTTGCTCATGATGGGCCTCTCTCATGCGGCCGTCCTCGATGTGGAGGATGCGGTCGGCGAGGTGGTAGATGCGGTTGTCGTGGGTCACGACCAGCACGGTCCGGCCCTGCTCGCGGGCCAACTGGCGCAGGATCTCGGTGACCTTGAGGCCGTTCTCGGCGTCGAGGGCCGCCGTCGGCTCGTCGGCGAGGATGAGCGGCGGGCCGCCAGCCAGCGCGCGGGCGATCGCCACCCGCTGGCGCTGACCGCCTGACAGGTCGCCCGGCTTGCTCTCGGCCTTGCCGGGCAGGCCGACCTGCTCGAGCAACAACCCGGCCTCCTTGTGCGCCTTCTGGACCGACCAGCCGCGCAGTTGCAGCACCAGCGCGATGTTCTCGCGGGCGGTGAGCGAGGCGACCAGGTTGTGGCCCTGGAACACGAAGCCGATATACGAGAGTCGAAGCTGCGGCAGCTCGCTGTCCTTGCGGCCCGACACGTCCTCGCCGAACAGCTTGACCTGGCCGGCGCTCGGCGAGAGCACGCAGCCGAGGATCGACAGCAGGGTGGTCTTGCCGGAGCCCGACGGGCCCTCGAGCATGATGAACTCGCCGGGCTCGACGCGCATGTTGATGTCACGCAGGGCCGTGAACGCGGTCGCGCCGCTGCCGTAGGTCTTGCCGAGCTGCTTGACCTCGACCGCCGGGTGGTTGCCGATGCTCATCGGAACACCATGCCCGGCTCGACCTTACGCAGGCGCAGCAGCGCCAGGCCGGAGGCGAAGATGCACATGAACACCATGACCAGGGTGGTGCCGATGAGCAGCTCGACCGGGAGGAACACGGCGAGCTGCGGCGAGCGGATCTTGCCGGCCACGAAGGTGACGAAGGCGAGGCCGATGAGCGAGCCCATCAGCGCGTAGACGACGGCCTGGACCACGAGCAGGCGGGCCAGGTCGCGGTTGGTCGCGCCGATCGCCTTGAGGGTGCCAAACTCGCGGACGTTGTCGAGCACCGCGGAGAACATCGAGAGTGCGACGATGACGAAGCCGATCACGAGGCCGAACAGCGCCGAGGTCCCGAAGGTGATGCCGATCGCCGTGCGCGTGAGGATGTAGCGGATGATCGAACGCCGGTACTGGGACCTGGTCAGCACCGTCGTGTCGGGCAGCGCGCGCTGGATGTCGCGGGCGACGGCCTCGTGATCGCGGCCCTCGGCGACGCCGACCAGGCCGAAGCTGATGCGGTCGGCGGGCGTCCGCAGGATCTGCTGGACGAGGTTGTACTCGCCGAACGCGTACGACGGCCCGAACGGGATCAGGCCCCAGGTGAAGCCGCTCGCGACCACCCGCTTGCCGCCGAGCTCGCGCACGCTGCCGAGGTTGATGCCGCCGAACTTCTCGCGGTCGGCGTGCTCGAAGAACATCATGTCGGGGCGCAGCAGCGCCTGCGGGTCGCCGACGACGACGTTCCACGGGCCGCCGTGCAGCGCAGGGGCCTTGGTGCCGACCAGCGTGACGGCCTCGGAGCCGCCGCTGGGCAGCGTGATCGTCGAGGCGCCGTAGAGCAGGGGCTCGGCCCACGCGACGCCGTCGACGACGCGGGCCTGCAACACATAGGACTCGGGGATCGGCTTGCCGGGTTGAAACGCCTCGGTGCCGGGCGGGGCGATCCAGATGTCGGCGTCCGTGTTCTCGACGAACATGACGTTCTTGTAGAGCAGGCCCATGAACGTGCCGGCCTGCTGGTTCGACAGCAGCACCGCGAACACGACGCCCGAGAGCGTGCCGATCATCTTGAGCTTGTCGTGCAGCATCATGCGCAGCGCGACCCGGGCGAGGGTGCGCCAGCGCAGGCCGAAGCCGGGCCGGGTCAGGATCGGGCGGGCGATCGCCGTGGTCATCGCGCCAGCTCCAGTGGTGTCGGGCTCTCGTTGACGGGCTGGCCGGGCGCGGCCTGCTCCCCCGGAACGGGTGGCGTGGGGGTGGGCTTTTGCTCGGTGGGCTCGCCAGTGTCGCGCAGCAGGGCCTCCGCTTCTTTGAGGTCACGGCCGGCGGCGAGGCGCAGGGCGATGCGTGCATAGGCGAGGTCGGCGTTGGCCTGGATCAGCGAGATCTGGGCGGAGAAGGCGTCGCGCTCGGCCTGGGTCACCTCGAGGAAGATGCCGGTGCCGGCCTCGTAGCGCTGACGGGACTGCTTGAAGGCGGCGCGGCTGGTGTCTCGCTCGACGCGCGCCGACCTGGCCTTGGCGAGCGCGGCCTTGACCTGATGCCAGGCGTTGTGGACCGCGTCGCGGGCCTGCTGGCGGGACCGGTCGACCCGCACCTGAGCGAGCGCGGACTGGGTCCGGGCGGCGCGCAGTTGGGGGATGACCGCCAGGTCGAAGCGCCACCCGAGGTTGAGCGACGCGGAGGCGATCGCGTACTTGCCGAGGAAGCCGGTGGCGTTGGTGAACCGCTCGCTCGCCGAGGCGGACAGGGTCGGGTAGAGCAGCGCCGTCGCGGCGCGCACCTGGACGTCGGCGTTCTTGGCGTCGGCGGCGGACGAGCGCACGGAGGCGACCTGATCGATCTGCCCGTCGAGGAAGCTGGCGAGCGGCGGCTCCTCGCTGAGCGCCACCGCGAGCGCGAGCTCGCCGGGCTGCGCCTCGAGGCCGGACAGGCTGATGATGCGCTGGCGGGCGATCGCGAGGTTGTACTCCGCGTCGGCGATCGCCTTGTTACCGCGCTCGACCTCCACCTGGGCGCGGCGCCGGTCGAGGTCGGAGGCGACGCCGGCCGCGGCGCGCTGCTCGACGATCTCGAGGCTGGCGCGCGCGGCCTGGTGGACCTCCAGGGTCGCGCCGATGAAGGCCTCGGCGGCGACGACTTGATAGTAGGCCTGGGCGACGGCCTGCTCGACTTGCAGGCGGGTCGCGCCGACCCGGGCGGCGCTGGCGGCCTGCGCCGAGCGCGAGACCTCGATGTTGCGAAAGATCGCGACGTCGATGATCGGCTGGGTCAGCGTGACCTGGGCGTCGAGCTGGTTGAACGGGGTGATCGTGCGGGTGATCGAGGTGAGGGGGTTGCTCGGGTCGGCGCCGGGGAGGGTGACCTGGACCTGGTACTGGTTGCGCGTGTACGCGGCCGTCGCGGCGATGGTCGGGGTCATGTCCCACTTCGCCTGGTCGACCTGGTGCTCACGCTGGCGCACGACGAGCGCGGCCTCGCGGTTGTCGTGGTTGTGCGTGCGGGCGGCGACCAGGAACTCGCCGAGCGGCTGGATCGCGGCCGCGGGGGTCGAGCTGAGGGCGACCAGCATGAGCACCATCATGCTCGGAGCGCGGGCGGTGAAGCGGGTGTTCATGGCGCACTCCGGGCGGGTGAGGTGTCCTCGAGGACAGGTCCGGCGCCGCGCCACAGCACGTCGACGAGGCCCCGGAGGAAGGTCGGGAGCGGGAGCGGGAGCTCGTGCTGGGCCTGGGTCACCAGCTCGAAGAAGACGTATTGCTGCACGCTGCCCATGAAGATGCGGGCGAGCAGCTCGGGGTCGACGGGGCGCAGGCGAGCGAGCCGGATCTCGGCCTCGAAGTAGCCGGCGAGCAGGCGAAGCGCCCGCAGCGGCGGCGGGTTCGGCCGCGTCAACAGCTCCGGCAAGCCGCTCGGGCTCGGGTTGGCGTAGCTCATCATGATGAGCGGCATGAGCTTGCGAAAGAACTCGATGCCCGCGGCGCCCAGCTCGGCCATGTGCTCGCGCAGGTCGCCGCGTCCGACGCGGGCCTCGATGCCCTGAAGCCAGTCGAGCTGGGCGAACTGCGGGTGCATCGCGGCCTGGAACAGCTCGGCCTTGGTCTTGAAGCGGTTAAAAAGCGTTCCCTCAGAAACCCCTGCGCGCTCGGCGACCTCCGCGGTCGTCGCCGCGAAGCCACGCTCAAGGAATACCGCTCGTGCGGCGTCAATAAGCGTTTCATCCTTGATGGAGACAGGGCGGGGCATCGCAGGTAAATGAGCGCCTACTTAATAACTCTGCTCCCACGGTTCGACCAGGTATTTTTTATAGTCGAGGTTCAACGTTTTCGCACGCCCCGGCCCGCGGCGACGGCGGCCCCGTGTGAGGCGTCAGGCTGGACGGCCACCGCCGAGAACCGCGGCGATGGCTCGCGTTCGTCGTCCGGGTCGCCGCGGCGCGACCCGTGACGTGTGCGTTGGACCTGTCCGAAGGGACAGCCGTCAGCGGTGGCTCGCCAGCGGGTCCCCGAACGCGAACACCTGAACGCCGCCTTCGGGGTCGCGGGCCCACGCGAGGACCCCCATGTCGCACCAGTCCTTGGCCAGCCCCTGGAGGTTTGCGCGCTCGAGCACCCGGCCTGGCAGTCCGCTGCGACGCAGGAAGTACCACACGTGCGCCCCCGGGGCGTCGTAGCCGGCGACGTACCAGGCCATCAACGCTGCGATCGTTCGCTCGTCGCAGCCTGCCCGCGCCAGCGCAGCACGGGCCAGCCCCGGCTCATGCCGCGGCAGCGCAGGCTGATCGCGTAACTTGGGCCGGCGCCTCCGCGACGAGCCCGCGCGCCCCAGCGACACGGCCGCGAGCGCTGCCGCGAACGCTGCGGTGGAACTCGCTGCCGTGGAACTCGCTGCCGTGGAATCCGCTGCCGTGGAGTCCGCTGCCGTGGAGTCCGCTGCCGTGGAATCCGCTGCCGTGAAATCCGCTGCCGTGAAACCTGAAGCCGTGAAACCCGAATCAGCCGTCTCGCCCGGCCCCAAGCGGAGCTCGGCGCGTCGAGGTGCGTCGGCCTCGGGCGCCGTGAGCCCGTCGCCGGGCCCACCGGCTCCCGAGCCATCGACGGCGAAGGCGTGGGTGACACCATCCGCGTCGACGGTCCAGTAGCGGCCGCTCAGGTGGAGATCGATGCCAGCCTGCGTGAGGTCGACGTACGCGGCCCACTGGTCCGGGCGGCTGGGGTCGAGGCAGGCGTGGGCGAAGTCCTCGACGCTGGAGAAGGCGCCGAGGTACGCGCCGTGATACGCGAACGGTCGCGCCGCCGCGGGCAGCTCGGCGGCTGGCGGCGCGTGGCGGTCACGCTCGCCGCGGCGGTTGATCCGGCCGTCGTTGAGGCGGCGGTGGAAGTTGCGAAACTTGCGCGTGATCTCTTCGACTTCGTCGAACAGCGCGATCGGGTCCGGGCATTGGTTGGCCAGACCGATGTACTGCAGCCGGCCCACGGTGAGGCTCATGACCTCATGTACGTAGCCGCTGGTGGTCACGCGGGCGTCGCGGTCGATCTCCCGCTCAAGTCGCTTCCTGCGGCTGTTCACCATGCACAAGTGCCTCTCCACCCGGCACGATACTCTCTGCCCGGGTGCGCACACAAGACCCACGCGACATCCGACCTGCGCGGTGCTCCGCGCGTCGGCCATCGGCCAGGCCATCGCCTGTCACCTGCGTGATCGGTGCGACTGCCCGCCACGTCGCAAGGGCATGGAACTTCGCCACGTGGACGGCATGCGTCGTGTGCCTCACGTGCCACACGTGCCTCATGTGCCTCATGTGCCTTATGTGCTTTATGTGCTTTTCATGCGCACGCGGTCCCTGGAGTCCCGGGGTCGCCGCGAACGGTGCTGCTGCATCGAACGCGGCGCTGCCGACACCCGCGCCGCTGGCTCCGGACGCGCTCGCTGCGTTGCTGCGCGCCAGCGCCGGGGGCGGCGAGCTGTACTGGAGGGTGCGCGGCCCGGACGGCCCGCGCTGCGAGGCCTGGCGCTTCGAGCCCGAGCCCCTCGAGTCCGAGCTCCTCGACCGGGCCCGCGGCCACCTCGTACACACCGCCGGCCCCGTGCGCCTGCGCTTCACCCACGAGATCGTCGACGGCCACCTGCGCCTGCACACGCCCGAGCGCGAGCGCGAGCAGGTCGCCGCGCCAGGGGCCGTCAGCACCACCGTGGCCGCCTTGCCATGTGTCTTTTCGGGCATGTCCCTCCGGCCAGCCGGCGACCCCTCGCCGCGTCCGCTCGCGCTCACCAGCGACGAGCGGTGGTTCCTCGATGCCGAGGCCTGCGCCGCCGCCGGGCCCGACCGTGACCCCCAGCCTCGCGGGCCCGGCGAGGTCGCGCCGCTCGGCTGCCCCTCCGCGCTGGCCGACACCGCCACGCGCGCGCGCGAGGACTCGGCCGCGCCGCCCGACGCCGCGGCGCTGCGGCTCGAGGTGAGCCGCCGCGTGTATTGGTTACGGCGCCGCGACGGTCGTCCGGTGTGCGAGGTCTGGCAGCACGAGCCGGCGGGTGCTCAGCGGGGCACGCTGCGCCGCGACGACCCCCGCGGCCGCACCGTCTATGGATACGCCGCTGGCGCCGGCCTGCTCACGTTGATCGGCCCGCACGAGTCTCGCCGCGTACGCGGCGCGGACGGCCCCGCCGAGCTGGTGCGGGCGCGCGGCTGCCTGTTGACTCGCCGCTTCACGCTCGCGGGCAAGGAACTGCACTTCGGCGCGGACCGCTGGTATGCCCGCCGTCGCGACTGCGAGCGCGCGCGCCAGGCCGGCGCGACTCCCCGACCCGACCCGGTGTGCGGCGCTCCCCCATGACAGAGCCCCGCTCAAAACCGCAGTGAGAGCCCGAGGCCCGCGCCGCGCTGGCCCTCGATCCATGGCCGAAGGGACAGCCTCGCCGCGCCCTGTTCGCGGTGGTAAGCGCGGCGCATGCGGACGCCCTTGCGCAGCAAAAACCCGCCGCCGACCGCGATCGGCACCGCGAAGGTGAAGGCCAGCGCGCTCGAGACGGTCGCCGCCACGACGGGGTCGAAGCCGGTCGGGTCGACGCAGCGCGAGTCCGGCAGTTCGGTGATGAAGTCCTGCCGGCCGCGACAGATGTCGCGCAGCGTCGCGGCCTGTCGCGCGCCGAAGCTACCGAGCACGATCAGCGTCGCCGCGACCGCCGTCGTCACCGCCCCGAGCACGATCTCGATGTCACCGCGGTCGGACGGGCCCGGGTTTTGCGCGCTCGACTTGCCGCGACCGACCCGCTCCGGCAAGACCACGTTCGGGTCGGCACGGCCCGCACAACCGGTCGCCAGCGCCAGCGCCAGCGCCACGCCCCGTGCTCCTCGCGGCGTCGCCAGCCCCGACATGCCCGCAGCTTATCAGACTCGTGCGTGGCTTCCTTCACACCGCGCGCCGCGGATCTGGCTATCCTGCGGACATGACCCGCCGTCCGAGCCCTCGCGTCGCCCCTGCCCTGCTCGCGACCCTCGCCACGCTCGCCACGATCGCCGCGTGCGGCGACGACGGGCGGGCCGGGTCCTCCGACACCCAGCCGGTCACCACGGCTCCGACCTCGATCACCACCGACCCGAGCGCTGGTGGCACCGCCACGCCGACCGACACCGGTGAGCTGACCACTGCCAGCAGCACGCCGCAGACCGGCGGACCCGCCGACCCGACCACCTCCGGCGAGCCGACGATCTCCGACCCGACCGTGACCGGCGACCCGGACGAGACCACCGGCGACGCCACCACCGGCCCTGCCTGCGTCAACCTCGAGTGCGACGTGCCGGCGTGTCCCGGCGGCACCACGACCCTGACCGGCACCGTGTTCGCGCCCGAGGGCACGCTGCCGCTCTACAACGTCGTCGTCTACGTCCCCAACGCGCCGGTCGACCCGATCGCCGACGGTGTCACCTGCGACACCTGCCAGACCGGCCTCTCTGGCCAGCCGATCGCCGCGACGCTGAGCGACACCAAGGGTGAGTTCGTGCTCGAGGGTGTGCCGGCTGGCGCCGACATCCCGCTGGTGATCCAGATCGGCAAGTGGCGCCGCGAGGTCGTGGTCCCCAGCGTCGCGCCCTGCAGCAACACCGTCGTCGCGCCCGAGCTCACGCGCTTGCCGAGGAACCAGAGCGAGGGTCACATCCCGCGGATCGCGATGGTCACCGGGGGCGCCGACGCGCTCGAGTGCCTGCTGCGCAAGATCGGGATCGAGGACCAGGAGTTCACGCCGGAGTTCGGCCCGGGCCGGATCAACATGTTCGCCGGCGACGGCGGCGGCAGCAAATACATCGACGACCTCAACAACGGCGAGGTGTTCCCGAACGGCAAGAAGCTGTGGGACGACCTCCCGAAGCTCAAGAACTACGACCTCGTGCTCATGGCCTGCGAGGGCGGCACCGACGAGGGCAACAAGTCGGACCAGGCCCGCCAGAACATCGTCGACTACGCCGGCGTCGGCGGGCGCCTGTTCCTCTCGCACTGGCAGAACATCTGGATCGAGGAGGGCGCGGCGCCGTTCCCGAGCGTCGCCAGCTTCGATCACAAGCCCGACCTCGACAACCCCTTCACCGCCAAGATCGACATGAGCTTCCCGAAGGGCATGGCGCTCGCGCAGTGGTTGACCAACGTCGCGGGGTCGATGCTGCTCGGCGAGATCGAGATCACCGAAGGCCAGAACACCGTCGCCGCGATCAACGACGCGGTCTCGACCCGCTGGATCTACGGCGAGGACCCGACCTCGGTGCAGTACTTCACCTTCAACGCCCCGATCGGCGCGCCGGAGCAGCAGCAGTGCGGCCGCGTCGTCGACACCGACATCCACGTCTCGTCGGGCGACGACAGCAAGTCGTTCCCGTCCGGGTGTACGACCAAGGAGCTGTCGCCGCAGGAGAAGGTCCTGATCTTCATGCTCTTCGAGCTCAGCTCGTGCCTCACCCCCGACGACGAGCCCCCGCCGATCCCCGGCTAACGTGCCCCCGGGTCCCCCTCGGGCCTCATCCGGCCCGTCGACCTGTCGACCTGTCGACCTGTCGACCTGTCAACCTGTCAACCTGTCAACCTGACAACCTGTCAACCTGTCAACCTGTCAACCTGTCAACCTGACAACCTGTCATGGTGGTACGCTGGCCGTTTACGCCGCAGCACCGCGGCGCTGGTTCACGCGAGGATCCCATGGCTTACGCAACTTCTCCCCTGCGCTTGCTCGTCGCGTCGCTGCTCACCGTCGCCTGCGGTGACGCGGCCCAGACCGAGGACACCAGCAGCGGGTCTGCGACCACCGGACCCGCGACCACCGCGGCCACCCACGACACCGATACGGGTACCCCCACGGGCGCCCCGACCACGACCGATCCCACCGGCGACCCCAGCAGCGGCGACCCCAGCAGCAGCGGCGTCGCCTGCCCCGCCAACGCGCCGCCGGCCGCACCGACCGTGCAAGAGCCGCTCGCGGGTCGCATCGACGTCGTGCCCGAGACCCTGACGATCGTCGGCTCGGCCTTCGTCGACCCCGACGCCGGTGACGCCTTCGGCGGCCTCGAGGCGGAGATCTGGCGGGTCAAGGACGGCGTCGTCGACGAGCGGGTCTGGCACGCCGAGCGCACTGGTGACGCGCCCGGCGAGCTCGTCCTCGCCGACGGTGAGTTCGACAAAGACACCACCCTCGAGGCCTGGAAGGACCACGTGGTCCGCCTGCGTTACCGCGACGAGCACGGCCCGTGCAGCAGCTTCGGCGCGTGGAGCCCCGACCTCCAGTTTCGCACCGACGACGGCAGCACCGCGCTGTTCGACGAGGACCAGATCCTCGATTTTTACATCGATATTGGGCCCGCGAGCTGGACGGCGATCAACGCCGAGGCCATCCCGCCCGGCTGCGTCCCCTACGCGCGCAACTACTATACAGGCACCCTGCGCCACGACGGTCAGACCTTGCCCGGCGTCGGCGTCAAGATCAAGGGCGGCTGCGGCTCGTCGCGCGACCTCAATGGTAAGGCTTCCTTCAAGGTCAACCTCGAATGGGACGACCCCGAGGTCGCGGGATGTCCGGGCGAGCGTCGCCTGATGGGCGAGAAGAGCTTCACCTTCAACAATGGGGTCCAGGACAACTCCGCCAGCAACGAGCGCATCGGCTACCCGATCTTCCGGGCCCTCGACATCCCCGCGCCACGCGCCGCCAGCGTCCGCATCTTCGTCAACGACGAGCTGTGGGGCCTCTACACCCACGTGGAGACGATCGACCGGCGGTTCCTGTCGCGCTGGTATGCCAACAAGGACGGCATGTTGTACGAGGGCACCTATTGGTGTGACCTCGTACCCGAGAACGTCCCGCCGACCGACGACGACGACTCGTACTGCCTGACCCGCGAATTCAGCCCCGACGAGTGCTCCACGCCCGAGCCCGGCGCAGACCCGCAGGACTACGACCTCCTGCGCGACCTGACCGAGGCGATCGCCGACCTCCCGCCCGGCGGCTTTTACCCCGCGGTCGAGGGCTTCTTCGACTACGACAGATTCCTGACCACCTGGGCGATCGAGGGCGTCATCGACCACTGGGACAACTACGCATTTTCCATCAAGAACAACTATCGCGTCTATCATGACCCGCTGTCCGGCCGCTGGACCATGATCACCACCGGTATTGATCAGATCTTCGAGGCGGACCAGGACGCCTGGGCCGCCGAGGGCGTGCTGGCCGCGCGCTGCCTCGAAGAGCCCGCCTGCGAGGCCGCGTTCGCCGCCCGCCTCGACGAGGTCAACGAGGCAGTCGCCCAACTGGACCTCGCCGGCCACGCCAAGACCATCCAGGACCAGATCTCACCCGCGATCATGGAAGACCCGCGCAAGGAGTACGACTTCAACACTTTTAATGATGAGCACCAGGCCCTGCAAAACTTCTTTGAAGACCGGCCCGACCAGATCCGCGATCAGCTCATGAACCACGGCTTCTGAGTCGCTTCACGGCGCCTCCGCGCCTGGGGGGCTTCACGGCGCCTCCGCGCCGGCCTTGCCCATCCACCGCCCGACGCGAAACGCCATCTCCAGCGCCTGGCGGTAGTTGAGGCGGGGGTCGCAGACGCTGGCGTAATTCTTCGAGAGGTCGGCCTCGGTGATGCCACCCCCGACGCACTCGGTGACATCCTCGCCGGTCAACTCGAAGTGGATCCCGCCGAGCACGGTGCCGAGCTCGCGGTGGACCGCGAACGACCGCTCGATCTCCCGCAAGATGTCGTCGAAGTCGCGGGTCTTGAGCCCGCTCGCGGTCGCGTGCGTGTTGCCGTGCATCGGGTCGCACATCCACAGCACCCGCCGCCCCGCGCCGTGGACCGCCTCGACCAGCGGCGGCAGCACCCGCTCGACCGACCCCGCGCCCATGCGGGTGATCGCCACCAACTTGCCCGGCTCGTTGCTCGGGTTGAGCAGCGTCAGCAGCTCGAGCGCTTGACGCGGCTCGACCGTCGGACCCAACTTGACACCGAGCACGTTCTCGACGCCACGAAAGAACTCCACGTGCGCACCATCGAGGGCCCGCGTGCGCTCACCGATCCACGGCATGTGCGTGGTCAGTAGATAATGACCCGCGCGGCGCGGCACCCTCCGGGTCTGCGCCGACTCATAATGCAGGTTGAGGCCCTCGTGGCTGGTATAGAAGTCGACGCGCGTCAGCTTGTCGACGCTGGTCTCGCCCAGCGCCTCCATGAAGCGCAGCGCCTCCGACAGCCGCTTGGTCGTCTGAACATACTCCTCGCGCATCTCCGGCGGCAGGTCAGCGCGCGCGAAGAATCCCAGGTCGAAGTACTCCGGGTGATGCAAGTCGGCGAAGCCCGCCGCGCTCAAGGAACGCACGAAGTTGAGGGTCATCGCCGCGTGCGCGTAGGCGTCCAGCAACGCCTGAGGCTCGGTGCGCCGCGCCTCCGCGGTGAAGTCGGGCCGATTGACGAGGTCGCCGAAGTAGCTCGGCAACACCACGCCGTCGCGCTCCTCGGTCGGGCTCGAGCGCGGCTTGGCATACTGCCCGGCCAGCCGTGCGACGCGCACCACCGGCCGCTGCCCGGCGTGGACCAGCACGACCGACATCTGCAGCAAGATCTTGAGCTTGTTGGCGATGATCCCCGGCTGGCAATCCATCAAGGTCTCGGCGCAGTCCCCCCCCTGCAACACGAAGCGCTTGCCCTCCTGCGCGTCAGCGATCAACGCCTTGAGCCGCTCGACCTCCCACGAGGTCACCAGCGGCGGCAGCTCGCGCAGCTTGCCGACCACGCGATCCAGCGCCGCCGGATCGTCGTAGACGACCTCCTGCAACAGCCGCCGGGTCTTCCAGGAGTCCACCTGCCACAGAGGGCGCGCTTGCGCGACAGGACCGTCGATCGGAGACATGCCGCCCAGCATACACGCACGCGACCAGCCCGCGGGCGTGCATCTGCACGACAACAGGCGCGGAAGCACCGCCTGTCTGCATGGACAGGTGTCAGGTGTCAGGTGTCAGGTGCCATTCGCCAGTCGCATGCGGACTACGGCGTCGCTGGCGCGGGCTCTTGCACCGCCGCGGCCGGGCCGCCCGGGGGCGCGGCGACGGGCCCCCGCGCCGCGGGCTCAGGCGTTGCGACCGGCGCCACTGCTTTAATCGTCCTCGGCAATTTCACGGGCGTGTCGACCATGCGACTCCGATAATCGACGTATCCTGCCACGAGCGCGCGATACAGCATACCGCCGACGACCTTATGTCCGTGGTGGGTCAGGTGGGCGAGGTCGCCGGAGCCGAGGGACGGGCTGCTGCGGACCCAGCGGCCCATCGAGCCCTCGCCGCCCATGGCCTGGTAGGTGTCGAAGAAGGCGCAGCCCTCGGCGGCCGCGACCTCGCGCTGGGCGTTGACGATCTTCGGCACGATCGACCGCGTCACGATGCGGGCCCCGTCGCGCTCGCCGTGATCGAGGGGCGCCATGATCAGGCACGGCAGCGGATCCTTGGCGCCGCGAAACAGGCGCAGCACCTCGGTGTACTCCTCGCGGTACTTGGCCATGGTGCCCTGCGTGTTCATGTCGTTGCCGCCGAACATGAAGACCACGAGGTCAGGGTCGCGGCGGCGGATCTGGCTGTGCAGGTGGTCCGCGTCGAAGTTGAGCATGCGCCGCGTCAGCGCGCCGATCTGGCTCATCTCGTCCCACACCACGCCGGGCACGTCGCGCTCCATCACCACGCCGTAGGCCCGCGCCTTGCCGCCGCCCGCGGCGCGCACGGTCAGCGTGTGCTCGGCGTCGTCGGTCTCGATCACCTGCCAGCGATCCTCGAGCTGCTCGGCGGCCGTCTCGAGCACCACCGGCTCGTCGTCGTCGAGGGTCACGCGGATGTTGCCGCCCTTCGGCGTGCCGGCGTACCACAGCTCGAAGCGCGAGACCTTGCGGCCCATCGGACCCTTGCTCGCGGTGCCGAGTGATATCTCGGCGCCGCCGGTCGACTCGAAGGTGGTGCCGCCGAGCCCGTAGTGCCCGTCCTTCTCGCGACAGCCGAAGATGATAAAGCAGTGGTTCCACGGCTGCTTCTCCGTGAAGCGCACGCCCTGATGCTTGTAGCTGGCGTTCGGTTGCCCGAGCAGGTGAAAGCCGTGGCCGGCGTCGCCGAAGCGGGCCTGCATCTTGAGCCGGATCGCGCCGGGGATGCCGTCGTTGCCGATCGCCGAGTCACCGTAATGCATCACCCGCGTGATCGCGCCGGCATAACCGAGCTCGCTCGCAGCCAGCGCGGCGTAGAAGGGGTCGAGGGTCGCGGCGTGCTCGAGCGTGCGCTCGACTCGCTCGCTGTCCTCGGGGACAGGTGCCAGCGGCGGCAGCTTCGGGGCCACGTCGCCCTGCACCACCGGCGCGCGCACCTGGCGGTCGACGAAGGGCACCGCCTTGTCCTCGGCCGCGAGCTCGCTGCGCGCCAGCGCCTGCGCCTTGGCCAGCTCCTCGTCGACCGCCGCGACCGCCTCGCCCTCGCCGAGCAGCACGCGGCCGATCAGGTTCCAGAACGGGACATAGTCCATGTCGGCCGTCCACGGCCGCGCCCAGTGCCAGCGCGGCACCGCGTAGGTCAGCCCGATCGCGCAGATCACCGTCACCATCGCGGTCACGACCTGGCGGAAGGTCCCACGCGGGTACGGCCCGATCGGCTCGGCGGAGCCGCGCAGCTCCACGCGGAAGCGGTGGTCCTCTCCGTCGAGCAGTCCGGCGTGTGGGTCGCGAGGCGGGGGGTTCATGGTGGGCTCAGAACTGGAAGTAGATGTTGGCCCGCGGTCCGCCGGACAGCAGCATATACACGCCGGCCGACGCGGCGGCGAACAGCAGCCCGATCGCGGGACCGGGCAGCCGGCGAAATACCGCGTACCCGTATTGCTCGACCCAGCGCTTCGGGGTCATATGATAGACGAGCCCGCCGATCAACACGGCCCAGGCGCCGGGTGAGAGCAGGCCCTCGCGCACCCCGTGGGTGTCGAGGCGCAGCAGCCCCGAGATCATCGCGCGGCTGGCATCGAGGTCGTCGGCGCGGAAGAACACGCGCGACAGCACCGTGAAGTGGAAGGTCAGCAGCACGTGCAGCCCGATGTTCCACCACTTGCCGGTCTCGGGCAGCCAGGCGACGACGACGAACATCAGCGCGGCGAAGCCCGCGAGCCCGGCCGCGGTGTCCATCTCGAGCTGGAGTACGTCCATGCCGAGCCCGAACACCGCCGAAGATAGCAAGAGGATGCCGACGACCCACGGGGCGCTGCGGGCCAGGGTGAAGCGTCCCCGCGGCCTGCCGCGGTTCCAGCGGTTGAACACCATCGCCAGCGCGTGGACGTTGCTGTAGATGATGAAATTCCAGCTCGCGCCGTGCCACATGCCGACCAGGAACATGGTCAGCCACAGGTTGAAGTACACGCGTGCGGGCGAGCCACGGCTGCCGCCGAGCGGGAAGAACACGTAGTCACGCAGCCAGGTCGACAGGGTCATGTGCCAGCGGCGCCAGAACTCGCCGAGGTTCTGCGACTGGTAGGGGCGATCGAAGTTCTCGGGGAGCGTATAGCCGAGCAGCAGCGCGACACCGATCGCGATGTCGGAGTAGCCGCTGAAGTCGGCGTAGAGCTGCAGCGTAAAGGCGTAGAGGGCCAGCAGGATCTCGAGCGAGGTATAGGTGCCCGGGGCGGCGAACACCGCGTCGGTGAACTGCGCGGCGATCCAGTCGCCGAGCACCGCCTTCTTCAGGACCCCGCAGAGGATCCGGTACATGCCCTGGCTCATGTTGCTGGCGCTGAGCTGGGGCGGGCGGTGAAACTGCGGCAGCAGCTCGTGGGCGCGCACGATCGGCCCGGCCACCAGTTGCGGGAAGAACACGACGAACAGCGCGAACCGGCGGAACGACGGCTCGGGCGTCAGTCGCCCGCGCCACACGTCGATCGTGTAGCTGAGCGTCTGGAACGTGTAGAAGCTGATCCCGATCGGCAAGATCAGGCGCAGGTGCGGCACCACGACCTCGACCCCGAGCGCCGTGGCGATGTCCGCGAAGGCCCCGAGGAAGAAGTTGGTGTACTTGAAGTAGCCGAGCAGCCCGAGGTTGCCGATGAGGCTGACCCCGAGCCACGCGTTGCGGGCTCGCCGGGCGCTGCCGCGTTTGGCCGGCTCGGCGCTCTCGAGGTCCGGACTGCGCGCGGCGATCCGGTGCGAGCACACGAAGTCGAGCACCGTCGACAGCAGCAGCAGCGTGATGAAGTACGACGGCGGCTGGATCGGGTCCGTGTGCGGACCCGCCATGTAGAAGAAGTAACTCGCCGCGATCAGGAACAGCACCCGCAATACGGGCACGTTCGCCAGCGCCCACGACAGCAGGAGCACGGGGATGATGAACAGCAAGAAGTCGAAGCTGACGAAGAGCATCGCGCGCGCGGAGACCGTGGGGCCGGCCGCAAGCTACCCACGCCCGCCCTTGAACGCGAATCTTCGGCGCAAAACTCCCCGACTACCGCCGCCGGTGCCGATCCGCGGGCTGGCCGGCCGGGGAGCCCGGTCGTACAATGCCGCGATGCGTCCCATGTCCCGTCCCCGCGGCGTCCGTCCGGTCGCCGCCTTCCTGGCCGTCGCGCTCGCCTCGATGCCGGTCGCCGCGCAGGACCCCGCGCCGGTGGTGGTCGGGCAGGCTCCGGCTCCGCCGGCTTTGCCGGTACCGGCCGCCCAGTTCCCGGCGCAGCCGCAGCCGGCCGAGGCCGTCGATTCGCTGACGCTACGCGACGGCAGCGTCATTCGTGGCACCGTCGCCGAGGTGTTCCAGGGTCGCCAGGTCACGATCGTGTCGGCCGCTGGCCAGCGCCACACGATCGCCTGGGCCCAGGTCGCCGACATTCGTTACGGCGGTCAGACGGTCGCGCCGGAGCCGGTCGCCGGCCCCGGCCGTCCGCATATGCACATTGAGACCACCCGCCCCGTGCGCCTGTTCGAGGTCTCCGGGCAAGTCTTCAACGCCGGGCCGCGCTGGGGACACTACCCCCAGGCCCAGCAGGCCCGCCCAGTGTGTCGCGCGCCGTGTGACCGCGTCGTCGACGGCAGCGCCGGTCAGTCGTTCTACTTCGGGGGCGAGGGGGTCACGCCGTCGCGGCGCTTCACGCTCGACGAGCACGACGGCCCGCTGCTCGCACGCGTGAAGCCGGGTCGCGCCGGCGTGCTGGTCGGCGGCGTCTTGCTGACCTCGCTGTCGATCGCGCCGCTGTTGACCGGCACCCTGTTCCTCAGCCTGTCGCAGCACCGGGCGCCGGACGGCAGCCACAGCACCCGGGACGCCGGCATCGTGCTCTCGGCGGTCGGCGCCAGCACGCTGATCTCCGGCATCGTGATGATCGCCCTCGGTCGCACGCGCGTGGAGATCTATCGGCGCTACACCGGCGCGGCCCAGCGGCGCCCCAAGCCAGCGCGCGGCTGAGGACTGCGGGACTTCAACGTCCGTCGCGCTGGATCCGGGCCTGGCGGGCGCGACCGCGGGCCTCCAGGCGCGGGCGCAGCCACAGCGCCGTGCGCGGCAGCAGGTCGGCGAGGCGGGCCAGCAGTGCGCGCGAGCGCGGCAAGTAGAGCTCGAGCGGGCGCCTCGGCAGCACCCGCCTGATGATCGCGTCGGAGATGTCGTCGACCGTCAATAGACGGCTGCCAGAGAAGGTCATCGCGGCCTCTCTGTAACTGACCTGGAGGTCGAGCATCGGGGTCTGCACGGCGTCCGGACAGACGACAGTGACAGCGACGCCCCGCGGTCGCAGCTCCTGCGCCGCCGCCAGCGAGAACCCGCGCACGGCGTACTTCGAGGCGCTGTAGAGGGCGATGCCCGGGACCGGCGCGAGCCCGGCGAGCGAGGCGATGTTGATGATATGCCCCTGCCCGCGCGCGAGCATGTGGCGCGCCGCCACCTGCGTGCCGAAGATCGTGCCCTTGGTGTTGACGTCGAGGTGGCGATGCACCGCGTCCGCGTCCGCGTCCGCGATGTAACCAGGCAAGAGATACCCGGCGACGTTAATCAGGACGTCGACCTTGCCCAGCACCCGCGCGGCCTCGGCGAACACCAGACCCCACGCGCCGGAGTCCGTGACGTCGAGGCGGCGCGTGTGAGCACGGTCCGCCGGCCACCCGCTCGCGCTGGCATGCGCGCGCATGGCGGCCTCATCGATGTCGGTCGCAAACACCTGGTGGCCCGCGGCGAGCAGCACATCCGCGAGGTGCCGACCGATCCCGCTGGCGCAGCCCGTGATGAAGAAGTTGGACGGCGTGGCAAACGAGGTGGAGGCAGGCACGGCGCGCGAGCGTAACACGGCCCGTGCGGCGGTCCTGGGGCGCGCCCGCCGGCTTGCCGCGACGCCCGCGGACGTGCCACCATGGCGGCATGAAGCAGTTCATCTGGTACCTCCTCTTCGCGGTGTGCGTGTTCGTGAGCTACCAGGGCTACGTCAACTCGAAGGACGACCCCGAGACCGAGGCCATGTCCCGCGAGGCCGTGTGCGCGCTCGACAAAGACTGCGGCATCGCCCCGCAAGCACAAGCCGGCGTGCGAAGGACCGACATCTGGTCGCGCAACTACCAGTGGACCACCAAGGCCGGCAGCTACGTCGCGACCTGCAAGCGCGAGCACATGTTCCTCGGCAACTGGAAGTGCGAGGCCCAGCCCGGCCAGATCGGCCGCTGAGCAGCGCGCGCGCAGGGCCGGGCACCCCGCGCGAGCGGGCTGGTGCCGCTGATCCGCTGAGCAGGCCTGCGTGCATGTGTTAGCGTCCCGGACATGAAGATCCGCGAGGTCCGAATCCAGAACCTGCGCAACTTCGGACCCGAGGGGTCCGTGGTCAGCTTTGTGGACACGGCAACCGGCCAGGTGCGACCGCTGACGGTGCTCGTGGGATCGAACGGCTCGGGCAAGACGACCGTCATGGACCTGATCGAGGGCGCCTGCCGCTTTGCTTGTGGAGAGATCGAAGGGTCCGATGAGAAACCGTTCACTGCCCTGATCCGGGGGCGACAAGGCGCTCGTGTAGAGATCGACCACCAACTTCCGGGCGGTGCGGGGACGAACGATAGTTGGCCCCGGTACACCATGAGATTCGAGGCATGGTCTGACGGTGTTCGATCCACTCACCTCGGCCAGGAAGGGCCCGGGCTCTCGCCGGTACTCGTGTCCGACAACTTGATGCGAAGTGTCGAGAAAGAGGATGTGTTGAGCTACTTTCCCACGCATCGCTATCTTGCGAAGCCTGGCGAAGGCTCGACGATCTCCCAGCCCGCCGAAACGGCCCGCTACATCTACCGGTACAAACCGAGTGATCGCTACGAGGGTAGTCTGGAGCAACTTTGGGTGTGGCAGAACTATCTCGATCTCGAGACGCAGAAGGAAGGCCAACTCAACTTGTTGCCCTTCATCGAGACCATCCAGACGATACTCGGCAGGGATCAGAGCCTGAGCATTCACAAGGGCAAGGTCTGGATCGAACGGCCTCACCTCGAGGACCGCGTAAGGATCGGCGAGTTGCCGTCCGGTGAGCAGCAAGTGCTCCTGATCTTCGGCGAGATCATTCGCCGGCTTCGCCCGAATGCGATCGTGATGATCGATGAATTGGAGATGAGCCTCCACCCTGCCCTTCAGCGGGTCGTGCTCCACCATTTGCGGCGCCTCGCGCGGCAGCATGATCTTCAGGTCATCGTCACGACCCATTCGATGGAGATCGTGTCGGCGGCCGACGCTTCCGAGATCGTCAACCTCGACGACATGGCGTTTGTGGAGCAGACGACCAGGTCGGCGCCGGAGGCCAGATGATCGAGCCGCTGGACGCGCTCCTCGAGACCGTGCGATCCGGCACAGGTGCGCTGGTCGTCGTGGAGGGTCAGACGGCTCGTGACGATCCATTTTACTATGGTCGATGGTTCGGCGACCTGTCGCGAGAGGTCAGGTTCGTGCACCAGAACGGTCATTCGCTGGTCAAGAAGGCGGTGGCTTTCTTGCGCACCCAGGCTCCGGATCGACCGGTGTTCGGTATCGTGGACCGAGATTTTACGAGTCGAGATCCGACTGACGTCGGTGTGGCCCTGGCGTCGGGCATCTTTCGCGCTGGACTGTACACACTTGAAAACTACTTCTTTACCGACCTGAGTGCTTGGCTGCGCGTCGTCAAGGTCCTCAGCGCTGGTCAACCACCGCCTGGCTGGGAGACTGTCGAGGAGTTACAGGAGCGTATCACCGCCGCCTACCATGCGGCGCTTCCAGTAGCCGCCTGGAATCGGATCGTCCACGACGAGTCTGCAAGGACTACGGCAGCCGCTGGCAACCCGGGATACCGCGGGCACCCCGAGGCGATCAGCGAACGAGCGTTGCAACAGTTGGAGCAGTGGGGAGTCGCACGTTCGGCGCCGGTTTCACTGCGTGCTCGTTATGAGGCTGAACTCGTGGCAGTCATGGCGCTGGGGCCCGGTGGCTGGCCCCAGTGCGTGACTGGCAAGGCCGTGGGAGCTGTCTTCGCCGCCAGCTTCCCTGCCCTTCATAATGCGAAGGACAAGGCGAGCACCTTGTATCGTCTCTACATGAACGAGCAGCCCACGCGGCCAAGCGACCTGGCGGAGATCATTGATATCATCCGCCTGGAAGCCGCGAAGTCGCGTAAGCGGGGCTAGTTGGCGAGGTCGTCGGTCGCGTCGGGCTCGTTGTGATCGTCGGGCGCGCTGGTGTCCTCGGCCCCGGCGGCGGTGTACTTGAAGCTCAGCTTGTCGTCCTCGCCGACGTCGACGGCGACGTGGCCGCCCTTCTCGAGCGCGCCGAACAGCAGCTCATCGACCAGCTTGCCTTTGATCTCCTCG
>Ga0105046_10004981_pt1 | contig 21100 bp, 23 predicted proteins | sample MAT03_FD_78385 | JGI IMG/M metagenome (GOLD analysis project Ga0105046, IMG submission 78385) | Freshwater microbial communities from Lake Fryxell liftoff mats and glacier meltwater in Antarctica - MAT-03 (megahit assembly) | ecosystem: Environmental > Aquatic > Freshwater > Ice > Liftoff...
ATCGAAAGCGTTCCTTACATCATCGACTGGAACTTGCGATGAGGATCGCAGCCAAATCCGCACCGGCTTCGGCCCGGAAAACATCACGCGCCTGCGCCGCTTCGCGGTGGGCATTCTCAAGTCATTTCAGAAACCCGCCCAATCCATCGCCGCGATGATGCGCAAACTCACGTTCAGGACGCGTCTCGTCTTCGACTACTTGCGGATGACTCAAAATGCGAGCGCCCGGGGACTCGCCTATTGAGAACAAATTTGCCGTGATCATGGCGCCGATTCACACCAGGGCGGTAATGGCCAATGCCTTCGAAATGGCGGCCTGGGGACGGGCGTGGAAGGAGGGCGAAGCCACCGCGAAAACACTCGGGTTGGACGAAGCGAAGGAAGCGATCCGGCAGCACTCGGCGCTCTTCGACGACCTGATCGGGGCGCGTTCCGATTGGGATCTTCGGGCGGAGATCGAGATGTTCGGGCGCAAAGCCAGCCGCGGCTTCATGCTCGTCAGCCTGCTGTTTAGCCACTATTCGGCCTATCGCATGCAGTTGTTTCTCTATCTGAAGGCGAGCGGCCGCGAAGAACTGAACACGATGAAATTGTGGGTTGGGATCGACGCTGCGTAACGGCTAGCGCGGGAACAGCTGGGAATAGGCTTCGAGATACTTCAGCCCGGAGCCGGTGTTGTAAATGACCATTCGTTCGTCCGCCTGCAAAACGCCGCTCGCGACCAGTTTGTCCATGGCGGCCATGCAGGCCGCGCCCTCGGGAGCGACGAAGATCCCCTCGTCCGTTGCTAACTGCACGCCGGCGCGCATCATGTCGGCGTCGGACACTGCGATCGCGGTTCCGCCCGACTTTCGAACGGCCTGGAGGACAAGGAAATCGCCCAGCGGTTTCGGTACGCGAAGCCCGCTGGCGACCGTTGTGGCGCCCTGCCAGAATTCGCTTCGTTCGGCGCCTTGCTCGAACGCGCGCACGACGGGTTGGCACCCCTCGACCTGCACGGCGATCATTTTCGGGCGCTCCGGACCGATCCAGCCCAACTCCTCCATCTCGTCGAAGGCTTTCCACATTCCGATCAGGCCGACACCGCCCCCCGTTGGGTAAAAGATCACTTGCGGCATTCGCCACATCAACTGCTCGGCGAGTTCATACCCCATCGTTTTTTTGCCTTCGATGCGATAGGGCTCCTTCAGCGTGGAAACATCGAACCAGCCTTCGCTCGGGGCGTTGGCGGCGACAATTTTGGCGCAGTCGGAAATCAACCCGTCGACCAAAGTGACGTGCGCGCCGAAGGCTTTACATTCGATGAAGTTCGATTGCGGAACGTCGCGGGGCATGAAAATGTGCGCCTCGATTCCCGCCGCCGCGGCGTAGGCCGCCATGGCGCTGGCGGCATTCCCGGCGCTGGGAATCGCGACCTTCCTGATTCCAAGTTCAACGCACATCGAAACGGCGCAGGAGAGGCCGCGGGCTTTGAACGAACCAGTGGGATTCATCCCTTCGTCCTTGAGCCACAGGTTCTTGTACCCGCCGTAGCGCTTCAACTTCATCAACGGCGTCCAGCCTTCGCCAAGCGTGACCATCGCCGCGGGTTTCGACACGGGCAACACCGGGGCATAACGCCACATGGAGCGCGGGCCGTTGGCGAGCCAGTCCCGGTTCCAGTTTTCACGGGCGGTCTTCAGGTCATAGCGGACGAGCAGCGGCATGCCGGTGCGCGAGAGGTTTTGGATGGTTCCGGCGGGGTAGCGTTCGCCGGTTACGCTGCATTCCAGGTGGGTAACGGTAGTCATCGGGGAAAGCCCAATAATATCGCGTTGCACGCTTTTGCCACGGGCTACGTCATAATCAATAGCAAATGGACAACGCGTCCAATACTTTTCCGTTTTTTATCGCCGCCGGGATTCTTTCGCTGACCGGGCTGTACTTTTATGGCAGCGGGATGAAGCCGGGCGCGATCATCATGGAGTGCGCGGCGCTGCTGTTCCTCACCGTTGGCGTATTGCTCCGCCGTCACTACAGGACGACGAAGTGATATCGGTTTTCGCGCTGTTTCTTTTCGCGGCCGAGGAGATCGTCCTCCACACGGGCTTCCGCATGGCGGCGGATCGCCATGAGGTAGTTGGCGACAATTTACGTATTCATACGGCGACGGGAACGGTCGAGATTCCTAGCGCAGCGGTGGCAACGATTGAAGCGGTGGAGGCGGTCGAACTCGTCAAGCGGGCGGTGCCGGACGCCCCGCCCGCCGTTGCCGCGCCCCCGGCGCCAAGAGCTAAATCGGCAAAGGAACACCTCCACGACGCGGCCAACCAGCACGGCCTGCCGCCGGAGATTCTCTTCAGCGTCGCGAAAATCGAATCGGCGTTCCAAACCAATGCACTTTCGCCGAAAGGCGCGATCGGCGTGATGCAATTGATGCCCGGAACGGCGCGGGCGCTCAATGTGAATCCTCACGATCCGCGGGAGAATATCGAGGGCGGCGCGCGGCTGTTGCGCGACCTTCTCCTCCAATACGAACGGTACCCAGACCAGGTTTACCGCGCCCTCAGCGCCTACAACGCCGGACCCGGGGCGGTGCAAAAGTACAACGGCATCCCGCCATTCCGGGAAACGCAGGCCTACGTTGAGAAGGTTTTGAACGAGTACCACCGGCTGAAGGCACGAAAGCCAGAATCGCGCTAACCAATTGCAAGCCGCGCGCATCGTATACTTATTACAGGAATAGGAGACAGCCGCATGAACCGCAAGCTGCAATTCATCATTACCCTTTTGTCATTGTGTCTCGTTGGCGTGCTGCTGCTGGGCGCGGTCAACAAGTCGACCTCCTCTCCGGAAGAGACGTATCGTCATATCGGCGTCTTCACGGAAGTGCTTTCCAAGATTAAGAGTGAGTACGTAGAAGAGCCGGACATGAAGAATGTCACGCTGGGCGCGCTGAACGGACTGCTGGAGTCCCTGGATCCTTACGCCAGTTATCTGTCGGCCGACCAGTACAAACAGTGGCAGAAGGCGAAGACCGATGCCAAAGGTTGGACCGGGCTGATTCTCGCCAAACGCTTCGGCTATATTGCGATTGTCGATTCCGTACCCGGCTCTCCCGCCGAAAAAGCCGGACTCTCGACGGGCGATATGATTGAGACCCTTGCCGGGGTTAACACGCGAGACATGCCGCTGGCCTATGCGGAGATGATGCTGCTCGGTGAACCGGGTACGAGTATCGACTTGGGCGTCCTCCGCTTCCGAAACCCCGAGCCGAGCAAAATGGCTTTGGTTCGCGCGCCTATTCAATGGCCCGCCGTAACGTCTAAAATGCTGCCAGACAGCATCGGACTTATACAAGTACCGACCTTGGAAGCCAATCGCCGTGCCGATGTGGCGACGGCCATTCAGGCCCTGGAAAAACAGGGCGCAAAAAAACTGGTTCTCGATCTGCGTAACTGCGCCACAGGCGCTCCGGAAGAGGGCGTGGCGCTGGCCAACCTGTTCGTCGAATCGGGTCGCCTGACTTACGCCAGCGGTCAGAAAGTGGCGCGGCAAAACTTTGACGCTGTCGCCGCTAAAGCGGTCACAAAACTGCCCCTCACCGTGGCTACGAATCGTGGCACAGCAGGAGCGGCGGAAATCGCCGCGTCCGCGCTCTACGATCTCAAACGGGCTGAAATCGTCGGCGAACGGACGTACGGCGACGCCGCCATTCGGAAACCGGTTGTCATGGATGACGGCGCCGCGGTGATCCTGTCGGTGGCCAAATTCCACAACGCCAATGGAAAAGCGCTGCAGGATCAGGGCGTGATGCCGTCCGTGCCGGTTGCCGATCTGGAACCGGCGGAACTGAACGAGGACGAGGCGGCCGCTACGCCGAAAAAGGAAGAGAAGCCGAAATCGACCGAGGACCTTATTCTAAAGAAGGCCGTGGAGATTTCACTGAAGGGCCTTAGCCCCGCCGAAACGGCCGCCGCGCAGGCGCTGCGCGACGCCGCCAAGAAGGCCGAAAACGAACGGGATCCTTCGCTGGGTCCGTTGAATATTCCAACTCCTAAGTAAGAGAAAACGATCACTGCATATGCCCCTTTACGAGTACCGCTGCCTGAACTGTAATGAAACATTCGAGGTCCGGCAGAAGTTCTCCGATGAGCCAGTAGCTGTACACGCCGACTGCGGCGGCCAGGGAAAACGTCTGCTATCGGCGCCCCAGCTCCACTTCAAAGGTTCCGGATTCTACATCACCGATTACGGCAAGGGCGGCAAGGACGCCATCAAGCCCGTCAGTCCCAACAAGGAATCGAAGACCGAGTCGAAATCGGAGACCAAGTCCGAAACGAAGTCTGAGACGAAGACGGAAACAAAGACGGAATCGAAACCCACTCCGGCGCCCGCAGCGACAAAGTCAGAGTAAAGGGATATCGCGGACGCAGCGGAAGCCGATGACTTCGTGCCCACGGGCGCCATCGTTCCAACCGCGAATTTTGCCCGGATAGCCGTGGCACGAGTTGCCTAGTTGGATTTTCATCCCAGCGTAATCGCCGGCGGTGGCGCCGGTGGCGGTCCACTCCCATACATTCCCCTGGAGATCGGAGATGCCGGCGACCCGGTTATTGCCGCGCGGGAAGAGCCCGACCGGCGTGGGCACATTCAGGCCGAGGCTGTTGAAGTTACCGCGGCCGGGGTCAGGTTCGTCATCGCCCCAAGCGTAACGGCCGGCCAGTGAGCGCATCCATTCGGCTTCTTCGGGTAACCGCCCACCGATGGAGTGGCAATAATCCTGCGCGATGAACCAGTTGACGCCGGTCACGGGACGGCTGGGATGCGCCTGCTGTTTCGCCCAGTAGTCCGGGTTGTATCCGGTGGCTCGGACGTATTCGGCAAATTCGTGAACGGTGACCGGGAAGCGGCCGAATTCGAGGCAATCGATGCGCGCCCAGTAATCGGGGGCGGATGGCAAGCGGAGGCGCGGGTCCCCGGCCCTTCCCAGCGCTTCGGCGGCCGCGACTTTGGTTCGCAAGGGAATGGCGGCTGCTTCCAGAGTGTCCTCGAACAGAGCAGTCATTGCGAGGACCATGCTTCGATATTCATCGGACTCGATCCGATAACCAACGGGAATGAGATCCGATTCCAAGGCGTAGAGATTGGCGACGCATTCGACTGGCGGGCGGATGGCAGCGCAGGCGGTTGCTACGAGTTGGTCGACGGCGGTCTTGCCGCCGCGCGCCCATTCGATGGCGCCGAACAGGCACAGGCGCTCGCGGTCCGTTGGAGGTGTTTTCAGTTGGCAGCACTCGACAAAGAGGCGAATGGCGGGATGGGCGATTGGTCCCAACCGTTTCACGACCCAAGCGTAAAGTTCTGCCCGCTGCTGCGGGAACTGGACGGCGCGTGCAGCCATGTTGGCCATTTCCGCCAAGATTGCCGGCGTGGCGGCCAGATCCATCAGTTCCGGATTCCGCTCCAGCACACCGCGCAGTTCGCGCTGCGACTGCAAATAAGTCCAGATCTCGGGCTGACCGAACGGCAGGATCTCGCGCGTGATGAATCCGGGAATCCACGTGGTGGTGGTGGCGAAAATGCGGCTGGCGGGAAATTCCCGCGCCCAGCTTTCCGCTTCGGCGGAGTCGACGTCGTCGAGGAGGATGATCTGATTCGACGCCGTCGCGGCCAGCCAGCGAAGCAATGTCGTCTTCCCGGAGCCCCGGTCGCCGAGCAGCGCGATACAGCGGTCCGGGAGCGATAGGTCAATCGTCACTGGCGGGCCGGGCATGCGTTGGTCGTGATCAAACGGACCGGGGGTTTGCAGGGGGATGAAGCGTTTTATTTCGTCAGCGGAAAGCGGATGGATCATCCCTGCTTTTCGATAAGACGCTTGAGAGTGGCGAGGTCAGATTCTTCCTTGGCTTTCGCTTGCGGAGTAATGATGGGCTCCAGGAGAGTCGCGAACCAATGACCATATTTGAATTCGCCGCTTACGGAGAGGCGGGTGCGCCCGCCGATATCTTCGAGGTCATAGACTACCGTCCCGTCGAAACCCACGGGCGACGACATGGCGACTTTGATGTGCTTATGAAGGACGAATTCCGTCGTGACCGAATCGACATAGATGAGCTGATTGTCCATATTGGGGTCGCGCATGGTGATACGGCGTTTGCCGCCGACGCCGTTGGGCCCTTCGTCTTGCACATCCACGGTCCAACTGACCCACTGTTTGAATTTGTCCTTTTCTTCGAGCCAGGGCCAGACTTCGGCAGGCGGGCGATTTATCTCGGTCGTCACCGAGGTCTTCCCCGCGCCGGCACGATAGCTCATCCCGTGCAGCGTGAGGACAGCGAGAGCGATGATGCCGATGAAGGCTCCGGCTCCGTACTTTAACCATTTCATGCGATGTTTCCCCGGCGGTGAAGGGTTGCGAGTGAACCGCCGAGGAACGCGGCGACGGTCAGGACGGCAGGGGCGTTGGTGAGGGCGGTAATGGCGAATGTCAGCGCGGTGGCTCCGGCGACTGGCAGCCAGCGGCCGCCGAGCAGGCGCGTTTCCCAGGCGGTGAGCGTGGCGATCGCCAGGGCTCCGGTGAGCAGGGACAAGTTGGAGAAATCAGCGGATTCGCGGAATGGAATCATGGTGAGCGCGAAGCGCCGTAGTTCAAAAGTGACGAGCAGCGGAATGCCGACAAGGAAGGCCGTGGCAGCGGCGGTTTCGAGGAGATTGGCCTGATAGGCGGCGGCTAGAAGGACGTGACGCAAGAGCCAGAACGAGGGGTGGCTTTGGGCTTCCTCTTCCAGGTCTCCTATCAAATGCTCCGAAGCACCCGGCAGCAGGATCGCGTAGAGAATTCGCCTCATCCCAGCCCTCCCCAATTGAGACCCTTCACCATGCCTGCAAAGGCGCGGCACGATTCCTCGAGCGCGCCGGCGCCCGCACCGGTCAGCCGGAAGTAGCGTTTGGCGCGGCCACCGCGTTCGGCGGTTGGTTCGCCGGTCTGAGAGGAGGTGAGGCCTTTGGCTTCGAGGCGATCGAGCGTCGCATAGACCGCGCCGATGTTTACATCGCGGCCCGTGCGGACGCTGATTTCCTTGCGGATTGAGACACCGTAAGCCTCCTCGCCGAGGTGGGCGAGGGCCAGTAGAATTAGCTGTTCGAAACCGCCGAGGGCATCGCCTTTGGGCATTTGATATACATAGTATATGAATTAGCCGCGGCCTGCAAGAGGCATTTTCGTCGCCATGATGGTCATGGTTAGAATGTTGGTTTCGAGGGGGAGATTGGCCATGTGGAGCACGGCGTCGGCTACGTGTTGGACGTCCATGCGGGGCTCAATCATCATGGCGCCGTTGGCTTGGGGAACGCCCTGCTGCATGCGTTCGGTCATCTCGGTGGCGGCGTTGCCGATGTCGATCTGGCCGCAGGCGATGTTGAAGGGGCGGCCATCGAGGGCGATGCTTTTGGTGAGGCCGGTGATGGCGTGCTTGGTGGCGGTGTAGGGAGCGGAGTTGGGACGTGGGGTTTGGGCGGAGATGGAGCCGTTGTTGATGATGCGGCCGCCTTGCGGATCCTGCGCTTTCATCATGCGCATGGCTTCCTGCGCGCATAAAAAGGCGCCAGTCAGGTTCACGGCGACGACGGCGGACCATTGGGCGAAGGTCACTTCTTCCATCGGCACGCCGGGGGCGCCCATACCGGCGTTGTTGAAGAGAACATCAATGCGGCCGAAGGCTTCCTTCGTTTTGGCGAAGAGTTCTTTCACGGCTTCGGGGTCGCTGATGTCAGTGGGCACGGCCAAGATGCCCGTGCCGAGCGAAGCGGTCTTTTCCAATTCGACGGCGCGGCGGCCGGCGATGACGACGTTGTAGCCGGCGCCGGAGAGACGCAACGCGGCGGCGCGCCCGATGCCGCTGCCGGCTCCTGTTACCAACGCAACTTTGCCATTGTTTTGCATCGTTCCAGGATATGCGATTCGGTATATGCTGGGGACGTGCGGACCCTCTTTTTTATTGCCTTCGGTTTGGTTCTGTTGGGCCAGGAGCCGGTGAGTTTTAACCGGGACATCCGGCCCATCATGTCCGATACGTGTTTCCGGTGCCACGGGCCGGACCGGTCGAGCCGAATGGCGAACATGCGGCTGGATTTGCGGACGGAGGCACTGCGGCCGAATCGATTGGGCCAGCGGCCGATCGTTCCGGGCGATCCGTCGCAGAGCTACATTATTCAACGAATTTTTGCGGATGACGGGCAAGTAATGCCGCCGTTGGCGTCGCACAAAACATTGGCCGCGGCGCAGAAGGAGACGATCAAACGCTGGGTGGCCGAGGGCGCCAAATATGAAGGCCATTGGGCGTATGAGCCGGTCCGCCGCTTTCCGGCGGGGACCACCATTGACGGGTTTATTGCGAAGCGGTCGCCGGAGGCCGACCGCCGGACGCTGATTCGACGGGTGGCACTGGATTTGACGGGAATTCCGCCGATGCCGGAGGAGGTTGAGGCGTTCGTCAACGATGCTTCGGCCAATGCTTACGAGAAGCTGGTGGACCGGATGATGGCTTCGACGCGGTACGCCGAGAAACAGGCCATGCATTGGCTGGATGCGGTGCGGTATGCCGACACGGCGGGCTTTCACGGCGACAATCCTTTTCCGGCGTGGCCTTACCGGGATTACGTGTTGCGCTCGTTTCATGAGAATCAGCCGTTCGACCAGTTCACGCGGGAACAGTTGGCGGGCGATCTGATTCCGAACGCGACGGCGCGGCAGAAGACAGCTTCGGCCTATAACCGGATTCTGCGTGTTTCGGCGGAGGGCGGGTTGCAGCCCAAGGAGTATCTGGCGAAGTACGGGGCGGACCGGGTGCGAACGACGACGGGAGTTTGGATGGGTTCGACGCTGGGGTGCGCGGAGTGCCACGACCATAAGTTCGATCCGTTTACGGCGAAAGACTTTTATTCGATGAAGGCGTTCTTCGCCGATATCAAAGAAACCGGACTGGTCGCGGATAAGGGGCCAATGGCTTGGGGATCGCAGTTAGACCTGGCCACTCCGGAGCAGGCGGCGAGACGCGAAGAGTTGCGGGCGGCGGTGGCTTCGAAGGCGGCGGAGTTGTTGAAGGCGAGGCCGGCGGAGGCGGGATTGATGAAGCGGAACACGGCGGGAGAGTTGCAATGGGTGTATCAGCGTCCGGTCGCGGCGACGGCATCGCGGGCGAAGTTGACCGTCTACAATGACGAGATTCCTCCCATGTCGAATACTCCGAAGCAGGAGCGTCCGGGGAACGGGCTGGTGGTGGCTTCGGGTGAGAATCCAGAGACGGAGACATACACGATTACGCTCGCGCCAGGCGCCGGGAAGTGGATGCAGTTGGGTGTCCAGGCAGTGCAGGATGAGTCATTGCCGGGTCTGGGCGTGGCGCGGGGAGCGGACCGGTTGATGATATCGGAGGTTGAAGCTGAGTTGCTGCCTTCGGGCCGCAAGCTGCGCTTCGTGACGGCGTCTTCCAGTATCCGACTGCAGAATGCGGACCAGAATCCATTGAACGCGATCGACGGGGATGGGGGTACGGGCTGGGGCGGGTCGCCGTATCACGATGGCGTACTTCCCTTCCTCGCTTTGCGGTTTTCCGAGCCGGTGACGACGGCGGCGGATTCGAAAATTGTCATTCGGCTGCGGCACGAGACACCGTATCGGCGAGCCACAACCGGTCGCGTTCGGCTTGCTCTGTCGCCGGGGCCGGCCGCGCCGGCGATGGACGGCACGAACAAAAAGAATGAGCAGATCGATAAGGGCCTTTCCACGGGCGTGATGGACGCGCTGCGGAAGGCTGTCGATAAGCGATCGAACGACGAAAAGGAGTTGATCGCTAAGGTTTTGGACTGGACCGATGCCGGACGCGTGGAATTGGTGGCGGCACGGCAGCGAGCGCAGGCGGAGTTGGATCGATTCGAATTGAGTGTGCCGCGCGTGATGGTCACTGAGGCGACGGCTCCTGAGGATACGCGCATTTTGCGGCGGGGGAATTTCCTGGATGAGTCCGGTCCGGTGGTGGAACCTGCGATTCCCGGATTTCTGGGCAAACTACCGGTGGCGGGCCGGGCGACGCGGCTGGATTTGGCAAACTGGCTGGTGTCGAAGGAGAATCCATTGACGGCACGGACCTTTGTGAACCGGCAGTGGCGGTTGTTCTTTGGGGTGGGGTTGTCGAAGGTCCTGGAGGACCTGGGATCACAGGGCGAGTGGCCGGTCCATGCGGATTTGCTGGACTTTTTGGCCTCGCAGTTTATGGACAAGGGGTGGGACCGGAAGCATATTACGAAGCTGATTGTGATGAGCCAGACGTACCGGCAAAGCTCGGCTGGGGCCAGCGAGACCGATCCGGATAACCGCCTGTTGACGCGGCAGAATCGGCTGCGAGTGGATGCCGAAGTGGTCAGGGATATTGCTCTGAGTGTTTCAGGGTTGTTGGCCGAGTCCTTCGGCGGCCCGAGCGTTCGGCCTTATCAGCCTGAAGGGTATCTGACGGCGTTGAATTTCCCGAAGCGCGAGTATGCGGCTAGCAAGGGCGCGGACCAATATCGTCGCGGACTCTATACGTTCTGGCAGCGGACGTTTCTGCTGCCGAGCCTGATGACGTTTGATGCCGCCAGCCGAGAGGAATGCACGGTCAACCGGTCCGTTTCGAACACACCGCTGCAGGCGCTGGTGTTGCTGAACGATCCGAGTTTTGTGGAGGCAGCGCGCGTTTTTGCGCAGAATACGGTGCGGGGCGCGGGGGGGAAATCGGCGGAAGCGCGGGCCGGATGGGCATTCCGGCGGGCTTTGGGAAGGGCTCCTTCGAGTGAAGAGCTGTCGATTCTGACGGGGCTCTATCAACGGGCGATGCGGCAATTCGATGCCGACCCGGCGGGTGCGCGGGCGATGATTCAATCGGGCGATGCACCGGCCCTGGCCGGCGCCAATCCAGTCGAACTGGCGGCGACCATGACCGTGACTCGCGCCATTCTCAACCTGCACGAAACGATTACGAGGAACTAGCCATGCAGACACGACGCGCATTTCTAAATCGAACGATGGCCGGGGCGCTGGGGATGACGGCGCTCGATCAACTAATGGCCAAGGGCGCCATTTCGCCGCTGCATCATGCACCGAAGGCGAAGCGGGTGATCTTCCTGTATCAGGCAGGCGGGCCGTCGCATTTGGAGACCTTTGATTACAAGCCGCGGCTGGCCGAGATGCATTTGAAGCCGATGCCGGAGTCCTTCACCAAGGGCCAGCAGATCGCGCAGTTACAGGGCAAGCCGCTGATCTGTTACGGGCCGCAGTTGAGTTTCAAGAAGTTCGGGAAGTCGGGCCAGGAGATGTGCGAACTGTTCCCGCATATGGGCTCGGTGGCCGATGAGGTTTGCATTATTCGTTCGATGTGGGGGGAGCAGATTAACCACGATCCGGCGCATACGCTGATGAACACGGGATCGATCCTGCCGGGCCGCCCGAGCATGGGCTCGTGGGTGCTGTACGGATTGGGAGCGGAGACGGAAGATTTACCGGGTTATGTGGTTTTGATGTCGGCTGGACGCGGCGGGCAGATGCAGCCGATTGCCCAGCGCCAGTGGTCCGCCGGTTTGTTGCCGAGTAAGCTGCAGGGCGTAAAACTGAACTCGATTGGCGATCCGGTTTTGTACATTCAGAATCCGGCGGGGTTGGGCGCGGCCTTGCAGAAGGACTCGATTGACGCGGTGGGCGCGTTGAATAAGGCCGCGTATAAGACGCTGCAGGATCCGGAGATTTTGACCAGGGTAGCCCAGTATGAGATGGCGTTCCGGATGCAGACTTCGGTGCCGGGGTTAGTGGATATGTCGAATGAGCCGGCGTCGGTAATGGAGGCGTACGGCGCTACGCCGGGGGATGGCTCATTTGCGTCGAACTGTTTGCTGGCGCGGCGACTGGCCGAACGCGGTGTGCGATTTATTCAGCTCTATCATCGCGATTGGGATCACCACGGCGGCGTGAAGGCGAACGTCGCTTTGAAGGCGGAGGAGGTGGATCGCGCGACGGCGGCATTGATCAACGATTTGAAGCAGCGGGGCATGCTGGACGAGACGCTGGTGATCTGGGGCGGCGAGTTTGGACGGACACCAATGTCGCAGGGCGGCGACGGGCGGGATCATCACATCAAAGGCTTCAGCTATATGATGGCCGGCGGCGGAATCAAGGGTGGCATTTCCCATGGCGCGACCGACGAATTGGGGTATGCAGCGGTGGAGAAGCCGGTGAGCGTGCACGATTTCCATGCGACGATGCTGCATCTGCTGGGGATCGACCACCTGCGGATGACGGTGAAGTTCCAGGGGCTGGACGCACGGTTGACCGGGATTAGCGGGGAAGTCGTGAAAGATATTTTGGCTTAGCAGGTTGACCAGACGCCCGGGGTGGCGACCTCGACCAAGTGCCCGTCGGGATCGCGGAAGTAGAGGCTGTCGCCACCGCGATCCCATTTTTGGCGCTTCTCGATTTCGATGCCGTTTTCGGTTAACCAAGATTCCCATTGCGCGAGCGCGGTGGCGGGGATAGAGAACGCCAGATGGAGTTGACCGTCGCCGTCGGTATCGGTCGTGCCGTGTTTCCGGAAGAGCAGAAGAACGGCGCCGCCGGGAACGGCCATGGCGCATAGACGGTCAAAGCCGGCGATGCATTCAGAGCCGAAGATCTTATTGTAGAAAGCGACGGAACGCTGGGGGTCGTCGACATAAAGTGCCGATTCGAGCAAGCCGCCGAGGGGAGGAACTCCGCCCATGGCGATTATTGTACGCGGCTTTGAACGGGCATGGTGGCGAAGTCGTCGTCCATGGCGCGGGCGGGCGGTTTACGGCGAAGGCCTTCGCGAGCGATGGCGAGCGAACGTTCGGCGGAGCGAATGGCGGCGTGGTAGGTGGATTCGGCGCCACGTATATCTTCGGCCTTGATGCCGCTGCGAACGAAGTGATCGAAAAAGCGCTGATAGCGCTCCAGCTTAAAGAGCGCGTGGATGATGGTGTCGCAGTCGAACTCTTCGACGATGTTCTCGGGGTTCCACTGCTCCCGAACCTGACGGGAGAAGCCCTCGATGCGCTTCGCCGTCTCGCCGGGCAGGAGCGTGATCGAGATGTGGCCTATTCGGACCGTTTTGGTTTTCGGCGACCGGGCGGGCATGGGTGAGTCTTTTATTCTAATCGGTTTTTGGCGAAGTTTTCTGTAGGATTGAAAACGGGTAGGAAACATTGTCCTTTTTTGAGAGAATAGAGAGTTCATGTTCCGTTTTGAAACTGCCGGCGAGTCGCACGGCGAATGTTTAGTGGCGACCCTGACGGGACTACCGTCCGGCGTTCCGGTATCCCTGGAGCGCATAAATCGAGAATTGTGGCGGCGCCAGCAGGGTTTCGGGCGGGGCGGCCGGATGAAGATTGAAACCGATACGGTGGAAATCGTCGCCGGAGTGCGTCATTCCCAGACGATCGGCGCGCCGATTGCGATGATCGTCCGGAATAAGGACTGGAAGAACTGGACCGAACCGATGGCGGTAGAGGACTTCGAAGGGAGCGAGGAGAAGCGGAAGAAAGTTCTGCGGCCGCGGCCGGGTCATGCCGATTTGGCGGGCATGATCAAGTACAACTACCACGATGCGCGGTACATTCTGGAGCGGGCGAGTGCGCGGGAAACGACGGCGCGGGTGGCGGTGGGAGCGGTGGCCAAGGAGCTATTGCGCGAGTTCGGGATAACGATTCTGAGCCATGTGATTGGAGTGGGACCGGAGAAGTTGGGGCGTCAGGCGACATGGGATGAGTTGGTGGCGTTATCACTGAAGGACGAGGTATTGCTGGGATGCGTGGACCCGGAGGCCGAGCAGCGAATGAAGGCTGTTGTCGATGAAGTCTATCGGACGGGCGATACGGTGGGCGGCGTTTTTGAAGTGGTGGCGCATGGTTTGCCGATCGGGTTGGGATCGCACATTACTTGGGATTCGCGGCTGGATGGCAAGCTGGCGCAGGCGATCGTTTCGATGCAGGCGGTGAAGGGCGTGGAGATTGGATTTGCCGCCGAAGGGTCGGAGGCGTTCGGCTCCAAGGTGCAGGACACGATTCACTACAACAAAGAGGATCGCGCGTTCTTCCGGGGCGCCAATCGCGCCGGAGGATTGGAAGGCGGAATTACGAATGGGCAGGATCTGTTGGTGCGCGGATTTCTGAAGCCGATATCGACGTTGCGGCGACCGCTGGAGTCGGTTGACATCTTGACGCGGGACGCGGAAAAGGCGGCCTATGAGCGGTCCGATGTCGCCGTGGCGCCGGCGGCGGGCGTGATCGGCGAAGCGATGGTGGCGATAGTGCTGGCGCAGGTGTTTTTGGAAAAGTTCGGCGGCGATTCGATGGAAGAAACGCGGCGGAATTATGATGGCTATCTGGAGCAGGTGCGGAACTTCTAATGATCCTGGAGATTAAGAAATACGGAGACTCGGTTCTGGAGACCCCTTGCGCGAAGGTGACGGATTTTGGGAGCGCAAGGTTGAGATCTTTGGTCATCGATATGTTCGAGACCATGTGGGCGAACAAAGGCGTGGGGTTGGCGGCGCCTCAGGTTGGCGAGTTGTTGCAATTGACGGTGATCGATACATCCGCGGGCGAGCATAAGGATGAGCGGCTGGTGCTGATTAACCCGGAGATTATTTTATTGGAAGGGCAGCAACTGGGCGAGGAGGGATGCCTGAGCATCCCGGGCTTTCGCGAGGATGTACGACGGGCAATGGTCGCGCAGGTGCGGGCTTTCGATGTGGAAGGCAAGGCGTTCGAAGTCACCGGCGAGGAGCTATTGGCGCGGGCGTTTCAGCATGAAATCGATCATTTGAACGGAATTCTGTTTTTGAAGCACCTGTCGCCGTTGAAGCGGGACTTGATTCGGCGAAAGATTTCGAAATTGGTGAAGGCGGGCGAGTGGTAATCGTATTTATGGGTACACCGGAATTCGCGGCGCCTTCCTTGGAAGCGCTGGTGAAGGCGGGGCATACGGTAGCCGCGGTGTACTCGCAACCCGACCGGCCGAAGGGCCGAAGTCAGGAATTGAGCGTTTCGCCGGTGAAGGAAGCGGCTCTGCGATTGGGGTTACCGGTGTTCCAGCCGGAGCGGATCCGGGCAGTGGGTGCGGAGTTGGCGGCGTTTGGGGCGAAGGCGATGGTAGTGGTTGGTTACGGGCAGATCCTGCCGCAGGCGATCATCGATCTTGCGCCGTTGGGCATTATCAATGTACATGCGTCGTTGCTGCCGTCGTACCGGGGAGCGGCGCCTATTCAATGGGCGATCGCGAACGGGGAAACGGAAACCGGCGTGACGACAATGAAAATTGACGCGGGGCTGGACACGGGCGATATGTTGCGGAAGGCGGAAACTTCGATTGGCGCGGATGAGACGGCGCCGGAATTGTCGGAGCGTTTGGCGGCGATGGGCGCCGAATTGTTGATTGAGACCTTGGAGATGGTGGAGCGGGGTCAGATTGTGCCTGAGCCGCAGGATGATTCTGCGTCGAGTCTGGCGCCGATTTTGAAAAAGGAAGACGGGGCGATCGATTGGTCGCTGACGGCGTCCGTTATCTATAATCGGTTCCGGGGATTTATGCCTTGGCCGGGGGCGACGACGGCGTTGCGCGGCGCGGGATTGAAGATCTTAGCGGCGCGGGTTTCGAGCGAAACGGATTTGGGACCGGGCAGACTGGCGATACGAGGGCGGCGGCTTTTGGCGGGATGCGGCGGGGGAACGGCATTGGAACTTATCGATGTCCAGCCGGAGGGGCGGAAGCGGATTAGTGGCGAGAGTTTCGCCAATGGCGCGCGATTGTCGGAAAATGAAGTGCTAGGAATATAACGTGAACTTACCGCTTGGATTTCGCTACTCGGCTCTGTATGCCGGCATTCGCAAGGCGCAGAAGGATGACCTGTCCCTGATTGTGTCCGACATTCCGGCGGCGGCGGCGGGCGTGTTCACGCAAAACAAGGCGATGGCCGCGCCGGTAATCCTGTCGAAGGAGAATCTGGCGGCGACCAACGGAACGGCGCGGGCGATTATGACGAACGCCGGGAATGCCAATTGCGCGACAAAGACGGGGATGAAAGTGGCGGTGGCCACGACGAGGGCGTTAGCAAAGGCGTTGAAGATTCCGGCGAATCAGGTATTGCCGGCGTCCACGGGTGTGATCGGCGTGGAGATGGATGGGTCGAAGATTATTTCGAACGTTGAGGCGTTGGTAGCGGGGCTTTCGGCGGAGCGGTTTGAAGATACGGTCCAGGCCATTATGACGACCGATTTAGCGCCGAAGAGGGCGCATGCGTCATTGGCGGTGAAGGGCGGCGTGATTCATCTGGCGGGGATGACGAAGGGTTCGGGGATGATCCAGCCGTTGATGGCGACGACGCTGGGCTACATTATGACGGATGCGCCGTTGGCGGGTGGCGAGTTGCAGAAAATGCTGCGGCGGGCGGCGGATCGCAGTTATAACGCAATGAGCGTGGACGGAGATACGTCGACGAACGACTCGGTGTATCTATTGGCAAACGGGGCGAGCGGACTGACGATGTCGGCCGGTGATAAGGGGCTATTCGCAGAGGCATTGACGGTGTTGATGGAGGATCTCGCCAAGCAGATTGCGCGGGACGGCGAGGGTGCAAAGAAGCTGGTGACGATCGATATTGAGGGAACGCGGTCCGACAAAGAAGCGATGCGAATTGCGCGTTTTATTGGGAATTCGCCGCTGGTGAAGACGGCTATCGCCGGGAGCGACCCGAACTGGGGCCGTATTATGATGGCGGCGGGGAATGCGGGCGTCGATTTCGAGTTGAAGAATGTGGATATTCGGATGCAGGGGTTGTTGGTTTGCAAGGGCGGGCTGGCGAAGGATTTCTCAGAGGCGGAGTTGACGAAGTTGTTGGACGAACCGGACTGCCATATTTCGTTTTCCATTCGCGGGGATGGGAAAGGCAAGGCGCGGTTTTACACCTGCGACTTTACCGAAGGGTATATTCAGATTAATGGGAGCTACCGAACGTAAGGGGTTGACGTTTCCGCGAGTTGGTGGAATGGCCGTTCGTGTTTTGGGGGATGTTTCGGAGAACGAAGGGGCGGCAATGTTTGGCGGTGCGCGACTGCTGCCCGTGGAGATCCGAGAAAATTTTGGCGAAGACTACGGTTCCCGGAAACGTCGCGGAATTGCTTCAGGATGTTCGCGACAGTCCCGACATGATGAAGTACTGGGAGAGTGCGCAAGCCCTGGCGCAAATTAATTCGAGGCGGCCGACTCGCGGATTGATTTCGATTGCCCGAGATGCCCGTGAGGTTGAGCGGAGGGCTGCGGCCCTCCACGCCGTATGGCGCTTGACCGATCCACGCGGGACCGAGATCTGTCTGGCGGTGGCGGCAAACCTCGCGGGGGAAGCGGAAAGGCCCCGGATGATCGCCGTCGAGGGACTCTCGGTATGAGTATCGGCAGACGCTACGCGCAGGATGCCGCCGCGCGATATCTGGTCGATCCCTTGCCTTACGTAAAGTATTCGGCGCTGTGCGCGGCGGGCCGTTTGCATGGACGCCCGAGGTGGCCGGCATTGCGCACAGCTTTAGAATCCGCAGCGAGCGATCCGACATCTGTATATGAAGAAGGAGACATCGCCATGGTCGCTCGAGAGATTCTCGCGGGGAGGTGATAGCCTGAAGTTGTGGACACCCCCGCCATTCGTACAGAAAGCCTAACGAAATCGTACAAATCTGGCGATGAGACACTTACGGTCTTCAACGATTTGAACCTGACAATCGCAAACGGCGAGCGCGTGGCCTTGATCGGAGAATCAGGAACGGGGAAGTCCAGTCTTTTGCATTGTTTAGGCGGTCTGGACAGGCCCTCCAGGGGTAAGATATACTTCGGACATAACGACCTTCAGGCGCTATCAGAGACTGGACTGGCTGATTTTCGGAACCGTGAGCTGGGATTCGTTTGGCAAACCCACTATTTGCTGCCGGAGTTTACAGCGCAGGAGAACGTCATGATGCCGCTCCTAATTCGGGGAGATCAGTACGAAGAGGCGGCGCCGGTTGCGTTAGCGAGGTTAGATGAAGTTGGGTTGCGAGCACGAGCGCACCACCGGAGCGGTGAACTTTCCGGCGGCGAACAGCAGCGAGTGGTGCTGGCGAGGGCGCTTGTGGGACAGCCGAAGTATTTGTTCGCCGACGAACCTACAGGAAATCTGGATGAACGGACGGGCGCGATGATTTCGAGCCTGCTTGGGGAGTTGCACCGGACGCATCAACTCACCTCGATTTACGTCACGCACAATCGTGACTTCGCCCGGTCGTGCGACCGGGTTTTGCGTCTACAGCACGGAGGTCTGGCCGATGTTACGGCCGGGGAGTAGCCATGTTTGAACGATACACCGAGAAAGCCCGCCGGGTGATTTTCTTCGCCCGCTATGAAGCGTCCCAGTTTGGCAGCCCTTATATAGAAACAGAACATCTATTGCTGGGACTGCTGCGGGAAGACAAGGCTCTGGCAAACCGATTTCTGCGGTCGAACGCGGCCATCGAATCGATCCGGAAACAGATCGAAGCGCACACGACTATTCGGGAAAAAGTCTCGACTTCGGTGGACCTTCCGCTGAGCCACGAATGCAAACGTGTTCTGGCCTACGGCGCGGAAGAGGCCGAGCGGTTGAACCATAAACATATCGGTACCGAACACCTCATGCTGGGTTTGCTGCGTGAGGAAAAGTGCTTCGCGGCCGAGATCCTGCATGAGCGCGGGCTGCGGCTTTCGCAGGTTCGGGAAGAGATTTCGCGAAGTTCCTCGGAAAAAATCACGACGAACCGCCCGAAAGAGTCGTCCCTGCTGGCTGAGTTCTCCCGCGACCTGACGCAGGCGGCAGTGGACGGCCAGTTGGATCCGCTGATTGGCCGGGATCACGAGTTGGAACGCGTTGTCCAGATCCTGTGCCGGCGCACGAAGAATAATCCGGTGCTTATCGGCGAGCCGGGCGTGGGTAAGACGGCAATCGTTGAGGGTTTGGCACAGCGGATTTCCGATGGCGACGTGCCGTCATTCCTGAGCGAGAAACGAATTCTGGCGCTGGATCTTTCGCTGATCGTCGCCGGCACGAAGTATCGCGGGCAATTTGAGGAACGGCTGAAGACGATCATGAAAGAGTTGATGGAGAATCAGAACGCCATCATCTTCATTGACGAGTTGCATACGCTGGTTGGCGCGGGTTCGGCCGAAGGTTCGCTCGACGCCGCCAACATCCTGAAGCCGGCCTTGAGCCGCGGTGAGATCCAGTGCATCGGCGCGACAACGCCGTCGGAGTACCGGAAGTCGATTGAGAAAGACCGTTCGCTGGAACGGCGTTTTCAAGCCGTGAAGGTTCCGCCGCCGAATGAGAGCGACGCGATCAAGATCATGTACGGCATCAAGGAACGCTACGAAAAATTCCATGCCGTGGCGTATACGGATGAAGCTATTGAAACATCGGTGTTCGCTTCGAGCCGCTTCATTCCCGACCGTTTCCTGCCGGACAAGGCGATCGACTTGATCGATGAAGCCGGCGCGCGGGTGAAACTGAAGCAAACAACTTTGCCGGCCGATGTTTCCGAAGTGCAAAAGCGGATCAAGTTCATCGTGCACCGGATGGAAAACGCGATTGCGAACCATGAATTTGAAAAGGCGCGATTCTATTCGGATGAAGAGCGCAAGGAACGCGAGAATTTGCGGGCGTTACGCGAAAAGTACAACCTGGACGACACCTCGACCGGTGTGGTGACGAAGGACGATATTGAGGACGTGGTCGCCCGCTGGACCGGCGTGCCGATGACCGCAATTCGCGAAGAAGAAGTAGCGAAATTGTTGCGGATCGAAGAAGAACTTCACAAGCGGGTGGTGAGCCAGGAAAAGGCCATCAACGCTTTGGCACGCGCCATCCGGCGTTCGCGCGCAGGGTTGAAATCGCCGAAACGCCCGGCAGGTTCGTTCCTGTTCCTGGGTCCGACCGGTGTGGGAAAGACGGAAGTAGCGCGGGCGCTGGCAGATTTCCTGTTCGGTTCGGAGAAGTCGCTGATTCGCTTTGACATGTCGGAGTACATGGAGAAGCACTCTGTTTCGAAGTTGATTGGTTCGCCTCCTGGCTATGTGGGCTACGAGGAAGGCGGCCAATTGACGGAGCGCGTCAAACGGCAACCGTATTCGATCATCCTGCTCGACGAAATTGAGAAGGCGCACCCGGACATTTACAATATCCTGCTCCAGGTATTTGAAGACGGCCAGTTGACCGATGGGCTCGGCAATACCGTGGACTTCAAGAACACGATGATCGTGATGACATCGAACCTCGGAGCCCGCTTCCTGGACAAAAAGGCCACGTTGGGGTTTGCCGCGCCATCGGCGGGTATGCCGCAAAAAGTGGAAGAGCAAGTAATGAACGAGGTTAAGAAAGCGTTCAATCCGGAATTCTTGAACCGGTTGGACGAAGTCATCCTCTTTACTTCGCTGGCCGACGAAGACTTGCTGCAGATTATGTACTTGTTGATGGCTCAAGTGAACGTGAATCTGGCGGCCAAGCAGATCAAAATCAAGCTGCTGCCAGACGCCGCCAAGTTCATTCTGGAAAAGACGCTGGTGGACCGGAGCTATGGTGCGCGGCCACTACGCCGGGCACTTCAAAAATACATTGAGGATCCGCTGTCAGAGTCGATCATTCAAGGGACATTACCGCATCCGGCGGAGTTTGAAGTGTACCTGGGCGACACCGGGATCTTCATCCGGCAACTGGTGCTGGAAGAGGCTGCCGTCGGAGCTGGAAGTTCCGCGGCCCCAATTGTGGCGGAGTTGTACTCATTCTAGCCAGGGATTGCCCGTTCGGGGGGCGTGATGCCGAAATCAGGCGGACGACAGGTCCTGGCAGTTCTGCCGGGACTTGTCGCTGTTCCATTAGGCGGCCGAGAAAAGTGGTCTTTGATCCCAAGTTCGGACGCGATCGTCCGCGGGCGGATAAACAGGATTTGGCGACTGCCCTGGTTTGACGGCTGGCATCTGCGGGGTACTTTGCGGGTGGAGCGCGTTTTGAAGGGAAATGTGCAA
>Ga0105046_10004982_pt1 | contig 21093 bp, 19 predicted proteins | sample MAT03_FD_78385 | JGI IMG/M metagenome (GOLD analysis project Ga0105046, IMG submission 78385) | Freshwater microbial communities from Lake Fryxell liftoff mats and glacier meltwater in Antarctica - MAT-03 (megahit assembly) | ecosystem: Environmental > Aquatic > Freshwater > Ice > Liftoff...
CGACGCTGAACAACTTGCCGGATTGCTCGCCGACGAACAGCCGGGCTGAGCCGGGCACGCGGGCGATGAGCAACGGGTGATCGAACCGGGCACCGGGGAACGCCCGCGCCGGGGTGTACGGCGGCGGCGGCTCCGGGCTGCCGGTGACTTTGCCGACGGTCCACGCGGGCGGCTTGGCGGGCGCGTCCGCCGAGTGCGACAGGCGGAACGACACCCACACCGCGACCGCGAGGACCGCGACCAACCCGCCGATGCGACGCATGACTAAACCCGAACGGGAAACGAAGGGACCTTGTGGGAAATGCTACCGGAAAGTGGCGAAGAGTTCAAATGAAGAGGAACGCGGATGACGGGGATTTCAACGCGGATGAAGACGGGATCAGAAATGAAGATTTTTTGAATTCATTCTTCACACAATCTCTTCTTGTATTTTCCGCGTTGATCCGCGCCGGAGTCCGCGTCATCCGCGTTCCTCTTATTATTTGAATGGTATTGATTCCCACAACATCACTACGGCCGGACGTGGCTCAGCGCCATCAGCATGTAGCCGGTGACGAGGTGCGGGTCGCCTTCCATCCAGCGATCCGTCGGGTTGGTCCAACTGCCGTCCTTCTGCTGCCGCTTCTGAATGGCCCGGAACAGGTCCGTCTTCCAGTCGTGCTTGACGCCCTTGGCATCGACGAATTCCGGCTCGCCGAGCAGGTCCAGCGTCTTCGCCATCGTGTGGTAGTAGTAGTACAGCCCGCGCCCCGCGAGTTGCGGCGGCATACCGGGGTTCCCTTCCAGCGTGTAGTTCTTCCGCATCCACGCCAAGGCCGCCTTCACCCGCTCGTCGTCCTTGCCCACCCCGGCGTAAATCAGGCTCTTCACCCCGGCGTAGGTCATGCTGCCGTAACCGCTTAGCGGGGCGTCTGGCACGTCGCTGGTCTTGGTGCTGCCGCCGCCGGCGGCGCTGTAGATGAAGCTGCCGTCGTTGATCTTCCCGGCCCACGGCAACTGGTTGTGTTCGCTCTTCAGGTTCTGGCACCGGCTGACGAAGACGGCGGCTTTCTGGAAGGCCGGGTCGTCCTTCGCGGTGCCGGCGGCCGCGAGCGCATCCAGGAAGAACTGCGTGTTGGAGAGGTCCGGGCGGGACTTGCTGTCGTACCCGGCCCCGCCGAAGAAGTCGTCCGCCGGCTTCTTCCCTTCGCCGTCGTCCCACTGAAGCCCCTTGAGGAACTTGGCGGCGTCGCCGATGACTTTCTTGTACTTGTCGTCCTTCTTGGCGGCGGCCAGCGCCATCACGTTCACGCAGGTGACGTAGTTCTGCAACCCGACGCGCGGGTCCGTCCCGGCGATGTGCCCGGCCTTCTCGTTGATTAAACTTTCAATGTACTTCAACCCCTTGGCGGTCATGGCGTCGTCGGCCGGCTTGCCGCTCTGGAACAGCCCGGTGACGACCAGCCCGGTGATGCCGGGGCTTTTCTTCGTCGCCCAGCCGCCGTTCTCGTCCTGGTTGGCTTTCAGGTAGGCGGCGGCCTTGTCCACGACGGCCTGCCACTCGGCCTTCGTCGGCTTCTGGGCGAACGCGGGCGATGCGAATAGCGCGACGACGAGCAGCGGAAGGAATCGGCGCATGGGGAGTCCTCGGAGGCGGGGAACGTGGAACCCTATTGCAATTGAAGTGCCAAGTCGTCGCCGCGAGCGTGCAACCGTGGACCGCTCGCACGCTCGCGGAGACGAGGAAATCGGTTCTGGTCAATCCGCGCCCAGTGGTGGCAATCGCATTACCCCAAGGTCGCCGCCGGGCCGTACCCGACGACGGTGAGGCGGTCCAGCGGGTACTGGTCCAGGTACGCGCGGATGGCCGGCTGATCCACGGCGTCGAAGCGGGCCAGTTCCACGTCCGGATCGGAGTATTCACCCGCGTACATCCAACTTCCGGCGATGCTCCGCATCCGGCCCATCGGGCGCTCACTCGCCCGCACCACACGGCTGGCGATCTTGTTCTTCGCCTGGGCCAACTCCTCGTCCGTGATGCCGTTTTTCTGCACTTCGGCGAGCACTTCCTGAACGACTTTCAAATTCTCCGCCGCCGAGTCCGGGTCGCAACTGTAACTCGCCGCGATGAGGCCGTTGCCCTGGCTCTGATCCACCCCGCACGAGGCCGATTCGACTTTACCCGGATCGACCAGCGCCCAGTGTAACCGGCTGCCGCTGTCGTCCCCGATGGCGATGGCGAGCGTGCTGGCGGTGTACCGCATGAGCGACTCGGCCGGCGGGCAGGCGGCGATGCACAGGACGTGTTCCTGCGAAAGGCCGTCCTTTTGCACCGTGTGAATCCCGCCGGGGCCGACGTGCTCCGTCACGCCGTCGCGGCCGGCTTTCGCGTCCGTCCAGTGTCCGCACTTGGCGTCGATCAACTTCACGAAGGCGTCCCACTCGAACTGCCCGGCGACGGCCACGAGGATGTTCGAGGTGACGTACCGGCGGTCGAAGTACGCCCGCATCTGTTCGCTGCTCAAGGCCGTCACGCTCTCGGTGGTGCCGAGGATGGTCTGGCCGAGATTGTGGGTGCCGTAGTAAATCCGCCGCGCGTGTTCCCACGCCTCCGACCCCGGCTGATCCTGATACATCTTGATTTCTTCGAGAATCACCTGCTTCTCGGTGTCGAAGTCGTCTTGCCGCAGGCTGGGGCGGAGGATGTCCGCGAGGATGTCCACGGCGGCGGGCAGGTACTCCGGCAGCACCGCCGCGTAGTAGACGGTGTTCTCCTCGGACGTGTAGGCGTTGTAGCTCGCGCCGATACGGTCGAAGTCGCGGTTCACCTGGAGGGCGGTGCGGTGGGGGGTGCCCTTGAACATCATGTGTTCGAGGTAGTGCGAAACGCCGGACTCGGCGACGGTCTCGTCGCGGGAGCCGGTGCGGACGAAGAAGCCGACGCCGACGCTGCGGGAGCTGGGCAGCGTCTCGCCGATGAGTTGGAGGCCGGACGGCAGGCGGTGGGTGTGGAACGGCATGGAGGACTCTTCGCCGGAACGTGTGGACGGACGCGGGCGCGCCGCAATCGTGTAGTTTATACGCGCCGGGCGGGCGGGACCAAACGGGGCCAGTCAACCCGACGGGCGCGCGCCGTTGCCGTTGGTTTTCGGCGCGAGTGCGGCACGGAGCCGGGCCACTTCGGCTTGGAGTGCCGCTTCCCGTTCGTCGGCTGTCGGCAGTCGCTCGCCGGTGGCCGGGTTCCACAGTCGGAGGGAGTGGCCGTCGCGCTCCAGGTGCAACCCCAAGAGCTGGCTGGGCAATCGGCCGACTTGCGGACGGACGCGGACGTACTGGCCGGCCCGCAGCCGATAGCCTTGCATGGCCGGTTCGAGATAATCCTCATACGGGTCGAACAGGAAGTACTCGCGCACCTTGAGTTCGTCCCGGTACAACTCGAACTTGCGCGTGGTGTCTTCGTGCCGGGTGGAACTGGAAGTCACTTCGAACACCACGTCCGGCCCCTTGCCTTCCTCCCAGGTGAGGTAGTTGATCCGCTCCTCGTCCGGCACGCCGAACACGACGAAGCAGTCCGGCGACAGATGCCGCCGCCTGTCCTTCGGATCGTAGAAAAGCAACAAATTCCCGCTGACGTAGGTGTCGGTCTGCCCCGCGAAGTGCCGCTTCAATTGCTCGATCAATTCCACCATGAGGATGCGGTGGCGATCCGTTTCGGCTATCGGTTTCCCGTCCGACGTGGGGTACAGGTGGTTCAACGTGAACCGGGCCGTAATGAGCATGGGCGGGCACTCCGAGACGTTCACGAATTCACGCCGGGTTCAACTGTGCGTCGGCGGTCGTGGCCGGTGGGGTGGCGTTGGACAGCGCGCCGCTGATGATGCCTTCCAGCACCGCGAGGTATTCCAAAAACCGCTTCTTGCCGGTGGCGGTCAGCTTCACCCGCGTTTGCGGGCGGCGGCCGGCGGTCCCTTTTTCAATCGCGATCAGGCTAGCCTTTTGAAGCGCGGTCAGGTGCCGGCTCAGGTTGCCGTCGGTCAGCGCGCACAGGTCCTTCAAGTCGGTGAACGTCACCCCGTCGCGGTGCGCGAGCAGGGACGCGAGGATGCCCAGGCGGGCCTTCTCGTGCAGCACCCGGTCCAGCCCTTCGAAGGCGAACCGGCCGGCGTCGTCGTCAGTCGGCGGGGTCATGGCGGTCGCGCTCCAGGTGCCAATACAGGATGCCGGCGGTGGCGAACTGCCCGACGGCGAACGGCAGCCCCATCGCCCACGGGGAGAACGCGGCGGGTCCGCCGGCGAACGTCAGATTCACCGTCCCGGCCGCGAGGTAAAAGACGCCCACCCCGACCACCGGCTTCGGCAGCAGCCGAGCGGAGGCGAACACGCCCAGGCTGAAGAACACCTGCCACAGGCCGGGCAGCAGCGCCGCGTGAGTCGGGGCGTGGCGGGCGATCACCAGCGTGACCAGCCCGCCGGCCGCCAGGCACGGGACGAACTGCGACACGGCCAGCCACGTCCGCTGTTTGGCCAGCGGGTCGTCCCCGTGGCGGTGCCGCAGCCACACGCCGGACGCCGACACCGCCGCGCCCAGGAACGCCGTGGTCAGCCAGAGGGCGAGGTAGCCGAGCAGGTTCGCCGCCGGGTCGGGCAGCAGGTGCGGTTGCAGCAGCGCGGCCGGAATGGCGAACCCGCCGGACAGCGCCACCGGCACCGCGCGGTAGCCGCGAAACCGCTCGGACGCCGCCACGCGGGCGCGGATTTCGGCGATCTGCGAGAGGGCGTCGCGGAGTTCCACGGGACCGCCGCGGCGAGGGAAAGTCTTTGCATCGGAAAGTATCAGCCGCATTCTGAGACCGCAAGGCGAACGCCGCCAATCTCGCCTTTTCCGGAGTCGAGGTTTCGGGGTATCCTCCCGCCGGCCGGCACGGTCGCCGGTCTTGGGGGTCAACGGATCATGACCACGCCGCCGACCCGCGCCCGGAAGCTCCGCCCGGTGTTCACCTTCGCCTTCGCCCTGATCGGGTTCGACCTGCTCGTCCACGCCTGCGCCGGCACCTGGGAGCAGTACTCGCCCGACGAGTACGCCGAGCGGGTGGGCGGGTGCGCGAAACAACCGCGCGACGTGGTGTTCGTCGGCGGGTCGCCGGTGGCCGAGGGGATCGACCCGGCCCGCGTCGGCCCGTTGCCGTGGCACGGCGTCTCGCTCGCGCCGGGGTACGCCGTCGGGCTGTCCGGCGGCACCACCTCCGACGTGTACTTCGGCACCATTCACGCCTGCCCGACTCCGCCGAAGTTACTCATCTACGGCATCACCGCGAGCGACCTGAACGACAGCCGACACGAACCGCACGGCCCGCATTCCCTGATGACGTGGGACGACCTCGCGGACTGGCGACGGACCCGCCCCGAAGCCGCCGAGTGGGTGACGCGGCACTTCCTGCGGGGGAAAGCGGCCGACCTGTCCGGCCTCGCGCGGTATCGCCACGGAATGCGGATGTGGGCGGCGGCGCAAGCGGAAGCGGTATTGCCCGGCCAGTTCCCAGAGTCGGCGGCGGAAGCCACGCGGCAGCGGAAGATGAGCGGCGACTTGCGAACCGGCGACGGGTTCGTCCCGACGCCGTGGTTCGCCAACCGACAAATCACGCAGATGCGGGCGAGTGGGTGGGTCGCGCCGCCGTTCGAGTACCTCGCGCGGTATCGCACCGGGTCGCACCTGAAGTACCTGCACCGGTTGCTCGACTGGGCCGAGGCGGGCGGCACCGACGTGGTGCTGATCGACATGCCGACGGCGGCGGAACTGGAAGCGCGGCACCCGGCCGAGTTCGCCGAGTTCCGCGCGCGATTGGCCGAGGTGGAGCGGACCCGCCGGGTGACGGTGATTCGCGCCAGCCGGGCCGCGACCGGCATGGACGATTCGCACTTCGCCGACCTGATCCACATGAATTACCTGGGTAGCGAGTGGTTCTCGGACTGGCTACGGAAGGAACTGTCGCGCCTGGGCACGGAAGAGAGAAGCCGGGTAGTGATCCGCGCGGCGGCACCGTGATGGTTTCCGAGCCGGAAGCGTGAGCGACGGTCTTCCTCAACCCGTCGCTCACGCTTCCGGCTCGGATCGCATGGAGGTTTGGAATTGTTGTTCGCCGACCGGCCGTTCTTCGTGTTCCTGCCGCTGGTGCTGCTGGGGTATCACCTGTTGCGGTCCCGCGCGCAGAAGTACACGTTCCTGCTCGTCGCCAGTTGGGTGTTCTACGCCTGGGCCAGCCCCGGCTATTTGTGGGTCATTCTCGCGCTGACGGTCATCGATTACGCGGTCGCGTTGCGCATTGAAGCCACCGACGACCCCCGCCGGCGGAAGTGGTGGCTCGCGCTCAGCGTGGTGTCGAACCTCGGCCTACTGGCGGCATTCAAATACACGGTGTTCGCGGTCGATACCGGTTTAAGTTTGGCCAACTGGTGGGGGTACTCGACTCACGACCGCACCTGGGACATCCTGCTGCCACTCGGCATTAGTTTCCACACATTCCAGGGCATTAGTTACACCGTCGATGTATACGGACGCCGGATCCGCGCGGTGTCGAACTTCCGCGATTACGCCCTGTTCGTGGCGTTCTTCCCGCAACTGGCGGCCGGCCCCATCGTGCGGGCGGTCGAGTTCCTGCCGCAGATGGCGACGGTGCCGACGGTCACGGCCGCGCGAATCGAGGACGGGTTGCGGCTGTTCGTCGGCGGGCTGTTCAAGAAGCTGTTCATCGCCGACTATTTGCACCTGCTCATCGTCGATCCAGTATTCAGCAATCCGGGGTCTTACGACGCGGCCGCGCACCGCTGGGCGGCGGTCGCTTGGGCGGTGCAAATCTACTGCGACTTCAGCGGCTACACCGACATGGCCGTCGGCATCGCCAAGTGGTTCGGGTTCGACCTGCCGCCGAACTTCCACCTGCCGTACCTTGCCACGAGCATTACCGACTTCTGGCGGCGGTGGCACATCTCGCTGAGTAGCTGGCTGCGGGATTACCTGTACTTCCCGCTGGGCGGCAGTCGGGGGAGCGGAACCCGCACCTACGCGAACCTGTTGCTCGTCTTCGTACTGTGCGGGTTGTGGCACGGGGCGGCGTGGCACTGGTTCGTGTACGGGCTGTACAATGGCGTGTTGATGTGCCTGCACCGGGCGTTCGACCGCGCGACCGGCGACGCGGGCTGGCGGACGTCTGGCCTTTGGAAAGCGGTCGCGTGGGCGGCGACGAGTTACCAACTGGTGCTGGGGCTGGTGCTGATCCGCATGACCGGTTGGGACGGCGGGCTGCTGATCCTGCAATCGCTGTTGGGGGTCGGATGGTCGCCGACGGTCGCGGCGGCCGGACTGCCGCTGGTGGCGGTCGCCGGGCTAATGGTGATGGGACTGGCGGGGCATGTGTTCGAGACGGTGAAATTTCCGGCGCACGATTTCCGGCTGCCGTCGGCGGGCGGGCTGGGGTACGCGGCGGCCGTGGTGCTGCTGGTGACGCTCGGCCCCGCCGCGACGAAAGGGTTCATCTACATCGCGTTTTGACGCCGTATCCGCGTCGCCGCAAGGGACTTCCATGAAACGCCTGCGGTGGCCGCTGCTGATCCTGCTCATCTGCCTGCCGGTGGCGCTGCTGGCGCTGGACGTGCCGCTGCCGGGGTTGGCGAGCGGGTCGGCCCGCGCGCGGCCGCTGCCGGTGCCGGACGGCGACCACGAGTTGGCGTACCTGGACTACGCCACCAACGCCAACACCTGGGAGCGGCTCGTCACGGGGGTCGCCCGGTTGCCGGCCACCGTGCCGGGCCTGACGGTGGACGACGCGGCGGCGTTTCAGGATTCGACCACGGCCACGCCGGAGTTGGTCATCGCGCGAACCGGGCACGCCGGCCGGCTGCGAATCCGCTGGTACAAGCTGAACCGGGACGCGAAGACGGCCGACTGGGTGGACGCCCTGGCCGAGCGGCGGCCGGCCCCGCTCGCGCTGATCGGCGGCGGCACCACCCACCGGGCGGAGGAGTTGGCCGACGCCCTCGCACGGCGGGAGAACTGGTCGGGCAAGCGGCCGGCCCTGGCCATCACCACCGCCACGGCCGACCAGTTGAAGCCGGACGCGGGCCGGCGGCGGCTGGTGGACATCTACGACAACCGCACGTTCCGGTTCTGCTTCGGCAACCTCCAGATGGCGAACGCGGTGTCGGAATTCGCCTGCGGGCGGGCCGACCTCGCGCCGCTGGACTTCTCCGACCTCGGCCGGCGGGCCGCCTGCCCGCCGCTGCCGCCGGCCGCCCCGCCGCCGTTCCGGCCGACCGCCCTGTCCGTCATTTGGGAAGACGATCAGTACTCGTGGGACTTGCAATTCCAGTTCGGCACCGCGCTCGGAATCCGGTTCCCGACACGACCCGACAACGTCCGCGGGCACGAATACCAGCAGCAGTGGGTGCCGTTCAGCGTCGGCCGGTACGAGCAGCCGAACGCGGCCGAGGCGGTGGCGGCGGCCGACATCGCGCGGTCGCTCCGGGCGCTGCCGCCGCAACGGGCGCTGTTGGTGCTGCCGACGGCCACCGCCCCCGCCCGCCGGTTCCTGCGGGCGGTGCTGGACGCGAACCCGGACGCGGCCGGCCGTCTGGTGGTGCTGACGGGCGACGGCATCTCGGTGAACGCCGTCTTGCGGGACGCCGCGTTCGCCTGGCCGACCGGGCCACTGAACGTGCCGATGGTGCTGTTCACCCACAACGACCCGGTCGCGTGGGACACCGCCCCGCACCCGTCCGGGTACACCCTGAGTCCGCCCACCAGCACCGAGGACGCCACCCACTTCGGCGAGATCGGGCGGGTCCTGATCGACGCCTGCTTCCCCACGGGCGGGCCGACCGTCGCCGACGCGGACGAACTCATCCGGCGGCTGAACGACCGGCCGCGGAAGTTCTTCGACCGCAACGGCGAACGGCTCGGCGGCCACGGCGAACATGTGGTGGTGGTCCGCCCCCGCCACCACTCGCCGACCGGCGCGGCGGTGATCGAGGTGTGGCGGCGGGACGGCGGCCGCTGGGTCCACGTTCGCACCGTTCCGATCGCCGCCGTCGGGGGTGACTCGTGACCTCGCCCGAGTCCACCCCGCCGACCGGCTCGCTCGCCGCCGTCGCCGCCAAGTACGCCGTCGGCCTGGCCCCGTTCGTGGTCGTCTGGCTGGTGCTGGTCGTGTGGCTGGCCAGCCTGCTGTACGCGCGGGCCGAGTGGTCCGACACCGCCGACGAGGCGATGGTGAAGGAGTGGCTGGAGGAAGTCCGTCCGTTCCGCAAGACCCTCCCCGAACTGGTCCGCGAGTACCTGGACCTGACCGACGGCGGGGCCGACTGGCCGGTGTCGGCCGGTCAGCTACGGGCCAAGCGGGACGAACTGCGGGAACAGATGCGGGCGACCGCCGAGCCGACCCGCCTGTTCGACAGCAAACTGCCCGGCTTCCCCGTCATTTACCGGCTGAAAGTGCGGGTGACGGGCCGCGACGGCACCGCCGAGACGCTCGCCTGGGACAACCCGCAGCCGCGCCCCCGCCAGCAGAACCAGACGCGGGTGCGGACGCTGGCGTTCGACCCGACCGCGACGCGGGACGGCCGCGCCGAGGTGGAGTGCGAGTACCAACTGCACGCCTTCAACCGGCTGCAATCGCAGGAGGACGCCCGGCGGCGGGAGTCGCTCATCGCCGGCTTGGTGTTGGTCGCCGCCACCCTCGTCGCCGGGGTGTTCGTGGCCCGCTTTTTGAAGCGCGAACTCCGCCGCGAGACGGAAACCCTCCGCGCCGCCGCCGCCGCCGACCACCGCGAACGGGAACTGCTCGAAACCCGATTGGCGCAGCAGCAGGCGGAGCGGGACCGGGAGGAGCTCGACCGCAAGTTGTTGCAACAGCGACTCGACACCGCCGGCCTGGAAAAGCGGGCCGACCAGGCCGAGAAGACGACGCTGGAGATGAAGTCCCAACTGTACGCCAGCATCGGCATCATGGCCGGCAGCTACGCGCACAACATCAAGAACCTGCTCGTCCGCCCGAACGACCTGCTCAACCGCTGCCTCGAAACGGCCACCCTGCCGACCGACCAAGCCGGCATGTTAACGGAAGTGCAGCACACCCTCGGCACCGTCACCGAGCGGCTTCAACAGATCTTGCGCACCGTCCGCCGCGACCCGAACAAGGCGGAACTGACGCGGGTGGACCTCTCCGCCCTCGCCCGCGACACCGCCGCCACTTGGCGGGACATCGGCCGGGACAAGTGGAAGGTGACGGTCACGGCCGACGCGCCGGCCGAGCCGCTGTGGGTGGAAGGCGACTTCTCGCACCTGCAACAGGCGGTGGAGAACCTCGTCTTCAACGCCCGCGACGCCACCTTTGAAATGCGAAACTACTTGCGGGAGGAAGCGCGGCGCGGCCCCGCCGAGGGCCGCAAGGCGAAACTGCTGGACGCGGCCGGCTGGCGGGGCGAGATCGCGGTGCTGGTGCGGGCCGGCGACGGCGGGGAAGTCATCCTGGACGTGCGGGACAACGGCATCGGCATGACGGCCGAGGTGAAGGCCAACTGCCTGACCACGCACTTCAGCACGAAGCGGGACAACGCGCTGTTCGCCGGCTTCTCCGCCGGGATGGGATTGGGGTTGTCGTTCGTGGCGGTGGTGCTGGAACACCACGGCGCGGAGTTGACCATCGACACCGCCCCCCTCCAAGGGGCGACGTTTCAGGTGCGCTTTCCGCCGCCGAGCAAATCCGAATCGTCATCCGCATCCCCCGCCCACGGTTCCCCCAAATGATCCGCCCCGCGACCCGAAATGATGTCTCCGCGATCGTGTCCCTCATTCGCGCGCTCGCCGAGTACGAGCGGCTCGCGGACGCAGTGGTGTTGGACGAGGCCGCGTTCGCCGAACACCTGTTCGGCCCCCGGCCGTATGCCGAGTGTCTGGTCGCCGAGGACGCCGGCGCGGTCGTCGGGTTCGCCCTGTTCTTCCACAACTACTCCACGTTCGTCGGCAAACCCGGTCTGTACCTGGAAGACCTGTTCGTGCGGCCCGAACAGCGGGGCAAAGGGTACGGCAAGGCGCTGCTCGTCGAGTTGGCGAAGGTGGCGGCGGCCCGGAACTGCGGCCGGCTCGAATGGTCGGTGTTGGACTGGAACGAGCCGGCCGTCGGCTTTTACAAGAAGCTCGGCGCGGTCCCGATGGACGAGTGGACCGTCTACCGCCTGACCGGGGACGCGCTGGCGACGCTCGCCGGCGGGTCATGTCCCGAATTTGGAATCCTTCGCTCCGGCTGTAAGCCGCCAGCGGTCGGCCGGTAAGATATCGGGGCGGACGACCCGCGATTCAGTCCCAGAAGACGGACCCCCGATGACCCCTGTGCCGCCCGCCGACGTGATGGCCGCCCTGAACTGGCGGTACGCGGTCAAGAAGTTCGACCCGACCAAAACGATTCCGGCCGACACCTGGGCCGCACTGGAACAGTCGCTGGTCCTGTCGCCGTCGAGTTACGGCTTGCAGCCGTGGAAGTTTCTCGTCGTCGAAACGCCCGCCGTCCGCGAGCAACTGCTGCCGCACTCGTGGAATCAGCGGCAAGTGGTGGACGCCTCGCACCTGGTGGTCTTCGCGGTCAAGCGTGACGTCGGCCCGTCGGACGCGGAGCGGCTCGTCACCCGGTCGGCCGAGGTGCGGGGCGTGCCGGCGGGGAAACTGGACGGGTACAAGAAGATGATGGTCGGGTCGCTCACCCGGCAGTCGGTGGCCGACATCGATATTTGGATGAGCCGGCAAGTGTTCATCGCCCTGGGAGTGTTCCTGACGACGGCCGCGCTACTCGGCGTGGACGCCTGCCCGATGGAGGGGTTCGCGCCGGAGAAGTACGACGACATTCTCGGCCTGACCAACATGGGGTACGCCGCGCGGGTGGCGGCGGCGGTGGGATACCGCGCGGCCGACGACGCCTCCGCCGGGCTGGCTAAAGTGCGGTTCCCGGCGGCGGAGGTGGTCGCGCGGGTCTGAACCGCCAACCCGCGAAGACTTCGGGACGGGAGAATCGTACAATACCACTCCCGATTCCCCTACGCGCCTGGTGCCTGGTGTTGAATGGCGGAGGCTCCGATCACCCACGCCTCGTTGTTGGTTCGCATCAAGGATGCGAAGAACGTGGCCGCGTGGACCGAGTTCGTCGAGTTGTACGGCCCGGTCGTGTACGGGTTCGCCCGCAAGCGCGGCCTCCAGGACGCGGACGCGGCGGACCTGGTGCAGGACGTGATGCGGAGCGTCGCCCGGAACGCCGAGCGGATGGACTACGACCCGAAGCGGGGCACCTTCCGCGGGTGGCTGTACACCGTCACGCGGAACAAGATTTACAACTTCCTGACGGCCAACCGGAACCGCCCCAAGGCGGTCGGCGACTCGTCGTCCCAGGAGCGTCTGGACTCCCTGCCCGGGCAAGACGGCGACCAGGAGCGGGAGTGGGAGTTGGAGTACCAGCGGCGGATCGCCGCCCGCGCAATGGAACGGGTCCGGCGCGAGTTCCAGAAGGCGACGTGGGATGCGTTCGTGGGCACCGCCGTGGAAGGCCGGCCGGCCCAGGAGGTCGGGGCCGAGTTGAACATGACGGCCGGCGCGGTGTATGTGGCCAAGAGCCGCGTCCTCGCCCGGCTGCGGCAGGAGTCGCAAGTGTTGATGGCCGAGAACGAGGCCTGGTGAGTGGTCGAGTCGGCCTTCGGCACGCTCGCGGAGCGGGCGGCGACGATTGGACGCCCCCGCCCCGCTCATTTGTCATTTTGTCTTTCGCCCACCGCGAACGAGACTTCGCCCATGCCCCTCTCCCGTACCGCCCTCCGCACCGAATGCCCCACCCGCGACGAGCTGCGCGGGCTGCTGCTCGAAGAGCTGCCCTCCGACCGGGCGGAGGAGGTGACCGCGCACCTGGGCGATTGCCCCGGCTGCCAGGGGGCGCTGGACGGGCTGGCCACCGGCGAATCCCCGGTGCTGGCCGACGCCGTCCGCCACATCGACCGGGACGAGCCGTCCCCGCAGTCCGCCCTGTGGGAGGCGCTGGACGTGTCCGTGTACGCCGTCACCCGCGCCCGCTCCGGCGACCGCACCCCCCGCTCCGGCGAGCCGACACTCAGCTTCCTCACCCGCACCAACACACCCGGCCGGATCGGCCGACTGGGCGGGTTCGAGGTGATCCGGCTGATCGGGCGGGGCGGCATGGGGGTGGTGCTGCACGCCTCCGACCCGGTCCTCCAACGGGACGTGGCGCTGAAGATCCTCGACCCGCAACTGGCCAACAACGACACCGCCCGCCAGCGGTTCTGCCGGGAGGCCCGCGCCGCCGCCTCCGTCACGGACGAGAACATCGTCACCATCCACCAAGTCGATGAGGACGCCAAGTCCGGGCTGCCGTTCCTGGTCATGCAACTGGTGGTGGGCGAGTCGCTCGACCAGCGGCTGCGGCGGGTGAAGACGCTGACCGTCGCGGAGGCCGTCCGGCTGGGGTCGCAGGCGTCGGCCGGGCTGGCCGCCGCCCACGCCAAGGGGCTGATCCACCGGGACGTGAAGCCGGGCAACATCCTGCTGGAGTCGGGCACGGATCGGGTGAAACTGACCGACTTCGGGCTGGCCCGCGCGACCGAGGACTTGAAGCTGACGAAGACCGGGTTCGTGTCCGGCACCCCGCTTTACATGGCCCCGGAGCAGGCCCGCGGGGACGACGTGGACCACCGGGTCGACCTGTTCAGCCTGGGGGTGGTGCTGTACGAAGCCGTCACCGGCCGCCCGCCGTTCGACGGCAAGACGCCGCTGGCCGTCCTCCGCCGGGTGGCCGACGACCCGCACGTCCCCGTCCACACCCTGAACCCGGACGTGCCCGACTGGTTCGAGACGGTCATCGACCGGCTGCTGGCCAAGGACCCAGCCCACCGGATTCAGAAGGCGACCGAACTGCACGCACTGCTGGAAGCACACGTCAGCCACTCCACCCCGCAGTGCGAGGCGGCCGCCGTCCACCCCGAGCCGTGCCCGTTCGACCCGCCCGCCCGCCTGTCGCGGGTGGCCCGCCGGCGGTGGCGGTGGCGGCTGGGCGAGATGATGGCCGCGACGCTCGCCATCGGCATCCTGCTGGGCGCGGGCGGCGGGTGGGTGAGCGGCCTGTTCCGCGGGCCGACGGCCGACTCGGCGGTCGCCCGCACGGTGCCGACGTACCTGGACGAACCGCTCGACACGCCGGACGCCGCCTTCCCGAACGAAGCGGCCGTGTGGTCGGTCGCCACCTGCCCGGACGGCCGGCACCTGGCCGTCGGGCTGGAGGACGGCACCGTCCGCCTCTTCGACCTGATGGATCGGAAGTTGGTGTACATCGTCCCCGCCCACAAGGGGCCGATCTGGGGGTTGGAATTCTTCCCCAGGACCAACCAGTTCGTGACCGTTTCCGACGACGGCACCATGAAGGTGTGGGACATCACCAAACGGAATCAGAAGCTGGAGGTCGCACTGGTCAAGCCGTACCCTGGGACGGCCGGGGTGCGGGCGGTGGCGGTGGACAAGCACGGCCAGCACTTGGTCACCGGCGACCGCGGCGGCAAGGTGAAGTTGTGGGAGTTGAACGCGGACGAACCGATCCACACGTTCGACCACGGCGGGACGGTGACGGCGGTGGCGTTCTCGATGGACCCCATCGGGGCGACCGTGGCGTCCGCCGGCATCGACCAACTCATCAAGGTGTGGGACGTGCCCAACGACCGCCAACGGGGCGACGCCCTGGCCCGGCACAAGGGGCCGGTGTACGCCCTCTCGTTCTCGGCCGACCAGCGGTTCCTGGCGTCCGCCGGGTGGGACGGCACCGTCCGCCTGTGGGACGTGAACCTGCTCGTCGAACAGGCGGTGATGACCGGGCACGACGGGGACGTGGACAGTCTGGCCTTCACCGACTGCGGCCGGCTGCTGGCCTCCGGCGGGAACGACGGCACCGTCCGCCTGTGGGACGTGGACGCCAAGAAGGAGGTGCGGCGGATCAAGGCGCACAAGTCGGCCGCCCATGTGGTCCGCTGGTCGAAGGACTGCGGGACGGTCATCAGCGGCGGCCGCGACGGGGTGGTCCGGCTGTGGAAAGTCGAGCGGTAGCGGGGTACGGTGGCGGGCCACGGAGCGAGGAAAGCCGGGTCAACCGCCGGATCCCGCCGTGAGTTACAAGCACGTCGCCCACGCCCCATCGACGAAGGCGTCGCATCTCTGAACGGAGAGTTGCCCTTGGTCGTATCCGCAACCCGCCACCACCGGCCGGAAGTCGAAGAAGCGGCCATCCGAGGCGAGCTTGCACTCCGACGCCGCTACGGAGTTGAGGACGCTGGCCAGGTCGCCATGAACGGAGACCAGGACGGCCGAGTCGGCCGCACCGTCTCCCCTCTGCGCCGTCAGCTTATCGACCACCTCGCCGAGCAATTTGTTCAGTTCGGTGATCGATATCGAATTCTGCCCCTCCCCAAGTTCGTCACACACCCTTACACGATCGAACCCGACATCCTGCAACGTGGTCTCGCCGAACTCCCGCGCGACCAGCACGGCCGTTTCCAGACAGCGGGCGGCCGGCGACGACAGCACCGCCGCCAGGAACACCTTCTTCCCGGCCAGTTCGCGGAGCCGCCGCGCCGCCGCCATCGCTTGTAGGCGTCCCCCGTTCGACAACGGTCGCGGGCTTCGGGCCGCCGCGTCCGGGTGGGTGACGAACAGAATTCGCATAGACCCTCCGTGGCTGTCGCGGCCGAACAGGGGTACTCCAGCGGTATCGCCGCCGAGTTCGGGCGCGTCAACGAGAAGATTACGAGTTACGCAGTTGGGGGTTTGTGACGCCAAGCCCCCCCACCCGTCCGGGTGCTGCGCACCTCGGCCGACCTCCCCGACGAGGGGGGAGGTGGAACTTTTTCCCTTCTCGCACAAGGGATTTCACACAACCAACCACAACCTCCCCCCTCGTCGGGGAGGTCGATCCGAGCCGGAGGCGGGGAGCGGGTGGGGGGAATCAACACCAACCGCGTAACTCGTAAAGATGCTCTTGCGGACGGGAAAGGGAGAGCCAAGAAAGTCGCTGAGTTTTTCAGACCGGTTACACAGTGGTAGAGGTTCCGCCGGCCTTTAGGCCGGCGACGAGGGGCGTCGCACGCCGCGCCGCATGGGCGACACCCGCGATCGCCCTCGTACTTTATACCCTAACAACTCCCCGCCCGCCACCTTACGAGAACCTCCCCCGATGTCGTTCACGCTCCTCACCTCGCTGTTCGTGCTCGCGGCCGAACCCGCCTTCGCCCCGGACCAGGGCGAACTCCTCGTCCCGCCGCCCAAGGGCGCGGTCGTACTGCTGGACGCGAAAGGCGGCCACTCGTTCCTGAGCATGGCCGGCGAGAAAATCAACTGGCCGGCGGAAAAGGATGGCGTACTCGTCTCGTCGCCGAAGGGGAACCGCAACCACATCGTCTCCAAACTGCACTTCCGCGACGCGGACATCCACGTCGAATTCCTGCTGCCGGAGAAGGGGCCGGCGAACAGCGGCATCTACATCCACGGCAACTACGAGGTCCAAATCTTCAACTCGTTCGGGAAGGAGAAGGTCACGAAGGAGGACGCCGGGTCGCTGTACGGGTTCGCCCCGCCGCTGGTGAACGCCTGTCGCAAGCCGGGCGAATGGCAGGTGTTCGACATCCGCTACCGGGCACCCCGCCGGGACGACGCCGGCAAGATCACCGAGGACGGCACCGTCACCGTCTGGTTCAACGGCACGAAGGTGCAAGACGGGACCAAGTTCGGCGAGCCGAAATCCACCTTCCACCCGTTCCGCTTCGGCAACACGCCGTACCTGGATAAAATCCGCGACCAACAGAAGAAGACGATGACCGGGCCGGTGTTCCTTCAGGACCACAACAACCCGGTGAAGTTCCGCAACGTGTGGGTCCGCCCCGCCGACGACAAGGCGTTCATCTACGACCCCACGGGGAAGTAGACTGGCTGGCGCAGGCACTCATCCCGCCGTCAACGTCGCCGACGCGGCGGCCACTTCGACCGGGGCGAACGTCTGCCGGTTCCGCGACCGAACGCATTCCAGGAAGTTCACCCACAGCGCTTCGGTTTCGTTCTTCGGCGGTTCGCTCGCCACCACTTCGGACGGCGGAATCGTCTCTTCCAGCCGGGTCGGCAACCGGCCGCCGCCGCGCGGGTCATCCCTGATGATTTGGAACCCGCCGGCCACGAACTTGATCGCCCCGTGCCGCCCGCGAATCACGTCTTCGGTCGGGTACGCGCTGGTCGTCGCACCCGTGACAACCCACTGGCAGTCGTCGAAGTCGGCCAGAATCGTCGTCACGTCCGGCACCGTGCGGCCGTCGGTTTCGACGAACAGCCCGCCGCTACTCAGCACCCGGCGGGGCGTGCGGCAACCGGTCGCGGCCATCAGTTTGGCGACGGGGTGCGTCAGCAGGTCGCCGGCCGGCCCGTGGCTGAAATGGCGGTAGCACTTCCATTGCGCGAAGACGGTGGGGTCGAACGCCTGCTGCGACGGGGTCGGCCCGACCGGGACGCCGTTCACTTCGAAGCGGTGGCCGAGGAACAAGTCCCAATCGACACTCTTCGCGGTCATCTGCGGGACGACCCGGTGGAACCGCCACTGGCCGCGAATGTCATTGCGGAACACGCCGGCGGACACATGGGAAACGGGGCCGATCTTGCCGCCGCGAATGGCGTCGTGCGCCCGCCGCCAGACCGGATCGGACAGCCCTTGCACGCCGAGCGTCAGCACCCGGTTCCCGGCGGTCGCGGCGTCGAGAATGGCTCTCGCATCCGCCGCGCTGCGGGCAAGTGGGGTTTCGACGAACACGTCCTTGCCGGCGGCGAACGCATCCAGGGTTTGCCGCGCGTGCCAGTGGTCCGGGGTGGCGATGCAGACGGCGTCGATCTCTTTCAAGTCCAGCAGCCGGCGGTAGTCCTTCGTCACCCGCTTGCGGTCGTCCGGGTTCAGCCCGCACTTGGCGGCGGCAGGGAACAGCCCCTGACTGTACCGCCGGCGGGTGGTGGTGCCGCCGAAGGTGTGGTCGTACTCCTCGTCGAGACCGTCCCACACGTCGCACACGGCCACCGGCGCGACGCCCTTGTTTTCCATGGCCATTTTGACGATCAAGTGCAGGTGCGCCTGCGCCCTGCCGCCGCAGCCGATGAAGCCGACGCGGAGGATGGCGTTGCTGCCCGGCACGCGGGCGTAGCCGGCGGCCGGCAGCGCGAGGGCGGCCCCGGCGGACGCGCGGAGGAAGTTGCGGCGATCAACCGGGCGGTGTTCGACGGCCATGAGCGGGAACCACGAGAGCGAGAAGCGAACCAGTGGACTATTATCCTACCCGATTAGACCCGCCGCCGGCAGGGGTGGTTCCCTGTTCTTATTCCGATGCCTGAGCGCGGCGACGGGATTGGGGTCGGAGCGCCGTCAATCGCGCGGGTACAGCCCGACTTCCCGGTTGCCGTCGATGGTCAGTCGCAGGTCGCCGCCGAGAACGCCGGCGCAACCGAGGAGGAGCGGGTCTTCCGCCGGCCGGGTGGACCGCCGTACCCAGCGCTCCCACCAGCGTGCCCGGCCCGATGCGTTCGGGTCGTAGTAGAAGCACGGGACGGTTCGCGGCGATGCGGGCAGCCGGAATTGGAGGGTTCCCCAGCGGCCGTTCAATTCGCCCTGGAAGCTGGTCCGGGTCGCCACCCACGCGGCGGACTCGTCGAACCCGATGAATCCGAACCGGCGCGCAACTGAAATCGGCACCATCGAAACATCGGACCCAGTGTCGAGGATGAAGCGGTGAGTGCTGTTCCCTTCGGGGATCGGGTACCGAGTCAGTGGGGAGAGAATAAGCCGTGGGCGGTGGCTAATGATCGTCCCGGTCGGGGTCTCGACCATCCGACGTTCGAGATAGCCGCGGACGACCGGGTCTGGTGCGGACATGAGAATGGGAATCACATGGGGGTGAAATCGACTCGAAATCGCGAGTGTGCCGGTTCGGGACATCTGTCAGCCGAATGGGAACCAGCGCCGTCGCGGTCGAACCCCGGCCTCCCACAGCACGAGTTCCCAACTTCGCGGTCGAAGGACGTGGATGTCCCCCCCCCGTTCTTCGTCGGTCAGGGAGTGGAGCCGCGACACGAACTCATCTGGCCCGGCCGCGAAGAGGATTTCGAGGCCGCCGTCGGGCAACTCCCGGCAGGCGACTTCCTGACCGCCGTACAAGAAGCTGAGGGTGTGCTGCCGCTCCCACTCGCGGCGGTCGTCGTCGTGCGGGACGCCGCCTTCGTCGAGGAACGCCGTCACCTCCGGCGGCACCGGGATGTCGTCCAGGCGCACGCCACGCAACAGGGCGGGTTCGGTCGTCGGATTCGCGGTGGCCATCGGTTCGCCCTCGTGTCCAATTCTTTCCGTTCAGTTTACCACCATCTCACCCCATCAGCCGCCGACGATGTCGGACACATCCACGACGTACACCTGCCGTTGCGGGTCGTGGCAGCCGTCGAAGCAGACTTGCTTGCCGTCGCGGCTCCAGCGGGGGTGCAGGTCGCACCGGGTCGGGCCGGTGAAGGTTTTCGGCGAATGGAATTGGTTCAGGTCGTACCGCCGGCCGGTCTTCGGGTCGAACAGCATCAGCCATTGCAGCCGGTCCTTATCCGGGTAGGTGTCGTTCAGAATCCACTTGCGATCCGGCGAGTACGAGCAGTGGCCGTCCTTGGTCAGCACGGCGGTGCCAATCGTGTCCAGTTTGTCGGTGGCCACGTCGATGAGGGCGAAGGCGTTGCCGGCCTTCGGCGTCTTCACCCACGCCAGGATGGTGCGGTCGTCGCGCCAGTCGAAGTGCGACACCATGCCGGTGTCGAGGTGCAGGCGCAAGTCGGAGCCGTCCGGCTTGGCGGTGAACAGCCGGGTGGACCAGGGTTTACCCCCAATCCGCCAGCGGTGTAGGAAGACGAACCGCGAGCCGCCGGGGTTGAACTGCAAGTGGTTGACCCAGTGCATCGCGCCGCGGAACCGCGCGTCGGGTTTGTGTTCCGCCAACTGCTTCAAGGTGACGACCCGCTTCGGCTTCGGGCTTTCCAAGGTGAAATGCCAGATGCCGAGTTTGTCCGGCGCGAGTTCGTCGGCGTGCGGCTCGGCGTAGCTGGCGTAGCCGTAGCCGGGCCGCAGCCGGTGCAGGCGGGCGAAGTCGAGCGTCACGGCCTGCTTGCCGTCGCCGCTGAGGGCGTAGACCGGCATCGGCAGCGTGCGGGTCTTGCCGGTGAACGGGTTTTGCACGACCGCGACCGGTTCCTTGCCGTCGAGCGAGTTGAACACGACTTCCGACTCGCCCGCGCCGAGCCACTGCAACATCGTCCCCTGCTGCCAACTCCACGCGGTCGTCTTGGTGAACGGCGTGTACTCGTCCTTCTTTTGCAAGTCCACGAACCCCAGCGTGATCGCGTCGGCGGCCTTCGGCTGATGGTCGCAGTAGTCGTTCTCCATCGCCAGCAGGTAGCGGCCGGACTTGTCCCACGGGCACTTGTCGTAGTAGCCGAACCAGTGGTGTTTGGGGCCGCGCGTGACGGCCCGCGCAGGCAGGCGAATCGGCGCGAGTTTGGGTTCCCCCGGCAGTTGCGCGAGAGCCGGGGCAGCGACGGCCGCCGCCGCGCCGCCGAGGAATTGCCGTCGGTCGAGGTGGGACATGACGCGAACCCGTTGGGAAAGGGGACGCGATGAGTGTCGCCATTCCACCGTCGCGCGGCAACGGGAAACGCCGGATGTTCCGTCGGCTGGGTCCGTGATAGAATGCCGGCAAGGTCACGAGGGTGAAATCATGTCCGCTGTTCTCGATGTCCCCGCCCGCCCGGTCGCCGAGAAGCGCCCGACGCCGGTGGAATACGTCGCCGGGTTGCCGGTGCAGGATCAGGAAGCCATCCTGTTTTATTTGGTGAAGGAGATGGTCCGCGAGAACGGCGAGTTCGGGTGGATCCCCGTCGCCGCCCCGGACGGGCACCTGGGCAGCTTCCTGCCGGCGAAGGCGGAGCAAGAGCGGTTCGAGCGCCACGTCCCGAAGTTGACCCCGGAAGAGAACGCG
>Ga0105046_10004984_pt1 | contig 21086 bp, 15 predicted proteins | sample MAT03_FD_78385 | JGI IMG/M metagenome (GOLD analysis project Ga0105046, IMG submission 78385) | Freshwater microbial communities from Lake Fryxell liftoff mats and glacier meltwater in Antarctica - MAT-03 (megahit assembly) | ecosystem: Environmental > Aquatic > Freshwater > Ice > Liftoff...
GAATCCGCATGAGCACCGACGCATGGGATGCTCTTGAGCGGGCGATCGCGTTAGCTGTCAGAGCGCATCACGGCCAACGAGACAAAGCGGACCAACCTTACATCTTGCACCTACTGCGAGTGATGAACGCAGTCCATGACCCGATCGAGAAACAAGCGGCTGTGCTTCACGACTACATCGAGGACGTGGGCGGAACGGTCGACGAGTTGACTCAACATGCGATCAGCAAACCAGCCATCGAGGCCATCCTTCATTTGACACGGCACGATACGAGTACGTATTGCGAGTATGTGATCCAACTCAGCTCAGATCCGGTCGCCACGGGCGTGAAACTGGCGGATCTTGAGGACAATTATCGAATTGGGCGTGTTGCATTCCGCGCCGAACACAAAGAGGAAGACTCCAAACGCATTCTAAAGTACGCGTTGACCTACCAGTTTTTATCTAACAAGATCGACGAATGGGAATACCGTAAACGGATGGTCGGTTTGGAATAAAACCCAGTCTTTTCGTTGTATAACGTGCAGCATTGCGTTGCACAGCAGCGTTTTCGCATGAAAACTTGTTCGGAAATGCGGAATCGCCTTTGCCTCTTGCCGGAATGCGACCTAAGTTTCGAACAGGGCATCTTCCGACTAACGTTCACAATTCGTCTATCGAATGATCCGATTAAATCGACAACGAAAAAGCAATTCATCGAGGCGGGCTGCCGCTACGATTGAAATGGCTATTTGCTTGCCGATTGTCATTTCGATCGCGTTTTCAACGATAGAAATTTGTTGCACTATCTATCTCAAGGAATCCTTGACGATTGCGGCATACGAAGGCGCTCGGGCGGGAAAGTCGGCGGGCGGTACGAACGCCAATGCTGTCGCTCGCGTCTTCTCCATTTTGGACGAACGAGGAATCAAATACGACGGCGCTTCGGCGGTCACGATATCTACACCTGGATTCGACACGGCTGGGGAATTGACCCTCGTCACCATAAAAGTCCAAGTCCTGGCATTGGACAACACCATATCGCTCACACGATTGTTCTTTGGAAAACAAATCGAAGCTCAAGTCGTCTGCGCCAAGGAGTTTAAAAATTCGTAAACGATCCTACAAAGAACGAGCTGGCGCGTTGACGGTCGAATTCGCGATTGTAGCCAATGTGATGTTTGTAGTCATATTTGGTTGCTTGGAGTTGACCCGACTGAGTTTGATGCGCAATCTTGCACAAAACGCTGCATACTTTGCAGCTCGGGTGGCAATTGTCCCCGGTGCAACGGTGGCTGACGCGACCAATGAAGCAAATCGAATCCTGGGAACCCTGGGAACTAAAGGAGTTGAACTGAAAATCAACAACGGGTTGGGCCTATCCGAATCGTCGACGGAACTACGTTGCGAAGTCATCATTGACCTGAGAAAGAACATGATGATGATGTCGATGATGCCCGGTTGGAAAGAGATTCGTGCGGTGTCTACGATGAAAACCGAACGATACAACGAAATCTATAAGGGCGGCTAGTTGACCCGCTTGACGGTAGCACATTGCATGGGACCACATGAGCTCGTTTCTGCAAAACTTCAAAACTAAGGGCAGAGTCATTATGATCCAACGATTGAAATCTCGAAATCAAGCTAGACGCCAAGGCACTGTTGTTGTCTTGTTTATGGTCGTGCTGCCTGCTCTGCTAATCCTGTCCGCTGTCGCGATCAATCTAGCCTACCTTCAGCTTTCTCGCACCGAGTTGATGGTCGCCAATGACTTGGCAGCCAACGCAGCGGGTCGCGCGCTCTCCGCGAAACAAAGTGTCAGCGCGGCCCGCGATATGGCGATCAGCATCGCAAGTTTAAATCGAGTTGCTGGCCGTCCGCTCAGTTTAGATAGCTCGACGGGTGCCAATCAAATTGAATTTGGAGTGTCAGCTCAGATAACGAACTCTCAATACTCTAAGTTTCAATTCGACGAAATCTCCTCCCTTTCAGCGAGACGGATGAATTCGGTTCGCGTCAACGGAAAACAAGAAAACATCGCTGTCTACTTCCCGGGGCTACTGCCAAGCAACACCTCGCTCAAAACACAATTCTCAAGTGTTTCGATGCAAGTCGACCGAGATATTACCCTAATCTTCGATCGATCTGGATCGATGCGGTTCTTCCAGATGACGTGGCCCTCGGGTTACAACCCACGATCTACCGCTGCCATGGATGCGGCCGCGAATGCTGGGATACTAAGGAAGCAAGGTAATAACTATTCCTATACGAGTGGTCAGGATTCGGCAAAATTAGACTATTTTCTATGGAACAGCCACTTCAAGCTCCAACCCGTGGCGTTAACACCCTGGGAAAAACTGGTGAACGCGACGGATGCTCTAATGGGGCTTCTGAGTGAAACGCCCAATACCGAACTGGTATCCGTAACAACCTACTCCACAGGTGCACGCAATGATTTATCACTTTCGGAGGACTATGTCGGCATCATGTCAAACCTGCGAAAGCAAGATATCAACGGTAGTACTTCAATAGGTGACGGGATGATCGAGGGGGTAAAGAACTTCAGCTCGTCAATAACTCGCCCGTTCGCATCCAAAACGATGGTGGTACTGACTGACGGCTATGAAAACTCTGGTAAGATCGGCGCGGTCGAGGCGGCCAAACAAATCACAGCCGGCAAAGTAACTATTCATACCATTACTTTTGGAACGGGGGCAAACACAGTACTCATGAAGGAAGTTGCAAAAATCGGAAACGGTCGTTTCTATGACGTCGAAGGAGGAGACACCGAGACCCTAACTGCTGTCTTCCAAGACATCGTCAACAACTTGCCAACCATCTTGGTTCAATAACGGACGGCTAGCGGCCTATGCATTTGCCTTGGAGTAACACTAAAGCAGTCGATGTCGCTATTGTTTTTAGCCTTTCAACGCCATTCTCTTGAACACTGCCGGAAACGAGTCCCGAAAGTTGAGATTTGGTCGCCAGAACTCACTTTATTTGCAAAACGGCAATGATTCTGATTGACAGAAAGCCGAAAACCCCAGTAATATGGACTTATGGGCGTACCTTCGGGCAATAGTTGCACCGAATAAAATGTCGCTTTTTTGCAATAGTTCTTCTTTTTGGGGGATTTATGATGAAGAAAACGAGGCCTGGCTTTACGCTAGTAGAGCTCCTGGTGGTCATTGCCATTATTGGCATTTTGGTGGGCTTGCTCCTACCAGCGGTTCAGGCGGCTCGCGAAGCGGCCCGAAGAATGCAGTGCAGCAACAACGTGAAGCAACTCGCGTTGGCTGTGCACAACTATGAGTCGGCCTTCAAGCTGATTGGACGCCTTTCGACTCAGGGTCAGACCGATTGGGGACAAGACTCCAACTGGAATGGCTATTCGCCACATTGCGGATTGCTGCCCTTTATCGAGCAAAATGCGTTGTTTACGCAAATCTATTTTCAGGAACACCGCGACGCTCGGTATCCGCACTACCAAGGGCACCCATGGACTGGAAATCGCCCGATTCCTCCTGGTAGCGCCATGACCCTGAAGCAGCAATTTGCGACAAAGCTTCCAGCGTTTCTTTGCCCCTCGGATCCCTTGTTTCCAAACACGGATTATCCAGGTAACAATTACGCTTTTTCGGCTGGAACTTGCTTGGGTTGGTACATCCCGTCAGGCGATTTGATCGGCCCGTTCAATCGAGTACGCTATACGGGGTTTAGAGATATTCCGGACGGAACGTCGAACACAATCCTCGTCGGCGAGTTCATTAAGGGTGATGACACAGGATCTGTCTTCACGAACAGGGGCGATATTGCTCGCGGACTTTCATTTCCGGGAGGAGCAGGCAATCGAGGCTGGACTCAAGCCAACCTAAATTTGTTTGAGATAACCACCAGAGCGGGCGGAGGAAATCACGTTTCTGGCGCTGGATCGCACTGGATGGGACCCGGTATGTACAATACTGCCTTCAACACTATAGCGCCCCCGAACTGGGCTGGCGTCGCTGGCAACAACTGCGGTGGTTGCGGTGAAGGAGACAATGACGGGATTTATCCAGCTCGAAGTCGCCACACGGGTGGAGCGAATCATGCAATGGCTGACGGTTCCGTTCAGTTCCTTAGCAATAGCGTCACCCTGCTGACTTACCAGGCTCTCGGCTCTGCTAGGGGTGAAGAAGCGAACGCGACGATCGAATAACCTCAAGCGTTGTACGCAATGTGGCATATCTAGAGTTTCCTGGTTTTTTGCCAGGAAACTTTTTTTTTGAATCTATTTTTTTGAGGGACTAGAAATGCGTTTTGGATTGCTGGTTTTGTTGAGTTTGTTTGGATCGACATTCGTTGGATGCGGCCAGGCCGCGAACAACCAATTTATCGAGACGGTAGAACCGGATTTAATTGCCAACATTAGGACTGATTTGCAGGCAATTGAAAAGAGTGGTCGACTAGGAAGCGGCATGGGAATACTACTTTCGAATGTGAGGGCACTGGAAAAAGCGGACCCAGACAAGGGTGCGGCCATTAAGAAAGGGCTCGATGAGTTAGCAAATGTCCAAGGCGAGGCCAAGGTCAAGGCTAAGGCGAAAGAGTTGCTTAAGCTTCTGTAGCTCTTAGCGGTTGGGCGCGAGCCAAATGGCACTCACTTTGTGGGTTTTGAGCCTCAATGCGCTAGCATGTGGGCCGGATTCGCAAGATTACTAGCCTTCCAGCCCGCATGCTAGCGCGTTGCGGCTCACAGTGAGAGCCATTGAACACTAGCCGATGTTTAGATCGGCTAGCTACTTTTATCAATACATAAACCTGGGCCGAAGTGTTCAGTCCGAATTATCTTCGGCTTCCTGGGTTGTACGATTCTGGGTTGGTGCAAATCCACAATACGGGCTATGAAGTGGTTCAAATCGTCCGAAATTCTACCAAAACATCAAAAACCAGTACCGAAGGCAAATGGTCACGCAAGTCTCGGATTTTGGTTTTAGTTGCGATCTTCACTTTTTTACTGACCGTATTCTTGTTTCAGGGTGGAGTGACAGGGCTGGCTGTTTCCATGGCTGAGAATGCGCTGGTGCAGAGGAAAATCAGCGCGGCGAGCACCTGGCTGTCGATTGCGAAATCCACCCTTGGAGGGCAGGCCCGGGTTGAGTACTTGCTTGGAAGAGTCGCTCGCTTGAAGGGCGACTTTCCTGAAATGATGGAACATTTGAAACACGCTCACAAATTGGGTTTCCAAGCCGATCTGTTGGATCGTGAGCAAGGCTTGGCAAATCTGAGTATGGGAGAAATGGATCCCGCTTTGGAAGGAATGGCGAGAGACTGGATCGCTGAGATTCCAAAAGATGTCGGTTTAGTCGTCGATGCATTCGCTAATGGTCTTGCGAGTCAATCGCGTTTTCCAGAGGCCTCTAAGCTTTTAGAGGATTATGAAAAAGCGTTTCCTGGCGACGCGATGGTGAATTACCGATTTGGAGTCATGAACGAGCATATTCGTTCCAATGCCAAAGCGGAGAAGGAGTACAGCAAAGCTCTCGAAAAGGACCCAACTCATATTCAAGCTGCTTGGCGACTTGCAAGGTTAAAGTCAGGTAACAACGCTCCTGACGAATCAATCAAGATCTTAAAGCCTTTCGATTTTGGCAAACAGTCGCTTGCAGTCAAAACATTTATGGCGCACTGTTACGAGCAGTCGGGTGACCTCGAAACAAGTCGTGCGTTGTTCAAGTTAGTCGCGGATCAGGGGCATGCGGCGTCATTAGAGGCTTATCGAGTGGTGGACGAGTTTCCGGATCGATTTCTTGCCGCATCTGAGCTGGGTATTTTACAAGTCAAGTTAGGAAACTGGGAGGAAGCGAAAAAGTACTTGGAAATGGCTTTGAAGGAAAATAGCCGCGACTTCATTGCTAGAAACTCCTATGGCCAAGTTTTGCGAAGGCTGGGATTTCATGAGGAAGCAGAAAAGGAATTAGCTAGAATTACGGAGGAACGGCGCGAGTACGACAAGATCACTGTCCTTCGCGACCAGATCAATCAGAATCAAAACAACACAGCAGCCCGTGTGCAAATGGGAAAGATCCTGTACAAGTATGAGTCGGAGCGTTTCGGGCTTTTTTGGGTTCGCAGTGCATTGGCGTATGACCCAAAATGCAAAGAAGCCCACCAATTTTTAGGGGAGTACTATGTCAGTAAGGCAGAGAAGGCGACCCCAGATGAAAAAAGATTGTATGAACAAAAGGCGAATTACCATTTCGCTCAAATCGAGCCGATCAATTCAGTTACAAGACCGTAGATCTATTCTGCCAGCGAGACTTTTAGCAGGATTTAGCATTCTGTTACTTCATTTGGGCTGCAACAAATCGTCGACAAAACTTGAGCTCGAATCCAAAACAGAACCAGTCTCAAAAACTGCAGTCGTCTTTCATGATTCGACGGACGCTGTTCGTTTGAAGCACGCCTATGAAAATGGCGAAGGCGCAAACGAGTATTCCATCCTAGAGACCATCGGCGGTGGCGTCGCAGCCGCCGATTTCGATCGCGATGGATTCGTTGATGTGTATTTTGCCAACGGCGGATTGCTCAACGAGAAAAAGGTGACAGGGCTTGGGGGATCGCTTTGGCTAAATTGCCATGGTCAATCCTTTGAAGACATCACGCAATTTGCCAACATCGATTGCCCCTCGATTTACACGCATGGAACAATTTCCGGAGACCTCAACAACGATGGATTTGCGGATCTCTTGGTAACTGGCTACAAGGGGATTGCTCTGTTTTTTAACCAAGGCGATGGGACGTTCCTCGAACAAGCGCAGGAGGCGGGGATGATCGACCCAAAGTGGGGTACGAGCGCCGCTTTTGGCGATCTTGATAATGATGGCGACCTCGATGTCTACGTTGCACATTACGTTGATTGGTCGTTTGACAACCATCCACCCTGCCAGTCACTGGGAGTCCGAGACGTATGCGCCCCAGGAAATTTCACTGGAATTTCCGACGTAGTCTACATGAATAATGGAGATGGAAAGTTTACTCCGCAATCGCAAGAAATCGGGCTAGTCCCGGAAGGCAAAGGATTGGGAGTAATGATTGCGGACTTAACAAAAGACTCCAAAGTGGACATTTATGTTGCCAACGATACGACTAACAATTTTTTCTATCTCAACCAAGGTGGTGGTCGATTCAGCGAGATTGGAATGGCAAGCGGGACAGCCGTGGATGACATGGGTACACCTCAAGGCAGTATGGGGCTATGCACTTTGGATTACGATGGAGACTTAAGCCCGGATATCATGGTCTGCAATTACGAGAGCCAAGCGTTTGCATTATACAAGAACGATGGCGATTCCAATTTTCGGTATGTGACGTCGACGACAGGACTCATGGCATTAGGCACCATGTGTGTCGCTTGGGGAACCTCAGCGACTGACTTCGACTTGGATGGCGACGAGGACGTAGTCATTGCAAATGGCCATGTGATGCGTGCCAAACCGCCAGAGCAAGTGCCTTTGTATTTGAATAATCTAGGGACAAAGAGATTCAACAAACAAAAATTCCCCGAGATGGATTATTTTGCAAAGACGTGGCGAGGTAGAGGGGTCGTTCCATTCGATATGGATCTGGATGGCGATATGGATTTGGTTTTCACCCATGTGAATCAAGACGCAGTTTACTTGGAAAACCGATCCGAGCTCGACGGGAACTGGTGGATACTAGAACTGGTTGGCACCCAATCGAACAGGGACGCTATCGGAGCAAGAGTAGTGATTACGTCTGACAAGCGAGCGATCCTTCGAAACGTGGTGGGCGGTGGTAGCAGCCTCTCACAGCAACCATACTTCGTTCATTGGGGACTGCCGGTCGACGAAAAACTTATGCGAGTGGAAATCACATGGCCCAATGGCGTCAAGGAAGTTCGAGTAGACCTCAAACCCAAATCGCGCAGTCTAATTATCGAGCCCAATTAAACCTTCATTTCCCCAATAGTTCCGAATCACCTAACGAAACCACGATACAATTCATGCAGTCCAATTGCCCCATGAAGATAATGCGAGGGCGTCACGTGCAGTGGGACTTCACCCGATTCGTCGGACTAGCCTGCTTGGTTCTGATACTGGGGTGTAATGGAAGCACAAACAAGTCATTTGATTCAAGACTAGTTCTAGCAAAGGAATTGTCGCCCGAGACAACTCTATTGGTCGAACAGTTTTGCGGAAATTGTCATCCAACCCCTGCCCCCACTTCCTTTCCGAAAAGCAATTGGCCGGCAGAGGTCGAACGAGGATTCAACTTCTACTTCGAGTCAGGCCGACGCGATTTGCAGATACCCCTCGTACTTGACACCATTCAGTACTTTCAAAGCCAAGCGCCGGACAAGATCAACTTGCCAAGCGCCGAGGATTTTCCGACGGCTCCTACCGACGTCCGATTTGTAGGTAGCCCATTGTTGCTCTCGGGTGATTCCATTTCACTCACTGCCGACATCCAGTGGGACGGTTTTAGTCAATCGCTCTATTTTTCCGACATGGCCAATAGCAAGCTGCGCAGCTGGAGTATCGCAAAGGGATCGTCCATTCTCGCCCAATCTCCAGACGAGTTTGTCACGCTTGGTCCAGATAATGTCGTGGCAAAAGGGAATCACCTGTGCCGAATGCATGCGTGCGATTGGAACAAGGATGGAATACGCGATTACCTAGTTGCGGAGATAGGATCGATGATCATTAGCGATCAAAAACTTGGGTCCGTTTCTGTTTTTATAGGGCAGTCCGACGGAAAACTCAATCGAGTTGTCTTGGCTGAAGAACTTGCTAGACCAGCGGAAGCAGTCCCGTTCGACTACGATGACGATGGCGATCTGGATATCCTAGTCGCTGAGTTTGGCTATCAGAAATCAGGTTGCTTGAGTCTATTGCGAAACCAGTCTAACGATTCCGCAATCCCATCCCTGAATGCTTCGGATTTCCAATATGAGATCCTCGACCCTCGGCATGGGCATGTTGCTGTAATCGTTTGTGACATGGATGGCGATTCCAAGCTTGATATCGTTACAGCGATTGGACAGGAATACGAAGCCATCGAAATTCGTTACAACGAAGGACGCGGCGAGTACCAAAAACAGATCGTTATGGCCTTACCGGATCCTTCCTATAACACAAGTTCAATTCAGGTCTGCGATGTGGATCAGGATGGCCGTGTCGATATTCTTCATACATGCGGAGATATCTTCGACAGTTTTGTCCCAAAGCCTTATCATGGCGTTCGTTGGGTTAGAAATCTCGGCGACGGCCGATGGGAGCTGCGCGAACTCGGTATGCTTGTCGGTGCCATGCAAACGACTGCGGCCGATTTTGACTTGGATGGCGATCTCGATATTGCCGCCGTTGGGCTTTTTCCATTGAGCAATCGACAGTCCAACGGTAAAAACTATGATTCGGTTTGCTGGTGGGAGCAAAAAGAAAATCTAGAATTTGTGAGGCATTCTATTGAGCAGAATCGTTGCCTCCATTCCAGCTGTGCTGCACATGATCTCGACGGTGACGGCAGACCTGAATTGATTGTTGGCGAGTGGGCAGAAGGGAAAACATCGGCGTCTCTACGAATCTTTTGGAATCACGTATCGACCGAAAAAAAGGCGAACAGTCTTGATACGACTAGTGCCGCAACTCTTAAATAGGCCTACACCAAAGCACCTAGCGGAAGCCACTCACTTTAGGTTCGTTCGATCAGTTCGTGGGATAGGCTTCCAGCCTGTCGCTTTGAAAATGACAGGCTGGAAGCCTATCCCACTTAGATGCCTAACAGTTCCGAGTTCTAACACTAGTAGCTTATTCTGGTTCTACAATTGTCAGTCGTTGATTAACACCGAGTTCGTTTAGAATTGTTGGCTCTCTGCGGTTCGGCCAATAAATTTGGAGCGTGTCAATCTTTTCGACGTTTCCCAGACCCGCCGTAAGTACCGATCCGAAATAGCTCTGGTAGCCGCGTCCGTTTACTTGTTCTAGAAATACTTTGCGTCCACCGGCGCTAAGGACAGCTTTGGCTCCCACAGCGCTTCGATTGCATTTCCTTCCGACCAATTTAAGCTGAAGCCACTTGTTGGTACCGGAATAGGAATTCTCAAGGACTTGCGAATTCGTATCGCAATTGACGACAACGACGTCGACATCACCGTCGTTATCTAGGTCGTCAAATCCTCCACCTCGGCTGCTTGCCGAATGCTGCAAGGCAGGGCCTGCTTGTCGACTTGCATTGCGGAACACCTTGTTTCCCATATTCTCCATGACGCAGTTCGGTACCGCATAGTCGGTGTTCGGTTCAATCGATTTTGCATGCTTTAGAAAATGCCCATTACAAATGTACGCATCAATATCTCCGTCGAGATCAAAGTCCACCAACCCGACACCCCAATTCACATGAGGTTTAACATCCTTGCCAAGCTTCAACGTAGATGACACATCATCAAAAAATCCTCCTGGCTTTGAATTGCGAAAAACTTCCATCAGCTGATCCATGTAGTTCGTCACCACCAGATCCAAAAGCCCATCGCCATTGATATCCGCCGCATCGACACCCATGCTGCCATTGGCTCGACCTCGCAAATCAGTTGCGACACCAACCAATAGTGCTTCTTCTGTGAACTTACCCGTACCGTCGTTTTGATAGTACAGATTGGGCTCGCCGTCACATCCGACAAAAATATCGACATCTCCATCCATGTCGAAATCGGCAGCAACCACTCCCATACTCGGGCCTGCTGTTTTACGAATCCCGGATGACTGGCTGATATCGGAAAAAGTGCCGTCTCCATTATTGTAGAAAAGCGAATCCGGTGTTGGGCGAAAGTCGCGAGGACCGGGTGGGTAGGGAATGGATTTTGGAGCCAGTTCATCATGTCGCTTGAAATCGAAGTCGAGATAATTGCCAACGAACAGATCCAGATTGCCGTCGTTATCGATGTCTAAAAAGATGACTACTGCTCCGAATTCGTCCCCGTCAGCCACGCCAGCGACCGCCGTAACGTCCGAAAATGTACCGTCACCGTTGTTATGCATCAAAACCTTCGGACCGAAGTTGCTGATATATAGATCGACGAAGCCATCGTTGTCAAAATCGGCTGCCGTAGCACCAACTCCGTAGTTATGTTCCTTCAGCCCTGAGGCTTCTGTGTGCTCGGTAAACTTCAGTCCTCCGCGATTTAGAAAGAACTGATCCGACGGGGGAACTTCGATAGTCCTGCCTGGAAGCGCAGCCCCATTAACCATATAGACATCAATCAAGCCGTCACCATCCGCGTCGAACAGGCAGACTCCGGCCCCAACAATTTCAACCAAGTAGTATTGATCGGTACCTCCGTTTTCATACCGAAAAGCGATCTGAGAATCCTTCGTGGCATCGCGAAAAGAAATGACACTAGGCGGGTCATCGCAAAGGTTTAGAGCCCAAACAAAGCAGAGCATGCCAGCCTTCATAATCATATTGCAACTCACTTTGGAATCTTTTGGTTCGGTGCAATCTTTTGAGCTCGTTCAAACGCCGCCTTGGATTCACTCATGTCGCCTGTTAGTTGATAGGAGGCCCCCAAAACCATGTACGCTTCCGCGTTTTGGACTTTCGCGAGCACACTGGTCATCAGGGAACGTGCTTCAAGTGGTCTTCGTTGACTGATATATGTTTTTGCCAAAGAAATTTTCAATACATCGTTGTCTGGATACAACTGCACTCCCTTAGCAAGCGTCGATTCTGCCAGATCAAGATCACGTTGGCGAAACGCGAGACCCGCTAGGTTGGTAAAGTGAACTAAATTCTCCGGCTGAATGTCGATCAGTCTTTTGTAAACCTCGATCGCCTCGCCGATTCGATTCTGCGCAACATACTGCTCTGCCAGGAAAACGAGTGCCGAGGAATCGTTGGGTTTGAGTTTAAGGCTACGTTGAACGAGCGGATACATTTCGCTGATATTCCAGGCGTCCCTCTCCATCGTCGATGAAAGAAAAAAAAGTCGGGCTGCCTTGTCACGCAACGAGGATTCAAACTTTGCTTGAAACGGCTGCAGTTCCGCATTTTCGCTAGCTGCTGGCTTTTCAAGTAGCTTTAGTTTTTCTCGCAGTTGATTCGCCTCCTCCCGTCTTCCTTGTCTGGCTACAACGGAAACCAAAACAGGTAAAACCTCGAGTTCCGGATGCTTTAAACTCATCGCTCGACGCAGGCATGATTCGGACTCGGCATGTTTACCGAGTTGATTTAAGACTCGACCGCTTAGAAACAAACCATCTGCAAACTTGGGGAACCTTTTCGTGACCTCGGTGGCTAACTCGGCGGCCTTCGACAAATCGCCTGCTCCTTCATACGCCTTGGCCAGTTGCAGATACGATCCTGCCGTTTCAATCTTTTGAGAATGGGCACCCTCGAGGACGCGAATCGCTTCCTCGGGCTTTTCGTTTCCAGACAGGAATTCCGCGTAGCTCACGTAGTATTCTGCCGTTGGTGGATTCAAGGCCAAGCAGGCTTTCCAAAGACGGTCAGCGACCTCAAGTTGATTCAAGTCGAAGTAGACAGATGCACACAGGTCAAGAGCTTTGGCGTTTCTAGAGTATTGTCCTTCCAATCGCTTGGCTTGGCTAAGCATCTCTTCCTTGAGCATCTCCATCTGAATGACTTCGGGTTCAACCGGTAGTTTCCACCAATCCTCACTCGATGTCTCAGGCCGCGATACCCCCAAAATTGACGGATCGTTTTGCTCTAAGCCAAGTCGCGGTTCCGAGTCCGTCTCAATATCAGGCCCGCCCATCGGTGTAAGCAGTACGACTATGCCGATGATGGTAGCGGCCCCTAACACTGCAATCCCAAGCAAAACGAACGGGTTCTGCCATCTAGAAATCACGGCCGCATCGTTTGTTGGAATTTCTCTTTTGGCATTTCCTCTATTCATTCACTCTACCAAACCGACCCTTTGTGTCCTGTTTACGGCTACTTCGTTTTTCTGCTCGACTCACCATCGACCTAGTTACAGTCGATCTGGTTACAGTATACTCGGCGCGGGGCGTTCCTGAATCCCATTCACCGTTAGCCAAAGGCAACGATTCGCAAGCGACTCGGATTCGGCTTCGCTGTGCGTGACATGCAGGGTCGTTACGCCCATACTGTCTTTGACTTGTCGTAATAGCGTGTGCATTTCATTTCGAGTCGCCTCATCCAGTGCGCTCAGCGGTTCATCCAATAACAAAACCGTCGGCTTAAACGAAAGCGCTCTACCCAATGCCACTCGCTGCGATTCGCCACCGCTCAATCCGATGATCGATCGCTTCAGCAGATGCTCAATGCCCAGCTCGCGCGACAACTCGCGCGTTCTGGCAGCCATCGCAGCCCTCGATTCTTTGCGTAGCCGCAATGCAAATTCCAAATGCTCCTGAACGGTAAGCGTGGGAAACAATGCGAGATCCTGAGGGACATAACCAATCTCTCGGTCGGCAGGATTCCAATCCGTTACGTCCCGTCCGTGGATCAGAATTTGCCCGGCCTGCACTCGCCGCAGTCCGCAAATGCTCTCCAAAACGGTTGTCTTGCCCCGACCCGTTGTTCCCATCAATACCGCATACTCTCCCTTCGGAACAATCAAGTTGATGCCCGACAGGACAAAGGCTCCGCTCCTAATTGTGACATTTCGAAGCTCAATCACGTGTTCAATCCCTCACCAAAGATTCGCAAGACCAAAAGTACCGCAACCGCCAAAATGACCATCATCAACGAAACAGCCACGGCTGCATCCAGGCTGCCAGTACTCAATTCCAGAAACACCGACGTGGACAACACCTCCGTTCGCATACGCGTCGTTCCAGCAAATACCAGGATCGGTCCAAACTCGCCAAGCGCCCTGGCCCAAGCAATTGTAAACGCCGTAACTATTCCGCGTCGCGCTTGCGGTAGCGCGATTTGAAAAAAAGCTTGACCACGGGTGCAGCCAAGTGTTCTGGCTACTTCCTCGGCACGCGGATTCATCTGGTCAAACGTGACTCGCATCGTGCGCACGGAGAACGCACAAGCGACAGCGAACTGCGCGAGCACCACGGCTCGCCAGCTATACGCAATCGGAATTCCAAACGAATCGCGAAAGGTACTTTCCAATTGAAACCCAAAAATAGGTTGATGAAACAGAATTAACAAACTCAACCCCAAGACCAGCGGGGGTAAAACGATGGGTATGTCAACCAACGTATCTACTATCCACCGCCCGCGAAATGAATACCTAGATAGCAAATAGCCAAGTGGCGTTCCGACCCAGACCGACAGGATGGCAGCCGCGGTGCACGAGAACACCGTCAAACGTATCGCCGCTCGTATCTCAGGCTTTGATAGTGCATCATAAAAATTACGCGGCGTCGTAAACAGGATGTCCGCAGCCAGCAATAGGACGATCAGCAAAACGAAGCAAGAAGAAATACCGCTCATCACCAAAAAAAAGAGTGTATCCGAGCGACGCCTCGGAACCCAACCATCGTTGGGGCTTGGCGGAATAGTAACTGGTGATTTTCGGTCTTGCATTACGGAACGTATGGCTTGCCCTGCGGCATTGGATCGCGCCAGCGAAAACCCTCAGCCTCAAACGTTTCTTTCGACTCAGCGGAACAAATTTTCTTAAACAAGCGTTCCGCCAACTGCGCGTTGTGCGAATGCTCAGCCACTGCGAATGGTTGGGTCGCAAGCGAGCAAGACAGGCCCACGATGGGAATTGCATCCAAGTGCTCCGCGGAACCAGCTGCGTTGCTCAAATACGCGACCGCCGCGTCCAACGCCCCAGCCCGCATTTGATTTACCAACATATCTCCTGTTGGCGACTGCACCGTCACGTTCTCCATCACCTCGGTTTTCAACCCACCCTGACGTAATGTGTTTTGCGTAAGCCAACCCATAGCGCATTGCTTCTCATGACCAATCCCAACTCGCAATCCCTTTTTCGTCAGATCGCGTAGCGAGTTGATGTCGTGAGGATTCCCCTTCTGCACCAAAATAACTAACTCATTCATCGAAACATCGACCGGCTTGGGAAACAAATCGGGGACTTGCGACATGAACTCGGAATCGCAAGCGAAATACGCGTCCGGATGCTGCCCCGCCTTCATCTGGGCAACCAACACTCCGCAGCCATTGTAGACACGCGTGACTCGAACACCCTCACGCTTTTCAAATGCAATCAACGTTTCTTCGATCGCGGGCCGGAGCATCGAACCAGCAAAAATCGATAATTCAGGCTGGTCACTCCAAACATCACCGCGTGTGATTTGAAAACCTTGTTCTGCGTAATGCACCAGCCCCCGATCTTTGGCCGCCACATACCTCGCGAAATGGAGGGCCGCTTGCGGTTGCTTGGAACTCGTTACGACAGCAAGTGAAACCTTGGAAACGATTCCTTGTAGCTCTGGCATTGGAACCGACTCAAGATCCGGATACGATTTCAGGACCGCATCGTACACGATACCAGCGTCTGCAGCGTTCACAACCATGTCATTTGTCACATCGACGACGGTCGTTCGAAATGCGATGGTAGCAGCCTCCAGCCGACTCCACAGTTTTTCCTCCGTTAATACAATTTTCGTGCGCTTCCCTATTGCTGCCGCGTCTGGGCTTGCCTGAACCAATCGAATCTCGGGGCGTAGTAAATCCGTAAACGATCGGATGTTCTTCGGATTTCCACGGCGAACAGCGACGACTCCCTTCATGGTCGCCAACGAGAAGACTTCGCTCAGTAGGCCTTTTGCCAAACCCAATTCAACAAAGCTGTCATCCGCTGGCAAATACAAATCACCCGTTCCACTAACCTCGATGTTTGAGAGCAACGTCTGAGAGGGCCCGTATTGGATCTGTATTGGCCGACTAAACTCCTTCTCGTATTGAATGCGAATCAACTCCAACACCGTACGATTGCTTGCAGCGCAAAAAACAACGAGCGGCTCTTGGTCCTGATCCGAAAGGCCACGGTTGCGCTGCGTTGAGGTTGATGCGTTCATCAAAAACAACATGGCTACGAAGACGACCCCCGAGCCGATCAAAACCATCGTTTGGCGATTCATGTGGCATGCTCCATTCGAGTCACGATTATCGTTTTCTTCCCGGAGGTATCGTCAATGGTGTCGGCTTCGTAGGTGTCCGCTCTAAGTTTGTCACAGCTGGCGGTGCCTCGCCCTCCTCGCCATACAATTCGATATTCCAGTTTGTTGCCAGCAATAAATCGAATCCAGGATTACGTTCCTTGACTTGACAGGAACAAGCACCGCAAAGAAACATTGTAAGGTCCTCGATCAGCCCCGCGTTGAGCTGCTTGGCTGAGATCACTTCCAAGGTGCGTCCACGACCGAACACGGGTGCAACTAACGGTTCGTTTTTTGCATCTGCGTCGAAACCCGACATCAGCTTTATCAAGAGCTGCTCAGCCGGATCGTTTGGATCGATTTCCAAGATAGTAAACTTTAGAAACAACGGTACCTCTGCGTAGAGTTCGGAACCTGGCAGCCCAATTCCATCCGGTAACTTAAGCGACTTACTCAATCGCTCGAATTCAACGGAAAGCAGTTCGCGAGTCGCCCGATTCTTGTAGGCGTCATTGGATTTCAACATGAGCCAAACGACAGAATCGCCAGCGAGTAATCGTCGGGACAGTTCTCGACGCGCTGGTGAATCGAAAAGTTTTGCCTTAAAGGCGTCCTGCAATGGGCCGCTCCAATGTGTCACCAGTTCGCCTGTCCCAAGCGAGGTTCGCATGACCACGTATGGCAAAGCGATCCCAGACTTGGTCCGCAGCGATTCCCAAAGCTCCTTGCGGCTGCGATCCTTGTCGGAACCAACTTCGCTTCGGACGATCTCAGCATTCGCAGAGCCGCCATTGCCAACTGTATCTTTCTCCAGCGTTTGCAATTGCTGTTCTTGCTGCGGCGAGAAATCCGCCTCGTGAAAAACGATGACTTGACACAAGTCCGGTCGCCAGCGCTCCAGCGCATAACGAAAGACTGGGACGTTGCAAGCGATTGCAATCGTCGCGCCCAGGAAAATCACTGCGGCAAGTAATGTGCGAAAAAGAAAGCGGTAGGGGAGCATTCACGTTCCTGCGAAGTTAATGTTGTGTTCGGCACTTAGGACGAATTCGAATCTACTTTCCAAAGCACATCAACCTTCCGTCGATGGTCGAAAGATACAATTTGCCATTGGCACCTGCCATTCCATCCCATGCTGGCAAAGTCCCCAATTCCATTTGGTGCTCGACTAGCCCGCTGTCGCAGTTAATTGCCAAGAGGAGACCACTCACCTTGCCTTCGAGTGCGTTGTCTTGGTCGGCAAGTAACCGCTGAACATCTTCGTCTTTTTCGGCAAGCTGCTTGAACGTCGCTTCCTCGTCGATCATATCGAGCGGTCCCGCAATGAATAACTTATTACCGGCCAACACCATCGCGCGAACATAAATCGGAACGTCATTGGCCCATTTTGGTTTTACAAGGCTATTGCTAGGTTTCTCGTCCCCTTCTTTGTCGGACGCTGCTTTTTTAGCAGGTCCATTCTTCGCGGCTCCTGCGTTCTTTCCCGCAACTTTCTTGGCAGTGAATTGAATCGCTTTGCCCATCTTACCATCAACAACAGCTCCTCCCTCCAACGTGCCGTTGTTTCGGTATGTCGAAAAATCCCGTGCTGTGCCATCGTCAAAGGTGACAACCAGCCTTGGATCACTTCCCAACTCAGAGCCATTCTTAAATCGCTCTGAAATCGCTTCGTCGTCAGTCGCGTTCAAATAAAATCGCACTTCGTCTATAATCCCAGCAAACGAATTGGGCGTTTCGTATTCGCCAACGGCCGAGGCGGCATCGGCGCCAATCTCCATCCCTTGGGCAGGGTCTTTGCTGAGCAGTCCGCTCGCCATGGCTTCTCCAACTCGCTCGCCATCCACGAACAAACGCATCTGTTTGTTCTCGGCAAGCACACCCACAACATGATGCCAACCACCCACGATCCGGTTTGGACCTTTGACCTTTGTCAATTTCGATGCGGAACGAACCAGAAACGTCGGTGTCCCCTCGTCCAGAATGAGTGCGAACCCTTCTGCTGGCCCGCCTCTGGCAACGATGACTCCGTTGGGCTTCGTCGCCGTAACCCAAGCTTCAATCGTAAGAGCTTTATCAGTTGGATTCAGGCTCGGTGCTTTCTGGAACTGTGCATAGGAGCTGGCCACTGCAGCGTTGGCATTTGGACCCTTGCCGAAATCAGCCGGAATCTCGGGCGGATTCGGATCCGCTTTAAACAGCTGATGCTCCATCGTCGTCGTCCAACGCAGATACTCTGGCTTGCGTCCGTATCCATATACGTATCCATTGCCGTTGACCATGATACGTCCCGATGGAGCAAAACGACCGGCTTGATAGTAACCACCATGTCCGCCTGCGAAACTCTGTCCAAGCACCCAGTACGATCGATGAAACCACGAGTCGTCTAAGAAACCCATCGGTGCAAACAAGTGTGCATTCTCACCCCGTTGAACAGACGCTTGAGCCACAAACTCACCCGAATTCGGCCCTATCTCAAGCCGGTTTCCTTCCATGTCAAACTTCTGGGACTTCATATAGATGTGTCTTCCGTCCGACGAAAGAATGTCGGGCAGCCCAACCGGCATTTGCAGCACCTTTATCTTTTCCTGAATGTTGTTTCCCGTTTCGGGATTGGTTTCGTCCATGATGTTCTCGGTCAGCTTCTTGCCCGTGGCCAAATCCAAGCGAATCAATCGCAGACCGCCATCCAAAAAGTTCGAACGCCCCGAAACGCAATTCACGATGTCATCTTGAATCAAAACGCTACCGTGAACAGGCCATAACGATTCCAGCTGTTCATAGGCCATCGTCCGGCGATCCATGGGTGCGGCGCGATATCGCCAAGCCAATTGTCCATCCGTCGCTTGCAAGCAATACACCCAACCATCCGCCCCACCGAACACAACCTTGCCCCGGTATACCGAGGGGGGCGAGTCGATTCTCGCGCCTGCTGTGAACGACCATCTTTCTTTGCCGCTCTGTTCATCAAACGCGTACAAAGTATGAGCGTCCATGTTGGCCACATAAACGCTTCCGCTAGCGATCACTGGCGATGTCAAACGACCACCCAGTTCAATGCTCCACTTTCGCTCGACCACCGGCGAAATCAATTCCGAAGCGGAACCACTGCGCGAAGCGTCATGGCGGAATGTAGGCCAGTCACCTCGTTTCGCGATAGCCGCATCCTCGAGGGGAGTCGTGAACGCAGGTCCCTTTTGCAGTCGGCCTTCTTCCGGTACGGTCGTTGGAATCGGGCGAGTCGGGGCCAACGGTGCGAGCGCGTTAAAACCAAACAGCTTCGCTTCGGGATAACAAGCGCAGTTATGCGGTGGAGCGTAGGTCAATCCGTTACAAGGCATCACACCATAGAGGCAGCCGCCGCGCACCCAATGGTTTATATCCCAGTGCTTGGTATCTGGGCTTACAAACTCGGTACCCGTTCGAGATGGAATCAGAAAATTGTCGGTCGCTTTGGCAATGTAGCAACGATGATGAAACCAATACGTATCCACATCCGGAGCAAATTCCTTTTTGATCTCGCCGGTCTTTGGATCGCGTCCCGTGTAAACGCCCGTATCCTTTCCTGAGGTGGTGGGCGCGACCCAGACTAAGCCATCCATCACCAATAAATCTTGGGGCGATTGATAACCTGAATTGGGATGGACGGACTCCCACAGTTTCTCGCCGTTCGCCTTTGAGACACTTATCATTTTACCGTCGCCACCCGCATACAGTACGACCTCATCATGAACAACCAATCGCGGGCCAAAGTTGAATGTAAATTGATTCCGCCGACTGACTGGCTTCGTCTCCCAAGCGATCTTGCCAGTTCGATGTTCGACACTAATCAGTTTTTCCCCATCGTGAAAATAGACACATGATTGGTCTGCGGCCAATGTAAGTGGCGAAATCTTAGTCTGCTTGGCCCAAAGCGTCCGCCCTGTTTTTGCTTCGACAGCCATCAGAATGCGAGGATCTTCGTTCCAGAACATTTCGCGAGCGATGGCTTGATCGCCCACCGTTCCGTTTAGTGGTGCGTAGTCCGCGAGTTCGCGCTTTCCTTTCCGAACAACCAGGAACAAGAGCCCTTCGGTGGTGATAATCTCTTCGGTGCCGTCTGTCCCTTGGTACGTTTGCGTTGTTTTGCCGGTGGCTGCGTCGATCGCAGTCAGGGGCGCGTCCGCACCCATCGTTGCATAAACAGTGTCGTCTGTTGATACCAACCGCCGTGAGAGCTGTGTTGGTCCACTCTTGAGCGGCCAGAGGTGGCTCTGCCAGTTATCGATATCCCGCTTCCACAAGATCGTCCCGTTGAATGCATCGCGAGCGATCAGTTTCCATTTCGACGGAAGTTGAATTGAGATGCGGCTGCCCTCGTCCATGATGTAAAACATGCGTCCACCGGTCGAAACCAGCGCGCTCATGCTGGCCATACGATCGTGGTGTCGCGAGTAGCGAGGACTTCCAACCCACTGCAGATGCCGAGGTGGCGCCACCACATCGTCGTGGGCCACTGAGTTGCCGCTTGCATCGTGAAGGTAGTGCGACCATTCGTCGATGTTGCTCGGACGAGGCTTAACCGTCTTCGTCCATTTGCCAGTGCTGTCCTTGAGATAGGCCACTCCGTTTGGCACGAGAACTCGAAGCACTTCTTCTTGGGCGATACCGCTTGCGTCTTCGATCACCATGAGGTTGACCAAATTATCGATGTAGGGCAATTGCGAACCATCCAGCACATCGACGGCCACATCACCGTATACACCCATCGAACGAATATGCTCTCGGGCTCGCTGTACAGCCTCAACATTCCGGTCCAGCCCTTGGACTTGAATGCCCTCTCCCTGCCGTAGCGAGGCAGTCAGCTCGCCAGATCCAACGCCGAGATGAACGATGAACCCGCCGGTTACCCCTGTTTGCTTTAGGATTTGGGCAGCATCTTGACTTGCGTCACCCAAAAGGGAACTCGCGTAAGCCAGGGACAGCCAGAAACACAAGGGAAATCGCAATGCGGGGAATGAGCGATGCCACATGGATGGGGCCTCTGATCGAGAATGGGAGGGA
>Ga0105046_10004985_pt1 | contig 21084 bp, 17 predicted proteins | sample MAT03_FD_78385 | JGI IMG/M metagenome (GOLD analysis project Ga0105046, IMG submission 78385) | Freshwater microbial communities from Lake Fryxell liftoff mats and glacier meltwater in Antarctica - MAT-03 (megahit assembly) | ecosystem: Environmental > Aquatic > Freshwater > Ice > Liftoff...
AACCCAGCGAACCCAGCGAACCCCGCGAACCCCGCTTACTCCGCCTACCCCACACTGCGCCCGCCACCTGCACCGGCTGCAGCGTCTCAGCCTGCACGTTGAGCCTGCGCCGGCTGCACACATGCTGGCCAGGCTGTGCCGGACAAGACACCCGGCTTCAGGGTGCAGAGCACCGCCCGGGCTCGCGCAACCGTGGCGCTCAAAGTTGCAGCTCTTCGATGCTGCGGGAGCCGCGCCCCGCATGACGAAACTCAACCACGACGCCAGCGGCCACCGCGCTGGCTCCAGCCACGTCCGCTGCGGTACCAACCGTGCGGTTGCCAGGACCAACCAGGGCGTCTGGTGATGACCACCTCGACATCGTCACCGCCGCCGGGATAGCCATCCCCACGGTCACCGCCGTAGCCACCTCCCTGTACGCCTCCCTGTACGCCTCCCTGACCGACTTCAACCGTCGTGCTCAGGCGCGATGCTTTGCGCGTAGTCCACCAAGGACTCCAGCAGCGCCAAGGCGCGCGGGTCTTCGTCCACGCCTGGCTGCTCGGCCAAGGTGTCGATGCGCTCAAAGTAGGCCGCCAAACTCAGGCTCCCTGCCGGGCCCTGATGCAAGCGGGCCGCCAGGTGCTGCTGCCAGCGGGCTCGGTCGTCGGCGTCCAGGGTGTGCGCGAAATTGCGCGCCCGATACCTGAACAGCAACTCTTCCAGTCGCGTGTCTTCAAAGGCGGGCTGCTTGTGTGCCAGCGCTGATGGGCTGAGGCCACGCAGGCGGTCCAGGCTGCGGCGATCCTGCTGGCTCAGGAAGCCGCCGTACAAGTCCTCATCAACGTCCACGGGATGGTCCGCATCGGGGCGTTGAAACACTGCCGGCCACAAGCTGTCAAGCGTTCGACCCAATCGCATAGCCGCTTGCGCATGCTGCATCGCCAATGGCACATCCAGTGGCCAGCGCTTCTCTGCCGCGCCCAGGGTCTTGAGGTTGCCAATCACGATCGGCGACTTGTTGACGTGGATCGTCTTGATCGGCAGCCGCTGCTCGCCCTCGGCCAGTTGATCCTGGCGCGTGAACATCAGCCGGCGTACGGTGTCTGCATCCAATGTGCTGAGTACCGAAGGGTCTTGCGCCAGATCCCAGACGATCAGCTCATTTTTGTTGGTCGGGTGCGCTGCCAGTGGCCACACGATGGCCATGCAGCCGCGCTCGACCGGGTACATGCCTGTGAGATGCAAAAAGGGTTTGCCCGTGCCGATTTCGGCCCAGACTTCATGCTTGCTGCGCAGCTTCAGGCAAAAGTCCCACAGCCGCGGCTGCTGGGTGCGGATCAGGCGCGCGAGAGCGATGGTGGCGCGCACATCCGACAAGGCATCGTGCGCCGCTTCGTGCGCCAAACCGTTGGCTTGCGTCAGATGTTCGAGCCTGAACGACGGTTTGCCCTTGCGCTCACCTTCTGGCGTCAAGGGCCACTGGATGCCTTCGGGGCGCAAAGCCCAGGTACAGCGCACCACGTCCAGCAAATCCCAACGGCCACAGCCGTTTTGCCATTCGCGCGCATAGGGGTCGATCAGGTTGCGCCAGAACAGAAAGCGCGTGACTTCATCGTCAAAGCGGATGCTGTTGTAACCCACACCCACCGTGCCCTCGCGCGCCAGTTGCATTTCGATGGCGGCTGCGAAAGCGTGCTCGGGCATGCCTTGGGCCAAGGCCTGCTGGGGCAGGATGCCGGTGAGCAGCACACTTTCCGGATCCGGCAGAGTGTCGGGCGCGGGCTGGCAGAACCACATCACCGGCGCGTCGATCTCGTTGAGTTCAGCGTCGGTGCGCACCCCGGCAAACTGCGCCGGCCGGTCACGCCTGGGCACGCGGCCAAAGGTCTCGTAGTCGTGCCACAGGAAGCTCAGATCAGCCATGTCTCACACCACAGCGCAACAGGTTCAAGCAGGGTTTGCGGCCCATCCCGACAATTGAAGCCAAAGACTACTTGCGGCTCTTTGGTTTGGACGCGGCAGCGCCCGATTGCATGGCCTCAGACATGCCCAGCAACACACCGCTGACCATCGCGGTGTAGCTCTCGGCCATGACTTGCGCGGCGCGCATGCCGGCCGCGCGGGTACTGCGCAGGGTGGTCTGCATCTGCTCGGCCATCTGCTCCAGCGTTTGTGTGGCTTGCGCGCCTGACAAAGTGCCGCCGGCCTGGGTCTTTTCCAGCACCTGGGCCCAGGCCGAAGCCATCGGTGCCCCGGCACCCGCAGCGGCCTTTTTCATCGTCGCCATCAGCGTGTCTTCCAGCTTGTCCAGATCAGACATCGCTTTTTGCAGGTGTTTGTCCCGCATGTCCGCACCTTGCGACATCAGGCTCGACAAGGCCGTGTGGTTGGCTTCGACGGCACGCAGCATCGCCTGGTCCATGCCGGCCACGGCTTGTTCGAGCATGGCTTCGGGGTGGATGCCGGCGTTGGTGTTCTTGGCTGCACCTGCACTGACGGCCTCGGTGACCGAGCTCAACGCGGCGCGGATGTTCTTCAGGCTCAGCTCGCGGCCTTGGAGCGCAGCCAGCGTCGCTTCGCTGGCTGCCTTTTTCAATTGCTCGCCTTGGCGTGCGGTGGCGGTTTCGAACATCGTGATCAGTGCATCAGCATCAAACATTGGCTTGGCCATGGGATCTCCTTGAGTGAGGTGTTGTGGATCAGGGCGTTGAACACTTCAGAGTCTAAGGCGAGGCTGGTGGCGTGCAAGGGGTGAAACGGGTGCAAGGGGTGCAGGAGGCCTGTGCAGCCAATGCCTGGCTTCATCCAGATCGAATTGCAGCTTGACAAAAACTTCGGTAGTGCGCGGCACGGCCAGCCCGGACTCGTGCTGCCTCGCTTGGCTGGCGCCCACGTACAGCACGGTGCCTGCTGACTCGCGCCAACCGTAGGTCAATGACAGGGTGCTGCTGCGATAGCGCTGGGCTGGCACCAGGCTTTGCCCATCACTCGCCATCTCGGCCTGGCGATCCAGGGTGCTGCGCTCGACGATCAAGCGCAGGTTGTGGCTGGCGTTGAAATGCCACACGACCAACCAATGCGCTGCGCTTTCGCTGTAGGTGCGCTGGCCGTTGCGCTGCAGCCAGGCGGCGGATATCGAAGGCTGCAACTCCAACTGCGGCAACGGCCGCAGCTTGGCATCAAGGCGAAGCTTGGCACCCGGGCGCACCTGCTCTGCCACCGTATCGGCCAACTGGCCCAACTCGAGCTTGCCGTCAAAGAGCGGAAACCAGCGTGCTGGTGTGAACACCAGGCCGGTAGACACGAAGCGCTCGCGCAACAAGGGGCCACCTGCGCGGGTGCGCAGCATCGTGTGGGCGTAGAGCTCGGCCCACCATTCCAAGTTGTTGGCCGCTGTGGCCCAGATCCCGGGGCGCAAGCTCTCCGAGACCCGCTCGCCACTGCGGCGGTCGGTGACGCGGTCCCACTCGGCGTTGACCCAGAACTGGTTGAAGGGGCCGACCTTGAACCAGCCCTTGCTCAGCCAGCCGTGCCACTTGCGCACCCCCACTTGGTTGACAAAGCCGCTGTCGTGCCTGAAGCCGGGGTCCAGATCGTCGACGCCGAAATTGACCTCGCTGTCATGCGTCTGGTGATAAGCGCGCAGGTACATGCGCTGGCCCTGCAAGGCCGGGCCGATCTGCAAACCCTGCGGCCCGGGCAATGCCGTGCTGCGCGAGTGCAGCCACTGCGCACGCAAGCGCAGGCTGTCGCTGATCTGCCAGGCCAGATCGGGGCCCAGCACGGTGTTCTCGCCCAGACCTGAGGCATAACGACGGCTGGCCAGCAGCGCGCCCCATTGCATCTGAGAAGCATCACTGCGCACGCGCGCCGCCAGCACGGTGGACGCGGGCTGCGCAGTCGCGTCGGTGTTGAAAGGCCCCGGCAACAGCACCAGGCCACCCCCCCGGTCTTCCAGCGCCAGCGCCGTGCCCGCCCAGTCATTGCTGCGCCAGGTGCCGCGCAGGCCCCAGCGAGGCTCGGTATAGCTGCGGGTGTAAAAAGCTTCGGTGGGGCTGCGCAACAAGTCCGCCGACTCAAAGAAGAACGGGCGCTTCTCCGGGAACGACAAAGCAAATCGCGAGTTGCCGGCCAGTTGCGGCACGTCCAGGGCCACCTGCGAGAAGTCGGGATACAGGGTGGCGTCGATCACGACTTCGGGCACGGGCCGCCACTTCAAGTCCAGGCTGGCATGGGCTTCGGTGTTGCGGCTGCCGGGCTGCGTGCGCTCGTGGCGCAGCGTCAACCCGGGGCGTAGGCTCAAAAAGCTCGCGTGCGCCGGCAGCTCCAGGCCTTGCAGCGGCTGCATGGCATGGATGAAACTGGGCATCTCACGGGTCACCGGCACGGAGGTCAGCAGATAGAACTGCTCTCGCGGCAGTCGCCGCGCCACCATCACACGCCAATCGTTGCGGCTGCTGTCAAAGCGCAACGAAGCCAAGGGCAGACGCAGCACGGCCGTCCAGCCTTGCGCGTTGTGGGCGACGGCAGCGTCCCAGTCGAAGTCGGGTGAAAAGTCTTCCGAGTCGTCGGCCGCCGTGTGCAGGCCATCACCCAGGCTGCCGGCGGCGTTGACACGAAAGAACTGCGCAGAACGGCCCGTGCCGATGGCGTCTATATAAACCACCACAAAGTCCTGCGTGCGGTTGACCTGGTCGCTGCGCACGAGGGGCTGGCGGATGGCGGCGGGCTGGTCGTCAAACGCCGTGATGCCCACGTAGAGGGCATCGGCATCAAACAACCATTGCACCTGCGTGCGCTGTGGCAGCGGCAGGCCAGGCAAAGGTTGGTTGGTGCTGAAAGCACCGTGCGCGGGTGCGCGCTGCCAGGCCGGGTGCGACAGGCTGCCGTCCAACACGATGCGCTCTCCGGGCAACAGCTTGGCGGCGAGCATGGGCGCTTGAGTCGGTGCCTGGCTGGTGACTTGCTGCGTGGCTTGAACCGGCACCTGGACGGGCGCCTGTGCATGCGACGGCCAGTGGCACAGGACCCACAGCAGCAGCGGAAGCAAAAATGCCCGCTGCAATCCGACGGGCAGGCGCAAACCAATGCCAATGGTTCTTGCTGCGCCGCGCCGGATGGCATGCATGTTCTTGTCGCTCCTCACCGGCTCGATTGTCACGCTGCCGACAACCGGGCCAACCCGACTCTGGCCGATCTACGCGCAGGCATGGCAGCCACCCGCGAAGGGCGGCCGCCGCGCTTCAACGGACGCTGAGCAACTCTGAGCCGCGCTGCGCGATCAACCGGAGATCAAAGCCGCTCAAACACTGCAGCAATGCCCTGGCCGCCGCCGATGCACATGGTCACGAGCGCATAGCGGCCCGATGTGCGGTGCAGCTCATACACTGCCTTGGTGGCCAGGAACGCGCCACTGCAGCCGATCGGATGGCCCAAGGCAATCGCGCCGCCGTTGGGGTTGGTCTTTTTCATGTCCAGCTCAAGCCCGCGAGAGACTGCGATGGCCTGCGCAGCAAAAGCTTCGTTGCTTTCGATCACGTCCATCTGGTCCAGCGTCAAGCCGGCCTTCTTCAGCGCCAGTTTGGTGGCCGGGATCGGGCCTTCGCCCATGATCTCGTTGGGCACGCCGGCCACCGCATAGCTGACCAGTCGCGCCATCGGCTTGTGGCCATGGCCGGCTGCAACCTTGGCGTCAGCCAGCACAAAAAACGCTGCGCCATCGTTGATGCCCGAGGCATTGCCTGCGGTGACGCTGCCGTCTTTCTTGAAGGCCGGCTTCATCTTGGCCAGCGTTTCCATCGTCGTGCTGGCCTTGATGTGTTCATCGGCATCCACCGTCACCTCGCCTTTGCGCGTTTTTTTGACGATCGGCACGATCTGGCTCTTGAAACGGCCTTCGGCTTGCGCTGCTGCGGCACGTCGGTGCGATTCGACGGCCAATGCGTCCTGCTCTTCGCGTGTGATGCCCCACTTGGTGACCAGGTTCTCTGCCGTGATGCCCATGTGGCCCACGCCAAAGGGGTCGGTCAGCGTGGCCACCATCATGTCGATCAGCGGGGTGTCGCCCATGCGCGCGCCGTTGCGCATCGCGGTGGACAAGTAGCCGCCACGGCTCATCACTTCCACACCCCCGCCAATGCCGTAATCACAGTCACCCAACAGGATGTTCTGCGCCGTGGTGACGATGCCTTGCAGGCCCGATGAACACAGACGGTTGACCGACATCGCCACGCTGTCATGGGGCAAGCCGGCTTGGATGGCGGCGACCCTTGCCACATAGGCAAACCGGCTCTCGGTGGGGATGGTGTTGCCCACCGTGACGTAGTTGATGACCTTGGGATCGACGCCACTGCGCTCGATGGCGGCTTTCATCACCGCAGCCGCCAGCTCGACGGGCTCCATGTCAGAAAGCGAACCGTTGAAAGTTCCGATGGCTGAGCGGGCAGCGCCCAGGACGACGACATCACGTGTGCTCATAGGGGGTCTCCTTGCAGTTGGGGCTCAGACCGCGTGACGGTCGTGAACCAGGGAAAGATTGAATGGACTCGGTCAAGCACTCAACAACATGCCACAACACACCACAGTAGGCTTCATCGGGCTGACAACAAGCTGGCGCAGTCTGGGCAAGGCTGCCCAGGCCGCCCAGGTGGATTAAACACCCTCTTGGGCACCTCTTGCCCAGTCCAGGCACCGCTGGTGCATTTGCTCCAGGCCGTCGGTCAGCGCTGCAGGCCCTGGCTGCAGGATGTCGCAGGACTTGATTTCGAAGATCTGCTGCGCACGCACTGCGGGCACATCGCCCCAGCCCTCACGTGCCGCCACATGCTCGGGCCTGAACTTTTTGCCGCACCAAGAGCCCAGGATGATGTCAGGCTTGCGCCGCGCCGGCTCTTGCGGATCATGCACGATCCGGTTCTTGCCCAGGCTCTGAAGCCCCAGCTCCGGAAAGACATCTTCACCACCAGCCACCGCAATCAACTCCGAGACCCATTGGATGGCGCTGATCATCGGCTCATCCCATTCCTCGAAGTAGACCCTGGGCCGGCGGGGCCATCGCTGCGCCTCAGCCGCGATCGCCGCATGGCGGGCCTGACATGTCGCGATCCAGGCTTCGGCCCGTTGTTGCGCAGCCACCAAGGCCGCCACCAGGCGCAGCGTTTCGAAGACTTGCGCCACGCTGCGCTGGTTGGTGACCAACACATTGAGCCCGGCGCGTATCAGCTTGTCGGCCAGCGCGGCCTGCATGTCGGAAAAGCCAATCACCAGATCGGGCTGCAGCGCCACGATCTTGTCCAGCTTGCCGTCCAGAAAAGCGCTGACACGCGGCTTCTCCTGGCGCGCACGGCGCGGCCTGACGGTGTAGCCGCTGATGCCGACGATGCGCGCCTCTTCGCCAAGCAGGTACAGCCACTCGGTGGTTTCTTCGGTCAGACAGATGATGCGCTGGGGGCCGGTGTGAGCAGTCATGGAGGGTTCTCGGATCTTGGCTGAACGGTAACTGAAAGCGAAAGCGAAGTGCGAAAGCCGCCGGCTCGGCAGCAAGCCAGCGCCACCCCCCCGATATACTGCTGCTTTCCATCCCGGACATGGCCGCAGCCCCGCCATGTCAACCCCCATGACCAAGTATGTCTTTGTCACAGGCGGCGTGGTGTCCTCGCTGGGCAAGGGCATCGCTGCTGCTTCTTTGGCGGCAATTCTGGAGTCGCGCGGCCTGAAGGTCACGCTGCTCAAACTGGACCCCTATCTCAACGTCGACCCGGGCACGATGAGCCCGTTTCAGCATGGCGAGGTTTTTGTCACCGAAGACGGTGCAGAGACCGACCTGGACCTGGGCCACTACGAACGCTTCATCACCACCCGGATGAAACGGGCCAACAACTTCACCGCCGGCCAGATCTACAAGAGCGTGCTTGAAAAAGAGCGCCGTGGCGACTACCTGGGCAAGACCGTACAGGTGATCCCGCACGTCACAGGCGAGATCCAGGAGTTCGTCAGGCGCGGCGCCGGTGAAGTGGATGTGGCCATCGTCGAAATCGGCGGCACCGTGGGCGACATCGAGAGCCTGCCTTTTCTTGAAGCGGTGCGCCAGATGGGCCTGAAGAGCGGCCCCAACAACACCGCCTATGTGCACCTGACCTACGTGCCGTGGATCGCTGCCGCTGGCGAGCTGAAGACCAAGCCCAGCCAGCACACGGTGCAGAAGATGCGCGAAATCGGCATCCAGCCCGATGTGCTGCTGTGCAGGGCCGACCGCCCGATCCCTGAAGACGAGCGCGAAAAGCTCAGCCTGTTCACCAACGTGCCGCTGCACGGCGTGATCAGCATGTGGGATGTGGACACCATCTACAAAGTGCCCCGGCTGCTGCACGAGCAGGGCCTGGACGAGCTGATCTGCATGAAGCTGCAGCTGCTGACCAAGCCCGCCAACCTGAAGCGCTGGGACAAGCTGGTGTATGAAGTCGAGCACCCGCAGACCACCGTGCGCATTGCAATGTGCGGCAAATACACTGACTTGTCCGACAGCTACAAGTCGCTGAACGAGGCGCTGCGCCACGCTGGCATCCACAACCACGCCAAAGTGCAGATCGGCTACGTCGATGCCGAATCGCTGAGCAGCAATGCCGACACCATCCTGGCCCCGTTTGACGCGATCCTGGTGCCAGGTGGCTTTGGCATCCGCGGCAGCGAAGGCAAGATCAACGCCGCGCGTTTTGCCCGCGAGCACCGCGTGCCTTACCTGGGCATCTGCCTGGGCATGCAGGTGGCCACCATCGAGTACGCACGCCATGTGGTGGGCCTCACGGGCGCCAACAGCACCGAGTTCGACCCACAGTCGCCACACCCCGTGATCGCGCTGATCGAAGAGTGGAAAGACCGCGACGGCTCGGTGCAAAAGCGCAGTGCCAAGTCCGACCTGGGCGGCACGATGCGGCTGGGCGCACAAAGCTCGGACGTCAAGCCCGGTACGCTGGCGCACCAGATCTACGGCTCGGTGGTCACCGAGCGCCACCGCCATCGCTTTGAGGCCAACGTGCACTACCTGGAGCGGCTGGAAAGTGCGGGCCTGGTGATCAGCGCGCTGACACAGGCCGAAAAGCTGACCGAAATCGTCGAGTTGCCCACATCGGTGCACCCCTGGTTCATGGGCGTGCAGTTTCACCCCGAATTCAACAGCACGCCTTGGGGCGGCCATCCGCTGTTCAGCAGTTTCATCAAAGCGGCGCTGGCGCACAGGGCAGCACGCGAAACCGCGGGACTCGCCGCATGAAGCTGTGCGGATTCGAAGCCGGCCTGGAGCAGCCGTTTTTCTTGATTGCCGGCCCGTGTGTGATCGAGAGCGAACAGCTGCAGATGGACGTGGCCGGCCGGCTGCAAGAAATCTGCAAAGCCTTGGGAGTTTCGCTGATCTTCAAGAGCAGTTATGACAAGGCCAACCGCAGCAGCGGCAGGACGCCGCGTGGCCCAGGCATGGCGCGCGGCCTGGAAATCCTGGCCAAAGTACGGCACGAACTGAAAGTGCCAGTGCTGACCGACGTGCACAACGAAGCCGACGTGGCGGCCGTGGCGGCCGTGGTGGATGTGCTGCAAACACCCGCCTTCTTGTGCCGGCAAACCGATTTCATCCGCGCCGTGGCCCAAAGCGGCAAGCCGGTGAACATCAAGAAAGGCCAGTTTCTGGCCCCGCAAGACATGAAAAACGTCATCGACAAAGCGCGCGCTGCAGCGCGTGAAAAGGGCTTGGTCGAAGACAATTTTCTGGCCTGCGAGCGCGGTGTGAGTTTTGGCTACAACAACCTCGTCTCGGACATGCGCAGCTTGGCCATCATGCGCGAGACCGGCGCCCCAGTGGTCTTTGACGCCACCCACAGCGTGCAGTTGCCAGGCGGCCAAGGTACCAGTTCTGGCGGCCAGCGCCAGATGGTGCCAGTGCTGGCGCGTGCTGCCGTGGCGGTCGGCGTGGCCGGTTTGTTCATGGAAACCCACCCCGACCCCGACAAGGCCTGGAGCGACGGACCCAACGCGGTACCCTTGAAGCACATGCCAGCCTTGCTGGAGCAGTTGCTGACTTTGGACCAGGTGGTCAAACGCCAGCCGCTGCTGGAAAATCACTTCGAACCCTGACCTTTGATCAAGAACTCATCAAGATGCCCGCTGCCTACCTGATCGTCGAATCACAAATCACCGACCCCGAAAAGTTCAAGGCCTACCTGGCCGCTGCGCCGGCTGCTGCCAAAGAATTTGCCGCCGAGTACCTGGTGCGCGGCGGCAAGATGCAAGTGCTGGAAGGCGACTGGACACCGCCACGCTTGACGGTGTTGCGTTACCCCAGCTTTGAAGCCGGCCAGGCGATGTACGACAGCCAGGCTTACCGTGCGGCGCGTGATTTGCGCGTCGGCGCCACGGCTTGCTTCAACATGGTGCTGGTCGAAGGCGTCTGACGGCGCAACAACTGACCCAGGACAGATAAATATGAATCGCCACCACCTTCAAGAAACGCCAGGCGGGCCGAGCGCCGGGCCGCTCCCCAGCCGGCCCGCATCCCCTCGGGGGATCGGCCAACGGTCCCATTGGACGAGGGGCTGACATGAGTGCAATCGTCGACATCGTCGGCCGCGAAATTCTGGACAGCCGCGGCAACCCCACCGTCGAGTGCGATGTGCTGCTGGAGTCCGGCATCATGGGCCGTGCTGCCGTGCCTTCAGGCGCCTCCACCGGCAGCCGCGAGGCGATGGAACTGCGCGACGGCGACAAGATCCGTTATGGCGGCAAAGGCGTGCTGCGTGCCGTCGAGCACATCAACACCGAGATCAGCGAATCGGTGATGGGCCTGGACGCCGCAGAGCAGGCCTTTCTGGACAAGACCATGATCGACCTGGACGGCACGCACAACAAGGGCCGCCTGGGCGCCAACGCGATCCTGGCCGTCAGCATGGCCGTGGCCCGCGCAGCGGCAGAAGAATGCAGCCTGCCGCTGTACCGCTACTTTGGCGGCATGGGGCGCATGAGCCTGCCGGTGCCGATGATGAACGTCATCAACGGCGGCGCACACGCCAACAACAACCTGGATCTGCAAGAGTTCATGATCATCCCGGTGGGTGCACCGAGCTTTCGGGAAGCGCTGCGTTATGGCGCCGAGGTCTTCCACGCGCTGAAGAAGATCCTGGAAGCCAAAGGCATGCCGACCTCGGTCGGCGACGAGGGCGGTTTTGCGCCCAACGTCGCCAACCACGAAGCGGCGCTGCAACTGATCATGGAAGCGATCGAGAAGGCCGGCTACAAGCCGGGTGAGCAGATCGCGCTGGGCCTGGACTGCGCGGCCAGCGAGTTCTACAAGGACGGCCCTGACGGCACCAAGCTGTACCACTTGGAAGGCGAAGGCCTGCAACTCAGCGCCGCCGAGTGGACCGACATGCTGGCCGGCTGGGCCGACAAGTACCCGATCATCAGCATCGAAGACGGCATGCACGAAGGCGACTGGGACGGCTGGAAGCACCTGAACAACAAGTTGGGCAGCAGGCTGCAACTGGTGGGCGACGACCTCTTTGTCACCAACACCGAGCTCCTGCGCCGCGGCATCGACGAAGACGTGGCCAACTCGATCCTGATCAAGATCAACCAGATCGGCACGCTGAGCGAGACCTTCGCTGCCATCGAGATGGCCAAACGCGCCGGCTGGACCAACGTCATCAGCCACCGCAGCGGCGAGACCGAAGACAACACCATCGCCGACATCGCCGTGGGCACCAACGCCGGCCAGATCAAGACGGGCTCGCTCAGCCGCAGCGACCGCATGGCCAAATACAACCAGTTGCTGCGCATCGAAGAAGACCTGGGTGACGTGGCGAGCTACCCCGGCCGCGCCGCCTTCTACAACCTGCGCACCCGAGCCAAGCCAACGGAATGAACACGGTCAGCTTTATCCTGGTAGGCCTGCTGGTGATCGTGCAGGCCGACCTGTGGTTTGGCAAAAGCAACCTGCCGCATGTGGCGAGCCAGCACAAAGAGTTGCAGGCGCAACTGCTTCTCAACGAGCAAGCACGTGAGCGCAACACACGCATGGCGGCCGAAGTCAGTGACCTGATCGAGGGCGAAGAAATCGTCGAAGAAAAGGCCCGCTCTGAGCTCGGCATGGTGCGCCGCGACGAGATCCTGATCCGCGTGATGCCCGCGCGTTGAGCTCCGAGCTGCTGGGGTTGGCTGGCGTGGGGGCCTGAAGAGTGGCAGGGGTGGTGCCTTGAACACATTGCTGGGCGTGCTGTTGGCCCCCGCCTTCGTCGCCTGGGGCAGCCCCGTGACCTGGCTGGAAGTGGCAGCCTTTTTTGCAGCACTGGCCATGGTCGCGGCCAACCTGCGCGTCAACCCGGTGGCCTGGCCTTTGGCCATCTTCAGCTCGCTGGCCTATGCCCTGTTGTTTGCCAACAGCCAGTTGTACGGCCAAGCTGGCTTGCAAGGGGTGTTCATCGTGGTGGCCCTCTGGGGCTGGTGGCAATGGCTGCGAGGCACCACTCAGAGCAGCCCACCAGGCAACAAAGCGGGCAACAAAGTGGCAAGCAAAACGGGCAGCTCTGGCGCAACCTCGAGCAGCAACCAAAAGCTGTATGTGCGCTTCTTGCCGCGCCGCACCGCGTGGATCGCGCTTGCAGGCACGCTGCTGGCTTGGCCGTTGTTGGGCCTGTGGCTCGACCGCCAAACCGACAGCGCCCTGCCCTACCTGGATGCGCTGGCCACCGTAGGCAGCATCACCGCCCAGTTGCTGCTGGCCCGCAAATATGTCGAAAACTGGGCCGTCTGGGTGGTCGTCAACATCTTCAGCGTGGCCCTGTTCTGGCACCAGCAACTGTGGCTGACGGTGCTGCTGTACAGCTTGTTTGCCTTGCTGGCGCTTTGGGGTTGGCAGCGTTGGCGTGTGCTGGCGCTGCAGGGTGCGCCAGCTGCACCTGCGGCATGAAGCCGCAAGCCGCACCCGTGGGACCACCCGCGGCGGCACCGTCAGAACCGGCTTTGCGCATCGCTGTTCTGGGCGCAGAAAGCACCGGCAAAACGACCCTGGCACAAGCGCTGCAGCAGCAACTGGCCAGCCACTGCAAGTTGCGTGTGGCCTGGGTGCCCGAGTTGCTGCGCGAATGGTGCGACCGCGAAGGCCGCACCCCGCAGGCCCACGAGCAGGCCGCCATCATGCGCCAGCAACACCAGCGCATCGACGAAGCAGCAGCGCTGCACCAAGTCGTGGTCTGCGACACCACGGCGCTGATGACGGCGGTCTACAGCCAGATCGTGTTTGGCGACACCCAACTGCACGACGAAGCCGTGGCACTGCACAGCAGCGTCGCCTGCACGCTGCTCACCGCACTTGATCTGCCTTGGGTGGCTGACGGCGTGCAGCGCGACGGGCCGCAAGTGCAGTTGCCCGTGGACCAAGCACTGCGTGCTTTGCTGAACCGCAGCGGCATCGCTTTTTCGGTGGTGTCGGGCGAGGGTGAAAAGCGGGTGCTGCAGGCGATGGCGGCCATCCGGCAGGTCACTCAGCTGAGCCGAAGCTGATCAAGTCCTCGGCGAGTCGGGCGCGCTGGTTTGGGATGGGATGCTCAGCGTAACCAGCCTGCAGGGGATTGAATCAACGTTGCCTTAAAGTGAGCCAGCCTCACAGCAAAGCCTCTGACCCAGCGGTTTGATCAGCAGGAGAAGCAGTCATGGCAGTTGACCAGGTTCAGATCGTGCGTGCAGCAGCGGCACTGTGGGGGTTGAAGCTGGGTTTCCCAACCACCCAGTCGGTGCTGGCGCAAAGCAACGCAGACGGCGGCAACCTGGGCAACTTCATCGACGCGCGGTTCAACGCCAGCTTCGGCCAGACGGCCAACGCCACCCTCATCACCCAGGTGGTAACCAACCTGGGGCTGAGCCGCAACGCGGCCATTGACGCTGCAATTTACCTGGCCGATGCGCTGGCCATGGTGCCCACCACGCAACGTGGCTCCACCATCGCAGACAGCGTCACGCTGTTTTCAGGGCTCGCTTCAGACCCCGTTTTTGGGCCAGCAGCCAGCGCCTTCAATGCCGCCGTGGCAGTTGCCGTGGTCTACGGCGCCAGTCCGGCAAACCTGTTGGAAGTGGTGCGGGTCAGCCCATCCGCCGCCACCGTCTTCAGCGTGACCCTGGGTCAGGACAGACTGGTGGGGACGGAGGGCGACGACACCTTCTTTGCGCTGGACTTTGGGCAAATCAATAGCCTGCAGCCGTTTGACTCTATCGACGGTGGTGCGGGCTTTGATACGCTTTTTGCTGAGATGTACAGATCGGTAGACCGGTTTGGCAGCAGCGACTGGCAAGTGCCCTTCTTGGCCAACATCGAGAACCTGGTGATCCGCGCTCGGAGTGATCCAACGACGTCCCGTGACCCCGTCACCTTGTTCCCCCATGGCGCGCAACGGGTCGAGTCACGCGACAGCGGCAAGGATCTGCTGATCATGGGAGCCTCGGTCAAAGACGATCAAAACACTTCGCATTTCGACATCGCTTTTGTCCAGTCCGAGGCCGGTGATGTGGACTTGGGGGTGTACTTTCAAGGTGAGTCTTTGGTGGTGGACCGTCGCCAGTCGCAGTTGAATGTGGAGATAGTCGAAACCCGCAGCGTCGCTCAGGGCCTGGACCCTCTGGTGGGCATCTTTGTTGACGGCTTAACGTTCAGGCTGGACGGAGAGCTGATCTACTTGAAGGATGAGTTCTACGATGGCGATATCCAGGCCGCCACCACATACGCTCAGCTGGTGGCTGCACTACAGACCGCGCTGGCTCTTGTGCCCGCTGCCTCGGGCGTGACAGTGAGTTTGGGGGCTCCGTTCACTGTCTTGGACGTTTTTGGTACGCCAGTCAGCGGTACAAGGATCGTGCTCACTGCACCAGGAAACCTTTTGGAGATCGGGAGCTTCGTAATTTCTGTCGCAACTGTGCCTCCTCAAAACATGCACACCGCGCAGTTCATCACAGGCAGCCCCACAGACAAGCCAGTCACCAGCGCCCTGCTCTTGGACGGCGTGGGCCGGGGTGACAACGGCGGCAGTGTGGTGGTGGGAACCAGCAGCAATTCGCAGAGCACGATCAAAAAGGGGGTTGACCGCTTCGACATCAGCATCGACCGCAGCAGCAAACTGGCCACGATCAACTCCAATGACAACTGGCTCAAAGAGGTGGTGCTGAAAAACATTGGCGTGGCGGGTGATCTGCAATTGCTGGGCCGCGACCACAGTCCTGGCAATTTCGGGCCAGTCAATGCCCAAGAAGTGGCTTTGCCAAGTGCCCAGGCTCAGCACAACCACTGGGGGTTTTCTGACGTGCGGCTGATCGACGCATCGGCAATGACCGGCAGTGTCAGCCTGGATGCCGAGGTCACCATGTCTGCGCTGGCCAAGTACGTCTTGCGCACCGAAGCACAAAACTTCCCCGCGCTGGACGACAGCGGCAAGCCGCTTCACGCGACCGAGAGCACCGAGTTCGTCTACTCGGGTGGCTCAGGCGACGACCTGATCCACTTGCAGGTGGAGGGTGGCATTTCTGCCAGCAGTGGCCACATCGGGCCTGGCGTCGCCGACTTCCGCTTCTGCATCATCGGCAACGCCGGCGACGACCAAATCATCTTACGCCTGGCCGATCCATCGGTCGACGGTTTGCTGGCCGGGCCCGGCAGCGCATCGCACCCGCTGTATCTGCAGCAGCAAGGCCTGAAAAACGTCAGCATTGATGCCGGCCCCGGCAACGACACCGTGCGCACACCCGGCGTCGGCGACAGCACCCTTTTACTGGGGGACGGCGACGACGTCGCATTTTTGGACAACAGTGGCCAGTCTGCGATTTGGGTGCTGGGCACTGTCGATCAGTTAAGCGCAAGCCAAGCCGCAGCACGTGATTTAGGCGCGCTGCTACCCGACGCCACCAACAACCACTACGGCAACAACCCCTTTTTGCCAGGCTTTGAGAGCTTGTACCGCGCCACGGTGACGCTCAGCTACAAAGGCCTGAGCGCGGCCACGCAGTTGCCGGCTGGCCTGTACCGGCCCAGCGACACCGACATCAACCAGGCCATCCAATCCCTCATTGCAGACGACGCCCGGCTAAGCAAGCTGCTGGAGCCGAAGGACGGTCCAGGCCAGGTGCTGATTCTGAAATCCCTCATCGATGGCCAGCAGTTGGCAGGCGATCTCAGCGTGAGCTTAAAAGCCTGGACAGTGCCCTCGGTTCTGGCGGGCGACGCGCAGGCCGCCTACGCGGCCCTCAACCCCGAAGACGCCACGCCCACCCCGGCTGAGTTGCAAGCGCTGCTGGACGACGGGCTGGCCCAGTTCAACAGCAAGGGTGACTTTGTGGCGCAGCTGGCCAGCATTGCTGGCGTGCCCATCACAGGCGCAGCAAGCATCACGCCCAGCGACAACACCGTCATCGGCGGCGCGGGCAACGATCTGATCGTGATGGGCAGCACATCGGCTGCCGGCAAAAACGAGTCGAGTAACGACACAGCCGTGTTCGCAGACGCCTTCGGCAACGACACGATTGTGGGGTTCAGGCCCGGCGCGCTGGCCAACGGTGGTGATCTGCTCGATCTACGTGCGCTGGGTGCCCTGGGCGCCCTGGATGCATTTCCCGGCACCATGAACGAGCGTATCGTCAGCAGCGCACAGGCCCCAGGCATCGGCACCGTTCTGTTCGCGGCGCCAGCCACCGACGGCATGCTGCGCATCCACCTGCAAACACCACAAACCGACAGCGCAGCCGAGATCCAGGCCTTGTATCTGGACAGCGGGGAAGCCAACACAGCAGCCAAAACCTCGGTCTACATCGCCGTGCTGCCCGCCAGCAACCGGGCACTGGTTTACACAGTGCTGGACCCGGTTGGCAACAACAATGTGACAGCCACTTTGGCAGGTAGTATCGATCTGGCCGACACCCCCTGGCTGAGTCTGAGGGTTGAGAATTTCAGCTGAGTCTGGCCCTCTCCGGCGCCACGCTACAACAGATAAACCACCACAACCAACGCCAACCCCAGCGCCAGATTCACGCCCACCCACGTGCGCAGCGCGCCCTGCGCCGAAGCTGCCTGCGACCACTGCTGGGCTGAGACGGCTCGCGACAGGCGCTTGAACAGCACAAAGCGGATGTGGCCGTACAGGGCCATCATCAGCAGGCCCACCACGGTCATCACGGTCCAGTCCAGCGGCATGCTGAAGCCGGCGCCGGCTTGCACGGATTGTTTGGCGACGCGGCCGATCATCCACAGCCCGCTGCCCAGAATCACCAGCACGGCCACCGAAACGATGGTGAAGAAGCGCTGCAGCACCTGTTGCATCAACTGCAGCCGCACCGGTGGGTCGAGTGCGGCCACCGCCGGCCGCAAGCAAAAGTGTGCGAAGGCCATGCCGCCGACCCACAACAACACGCTCAGCACGTGCACAGCTTTCAACGATAAATACAACATCAGATGGGGCCCAGTTCAGGTAGGGTGTGGAAGGCTTGCATGGCCCAGGGTAGGCCCGGCGTCATGCAAGTGAATTGGTGGCGGTGGCGGTGGCGGTGATGGTGGTGGCGGTAGAGGCGGTAGTGACAGCGGTGGCGTTGCAAAAGCGCCCAAGCAGTCGCTGCCAATCACTGGATGCCGGAGCTGCTGGGTGGGTGGTCGTGCACCGGTGTGAACAGCTCTGCAACATCCACCGCATCGAAACGGTACTGCACACCGCAGAATTCGCAGCCTACCTCGACGATTCCCCTTTCTTGGATCAGGTCCTCATTGTCTTGGCGGCCCAGGCCGGTGAGCATCTGCCCTACGCGCTGGCGCGAGCAAGTGCAGGCAAAACTGGGGGTCAATGGCTCAAACACCCGCAGCGTTTCTTCCCAGAACAGGCGGTGCAGGATTTGTGGCGTCTGCAAGCTCAGCAGCTCTGCTTCGGTCAGCGTGGCGGCCAGTATCGCGATGCGGTTGTAGGCTTCGCTCAAGCCAATGTCGTCTTCATTGCGGCGGCCCAGGTTGCCCTCGCCTTCCAGCGGCATGCGCTGGATCAGCAGGCCCGCGCACAGCTCGTCGTTGGCGGCCAGCACCAGGCGGGTGTCGAGTTGCTCGGACTGCAGCATGTAGTGCTCCAGCACCTGCTGCACACGCTGCAAGGGCTCACGCTGGTCGCCGTGCAGCGGCACCACGCCCTGGTAGGCCTGCTGGCCGGGCAAGCGGCCCTGGGGGTCGAGGGTGATCGCACAGCGGCCCTGCCCGCTGACGTTCAGCATGGCCTCAAGCTGCGCCCCGGCAGGCACCTCACCCACCACCGTGGCGGTGCAACGAAAGCGCAGATCGGACTGCACTTCGGCCACCGCCAGCTTGACCGGGCCATCGCCATGCGCTTGCAGGATCAGCGCGCCGTTGAACTGCAGGTTGGCCTGCATCAGCACTGCAGCGGCCGCCATCTCGCCCATCAGCACACGCACCTCAGGCGGCTGGGCAGCGGCGCCCTGGCGGCGGCTGAGCAGCTCTTGCCAACTGTCGGTCAAGCGCACCAGCATGCCGCGCACCGGCAGGCCTTCGAACAAGAACTTGGTCAGCTCACTCATCGACACCGACACCGACACCGAGACCGACACCGACAGCGGCACCGAGATCGATGCGCTTCAGGCCGGTCTTGTGGCGCTGCGCGTTGTCCACGTAGTGCACAGCGCCAGCACGCATGCGCGCAGCGTGCTCGGGCGAGAGCTCACGCACGGCCTTGGCGGGTGCGCCGATGATCAGGCTGTTGTCCGCAAAGTGCTTGCCCTCTGTCACCACCGCCCCTGCGGCCACCAGGCAGTTCTTGCCGATCACGGCGCCGTTGAGCACCACGGCCTGGATGCCGATCAACGAGCCGTCGCCCACCGTGCAGCCATGCAGCATGGCCTGGTGCCCCACCGTCACGTCTTCGCCCAACTGCAATGGAAAGCCCATGTCGGTGTGCAACACGCTGCCTTCTTGCACATTGCTGCGCGCACCCAGCGTGATCCATTCGTTGTCACCGCGAAGCACTGCGCCGTACCAGACGCTGGCACCCTCGGCCAGGCTGACGCGGCCGATGACCTGTGCGCTTTCAGCCACCCACGCGCTGGGGTCGATGCGGGGGCAGTCTTCGCCCAATTGGTAAATTGCCATGAAGGCCCTTTCGATGCGGCGAGGCTGCCGCGCAAAGCATCAGATTTTAGGCAAGCTGCTCTGGGGCAGCGGCCAATCAGGCAACGACAGGCGCCAGAAATTGTTCGGACATTGGATCGACCCGGCCTTCAGCGTCGGGCTCAACGCGACGGCGGGGGTTGAGACAGGGCCATCAACTCGTCTTCTTCGAATCCGGCAGCTCTTCTGGCCTGCAGGTTGAACGGTCCTTTCAACCGCGGTGCCTTGTAGGTCTCAGCCAGTTCAGCATAGGTACGCAAAGGGTCCAGCCCGCGCTGCTGACACAGATGACGGTACCAGTGGTTGCCCACAGCGACATGGCCGATCTCGTCACGCAGAATCAGGTCGAGGATCTGCGCCGCTGCGTGGTCCCCTGCCCCTGCCAGCTTGGCCCGGATCGGCGGCGAGGCATCCAGGCCCCTGGCCTCCAATGTGCGCGGCACAAGCGCGATGCGCGCCAGGATGTCGTCCTGGGTCTTCTGGGCCATCTCCCACAAACCGTTGTGGGCCGGAAAGTCGCCGTAGGTATAACCCAGAGTGTGCAGGTGGTCACGCAGCAGTTGAAAGTGCAGCGCTTCTTCTTGCGCCACCCGCGCCCACTGGCGGTAAAAGTCATCCGGCATGCCAGCGAAACGCCAACACAGGTCAAGCGCCAGATCGATGGCATTCAGCTCGATGTGCGTCAGCGCATGGATCAGCGCGGCACGGCCCTCAACCGTGGCCATCGAGCGTGGTTTGAGCGCAGCATGGTCGACCCGCTCGGGCCGAGGTGGGCGGCCAGGCAGCCCTGCAGGTTCTGCCAAGACCTGCGCCGCACCGACAGGCAAGCTCTGCACTGTCAGCTCTCGTGCCAAGGTCGCTTTTTGGTCGGGGTCGCAGCACATCAGCGGCACCAGCGCCTGAGTTCGGAGTGTCAGCATCTGCAGAATTTTCGCTGCACTCGGGTCAGCCCGAGCGGCCAGGCATGCCGCCCAGTCACGCGCGTCGCTCGGGTCGCAGGAATGGCGCGCTGCCACTCACCTCCGCTCACCTCCGCTCACCCCCACTCACCCCCGCGGATGGTGCGCTGCATGCAATTGCCGCAAACGCTCGCGCGCCACATGGGTGTAGATCGTGGTGGTGCCGATGTCGGCGTGCCCCAGCAGCATCTGCACCGCGCGCAAATCCGCGCCGTGGTTCAGCAAATGGGTGGCAAAGGCATGGCGCAGTGTGTGCGGCGAAATCGGGGCGCTGATGCCTGCCTGCAGCGCATAACGCTTGATCAGCTTCCAGAACATCTGGCGGCTCATCGCTGCGCCCAGCCGAGTGACAAACAGTGCCTCGCTGGCCCGCGCAGCCAACAGCGGCGGGCGCGACTGCTGCAAGTAGCGTTGCAGCCAGTCGCTCGCCTCTTCGCCAAAGGGCACCAGGCGCTCGCGGCTGCCTTTGCCCAGCACGTGCAGCACGCCTTCGTTGATGCGCAATTGCAAGGTCTTGAGCAGCACCAGCTCGCTGACGCGCAAGCCGCTGGCGTACAGCAACTCCAGCATGCAGCGGTCGCGCAAACCCAAGGCGGTGTCTGCATCAGGCGCGTTCAAGAGCGCTTCCACCTGCGCTTCTGACAGGCTCTTGGGCACACGCAAAGGCTGGCGCGCGGCCAACAGCTTGAGTGTCGGATCGGTGGCCACCAGCCCTTCGCGCAAGGCCCAGCGAAAGAACCGCCTGAACACACTCAGGCGGCGGTTGGCGGTAGTGGCACGCGTCTGTGCGTGGCGCTGGGCCGCAAAGGCCAGCAGATCCGACTCTGTGCTGTGCAGCAAGGCCTTGCCGGTGCCGGTGCCGGCCCACAACCACTGCGCGTACAGACTCAGATCGCGCCTGTAGGCGGCCAGACTCAAAGAGGCCAGACCGTCTTCGATCCACAGGGCATCGATGAAGCGGTCGATCTCTGG
>Ga0105046_10004987_pt1 | contig 21076 bp, 16 predicted proteins | sample MAT03_FD_78385 | JGI IMG/M metagenome (GOLD analysis project Ga0105046, IMG submission 78385) | Freshwater microbial communities from Lake Fryxell liftoff mats and glacier meltwater in Antarctica - MAT-03 (megahit assembly) | ecosystem: Environmental > Aquatic > Freshwater > Ice > Liftoff...
ATTTTCGGGGGGGACCCGAACCCTCCGAAGATTGCTCCGAATACAAAGCCGACAAAGCCTCTTCCAGCCACAACCCTCGCTGTGATCGAGGTCGGGCCTCGGGGGCACTTCACGACCATCGGCCAAGCTGTCGAATTTGTACGAGAGAACTTTCAACCTCTGAGAGCTCAGGAAACTCGCACGATTCAAGTGACGGGAGGGTATACGTATCCCGAGACGATTCACATTCTCAGTAGCGGTCGAAGCCATTTCCCGCGGAACGTCACCGTGAAATCTGTCGGTCCCACAGCGGCGGTGATACAAGGGGACGGTGTCAAACCTGTGCTTAACATTCAAGATGCGGAGTCATTGACGATCGAGGGCTTCGTCATCGATGCCCACCAGGCGGACATCGCGATTCGCGTCGCGGGGTACTCGCCGGTCGGTCGCCTGACCGCCCTGAAGGTGAAACGGTTCCAGAAGACGGCTGTGTTGCTCGAGGACGTCGCCGCTCAGGCCGGTGAAGAGTTCCAATTGAGCGACCTGCACATCCAGGGAGACTCTCCGGAAGCTGCGGGTATTCGATGTCAAACAGCCTCTGGCGGAAATACGGTCTGCGTGCAGTTGAAGAATCTGCGAGTGATCGGCCCTCTTCGCACCGGTGTCGAAACGTCAGGGACATTCTGGATGTCCTCGATCTCGGATTCCGTGATTGCCAAGTGCAGAGTGGGAATTCGGTTTCAGGGCGGGACATTGATCGATGCGTCACTCATCAACAACACGCTGTTTCAAAACGAGCAGGGCATCGTGTTTGCTCGCCTCCCCGAAGCCGGGAGCGGTAATCTGAAGGTCTGGCACACTCTATTCAGCGGGAATACGCAAGCGGATGCGGTTCTGGAGACCGGCGATGCCGCCGCACTGACCAGCATGTTGCTCTCCCCCACGGAAGGACGACATCACAACCGCAGTGACCGGAAGGACGCCGACACGAATGGCTTGGATGTCTTCACTGGAGACGGTCAACGTGGTGTCGTGACCACGTTTGTCTCGGCCGATCCTTCGAATCCGGGATACCTGAAACCAAGCACAGCCGAATTGAATGTCGCGACACCGGCGGCGGGAGCGAGAGGGTACATCGGGGCCATCGCTCCTTGATTCGAAGACCGGCGGACGAATGCGACGGACGGCAAATCCCGCGCATCGGTCTCACGACTTATTGGGAGCCGTTGATTTCCTGATTCAAGACGACGTTGATTTTTAGAAACAGAGCGCTCGGTTGAGAATCGTGAACTAAAGTTTGTCGGCGGGAAGTGGATGGTCCACATTCCCTCGATCAGTCGGCATTCCGTCGGAACTCACGCTATGTCGCGGGATACGCTTACCGAATCACGAAAAGATGTCGTTCGTATCCAGGAAGAACTTCTGGAAATGCTTCGAATGGCCGGGAATGAGGCCCCACCAGCACGGCGCGAAGTGCCCGTGGCGGCCCAGACTTCCGCACCCACCGCGAAATCTCAGAGTCCTGCGGTCCGTGCCTGCAACAAATGCGGCTCCGAGAAGCCGTGGGGCAAATCGAACTGGTGTCCAGATTGCGGCTATTACCCGAAGGCGGGATTCGGTGGGACGGGAGTTGTGGAGTCAGAGGAGGATGTACCTCCTCCGACACTCCTGGAAATTCTCCCCGCGTGGGTCCTCCCAGTCGCCATCGGTTCCGGTTGTCTGCTTTTCGGCTCAATCATCTTTCGTTTCGCCTTCTACGATGCGTTGGCGAGGTCGTTCCTGGCTCTTGCCCAACTGGGACTGTTCGCGATGATCGCCTTCGGGGCTCATTGCCGGGCGGCGTACATCGCAATGCAGAGCGGGGGGAGCTGGATTGCGTTCGTGAATCCTGGTGAGACCTGGATGCTCATGCTGAAGAAGATGCCGACCAGCAAGACGCTGATTGTCCTGTTGGGGATTAGTATCACGGGAGTCGGCACCGCATTCATCGTCGGTCCCGACCCGGAGCTCATCGCTGAACACATCGCGAAGGAAGTTACGGGCAGGCGCAAGATGTCGCTCAAAGATCTGATGGGCGCGCTGGCCAGTGTGTCGAAGAAAGCCTTCGGGAAGGATTTCGCCGGCAAGAACTTCGCGATGGCGACTGTCGGAAAAATTATACGAGCCACCGGAAGTTCGTCGGGAGATGTCGCTGCGGACGGTGGACTCGAAGGAGCGATCGGGGACTTGGCGGGGGCGGCGAGCGTCATGACTGACGGGGCGATTACTGGAGAAATGACCAAAGCCGCAGAGGCCACGAGCGAGACAAAGAGCGACGAACCGGAGACACCCGCTCAGAGCAAACCCAGCCCTGTTTCGAAAGTGCCGGTGACCGCTCAGCCACTGAATCCGTCCGATCCGAATGCAATACCAGGTGGGAATCCCCCATCATCAGATGTGAAAGCTGAACCGGTTGCCAGTGCTCCCAAGGAAACGATGGACTTCTGGATCTACGGCTACACCACCAACCCGGAAGGCGAAATTCGCTCCTTGTTGCTGGCGACGACGGGCGGCACAGGGTCTCTGCGTTACGCCCAGAAACTGGGGCTGGATGGGTTCAGCACTGCGCAGTTGGAAGAGATCAACTCTCAGCTGAAACCTTATCGTTCGCGCCGTGCGGCGATCGCCTCACCCTATGGGGGAAAGTGGGTCAAACCAGTGGCCAAATGCCGTGTCGAACATGAGGGATCGAGTTCTGACTCGCGGCCCACAAATCCGAAGTTTCAACGAGTCGTCCTGCCCTAGGAAGCCGGGCAGAAATCAGATGCCCGTAGAAGTTTCGTGAGGAACCTGGCGGCTGTCTCTGTGGCTTGGCTCGTCGGAATTCTTCCGAATTCTGCTGCGGTCGATGCGGGCGGCACACTCCCCTCGCGAGCGTTTGGAGCGAACCACAAGGGTCAACACCGATTCAGAAACTCCCCCAATGGCAGGAGTTGCCGACTACCCCACCCACTCGCCCATGTCGCTCGGCATTTTTCGCCGTGACTGACCGGCCAGGACCGGATCGATTCGGTCGTCAGTCCTGATTTCGATTACAACTTCAAGGTGACGGCATCCGTCGTCCCGCACGGCGGTCCATCGTTTCCGCTCTGACGCTTCAGTCGCTCGCTCACATCGATCAGGGAAGGTCGGTCCGTGTCTTCATCATCTCTCCAACGACTGTTGTTCATCACCGCTGGGCTGGCCGTTAGGAGCACCGCTGTCTGCCTCGCCTTGTGCGTGGGATGTATGGACTCACCAGAAGCGGACACATCGCAACTTCCACAGCTGCCACAGGACTGGGTCGCTGCGAAACCCAAACCCACCGAATCGACCCCTCCGGAACTCGAACAGTTTGCGGCACCCATACCGTCGGTTGCGGACGAGGCACCCACGGACGCTCTCAAGCTCGCCCCCGAACCGACTTTGGCTTCCAAGGAAGCAGGCGACTCGACCGCCCTAACATCCACTCCGTTAGCGGATTCGAATGTCGCAGAACCGTTCACAATGGGGCAGATACCGACCGAGCCAACGCTCTTCTCCACTCCTCTGGAAACAAAACCCACCCCGGTCGCGGATGTCGCGGCCCTGGGCCCGCCACCTGTCGAATCAGACTCTGCGATTCCCGCATCTGAACTGTCTCCATCTCTCGCGGCTCCATTCCCTCTGACAGAGGCACCCACAGTATCGAAAGTTGTTCCACCGCTGACAGCGAGTCTGCCGACCAAAGTTGAGCCCGCTGGCCAACCCGCCGAGAATGCGAATTCGAAGCCCCTTGAGCTGACGAAGCCCAAGGGGCTCATCCATATTTCTCCGAAGAGTTTGACTCCGCTCGTCCAGTCCAAGAACGATGGTGACGCGAATCAACAAGCTTCCAACAATCAGGCCGCCTTGAGTCCCCCTCAGCTCCCGGAAGCGGTTTCGACTGAGAAGACGACTGCTCCAGAGAACGCACCATCACAGATGACCACTGAGTTGAATTCATCTCAGCCGCAGCCGACTGAGTCGAAGCTCTCGAATGGAGTTCCGGTCTCTCCGATCTCGATCAGCACGACCAAGCCACAGCCTGCTTCCAGCACGCCCCCGGAAGGCTTCACCGCCCTGTTCAACAATCAGGATTTGACCGGTTGGGAAGTCATTGATGGCAAGCCGGAATCTTGGAAAAATCAGAATGGGGAAGTCAGCTGCGTGTCGCCCGGCGGGGGTTGGTTGCAATCGACGGCCATGTACAGCGACTTCGAATTGCAGTTCGAGTACCGTCTTTCGTCTGGAAGCAATTCGGGCGTTGCCGTTCGCTATCCTGGCCTCGGCAATCCCTCATTGCAGGGGCTGGAGATTCAGTTGCTCGACGACCGATCCGAAAAGTACCAAACCATTCAGCCGCAGCAGGCCACTGGCAGTCTCTATTTCGTGACAGCTCCGAAGATCAGAGATGCGGCTCATGAGGCCGGGCAATGGAACCATTGCGTGCTGCGTTGCGTCGGCCAGCAACTGCAGGTCAGGATCAATGAGCAGCTGGTGAATGAGATTGACCTCAGCCAGATCAACACGAAAGAACAAGGGGTCTCCAAACCGGTCTCTGCGATTCGCAGTCCGATGGGGACGATCGCGCTTCAAAGCCATTCCACGCGAGTCGATTTTCGGAACGTCAACGTCCGTGATTTCACGCAAGCCATGGAGTCCGGCGTGCGCTGGCTCGACCTCGTCCAAGGGTCGGGAGAGCCTGTCCCGCCGGGCGCGAAAGTAACAGTCCACTACATCGGACATCTCAGTACGGGCAAACGATTTGCCAACAGCATCGAGAAAGGCAAGCCCGCCCACGTACTGCTGAAAGATGTCATCCCCGGATGGCGGGAGGGAATTCCCGGTATGAAAATCGGGGGCAAGCGGAGGTTGATCGTGCCCGCGGAGATGGCCTATGGAGCGAAGGGCTTCAAAGAGGTCGTCCCCCCGAACTCGACGCTGGTCTACGAAGTCGAGTTAATCAGCTTTGAACAGCCCACTGGGGCTCCTCTGACCACCGCTGAAGCCCCATCGGCAGGTGCCCAGTAACAACGTTCATCCGCCGCCGACGAATGTCACAATCTCAAGCGTGTCTCCCTGTGCGAGCGGGCACTCCGCATGCTTGGTTCGCGGAACCAGCTCAAAGTTCCGCTCCACAGCCAGGAACTTCGGATTCTTGCCGAGTTGTACGAGCAGCTGGGCAATTGTCAGTCCGTCGTCGATTGTTTGTTCTGTGCCGTTGATGGTGACTTGCATGCTGCTCTCTCGTGAATGGTCTTCGAGAACGAGTCTGTTTGCGAAGTCGTTCCCCGTCAACTCACTTGTCGAGTCTGAAACCGGGACCCACAATCCAGCGACTGGGACTGCCCTTTGAGCCCTTACGCTTCGGCCCATGTCAGGACTTCTTATGCGTATCGCTCTCATTGGTGCTGCCGGACAACTGGGAACTGACCTGCATCGACAGCTGGCGGGTGAGGTCATCCCGTTGACCCATGCGGAGATCGAGGTCATACGCCCCGAGAGTATCGAAGCGATGCTCGACTCGGTGCTCCCGGAAATGGTGGTCAATACGTCGGCCTATAACTTAGTCGACAAGGCCGAGACCGAGTACGAAGCCGCGATGGCGGTCAATGCCTGGGGACCCAGACACCTCGCACTGGCCTGTGCGAAGCGGGACCTAACGCTGGTCCACATCAGCACCGATTTCGTCTTCGGTCTCGATGGCGGGGCAACCGCACCTCGCATGGAGACTGACTTGCCAGGCCCGCAAGGTGTCTATGCGGCCAGCAAGCTGCTCGGAGAATACTTCGTTCGCAGTCTTTGCCCCCGCCACTTCGTGATCCGGACGTGTGGTCTCTATGGACAAGCTGCGACCAAAGCGAAGGGGAACTTCGTACTGACGATGCTCAGGCTCGCCAAAGACAAGCCACAACTGAAAGTCGTGGCAGACCAACGCTGCGTGCCGTCGTATACGAAAGATGTCGCAGAAGTCATTGCAGCGCTGGTTCGAACCGATGCGTATGGTCTCTACCATGCAACGAATGCGGGTAATTCGTCCTGGTTCGAGGTCGCCACCGAAGCGGTCCGGCTGGCAGGACTGGGCACTCCCGTGCTCCCGATCACAACGCAAGAATTCGGTGCTCCGGCCGCTCGACCCGCCTATAGTGTTTTGAACTGTTCGAAGATCGAACAGGCCACGGGGTTAAGCATGCGACCTTGGAAACAGGCATTGGCCGCCTACCTGAAGGAAATCGGAACCATCTCGGGATGAGTGCAATATCGAACCGATTACTGATTTTCGGATGCGGCTTTCTGGGCTGTCGCGTGGCACGCCAATGGCAAGCGCAGGGAGGAACGGTCACGGCAGTCACGCGCAGCGAGTCGAAAGCTGCCCAACTCCGATCGCAGGGAATTGAACCCGTCATCGCAGATTTGATGCAGCAGGAAACGCTCGCCGCATTGATGGTGCCCTCGCGCGTGTTGTACTGCGTCGGCTTTGACCGCAGCAGCAGTTGGTCCAAGGAATCGCTCTACCTGGATGGACTGGCTCACGTGATCAATGCGGTCGCGACAGATGCCGAACGCTTCGTCTACGTTTCCAGCAGCAGCGTTTACGGGCAAGACGATGGCAGTTGGGTCGATGAGGACTCGACGACTGAACCGACGGGTGAGGGAGGACGCATCTGCCTGGCGGCTGAGCAGAGGCTCCGACAGCGACTTGAACGAGCGACGATCCTGCGAATGAGTGGACTGTACGGGCCCGACCGCTTGCTCGCCCGAGTCGAACAACTGCGAGCGGCCGAGCCAATTGGCGGCAACCCGGAGGCGTGGTTGAATCTGATTCACGGGGACGACGCCGCACGTGCATGTGTTGCGACTTTGCAGGCGGCGAATCCGAGTCCCCTGTACTTGGTGAGCGACGATCGCCCGATTCCGCGTCGAGAGTACTTCACCGAACTCGCCCGACGCGTCAGTGCCCCATCCCCAGTATTCTCGGGGACTCCCTCTTCGCGTCACTCGTCGGAAGGTCTCAATAAACGCTGCCGGAACGACAAGATCAAACGCGAGCTGCCACTTCAGTGGACCTTCCCCGACATCTCGTATGGGTTAATGCCTGAGTAGCGAAGTTCGCCTTATTTCCGCTGGAAAGTGTTGAGAGAGATCATCGAAACGGTGGCCCTGCTCACTCCGGCCACCCACTCGAAGCGTCAGCGAGTTCGAGGGCTGTGGGGCCGTGTCTTCCTGGCCAGCCCTGCGCGAACCACTTGTGCGATTCCCCCTCCCATGCTGGTCCGTGTCCTCCCTCTGGTCGCCCTCGCTGACGCGTCGGGTTAGTATGGATTTTTGGCTCACTTCTTATCCGAGAAGAGAACTTGGACAGACAACTCCACGAACCGCTCTAACGAACCGCATCATGCCTAAACTTGTGATTCACCCGCTGCCGGAAACTGTGGCCCCCGTTGAACTGGCGGGCGGCGTGGTGGTCGTAATCGACGTGCTGCGAGCGACCACGGTCATCGTGCATGCCCTTGCTCATGGAGCGCGAGCAGTTGTGGCAGCTGCGTCGATCGATGAGGCTCGTGCGGTCGCCAATCAGTGGCCGGTCGAAGAGAAGTTACTCGGCGGGGAACGGCACGGCGTGACCATTGAGGGGTTTGACCTCGACAACTCGCCATTTCATTACGGCCGAGAGATCGTCGCGGGGAAGACGATTATTTTTACGACCACAAACGGGACGCGGGCCCTCCGCTGGGCCAACCAGGCTGCGGAAATTCTGATTGGGGCGTTTGTGAATCTCTCCGCTGTGGTCGATCGCTTGCGAGCAGAGATGCGAACGGTGCATCTACTCTGTGCGGGAACGGATAACCGCCTCAGCGGAGAGGACCTGCTCTTTGCGGGGGCCATTGCGGATCGTCTTTCGCAAGAGTTCTTGATGAACAGCGAAACACGCATCTTTGCCGAGTTCTGGAGGCTGCACGGATCGTGCGATGTCGAACGACTTCAATCGATGAGAGACAGTGCCGGGGGGCGGAACTTGGTCGACCTCGGCTTTGACCGGGATATCGAACGTGCCAGCCAGATCGATCTATTCCATGTGGTCCCAACGCTGGACCAATCGAGTGGCGAACTGAGGGTCGATCACTAAACAGAGAAAGGCCCAGTGGTGGAAACCGCTGGGCCTTTCTTGAGAATTCTGTTTCCAATCGATTGTTACTTCTGAACAGCCATGGCCTCGCGTGGAGCAGTCGTACCCAATGACGGAGTCGTCGCATCGTAGTACTTGTCGTATTGCGAATAGGCCACGGTGTCGTCGGTCGAGTAGTCGACATCGTTGACAATGACCCCGTACAGGCGAATGCCGTGGGCATCGATCATCTCGCGAGCCCGCTCGGCTGTGGCCCGTTTGTTCTTCCCCATGCGGACGACCAGTAGTAGCCCATCAATGTGCGGCGAGACAATCGCCGGATCGCTGACCGCCAGGATGGGCGGCGTATCGATGATGATGACATCGTACGAGGATCTCGCGGCCCGCAGCATGTCTGGCAGACGCGACGAAGAGAGCAGCTCAGCTGGGTTCTGAGGACAGAGCCCAGCGGTCAGCACTGACAGATTCTCCAGACGCGTCGTCCGCACTGCGCTGTACCATTCCACCTCGCTGAGCAGCACATCGGTCAGGCCGACATCCTGGGGGAGAGCGAACAGAGTATGCATTGTGGGTCGACGCAGGTCGGCATCGATCAGCAACACTTTCTTTCCCGACTGTGCGATGGCGATGGCGAGATTGGCCGAGGTGGTCGACTTGCCATCCCCTGGCTCCGCGCTGGTGACTTGGATCACCTTGTCTTGAGAGTCCTTCGTGCTGTGGTAAATCGTGGTTCGCGAGGAGCGATAGGCTTCCGCTTCACGCGACCCCGGACGGTGGTAGTAGACCAGTGCCGGACTGAGGCCATTCTGGGCGGCCAGTCGATCCGCTGCCGCTCCCCCTCGGAAGTGCGGGATCGCTCCCATCACTGCGGCCCCGATGACAGCGCGGGTCTCTTCGGCGGTCTTCAGTGTCGTGTCATACCACTCGCGGAAGTAGGCCAGGCAGAAGATCGCCATCAACCCGAGTATTCCGAACGCCCCGACGATCTTCAGGACTCGCTTCAGAGAGCGGTCGACGCGGACCTCGTTGGTCCGCCTCAGGGTGTAGCCTTCATGCTCTTTGTTCAGATCGAAGATCGTGATCTGGCCGATGACTGCATCGAGTTCTTTCTTCTTTCGAGCGATGTCGTCCTTGTATCGCTGATCGACCACCTCGAACGAGGCGGCGGCCTTCGCCGTCTTCTCGGCGTCGACATAGGCCTCGGACAAGCTGATTTCCTCCCCCTTCAGTTCGTCCAGGCGGCTCTCCAGAATCGTCAGATATGTCTGCGCCAAATTGGCTCCGGCATTGCCGAGCGGTTTGCGAGCAGTGGAGTTCGAAGTTCCCAGGTGGGGGGCGGTCAGACCCTGTCGCTGATAGAAATCGAGGATGGTCTCAATCTGCTTTTGCACATTGCGGACATCGGCATGATTGGCCCCCAGCACGAGCAGCAAGCGTTTTTCCAGCAGGCGAGCTGTGAGGACTTGCTGATCGAGTTCGGCCTTTCCGGAAGGTGATGCGAGAAGCCCGCCACCGGAACCGCCTTCGCCCGCTTGACCGCCAGTTGCGGCCGAGGCAATGGAATTCAGCACCCAAGCTTGAAGCGATTCTCGCTCTTCCGAGTTCTGCATCATGGTCTTCAACAGTTCGATTTTGCCTTTCGTTTTGCGAAGGAGATCGCGGTTCTGGTTGCGGCGGGTGACCAGATCCTGCAAGTTCGCCTGATAGGGGCTGGGGATCGCGGTCGGAACTCCTTGCACGGTAACCGCGGGAGAGGAGCTAATGAAAACCGGAACCTTTTCCCGCCACTGGGCATACTCGTCTTCCAGGCGAACTCGCTCGTCGTCCATGACTTGCTTTTGATCGAGTAGTGTCTTGTAGAGCAGTTTGGAGCCGGTTCCACGTTTGGATTCAAGCCAGTCGCTGTAGGCGGAGACCACGGCGGTGACGACCTTTTTGGCCACGACTTTATCTTTATTTGGGTAGGAGAGGGACAAGAGATTGTCGAATGAGCTTTCCTGACCGGAGACTCGCTTGACCTCCAGGTTTTCCCAAATTGATTTGAGAGGGTCTTTGTCTTTCCCAAAGATTTCCTGCAGGCCGTGTTTCTCGAACGCAATACGGGCGACTTCGTCACTGGTGATGACTTGAATATGCTCACCGCGTCCGCCATACAGTCGGGCTTCCTGGTCGCTGGCACTGGCTTTCTTGGAGACCATGACTTGTGTCTGGGCGACGTACACCGGGCCCATGTACAGGTAGGCTAGTACACCGAGCGCACACCCGAGGACCAAGCCCAACACGAGGTACTTCCACACCGAGATCGCAAATCGCACGATGTCGATCGAGCGTCCCTCGTGCGACTTCCGGAACCCGAGAGGCGCGAAATCAACTTCGGGCTCAGTGGTCGGCAGATTGGATCGTTGGCTCATTGTACGTTCTCCCGAATTCTCGGAAGCCCCATGGGACTGGGGCTCTTGACGATCAGCGGCACGCTTCGCGGGCCGGGTGTGAGTGCAGTCGGTTCAGTCGTCGCTGCATTCCTCGCAGAGGAATGGGTCTAGCGAGTTCCACAGAGTTCGGGCTTTTGCATCGCCTGTTTGTAGTAGGCCAGAGTCTTCTTCAATCCGTCGTGAAGACTGACCCGGACGGAATAGCCCAAGTCGCGTCGAGTCGCCGAGATGTCGGCCCACGAGTGCAATACGTCACCCACTCGGGCGGGCATGAACTCCGGTGCGAACGGAACTTCGAGCTCTGCACAGATCAGACTCAGCAGTTCCAGCACGCTGATGGTTTCGCCACAGGCCACGTTGAAAACTCGTCCCGAGACGCCCGGAGCCCGCGACGCCAGCAAGTTAGCGTCCACCACATTTTCAACGAAAACGAAATCGCGAGACTGTTCGCCGGTGCCAAAGATGCGTGGCGTCCGACCGGCCACCAGCGCACTGGCGAACAAGGGAATTACTGCTGAGTACGGACTCTGTGGATCTTGGCGGGGACCAAAGACGTTGAAGTATCGCAGCCGGACGACCTCCAGGTCGTAGCTGGCGGCAAACGCCTGGCAGTAATACTCGCCCGCGAGCTTGGCAGCTGCATAGGGAGAGAGAACTTCGGGATTGTGAGACTCGCGTTTGGGCATCTCGGGGGAGTCGCCGTAGGCGCTGCTGGACCCGGCGTAGACGACGCGGCGGACGCCCGCCCGGCGACAGGCATCGAGGACATTGATCGTGCCTGTGACGCAGACGTGATGAGTTTCAAGAGGCTTCTCAATGCTGAATGGGACCGAGGCGAGGGCAGCCTGATGGAAGACGACTTCGACGCCATCGACCGCTCTGGCAACGGCGACCGAATCCCGGACATCCCCTTCGTGAAACTCGACGGAGTTTCCGAGGTGAGCCAGATTGGTGAGCGAGCCCGCGCACAGATTGTCGAGAACTCGGACCTGATTCCCTTCTGAGACAAGTCGGGAAGCAATGTGCGAACCGATGAAACCGGCACCACCAGTGACGAGAAAGCGAGCCACGAGACACTCCCGAGGGAAAAGGAACACGATACGTCGCTAAGCCTAGCTCGAAAAACGCGATGATGACGGAAAGAAGCATGAGGCATTTTAGACCGCTGAGCGGGATACTCGGGCAGCAACGGGACGTTGAGAAGTGGCGACCAACCGAACGATCGGTGTAATCGGTGTGAGCGGTGTAATCGGTGTAATCGGTGTAATCGGTGTGAGCGGTGTGAGCGGTGTGAGCGGTGAGAATGCGATTCGCGGTGTGTGCATTTCAAACGTCGGTGCTGGCTAAATTCTGCTCCCTCTCCCCCACTGGCGACATGGCTGACGGAGAGGGCTTGGCTGTGGGGGAGAGGGAGCCGGAAAGGAGCCACCGACCTTCGAGATGCACACAGCGAGTCGCGGAGTGACATCGCCTACGATTGCGTCTCGAATTCGAGGTCACGAGAATCTATTGAGCGAGCTGCCAGCAGCGACGAGCCCCTCCACTCACTGATCGGCCCAACGTGTCCGTGTCCCCGACTACTGTCTCCGTCGCCCTCGCGGAGCGCAGCTATGACATCCTCATCGAAAAAGGATGCCTCCCTCGTTTGGCTTCGATCGTCGAGCCTTGGTGTGTTCGGTTTGGGAAGGGGAAGCCGTGTCGCACGGCAGCAGTTATCTCGGACACCAACGTGCGGCATGGAGCGCAGATCGCACTGGACTCTTTGAAGGCTGCGGGCTGGCAGTGCGAGTTGATTGAGCTTGAGCCGGGCGAGCCGACGAAACGGCAAGAGGTGATCTCCGCGATCTACGACCGGCTGGTCCAGATGCAGGCTGACCGCAGGACAGTGGTGTTCGCCGTTGGAGGCGGCGTCATCGGCGACGCCGCCGGATTCGCAGCGGCGACATACAACCGAGGGTTGCCGTTCATCCAGTGTCCCACGACGCTCTTGGCCGATGTCGACAGCTCGGTCGGTGGCAAAGTGGGGATCAACCACCCCCAAGCCAAGAACCTCATCGGGGCGTTCCACCAACCGCTGGGTGTCGTCATCGACCTCGCACTGCTCGATACGCTACCCGATCGAGAGTACCGTGCGGGGCTGGCCGAGGTGGTGAAGTATGGCGTCATCCTCGATGCAGAGTTCTTCGCCTGGCTGGAGCAGAACATCTTGCAGATCAATACCCGCGACGCCGACGCCTTGGAGCATGCCATCGCCCGCAGCTGTCGCCTGAAGGCTGATGTGGTCGAGCATGACGAGTACGAGCGGACGGGCCTGCGGGCCGTGCTGAACTACGGCCACACGTTCGCCCATGCCTTCGAGGCTTTGAGCGGGTATGGCGAACTCCTGCACGGAGAAGCGGTCGCGATCGGCATGGTGTATGCCAGCCGTCTCGCCGAGAGGCTGGGACGGGTCAACACAGAGATGACTCAACGTCAAGTCAATCTGCTGCAGGCCTTACACCTGCCCACTCAATTGCCAGCGAGTTCGAAGTGGACCAACGACGAAGTCATCAGTCGAATGCGACTCGACAAGAAAACCGAAGCCGGGAAGCTGCGGTTTGTCCTGCCGACGCGGATGGGACATGTGGAGCTGGTGGAGGGGGTGGAGGAGAAGTTCGTCCGCGAGGTCTTGGAAGCGGTGTAGGTTGGCTACCGCGAGCCGACAAGTTGGACTTAAGCGCCTCCGGGATTGTTCCGGTGGTTCCCGCGCTCGTGCACTCGGTAGAGCACAAGCGCGGGAACCACACCGACGAGCGGGGGGGCGGGTATTTTTTTCACCCGGTCGCGTTACAGGCCCAAAACATCGTTCATGGAATACAACCCCGCCGGTTGTGTGGTGATGTATTTGGCGGCAGCGAGGGCACCGTAGGCGTAGCTGTCACGGGTGTGGCCGCGGACGTAGACTTCGAGGGTTTCGCCGAGCATGCCGAAGATGATGGTGTGTTCGCCGACGTTGTCGCCGGTGCGGACGGCGTGGTAGGCGATCTCGTTTTGCGGGCGTTTGCCGGTCTGGCCTTGGCGACCGTGGATGTGATTCGGCTGGCCCATCTCCTCGGCGACGATCTGGCCGAACTTCAGAGCTGTGCCGCTGGGAGCGTCTTCCTTGTAACGGTGATGGCGTTCGATGATTTCAACATCGACGCCAGATGACAGGTCTTTCAAGGCGCGGCTCGCCTCGCGGACCAGCTTCATGGCGAGGTTCACGGCCAAGCTCATGCTGGGTGAGAAACAGATCGCGGTCTCTTGGGCGGCGGAGAGGATGGCCGCCTTCTGCGATTCATTCAACCCAGTCGTGGCGACGACGAGCGGGATGCGGCGCTGGGCACAGATTTCGGCCAGGTGGACGCAGGCTTCCGGCGTCGAGAAATCGATGACCACATCGAAGTGCCCGCTCAGCTCCGAGGCGATCTTCACTCCCAGAGAACCGACTCCCGCGAGATCCCCAGCGTCTTTCCCCAAGGCGGGGCTGGTGGCGTATTCGATCGCAGCTGTGACTTGCAGCCCGGCATCAGCATTGGCGAGGGCGACGACCCGCTGGCCCATGCGTCCGGCGGCTCCGTGAACGGCAATGCGAACGCTGTCTGACATGGGTGGGTCTCTGGTACGGGCGTTGATCTGGGGTTGACTTGAACAATCAGCGACATCGTAATCAACAGCAAGCGGCAGACGTAAGTCTGTCGAGGCGTGTGCGGCAGGAACGCGTTGAATCGCGGGCGGAGGACTCGACAGACTTGCGTCTGCCGCTCGTTCGGGAGTCAGTACCACTCTCGTTTATTCACGACGTTGAGCAGGGGTTGGTTGAGGGCGAATCTTTTCACGTTATCGATCAAGACGGAGGTATGGCGTTCGGAGACGCGGGGCGAGGCGGCGGCGACGTGGGGAGTGATGAGGACGTTGGGGAGTTGCCAGAGCGGGTGAGTGGCGGGGAGAGGTTCGATCTCGCATACGTCGAGGGCGGCTCCGGCGAGGTGGCCGGACTGCAAGGCCGTTGTCAACGCGGCGAGGTCGACGATGATGCCGCGACCGACGTTGATGAGGTAGCTGCCGGGGCGCATGCGGGCGAGGGTTGCGGCCCCGAAGAGTTTTTCTGTCCGTGGAGTATGTGGTGCAGCGATGACGACAAAATGGCTTTGAGTGAGCAGCGCATCGAGCTGATCGAGAGGGGCGACTTCGCAGACGTTCTCGATTGAGCGAGGGACGGGATCGACGCCGAGGACCTGCAGGCCGAAGGCTCGAGCGCGGCGGCAGACCTCCTCACCGATGGCTCCGACTCCGACCACTCCCAGCGTACAGTCGGAGAGATGCAGATGAGCCCTGTCGACCGGGGTGACCTCACCGGGACCCGCCGCAAAATTGGGCAAAGCGGAACCGCCGCCGATTGGCTCCCACCGCCCTGCTCTTTGCTGGTCCCGATAGAGGTGCAGGTTCCGAGCGAAGGTCAGTACGTAGCCCAGCACATGATCGGCAATCACGTCCGAGAAGATCCCCCGCATGTTCGTCAGCTGGCATGAATGCTCGACGAGAGCCGGGAACAAGTAATGTTCGAGGCTGGCGGTGGGGGACTGGACCCAGCGGAGCTGCGGTGACGCGGCGAGCAGATCCGGCGTCAACTTTCCGAGGAAGGCATCAGCGGTCGGCAGGGCTCCAAGCGCTGCCGATCCGTCGAGGGCGTTTGAAATCTGGCAGCCCAGCCCGGCAGCTTCAGTGACTCGATTGAGACGGGCAGTATCGATCGCCGGAAAGATGACCAGATGCATCGGGGCTCCTGTTCACCAGAGATCGTCGGTAGCCCATGGTCCGTGAGCGCGATACGGCCTGAGCTTCATGACTCTCGCTGATAGCTGACAGCTCCCCTACACTCGATGCACGAATAGATCTAGGCAGATCACGGTCACCATGAGCGTCAAGACCATGGCTAGCCCGATATACGTTGCGGTCGCGATCACACGCTCGGTCGGCTTCTTGCCGGTCACACCTTCATAAACCAGGAAGACCATGTGTCCGCCGTCGAGAACCGGAATCGGTAGGAAGTTGATGACCGCCAAGTTCATGCTGATCGCCCCCAGGAACAGGAGGAACAGCGCGGGGCCTTGATCGGCCATAATGTAGGCGAACTTGGCGATGCCCAGTGGACCGTGCAAGTTCTTATACGACATGTCCCCTCGGACAAGGCTGCGAATCGTGAGGTACACCTCGGTGATGGAATCGATCGTTTTCCGAGTGCCGATCTCGCAGGCATCGCCCAGATTGTTGGCCTTGCGAATTCGTGTCTGTGATGACAAATCGAGTCCACGCAGTGTGGGTTGGAACTGATCGCCATCTGGAATGGGAGTCAGCGGGATATCGCGTGGGGCCGCGTTGGCGTCGTCCTTAATCGTGACAGCGACATCGCGAGAATCGGCCATCTGCAACAGCCAGAGCGCGTACGCCCAGCTGCCCTCTTTACTCTTAATGTCGATGGGGACGATGGAATCCTTCAGACCCAGCATGTCTGGTTTGGTGCCAGCACGCTTCAGGAACTTGACCCCGGCGAGAACGGCGCCGGGCTTAATTCCCGCTTTCGCGGCAGGACCGCCTTCGTCGACGGACAGGATGGTTGGCAGAAACTGAAAGGCCAGCCCCAGCCCGGGGATCGACATCGGACTTCCCGCATTGAAGGCGGGCTCGCTCCAGGGCAGTGTCCCATCGGCGGTCACGATTAGCTCGTGTGTTTCCGGCTCGCCCCCGACGACTTCTCGCTGAACCACCACGGGAATTGGCTGATCTCGGTGCTCGTAGAAGAACTGCGGCAATCGCTGAGGATCGAGGTTCAGCCCCACATCGTTGCCGTCGACTTTCACGAGGCGATCTCCCGCCTTGATCTGTGCTCGCGAGGCGGGAGAGTCGTTGCGGATTGCAGTGATCTTACCCAACTCCAAACGCAGCCCCAGAGTTCGGACGGGTGCGGGAGGTAGCTTGATCTCGACGACTGTCGGTGTGGCGGACGGTGCCTCTTTCGGAGCAGGACGAGAGATCGTGAGGTCCAGAGCCTCGGCTCGCTTCTCATTGAGAATGGGGACAACATCGAGCCACCCCTTCACCGGAGTTCCGTTGATCGCCGTTATCAGGTCGCCGGGCAAGAACCCTGCCGCATCAGCAGGCGTCCCAGGGGAGGCGGATTGCAGTGCCTTGTCGTGGATCTTGAGTGACGAAATTGAATCGATCCCCAGCCGACGACGATCGCCCGCTTTGTCGGGATCCATTTCGATCGTGTACAGCTCATCATTCGGACGCTTGAGTTCAATGACCAGCCGACCGGAAGAGAGGGCCACTCCTCGCACGATGTCAGAGAACTCTCGAGATTTGCGTCCGTTGATCTTCAGGATCGTATCGCCAGGGCGAACGCCATATGTCCAGGCGGGCATTCCGACGACGACATCACCGACCTGTGTTTCGATCTCTTCTACGCCCAGGTTGAACGCGTAACAGAAGAACATCCAGCCGGTGATCAGGTTCATGATCACGCCCGCCGAGATGATCGCCATCCGCTGCGGGACAGTTTTCGAGGTGTAAGACCGGGGGTCTGCGGCGACCTGCTCATCGGTCATCTGACCGGGATCGATGTCGTCCTGGCCTCGCATCTTGACGTACCCGCCAAAGGGAATCGCCGACAGAGCGTACTCCGTGTCGCCCCACTTCCGGCACAACAGCATCGGGCCAAAGCCAATGCTGAATCGCTCCACGAATACTCCGCACCATTTCGCGACCGCGAAGTGGCCGAGTTCATGAACGAAGATCACGAGACCCAGCCCAACGGCCGCTGTCACGATGTTCAGAATGGTGGACAGATCGGGAACAATCCCGGCTATGAGTTCCAACGCAGTGCCTCCTGCCGTGCCCAACGATCCATCTCCAACAGGAGATCGAGCGTGGGATGAGCGTCAAATTGATGAGCGTCCAACACCGACCGGCAAAGCCGGGCAATGTGCGGGAACGCGAGTTCGTGTTTCAGGAATCGATCGACCGCGACCTCGTTGGCCGCATTCAAGACCGCTCCGCATGTGCCCCCTCGACCAGCAACCTCGAACCCCAGCCGCAAGGCCGGAAAGCGATCCAGATCGGGCGGAGCGAACGTCAAACTCCAAGTCTGACGAAAGTCCATCGTGCGGGCGACCCCAGCTGTCCGCTCGGGCCAAGTGAGAGCATACTGAATCGGGAGCCGCATGTCTGGCGGAGAGAGCTGGGCGATGATCGAACCGTCGACATATTCGACCATCGAGTGGACGATCGACTGCGGATGCACGACCACTTCGATCTGCTCGACGGGGAGGTCGAACAGCCAGCGGGCCTCGATGATCTCCAGGGATTTGTTCATCATTGTGGCCGAGTCGATGGTGATCTTCGGCCCCATGTTCCAGGTGGGGTGGGCCAGTGCCTGCTCGGTGGTGACGTGGGCGATCTGCTCGGCGGTCCACTCGCGAAAGGGGCCCCCGCTGGCGGTGAGGATGATCCGCTTGACCTCGCTCTTTTTTCCGCTGGCGAGTGCCTGGAACACGGCGCTGTGCTCGCTGTCGACGGGCAGCAGCGTGGCCCCCGTCTGGCGGGCGAAGTCCATCATCAGCGGGCCCGCGACGACGAGCGTTTCCTTATTCGCGAAGGCCACCACCTTGCCCGCTTCCACGGCGGCCCACGTACCTCGCAGCCCCGCCGCTCCGACGATCCCGGAGACGACGACATCGACATCCGGGCGGCGGGCCACAGCTGCGACCGCTTCTTCGCCGAAGAGGATTTCGGTCGTGGAAGGGAATGCGGTACGGTCGACCTCGGACGCTACGGCGGGGTCGGCGATGACCGCGACCTCGGGCTGACAGGCGTGGCACTGGGCTGCAAGGTCTTTCCAGCGGCGATGCGTGGTGAGCGCGACGGGGCGCATGGCTGTCGATTGTGCCTTGAGCACATCCAGACAACTGGTACCAATCGAACCGGTCGAACCGAGAACGGCAATCCGTTTCATACGGTCAAAAACCCCGCCGGAAAAGACAACTCCCTCCGTGGTCCATCAACGGAAGTTCTGTAGTGGCCGGATTCTAGGACGATCCGGTGAATGACGCAACGTGTGGAAGTGGAGGGAGGGAGTAGTTGTCAGTTGTCAGTCTTCAGTGGGGAGGGGAGGAGAGGGAGAACTCGAAGTGAAATAGTACGTGTCTGAGGATGATTTGCTTGGTCGGGAGGTGGTTGTGACTTGCAGGGCTCGTCGGCAAAATTGGGGGGTCGTGGCGGGGTGGGATAGTGGGCGAGTGGAACGGACGCCTCTGATCGGTTGCTCCGGACCCAGGGGGCCGGACTTCACCGGGAAGGGCGATGCTGGATCAGTTCTCATCGGACTTTGGATGTCGCGGGGTGGTCTCACGATCAAACGGTTCTACTTCCCCTTCATTAAATATTAGAAGGTCTCGGAAGAACTTGAATATCTGGAGTGTCCATCCCACTGCAAACAGCACGGTCAATAGGCACAGGGGTACCGCGAAGATGATCCCGAATTTCCAGTTGGCCACCGTGAATAGTGACAGCTCTTTCTGTTGCGGGTCCGCCAGAAAGGCATTGATCTTCGCCTCGACCTCCTTGGTACTGGCCGGTGAGACCGCGACCGCGATCATCTCGCCCTCTACTGCACCACTCGGCGGCCCATACAACTGAACGGTTCCCATCGATTCGCTCTCAGTCGGGGTCTTGTTGCCGTTTCTCTCCCGACTTATTGTGCCCGCTTGGAAGGTCGCGGAGACGTTGGCGACATCGGCCAGTTCTTGGGTCTTGTAGGGAATGTAGAAGAAGACACACGTCCGCGTCGTCGCGCGGACATGATCGTCGACCCGCTGGAGATCGATCCAGGAGACCGGCACGAACGCCGTCAGTAGCCCCGGAAACCCAATACAGAACAGCCCGCCGATCACGAACTCAAACCAGCCCGACTTCGGCGATGGTGTCACAGCTGTGGGACCGGGGGAAGACATGCGAAGTGTCCTTCGAGTGAGTGGAGTGCAATCAACATAACATACCAAGAGGTCGGTGCGATGGGAGAGTGGGAGATGGAGAGGCTCACGATGTCAACGTCGCGGATCGCCATCCTGTCATCGACCCCGGCAGGGGTCACAGCGATTAGCCAGTGGTTGAGCGCAGCGACACTACCGGAAAGGGAGCGAGCAGTGGTCGCATCCCGGAGGGATGCCACAAGAGATAATTCGCTCCGGTGGTGTCGCTGCGCTCAACCACCGGCTAATTTCTTGCATCCCTCTAGGATGGGTGGGAAAGTTCTACGACTCCCAATCGAAGTGGTCGAGGCGTCAAAGACGTTCGGCCAAGGTTGTGGAGGGATATCCTCACCCACCTAAATCCTGGATGATCTCTTCCACCCCAGCCAACTGCTTGTTCAACCCGGCGAGGGTCTCGCGGATACCGGCGACGACTTCGGCGGGGGCTTTGGCGGTGAAGGCGGCGTTGTTGAGTTTGGACTCGTGGCCGGAGATGTGTTTGCGGATTTTGTCGGCTTCTTTTTGTTGGCGGGCGAGTTCGGCGACGGGGTCGATGATGCCTTTGAGGGGGATGTACCCGTCGGCATCGCCCAGCGAGAAGCCTGCGCTGGCACTGGGCCTCACCACGTCGGCTCCGGCAGCTGAGAGGACGGCCTTGGCGAGGTTGTCGAACTGGGCGGCGACGTTGGTCATCTCGCTGGCGACCTCGCTCGACGCGCGGATCATCAGTTGCAACTGGGTCGACGGCGGGATGTTGTAGATCGCGCGGACGTTGCGGACGGCGACGATGGTTTCCTGCAGCCGGGCGAAGCGGCGTTCGAGGGCCTCGTCACGCCAGCTGCGGGGGATGGTCGGCCAGGCGGCGATGATGGCGGCGGGTTCGGCGGTGCGTGGACTCAGCAACGAGCCGGAAGCGTCAGCGCCCGGAGTCCGCTGAGCGGGAGCAACGCGATCAGCTCCGGGCGCTGACGCTTCCGGCTCGGGGACGAGAGAACGCCTCGGGGCGATCTCATTCAGGCGGGACCAGAGTTCCTGGCAGATGAATGGCGTGAACGGTTGGAGCAGCCGGACCAGCGAGTCGAGGACGAAGAGGAGGACGCGCTGGGCGGTCTCGCGAACCGAAGTGTCAAGTGACAAGTGATCAAGTGCCAAGTCCGCCGTGTCACTTGCCCCTTGCTCCTTGTCACTTCTCCTCAGCCTCGGCTTCACCATCTCCAGATACCAGTCGCAGAACTCGTTCCAGGTGAAGTCGCGGATCGCGCGGGTGGCGGCGTCGAACTGGTAACGGCCCAGGTACTCGGTCATCTCGTTCGCGACGGTCGACAACCGGCTCAGAATCCAGCGGTCCTCCAATTGCAGCTGCGAGGCGTCGACATCGCCGGGGGTGTAGTCGGTCAGGTTCAGCATCGCGAAGCGGCTGGCGTTCCACAGCTTGTTGCAGAAATTGCGGC
>Ga0105046_10004988_pt1 | contig 21073 bp, 14 predicted proteins | sample MAT03_FD_78385 | JGI IMG/M metagenome (GOLD analysis project Ga0105046, IMG submission 78385) | Freshwater microbial communities from Lake Fryxell liftoff mats and glacier meltwater in Antarctica - MAT-03 (megahit assembly) | ecosystem: Environmental > Aquatic > Freshwater > Ice > Liftoff...
GCGGCCCAGTGGTGCAGTACTTCGCGAACACGCGCTGGATCTCGTAGGTGATCGCCGCGACGACCGGCAAAAGGGGCAGCTTCATCAGGAAGAATCCGATGCCCTGCACCGCGCGACCGCCGGGCAGGGGCGGGAGGAACGCGCCGACCGCCGAGAAGAGGACGACGCTGACCATCGCGACCATGACGAGGAACGTCGTGCCGCAGCGCGCGTGCAGCGGGCTCGTCGGACGCGCCGCCTCGACCGTCAGATCGGAGCCCGCCTCGAGCGTGCTGATCGCCTTGTGCTCGGCGCCGTGATACTGAAAAACCCTACGAATGTCGTCGTTTTGGCGAATCGCGCCGAGGTACGCGACGACGATCGTAAGCTTCGAGATGCCCGTGATCACCTGGTAGCCGGGCGACTGGACCTCGAGCCCGAGCTTGAAGAGCGAGTTGAGACCTTCGGCGGCGAGCTGGGGTGCCGCGACGAACAGACCGACGGCGAAGACGATCGGCAGGATCGTGAGCAGCTTGCTTCCTCCCGACTTCTCGTCGGCAGGCAGGGGCTCTTCGGTGCCGGTGGTCGACAGCATGGAGACGAGCATCACGCTCATCGCCGCAGTGAAGGTCGGCGGTGAGGCGACCTTGTCGATCGCCGCGGCCTTCTTCGCCTTGTCCTTGGGGGAGTCGTCGTCGCGAACCAGCGCGCCGTCCGCTTCGGCAGCAGCCTTGCGCTCCTGCGCGTCGAGATCTTTCTCGAGGATGTCGGCCGACCAGCGCAGTGCCTGCGAGCCGAGGCGGAGCGACGACACGAGGACCGCGGCACCGCGGACGAGCGGCCAGGTCATCGGCCCGCTGGTCGCCAACGGCACGCTGCGCTCGCGCACGACCAGCTCACCGTTGCTCTGACGTCGGCACACGATGGTCAGCGCACCGGGTGCGCGCATCATCACGCCCTCGATCACGGCCTGCCCACCGACGTTGGTCGCGTTGGCGCTCTCTTGCTTTTCCGCACTGCCCATAGCGCGGCCACTCTAGCAGGCCGGCGCAGAAAGGCCCTGCTTGTCGGATGGAGCGATCTGCCGATCGATCATCCTGGGCAGGGCCTCGGCACCGCGCTGCCACTCTTGCGAGAGCGGCGTCGTGCAGGACTTAGGGCCTGCGGCGAAATAGCCAGATCGATTCGGAGTCGAGGCGCGCCGCCTGCGAGGCGCGGAACCGAGCGGATACTGCTGCTATCTCGAGATTTCGCAACGACGCAGGCGGGGGCCGAGACGACGGGTTTATTTCGCTGCAGGCCCTTACTTGGCGTCCGTGTCGGCAGCGGCCTCGCCGGCCGGCGCTGCCGTCAGCCCGGCGGTCGGGCCGTACTTCTTGCGGAAGCGATCGACGCGACCCGCGGTGTCCATCACCTTGCTCTTGCCCGTGTAAAACGGGTGGCAAGCCGAGCAGACGTCGGTGGAGAAGTTGCCACGCGTGGAGTGCGTGACCGAGCTCGCACCGCAGGCGCAGACGATGGTTGCCTGGAAATACTCGGGGTGAATCGCGTCTTTCATGATGCTTCTCCGTCGCTCGGCCGACGCCGAGCGCCCATTGCGGAGCCGAGATGGCCGCCGGTCGAGGGGGAGAGCGACCTTAGTCACGTTCCAGTTTCATGCCAAGGGCTGCGCACTGTCGTTGACGCCTGAGTTGCGGTGATTAGTTTCGAGCGCCTGGAAGACGCGGACCGGCCGGACGCTCCATTCTCTCGAGCTCACCAGCACCGTCGGCGTCACAAAACCCAGCCGTTTACGCCGTCGGAGTCGTCAGCGACCCCGCCGGAACAGCCAAGCCGTCACCGCGCCACGCCGCACAGGCGATCAGGGGAACACAGTCATGGGCAAGATCATCGGGATCGACCTCGGCACCACGAACAGCGTCGTTGCCATCATGGAAGGCAAGGAGGCGAAGGTCATCGTCAACTCGGAGGGTGCTCGCATCACGCCGTCCGTGGTGGCCTTCGACGACAAGGGAGAGGTCCTCGTCGGTCAGATCGCGAAGCGCCAGGCGGTGACCAATCCGACCAACACGGTCTACTCCGCCAAGCGCTTCATCGGCCGTCGCTTCGAGGAGCTCGGTGACGAGGGGAAGCGCGTTCCCTACAAGCTCGTCAAGGGCAAGAACGGCGACGTGAACATCGACGTGCGCGGCAAGCCGATGTCGCCCCCGGAGATCAGCGCGAAGGTCCTCCAGAAGCTGAAGCAGGCCGCGGAAGACTACCTGGGCGGCGAGAAGGTGACCGAAGCGGTCATCACCGTCCCCGCGTACTTCAACGACTCGCAGCGCCAGGCCACGAAGGACGCGGGACGCATCGCCGGCCTCGACGTCAAGCGCATCGTCAACGAGCCCACTGCAGCCGCGCTCGCCTACGGCCTCGACAAGAAGAACGACGAGGTCATCGCGGTCTACGACTTCGGCGGCGGCACTTTCGACATCTCGATCCTCGAGGTCGGCGACAACGTCGTGCAAGTCATCTCGACCAACGGCGACACGCACCTCGGCGGCGACGACGTCGATCACGTCGTGATGGATTGGCTCATCGCCGAGTTCAAGAAGGACACCGGCATGGACGTGGCCAACGACAAGATGGTCGTCCAGCGCCTGAAGGACGCCGCGGAGCAGGCGAAGATCGAGCTTTCCAACGTGCAGGAGACGACCGTCAACCTGCCGTTCCTCACCGCCGACGCGACCGGCCCCAAGCACCTCCAGAAGCAGCTCAGCCGCGCCAAGCTCGAGCAGATGATCCGCCCGCTCGTCGAGCGCACACTCGAGCCGCTCAAGAAGGCGCTCGCCGACGCGAAGAAGACGGTCGAGCAGATCCAAGAAGTCGTCCTCGTCGGCGGCTCGACCCGCATCCCGCTCGTGCAGGAGACGGTCAAGAAGTTCTTCGGCAAGGAGCCCCACAAGGGCGTGAACCCTGACGAGGTCGTGGCGATCGGCGCGGCGATCCAGGCCGGCGTGCTCAGCGGCGACGTGAAGGACCTCGTCCTGCTCGACGTGACGCCGCTGTCGCTGGGCGTCGAGACGCTGGGCGGCGTGATGACCGTCATGATCCCGCGCAACACGACCATCCCGACCCAGAAGAAGGAGACTTTCTCGACGGCCAGCGACAGCCAGCCCTCGGTCGAGATCCACGTCCTGCAAGGCGAGCGCACCGAGGCTCGCTACAACCGCTCACTCGGGCGCTTCCACCTGGAGGGGATCATGCCGGCGCCGCGAGGCGTGCCCAAGGTCGAGGTCACGTTCGACATCGACGCCAACGGCATCCTCTCCGTGCACGCCAAGGACATGGCGACGGGCAAGGATCAGAAGATCACCATCACCGCCGGCTCTGGCCTCAAGGAAGAGGACATCCAGAAGATGGTGCGCGAAGCGCAAGAGAACGAAGCGGAGGACAAGAAGAAGCGCGAAGAGATCGAGCGCAAGAACAAGCTCGACAACCTCTGCTACACGATCGAGCGCACCATCTCCGAGAACAAGGACAAGATCCCCGAGGGCGATCGCAAGTCGCTCGAGGAGGCCGTTGCCGAGGCGCGCAGCGCAATCGAGAAGCAGGACGACGAGGCGATTACCGTCCAGCTCGAGAAGCTCGAGAAGGAAGCGCATCGCATCGCCAGCGTCATGTACCAGGGCGCCGGCGGCCCCCCTGGCGGACCGGGCGCTCCCGGCGCGGACGGCGGACCCGAAGGTGGCGCGCCGGGGCCGGGAGGTGGCCCCGCCGGTGGCAAGCCGAAGGACGGCGTGATCGACGCGGAGTTCGAAGAAGCCAACTGACGCTCGACCGAAGCGTGGCCCCTGCCGGGTGAGGCCGGCGACGTTCGGGTGAGGCCCTCGCGATTCGAGAGAATCGCGGGGGCTTCGTCTTTTGTGCGGGATCGATTACTCGTCGGATCCGCCTCGCTTCAATCGATCCTGGCGCAGCACCAGATCGCCCACCAGTGCGGTCCACCCGGTCTGGTGGGATGCGCCCAGGCCCTCGCCGGTGTCGCCGTGGAAGTACTCGAAGAAGAGCAGGCGATCCTTGAAGTGCGGATCCTCCTGGAAGAGGCGGTGTTCGCCGTATACAGGGCGGCGCCCGTCGGCGCCGCGCTCGAAGATGCCGATGAGGCTCTCGCCCATCAAGCTGGCGGCCTCCTTGAGCGTCCAGCGTGGCTGGCCGCTGGAATCGGGGATGCGAATGCTGTTGCCGAAGCCGTGATCCAGCCGCAGCAACGCGCGGTAGAGCATGTAGCTCGTCGGCATCCATACCGGGCCGCGCCAGTTGGAGTTGCCTCCCTTCATGCGCGTAGTGCTCTCCCCCGGCTCGTAGGACACCTCGAGCACCCGGCCGTCACCGACGCTGGCTCGCACCGGGTTCGCCGCGTGTTCCTTCGATAGCGATCGCGGACCGAACGGCGAGCGGAATCGATCTTCGTCGAACAATGCGCCGAGCACGCGCGGCAGGTTGCGTGCGGGCACCGCGGAGAGGATCCACCCGCCGTCGGGCAGCTCGGTCACCGTCTCGGCGAACTGTGGATTGCGAGCGAGGAACCACTCCTTGCGGCGGCGGAAGTTGCCCAACTTGGCGAACTGCCGCGCGGTGATGACGTGCACCGCGAAGAGCGGCACCAGGCCGACCAGCGAGCGGACCCGCACGTGATCCTCGCCGCGCGGCGACTTGAGGATGTCGTAATAGAAGTCGCCGTCGTCGCACCACGGCGCCAGGTTCCCGGTGGCCGGGTGATGCAGCGCGTGCGCGATGTAGAGGAAGTGCTCGAAGAACTTGCTCGCCAGGTCCTCATAGGCGCTGTTGTCCTCCGCCAGCTCCAGCGCGATGCGCATCAGATCGAGGCAATACATCGCCATCCACGCGGTGGCGTCGGCCTGCTCGAGACGCGTCCCCGGGGGCAAGGTCTCCGATCGGTCGACGATGGAGATGTTGTCGAGCCCGAGGAACCCGCCGGAAAAGAGGTTGTTGCCCTCCTCGTCCTCGCGGTTGACCCACCAGGCGAAGTTGATGAGCAGCTTGTGGAAGACGCGCTCGAGGAACACCCGATCGCCGCGGCCCCGCTGCTTCCGCTCGATCTTGAAGACCTGGTAGGCGGCCCAGGCGAGCACCGGGGGGTTCAGATCGTTGAACTCCCATTCGTAGGCCGGGGTTTGCCCGCTGGGGTGCTGGTACCACTCCTTCACCATCAGCTTGAGCTGTGATTTCGCCAGGTCGACATCGACGCTGGTCATCGCCACCGCGTGAAATGCCAGATCCCACGCGGCGAACCACGGGTACTCCCAGGCGTCAGGCATCGAGATGACGTCGGCGACCGCGACGTGGCGCCACTGCCGGTTGCGTCCCCGTTGGCGCGCTGCGGGGGGCGGGATCGCGTCGCCGTCCATCCAGCGGGCGACGTCGTAGTGGTAGAACTGCTGGGTCCAGAACAGGCCGGCCATAGCCTGGCGATGGATGGCGCGCCGCTCGGCGGGCAGCTCGGCGCCCTGCACCGCGTCGTAGAAGGAGTCGGCCTCCCGGCGTCGCCGTGCGACGAGCGCGCCGGCGTCGTCGAATGGTCGCGGCAGATGTTCGCCAGCCAGTCGGACCCGGACCTGTACCGACGCTCCGGCCGGAACGTCGAAGCGATACCAGCCCGCGCACTTCGTTCCGGCAAGCTCGGGGCTCACCTTGCCGGCCTCGCCATTCACCACGTGCGAATGGAACGCATCTTTGACGTAAGGTGACGGGTTGGGCACGCCGAACAGCCGCTCGCGATGGGTCTCGTTCTCGGTGAAGAGCGGCTCTTGCTCGCCCTCGAAATGCAGGACCAGCTCTCCGAGCTCGCGGTGCATGATCCGCACCGATTCCTCGAGGTGGGTCACCGGACGCTCCACCATGCGCGCGAGACGCGGTCGCTCCGGCCGTGGCTCGGTCGGACGCGACCAATCCCACGTATTGCGGAACCACGCCTGCGGCAGGACGTGAATGGGCGCCGCGTCCGGTCCACGATTGGTGACCGTGACAACCATGAGGATGTCGGAGGGCGAGGCCTTGGCATACTCGACGGTCACGTCGAAGTAGCGGTCCTCGTCGAAGGCGCCGAGCTCCCAGATCTCGACCTCGCGCTCGTGGGTGCCGCGCGCGCGATTGCGCTCGATCAAGGCCTGATAGGGGTAGGCGCGCTGCGGATATTTGTATGTCGTGCGCAGGTAGCTCGAGGTCGGCGTCGCGTCCTCGTAGTAGTAGACCTCCTTCACGTCCTCGCCGTGATTGCCCTGCGGCCCGGTGAGGCCGAAGAGGCGCTCCTTGAGAATGGGGTCATGGCCATTCCAGAGGGCCAGCGCGAGGCAGAAGTTCTGCGCCTTGTCGCAGATGCCGGCGAGGCCGTCCTCGTTCCAACGGTAGGCACGGCTGCGCGCGTGGTCGTGCGGCAGGTAGCCCCATGCATCGCCGCTCGCGCTGTAGTCCTCGCGGACCGTCCCCCATGCGCGCTCGGCGAGGTAGGGCCCCCACTGCCGCCAGCGCTGCTTTCGCGTGCGCTCCTCTTCGACCCGCACCGCTTCCGCGTCGTCGCCCGTCACGTCGGCCCCGCTCATGGAGCCAACCGTATCGCTATTCGGTTCGCTTGATGATGTGGAACCCGAACGGAGACTCCACGACCTCGCTCACCTCGCCGACCCGCAGGTTGAACGCCGCATCGGCGAACTCCTTCACCATCGCGCGTCGCTGGAAGGTGCCGAGGTCGCCGCCGCGCTTGGCGGCGCCCGGCTCGTCGCTGCACTCGATCACGACCTCGTCGAATTCGGCGCCGCCGCGGATCTTCTCGAGGCACTCGGCGGCGCGTTTCTGCGCTTCATCGTGATTGCGCGTGATGCCTTCCGGCTTTCGCTCGGACTTGTCGTGCATCACGAGGACGTGCTTCGCGCCGATCGTCTGGGTGTCGCGCTCCCGGGCGGCCTTCTCCTTGACCAGGCGGGCCTCTTCCGCGGCGAACCGGCGGGGCGCGCTGTAGGCGAGGCCGCCACCCGTCCAGCTCGGCCCCGCCGTGAGGGAGGTGCAGCCCGCTGAGCACAGCGCGAGACCGGACATCCCGACGTAGAGAGCCCCGACCCACCGCAACGTGCTCGACCCGGCCATGTGGGGCGCACCGTGCCCAAGGGTCCGCGCAGAAACAAGGCGCGCAGCTCCCGACTGGTGGATCTCGCCCTGGTCTGAGCCCGCTGTGATCCATGTCGTACTCGTGAGTTTGCCTACCTTGTCCGCAGATCTGCGCCGGCACAAAGGGTGCTAGCGTCGGCGATCATGAGCCGATTCCGTTTCGTGGCCCTCCTCGTGCCGCTCCTCGCTGTCACCTCCATCTCGGCGGTGGGATGCGAGTCCGAAGAGCCGGCGCAAACCAAGTTCGAGTCGTCCGACGTGACCGACACGAACGGCCCGACGGTCGCGAAGGGCGCTGCGAGCGAAGTCTGGTCGGCGGACAACGCGTGGGCCGACACCGCGACTGTGGCCGCGAAGAAGGCGGGCCTGGCCTGGGAAGAAAACTCCGGCCTGAACTGGGAGGAGAAGTTCGGTCGGTGGGTCGGCGGCCTCGAGCCGATCGACACCGATCACGGCAAGACCTTCCGCCTCACCACGCCACACGGCAACAAGACGCTCCCGGCGCCCACGCTGGAGTGCGCGGAGGTCGCGTACTTCCTGCGGGCGACCTTCGCCTCCTGGTACCACCTGCCCTTCTTCATGAAGGGGTGGGACTCCGCAGCAAAGAAGCCGGTCTTCGCCGGTCACTTCGGCTTCGTGTACGCAGACGGCGCCATCGCCAAGACTTTCCCCGGCTTCAAGAACGCCTACAAGGACTACGAAAAGACGTGGAAGGCGGGCGACGCCTGGCCCACCGACACCAAGCTGCAGGGGCGACACCTGGGTGACGACGATCGGCTCATCTTCGAGATCGAGGGCGTCGACGATCCGGGTGCCGGCGCCTACTTCGACCAGGTCTTCCTCAACAAGCGCACCGGCCACTTCATGCGCCTGCTCCTCCTCTACTTCGGGAGCGCCAACCTCGCCGATGCCGCCAACATGTTCCACGTCCAGGCCGACTCGACGGACGCCGGTGACGTGCTCGTCGAGCGCTGGCAGAAGAGGGGCATCGGCCACACGCTTCCCGTCCTTCGCGTCGAGTCCCCGCTCGAGGGAAAGCTTGCGATCACGCTCATCAGCGGCTCCATGCCCCGTCGCATTCCGCGCTGGGACGAGCCGCTCTCCGGGCGTCGCTACTTCACGCTCGACGAGACTGGCGGTCGCGGCGAAGCCTCCGACGGCACGCCCTTCGCGGAGCTCGGCGGGGGGATCCGTCGCTGGCGCACCGCGGTTCTCTCCGGAGGTCGCTGGAAGAACGTCGTCATTGCGACCGACAAGGCTGCGGCCATCGAGAACTCCGATCTCGAGAGCATCGCGGCGCGTCCCGAGCGCTTCGACGAGATCCTCATCAGCGGCACCGTCGAGGAGCAGGTCGCCACGATCCAGAATCGCCTCGAGCAGAGCCGCGAACACCTCCACAACTCTCCCGCCAGCTGCTCGGCCCGCACCAGCCGCGAGGTCGCCTTCGATGAGCTCCGTGCGCTGGCCCCTCAGCTCGGCAAGACAGCCGATCAGGTCGAAGCCGAAAACCGCACCCTCGAGGACTACGTGTTCGGCGAGCTCGAGTACACCGCGAGCAAGTCCTGCTGCTGGAACACGACGACGCCAAAAATGGCCGAGATCGTCCTCGACTACGCGCGCGCCGAGCAGGACCAGGCCAAGGCCGACGGCGTTTGCGTCGAGCCTACCGTCTTCAAGTCTCGGACCGACGGCTATGCCTTGTGGCAAGCCCACGCCACCACGCTGGGCCTCGGCTCCGAGTGGAAGAATTGGTCGGAGGACGAGCCGTGTGAGCAGCGCATCGTCGCGGAGGACACGGCGGCCGCGTTCGACGGCACGCTGTTCTGCGCGCTGCCCACCGCCGACGACGCGACTCCGGACGGCACGGAGGAAAACACGGATACCTGAGCCCCGATGGCGCGAGCGTCACGCCTTTTCGAGGGCGAGACGAGCACCGAGGCCTCCACGGCGTATGCTTCGGGGGCCTTTCGTCAGTCCATGCGCCGGGAAGGGCGCCTTGGGGCGTTCGTACAACAAGGAAGCCATGCGAACCGTTGGTCTCTTCGCTCTCGCCGTTCTTGCTTCTGCTTGCACGATCTCCACCGGCTCGAGCCGGCCTTCGGCGCCCCCGCCGCAGGGCCCTCCGCCGGCCGCCTTCGCCGGTCGCGCGCCCGCGCCGCCCGGCCAGCGCGTCGTGGTCACCAAGCGGCAACCGAATGTCGGCAAGCTTCGCGCCCTCAAGCAGCGCCGCGCCTTCTGCGCTCCCGAAGAGGTTGCCCCCGGCACCTGGGCGAAGTTCGACTGCAAGGGCTACACCCGGGCCCGCAACGCCCGGCAGCTCCCCCGCCTCCGCTCCACCAGGAAGGGCTTCGTCGGCGGCAACGTCGGTGATGTCCTCTCCACCCCGGCGGCTGCCGATCTGCGCTCGGCGAATCTCGACGGGCCGATCAAGGATCAAGGCGCCGTCGGCACCTGCACCGCCGTGTCCCTCTCGAGCGCCATGGACGTCGCCGTCCGCAAGGCCGGCAAGAACGACGTCGTGTCGCCGCTTCACATCTGGTCGCAATACGCCGTTCCCAACATGGGCATGGCGGGCGAGGCCACCGAGAACGACGTGCTCGCGAGCGAAGGCTCCTGGGAGTACGACCCCGCAGTCGCCTGCCAGATGATGAAGGAGAACTACGACGATTGCGGCGACGCCTACGATGTCCAGTCGGGCACCGGCAACGACCCGCGCATCCAGTCGCAGAAGCGCGCCGCCGATTCGGCGGGCCGGCACAAGCTCACCGCGGTGGAGGAGTTTCCTGCTCCCCACGATCCGGAGGAGATGGCTGCGGTCATCGCTGGCGGCGATGCCGTGTGGATCGCCTTTAGCATCGACCCCGCCGCCTGGCAGTCTTCCAACATGCGCGACGGCGTAGTACCCGATTACAACAACGTCGGGCAGGCCGGGCACGCGGTGACGCTGGTCGGCTACCGCACCGTGGGCAGCGGCAAGCAGTTTCTCATCCACAACAGCTGGGGAACGCGCTGGGGGCAGGGCGGCTACGGCTGGATCAGCTCGAACATGATCCAGCGCTGGACCCGCAGCGCCTACAAGGTCGTGGTCGACGGCCAGGGCGGCGGAGGTGGCGGCGGCGGCGGCGGCAACACTGCGGACGGCTGCCCCACTGGGCAGAGCATGGATCGCGTGCTTCGTCAGTGCGCGAACACCTGCCCGAGCGGCTCGGCTCCCTCCGCCGGTGTCTGTCTTCCTGCTATTCCAGGTTTCCCCGGCGGCGGTGGTCAGCAGCCGGCCAATCCGAGCAATCCCAACCAGGGCGGCCAGCAGAACCCGTTCCCGTTCCCCATCCCTGGCTTCCCGCTTCCTGGCGGTGGCGGTGGCGGTGGCGGCACGCAGCCGCCGGCGGGCGCCTGCGCCGCGGGCCAGGTCCCCGACGGCATGACCGGTCAGTGTGCCAACGCCTGCCCTGGCGGGGCTGCGCCTATCGGCGGGATGTGCCTGCCCGGTCGCTGAGCCCACGCACCTCTCGATCGGCCCCTGTGAGGGTCGCGTCGCAAAAGGCCAGACCGCAGCTCTCTGCGGGCCGGCTCGCGCGTCTGGGGGAGGTGCTCGATGCGGTGCGAGCGGGGTGCGACGTGGAGGTGCGACGCGCCTCCGACCCGGTGGAGTTCGTCCACCGCTATGCCGAGCTTCACGATCGCGAGCTGGTCGCGCTCCTCGCGTCGTCTTTCGCGTTCGGCAACGTCACCGCGCTGCGCGCCAAGATCGAAGACGCGCTCGTACGCATTGGGCCCGACATCGCGCGCGCCTGCGACGACCCTGCCGCATTGATGCGGGCGCTGAGCTCGTTTCGCCATCGGGTCTATCGCGGCGAAGAGGTGGCGGCGTTGCTCCTCGGCGCGCGCGCATTGCAGAAGCGGGACGGGTCGCTGGGCGCCGCGCTCGGCAACCGTTACCGGCAAGCCGCCGGGGATCTACGTGCGGCGCTCGCCCCGTGGGTCGCCGACCTGCGCACCCTGGGAGGTCTCGACCGCATCGGAGGTGATCGCCGTGGTCCGGGCCACTTGCTGGCCGACCCGTCGGGGACCAGCGCCACGAAGCGCATCATGCTCATGCTCCGATGGATGATCCGTCCCGCCGACGGCATCGATCTCGGGCTGTGGACGAACATCCCGCCGGCGGCCCTCGTCATGCCCCTCGACGTCCACATCCACAAGCTGTCGAAGAACCTCGGCTTGACCAGCCGGGCGACCGCGAGCCACCTCGCCGCCGCCGACATCACCCGGCAGTTGGCGCGACTCGATCCGCAGGATCCGGTGAAGTACGACTTTTCGCTCTGTCACCTGGGCATGGTGCGTAGCTGCCCATCACGTCGCGACGCTGACAGATGCGAGGGCTGCGGCGTGAAGTCGGTCTGCCGGCATTGGTCGCGGTAGCAGACGGCGACGGTGACTTGGGAGTCAGTCGATCGACTTATTCGGTACGAATTGCGGGGGAGGTCGGAGACGCAGTGTCGTATGAGCCCCCGCAACTCGGACGGACGACCACCTTGGCCACAGCTCGGCCCCCGGTGCTCGGCGCTTTCGCTCGTCCGTGCGGTGGAGGTTTTCCAGTCATGGGTGGTTTCGCGGCAGTTCTGGTGGGTATCGGCATCATCGTCCTCATCTACGCGCTCATGCAGCGCGCGAAGGTGGGCCGGGTGAGCGCACCTCTCTTCAAGACTGGCACGCTCGCGCAAGGCGGCGCGGCAGCCGCAGGTGACGGCGGCAAGGCCTCGGTCGAGGGGAGCGTGGTCTGCCAGCAGCCGCTCATCTCTCCGTGTACCGGAAAGCCCTGTCTGTACTTCTCCGTGAAGATCGTCGGTCGCCGCAAGGAGGGCGAAAAGACGACCGAGAACACCCTGCGCGACGACAAGCAGGCGGCGCAGTTCATGATCGACGACGGGTCCGGCCCGCTGATGATCAACGCCCTCGAGGGTGGCGACTTCGAGCCCGAAGAGAAGTTCACCGAGCGCACCAAGACCGGCCTCATCGGCGGGCTGGTCGGCCAGGAGCTGCAGTTCGGCAACCTCCGCGTCGCCAGCGGCATCCTGGCGATGGGCACCGAATACACCTGCGAAGAGCGCGTCCTTCCGCTCCAGCAGCGCCTCTACGTCAACGGCAAGATGGCTGGCAACGCGCTCGGTAAGCCCGGCTTTCCGCGGAGCATGATCATCAGCAACAAGACCCGCGACGAGGTCCTCGGCTCGGCGCAGGCCGGCGCGAAGTACGCATTGCTCGGTAGCGGCGGATCGATCGCCGTCGGCGCGATCCTCGGCGTCGTCGCATCGCTCATCGGTGGCAACGAGGTGAAGGCCGACACCGCGTCGAGCGCCTCGGCTCCCGTCGCAGCGATGGATGCGCCGGGTGCGTCGGCCAGCGCCGCTGGCAGCGCAGCTCCCGTTGCCGCGAACCCCAAGGGCGCGCCCGGCGCCAAGCCTGCGGCCAAGGGCAGCAAGCCCGGGACGACCGCAACGCCCACATCGACCGCCGCCGCTGCGACGCCGCCCGCGACTGGCGGTGCTGCGACGCCGCCCGCGACCGGCAAGCCTGCCACGACGGGCGACAAGCCGGCGACGCCCCCAAAGAAGGATCCGCCGAAGAAAGACCCCAAGAAGAAGTGAGCTGAGCTCTCCCTCCCGAGCTGCCTCACCACGCGCCCCCGGTCGCCTCAGCGATCGGGGGCTTCGTCTTGTGCGGTCGTGCGGTGAGCGACGACACTCTCACGCTCCGGCGAGCAGCCGCGCCGCGGGCGAACCACTCAGTGAAACAGGAACCAGGTCACGCCCGGTTTGATCTCGAAATGCACGTGATCGACGTGGTCCTGGTTGTAGTTGGGCGTCAGGGCGTAAGTGAAGACCCCAGCGTCGCGCGCCTCGCACACCATCGCGTGCAGCTCCTTGGCATCCGCGGCCTCGGGGATGGCTGCGCCCGCGCCGCAGGTTCGCTGGCCGATCTTTCCACCGAAGTGACTCGCGATGCTGAGCCAGCGGCCGTCACGCTTGCGCACCGCACCGAGATCGATCGCGAGTCCCGCAGGGTGTCGTGTTCCGGGGGGTGCCCACTTGCCGTGGGTGTGCGTCGCTTCGCCCTCGTCGCCCATCGCGGGCGGTCGGCGGATCGCCGCGGCGGTGCGCCGGCTGGTGCTGACGATCGCCGTCGGCCGTGGTGCAGGCGAGGTGCCGGACGCCTTGCCCGTGCTCCCAGGTCGAGCGCCCGGGACGGGCCGGTTGGATGCGGCCGGCTTGCCGGCCTTGGGGGCACCTTTGGCGAGCTCCTCGATCGCGTCGTCGTCGTCCGAGGCGGTGTCGTCGCGCGACTCGGCCTTGTCGTGGAGCACGTCGTCGAGCGAAGGCTCGAGATCGAGGTCGCCCTCGAGCTCGACGCCGTATGCATCCTTGCGGCCGGTACGCCGCGTCGACGTCGCGGCCGTGCCCTTCGGCGCACGCTCACCCTTGTCGAGCGACGTCTTCGCCCCCGGCTTCTTCTTCGCGCTGCGCGTCGAGGCAGGCGCTTTGCCGTCAGTGGCTTGGCTGGTGGCGGTGCCGCTGCGCTTCGCCGGCGTAGTCTCGGCGTCGCCCTTCGACGACTCGGCCGGGGACGCGAGCTGCGCGATGTAGCCGGGAGGCTGCACGTTCGGCCGGTACATCGTGTAGTGCACCAGCTCGTCGACGTCGTGTCGCGCGAGGATCGCGCAGAAGTCATCGAGCGCGAGCGCGAGGCGCGCGTCGAGGATCTCGAACGGCGTCGACGGCCGCTGCTCGGGCGGCAGCGAGGAGTGCACGTGGACACCATGCAGCCGCCCGGTCAGACGGATGGGCGCGCGCACCCCGAGGGTGGGTCCTTGCTTGGTGTAGAGGATGTGCCGGCGATCGAGCTCGGCGAACGCTTCCTCGTTGGTCATGTTCGCGTAGCGGTACGCGGGCGACCGCATCGCCTCGGCGGGGTCGACCACCTCGAGGTAGGGCGAGCCGGCAGCCTGCGCGGCATGCGTGTCGTCAGCATTCCACGGAGCTGGGGCGCCCGCGGCGCACCAGGCGAACGTCGTCGCTCCGAGGGCGACACGCAGCGTCTTTCGAAGGCCCGACACCGAGGCCGACCTTAGTCGTCCCTCCCTCGAAGGCCAGAAAAAGGACGCTGCTGCTGCGCACGCGATCAGCCGCTGCGAGCAACTGCCGATCGCACGCGAGCACATCTTCCATGATGATGCTGCCGTGTCCGACGAAGGCGTGACTCGTTCCTCGACGCCGACGCCGACGCCCGAAGCGCGGCGCGATCTGCTGATCGCCGTCGTCGTGTCGCTCCTCGCCGCAGCGGCCGCGGCGATCTCGCCGCGCGATCACGAGGCGACCGTCGTCGGCGCGGTGTTCCTCGGTGCGACATGGCTGCTCGTGCTGCGCGGCGACAGCGAGTCGATCCGCGAACATGGCCTTGGTATCGGCGGGCTGCTCGAGCCCGAGCGCCTCGATCCGAAGCGGCTCGCCAGGGCCGGAGCGCGCGCCGCAGGCTGGGCCCTTGCCGCGGCGGCCGTCACCTGGCCGTTCTTCGCGATCGGCCTGCCTCTCTACTACGGGGCCTCGCGCTCCTTTTCGTTCCCCCAGGTGAAAGGGCCGTTCGACCTGGTCCTCGGTCAGCTCTTCGTGATCGCGCTGCCCGAGGAAGCCTTCTTCCGCGGCTTTCTCCAGACGCGCCTCGATCGGGCCTGGCCCCGACGGTGGCGCGTGCTCGGCGCGGACGTCGGCGTTTCGATCGTGGTGACCAGCGTGCTCTTCGCCGTCGCGCACGTCCTGACCCTGCCGCTTCCGGCGCGGCTCGCCGTCTTCTTTCCTTCGCTGCTATTCGGCTGGTTGCGCGCCCGCACCAAAGGGATCGGCGCCAGCGTGCTCTTCCACGCCGGCTGCAACCTGCTGTCGCTCGTCCTGCGGGACGGCTACGGCGTGTGACGAAGCGCCGGCCTTTTCGCTCAGCTCCCCGGCGCGACCGGCATTTGCTTGATCTCCCTCACCCGCTCCTCGAAATCCTTCCGCAACGTATGGGTGATCTCGCGGCCGCCGAAGCGCGCCTCGAGATAGACCACCACCAGATCGCGGTACATGTTGCCCAGGGGATGTCCCGACGCGACGAGGCCCTCGGCGTGCATGAGCGGCGGCGTCCCGGTCGTGCGGCGCACGCCACGCGACGACATCACGCTCTCCAGCCCTTCGAACAGCTCGGTCGCGAGTAGCGCGCTCACGCCGCGCGGGGTCGCGCTGCGGGGCGCCTCGGGCACGACGATCCTTCGACGTCGACGCCACACGATGATGGCGCCCGCCACCAGGATGGCGCCGACCACGCCGGGCACGAGTCGACCGCGGCTCGCGCTGAACGACGTGCTCGAGGTGCCGTTCCACTTCTGCGACAGGGTCGACCACAGGCCGATCTGCTGGCGAAGGTCGTAGCCGACGACATGGCGATCCCAGCGGCGGCTCGTCGCCTCGAGCAGATCGCGCACCCACGCGCTGGCGCCATGGGTGTCGGAGCGCGGTGCGGCGTCAGCGGGAGGGGTCGGATCGTAGGTGAGCCAGCCGCGCCCCCCGATGAACGCCTCGACCCACGAGTGCGCATCGCCGTGGCGCACCGTGTAGAAGCCGCCGATTTTGTTGTACGTGCCGCCGACGAACCCAGTCACGTTGCGCGTCGGCACACCGACCGTGCGGAGCATCACCGCCATCGCCGTCGAATAGAACTCGCAATGGCCGCGCTTCGACTCGAAGAGGAAGTCTTCGAGCGGCTGCTTGGCGCGTGTCGACGGTGAGTCGAGATCGTAGCGGTAGTCCTTGCGGAGCTTCGTCTCGATGGCGCGTGCCTTGCCGACGTCATCGTCGATCCCCGACGTCCATTCGCGCGCCAGCTCGCCGACTCGCGCCGAGAGATCCGGCGGCAACGCCAGGTAGCGACGCACGTCGGGGCCCCAAAGCGATCGGAAGGCCGGCGCTCCCTCCGGATCGAGGTAGACGTCGTAGGCGATGCCGCGCTCGTCGGCCGGGTGGTAGCGAAGCTCGCCCTCCGGGCCCCGGAACGCCGACACGCTGTTCACGGCGAGCTGGCCGTGACCCAGCAGCTCGAGCGAGTCGGCAGTTGGCGGGATGAAGAGCACCGGCGGGTCGATGGGCTGCAGCTCGATGTGCATCGCCGTGCCCTGCGGCTGCGCGACGACATCGCGCGCCTCGACCGGGATGCCCCCGCCCTTGAACGACTCGGCCTGCCGGCGCGCGGTCCCCGATTGGGACCAGGCGCGCCCGTCGTACACGTCGAGCGCAGTGCCGCGAAGGTGCATCGCGAGGCGCGACGGCGGCGGCTCCGGGAGGTTGGGGATGGTCACGCGCAGCGCGATCGACGGATTCGATCGAAGGACGCCGACCTCGCCCAGATCGACCCGGTTGGAGAAGCCAATCATGCGGTCGGGCGACTGCCGGTTGAGCAGGAGCAGCGACAAGCCGACGCGCGGAAAGACGACGAAGAGCGCCGCCGTGAACATGAAGATCGGCACGCTCAGCAGGCAGGTGACCGCGAGAAACGTTTTGCCCACCACGCGGCGGGATCGGAGGATGCGCGGCACGTCGACGGGCAGGCCGGTGCGATCGCGTGCGCCTTGCCGATAGTTACCTTCCACTTCGCGGCGCAGGTGCGACAGCACGAGCGCGCCCGGCGCCACCACAAGGACGCCGATGAAGCAGAGGCCATAGCCGAGCCCGCCGCCCAGCACCGTGCCGGCGATCAAGTGCAGCAGCGAAAGCACGATGATCTGCTGGTCGTGCGCGGCACCCAGCCGCGTGGCGAGGCGGATGATCTGCAGCGCCGCGGCGAACTCGACGAGGACGTCGAGCGCGCTCGCTCCGAACGCGAAGCGCGCCACCTGCAGGGCCATCACCCCGAGGAGCGCGACAGAGTCGAGGCGGCGCAGCGACGGCGTGCGCTGCCATGGATCGCGCACGACGAGTGCAAGCACCAGTCCGACCAGGATGACGATGCTGACCCCGCCGCTGAACTGCCCGCTGGCGACGAGCCCGAGGATGCCCAGGACCGCCAGGGCGTCGGTCATCACGCGGTGGACGAGCCCGAACTTCAACTGGGCTTTCCTTGCTTGCGCGCGCGTCGTCGAGCCCGCTCCTCGTCGGCGCGCGCTGCGGCGACCGGCTCGATCAGGGCGAGGAAGCGCAGCACCGGGTCGGCGCCGACCGAACGATCGGAGCGGGCGCGATCGCCCAGCGTGGTCCGCACCACGACCGGGTCGCCGCGCTTGACGTGGGCCACTGCACGCGACGCCACGTCGCGCACCTTGCGCTCGAACGTCGCCGGCCATTCGTCGTCGGCGCCCTCAGGGCGAACGACGTCGAGCGCGAGGTCGACGTCGGGACGCACCTCCTGGGCGCGCTCGCGCAGGACGAAGTCGCGGCCGGTCGTGCTCTTGCGCCAGTAGATGTCGCGCGGGTCATCGCCCTCACGCATTTTGCGCAACGAATAGATGTCGTCGCCGCCGCCCCGCCCCGCGGTCACCCCGGTGCCATGGCCACGCCCGCCTTCACGTGGCGGAATACGCACCGGATCGACCGCCGGGTAGATCACCAGCTCCCCTTCGACCGCGACTTCGCGGGACTTTTCGAAGAGCCCGAACGGAAAGCGCGTTGCGATGCGAAAGCCGGTGTGCCGATCACGCCCTCGCCGCCCGGGGGTGCGCCGATAGGCGGCGACCTGGGCCGAGCTCGGGCTCACCTTGAGGAAGAAGCAGCGCTTGTCGGCGGGCTGGCCGGCACGCAGATCTTCCACCTCGATCGCGTAGCTGGGGATGCGCCGTTTGTGGTTGTAGACCTCGATCTCGACGAGGTGCGGTCGACCGACCTGGGCGCGGGTGGGCAGGCGGCGCGTCACCGTGAGATGGCGCAATGACAGATCGCTCATCACCCCGGAGACGACGATGAGCGACAGCAGCATTCCCAGCAGCAGATAGAGGAGGTTGTTGCCGGTGTTGATCGCGGCGAAGCCCACCCCGAGCGTGATGCCGAGGTAATACTTGCCTTCCCGCGTGAAGCGCAGCTTGCGCGGCGGCCGGAGCAGGCGCGCCAGCCGCCCCCAGGTTCCCTTGGCGGGGGTCTCGTCGCGCAGCGTCTGCGCCTCCACCCAGGGTCGGGGCGCACGCTCGTTGCGCGAGCTCGGCCGGGCTCTCGCGACGGGCGGCCCCGCGGGGGTCGCACCCGGCGCAGCGACCGGAACCACCTTTGCCGGTCGCTCTTCGGTCGACTTCTCCGGGGCGGACGTGGCCACGATCGCAGCCTAGCGGACTAGAGCGGGACCGGAACGCGCGCGACGAGGTCGCGGATCGCCGATTCGTTCTCGTCACGCGACGGGACGTAGCCCTCGGCATGGGCCGCCAAGCGGATGCGGTGGGCGAGGACGGGGACGGTCAGGTCGTGGATGTCGTCGGCGATGCAGTACGTACGCCCATGGAGGAGGGCCCGCGCTCGCGCCGCTTGAGCGAGGTTGATGCCGGCTCGCGGCGAGGCCCCGAGGGAGAGCGCCGGAGAATTGCGCGTCGCCGTCAGGACGGCCTGCAGGTAGGTCGCAAGCGCCTGGTCCAGCTCGACTCGGTCGGTCTCGCGCTGCAGGGCGACCAGCTGCGCCGGGTCGATGACCTTCGCCACACCCCGCTTGCCGCGCTCGTGACCAGTCACGTAGAGGCGCGACTCGATGTGCGGCGGCGGGTAGCCGATGCGCAGGCGGACCATGAAGCGATCGAGCTGCGACTCCGGAAGCGGGTAGGTCCCCGCGAAGTCCTGCGGGTTCTGCGTGGCGACCACGAAGAACGGATCGGGCAGCGGCGTCGTCGTCCCGTCGATCGAGACCTGGCCTTCGTTCATCGCCTCGAGCAGCGCCGACTGGGTGCGCGGGCTCGCGCGGTTGATCTCGTCGGCCAACAGCACGTTGCAGAAGACGGGGCCCTGCCGGAAAATGAAGTCGCCGTTGCGCTGGTCGTACACGCTGACGCCCAGCACGTCGCTCGGCAGCATGTCGCTGGTGAACTGGACACGCTTCCACTCGCCGCCGACTGCCGTTGCCATGGCGCGGGCCAGGGTGGTTTTGCCGACCCCCGGGACATCTTCGAGCAGGACGTGGCCGCGTGCGAGGAGGGCGATGAGCGCGAGCTCGGTGACCTCGGACTTGCCCTCCAGGGCGGAATCCACCGCGTTCCGCAGCTTGACCACCGTGGGTGACGGCTCGCTTGCCAGAGAGACGGCAGTGGTCATCGGCCCGGATCCTAGCACGTGATTTGCCGTCTCCCATGACCAGACTCGCCGGCCGGGGCCGCCGCCTTCACCCCTTTTTTTGTGCGGGCGAGCTGGTGGGGGCGGACTTCTTCCGAGGGCTTGGCCACTTCGGTCCCTCCGTGTTTAGGTCCGCCGCTCGATGACCGGGCCAGCGAGAAGCGACCCGCCCGCGGACCGGGCCGAGGCAGGTTCCGCCGACGCCGAGACGTCGGACTCGCCGCCCCCGCTGATCCCCGAGTTCACCCAGGGAAGCCTGGCTTGGCGCATCGGGGGGATGGTCAAAGAGGTCCGCCCCTCGCAGTGGGTGAAGAACGTCTTCGTCCTCGCGCCGCTGGTCTTCGCCAAGCAGGTCACCCACCCCTCGGTGCTGCTCTCGGCAGCGGGCGCCTTCGGCGTCTTCTGCCTCCTCGCAGGCGCCGTCTACACCCTGAACGACCTGGTCGACGCGGAGGCCGACCGCGTCCACCCGGTGAAGCGCAAGCGGCCGATCGCGTCGGGCCGCGTCCCGGTCACGTTGGCCAAGGCGATGGTCGTCGGCCTCGTCCTCGTCGGGATGGGTGGCGCCCTCCTCGGCCCCTGGCAGTTCGCAGCGGTCGCGGCGATCTACTTCATCCAGAACATCGCCTACTCCTTCAAGCTCAAGAAGATCCCGTACGTCGACGTCGGGCTCATCGCGCTCGGCTTCGTGCTGCGCGTCCTCGCCGGCGGGTACGCCATCCGGACGCCGGTCAGCTGGTACATGATCGCATGCACCGCGCTGCTCGCGCTGTTTCTCGGATTCGGCAAGCGTCGCCACGAGATGGCGGGCGCCAATGCCGGCAAGCAGCGCAAAGCGCTGGAGGGGTACGACCCGCGCGCGCTCACCGTGGCGCTGGCGGTCACCGGCCTCAGCAGCGTCGGCGTCTATCTCGCATATACGCTCGATGCGTCGACCAAGGCACTGTTCCACAGCGACTGGCTCTGGGTCACCACCATCCACCCGATCTTCGGGGTGCTACGGTTCTTGCAGCTGGTCGCGGGTCGGCCCAAGGCCGAAAGCCCCACCCAGGAGATGTTGCGCGACGTTCCGTTCGTCCTGAACCTCGTTCTTTACGTCCTGGAAATCATCTTCATCGTCTATCGGTTGAGACCATCGTAATCGCCGTCGGGCGGGAGATCCGCTTTCGGTCATGAGCAACGAGACCACCGAAGAGACGTCCGCTTCCGCGAAGAGTGACGCGTGGACCGACCTCGGCCTCACGCTCCCGATCTTCCTCGTCTATCACCTCGGCGTCGTCTTCCTACCCGTCCAGAACGCGGCCGACCTCGTCACGAGCGAGCTGCGATCGCTCGCTGGCAAGAGCCTCCTCGGCTACGCCGGCCTCACCGTGGCGCTGGGCGCGGCGTTCGTGCTGGTGCTGTCGATCATGGGTCGCGGCAAAGCATTGGATCCCAAGCGCTTCGTCTTCCTGGCGGTCGAGGGGGCGCTCTACGCGTTCCTCATGCGCGCCGCCGGCTCCTACGTGGTGGGGTCGCTACCCATGGCGCGCAGCACGCACCTCGTGGCCCCGATGCTGCCGGCGCTGGCCCCGTCCCTGGCCCCGTCCCTGGCCCCGTCCCTGGCC
>Ga0105046_10004991_pt1 | contig 21067 bp, 19 predicted proteins | sample MAT03_FD_78385 | JGI IMG/M metagenome (GOLD analysis project Ga0105046, IMG submission 78385) | Freshwater microbial communities from Lake Fryxell liftoff mats and glacier meltwater in Antarctica - MAT-03 (megahit assembly) | ecosystem: Environmental > Aquatic > Freshwater > Ice > Liftoff...
AATTGGCCGACGAAAAAAAGTTTAGGTTTTGTGCATGTCAGGGCAACCACGAACCCCTTGAATGAGTTGAGCCGAACGGCAGAGCGGCTGCGTCACTGAACCGAAAGATGCTGACGCGCAAAGGTGACGACTTGCATGACCGGATTTGTTGCTGAATGAGTCGTTCGGATCATGCTTACCGGCTGCCCGCGCGATTGGCATCGGCACCGGCGTCGATCAGCAGCGACATGGCTTCTTGCTGGCCGGCGTTGGCCGCCACGTCCAGTGCACTCTCGCGCTGGCGATTCAGGGCTTCAATGTCGACCTTCAAGCGCAGAAACTCTTCGATCACGTTCAGCTGCCCACTCATGGCGGCCAGGTGCAAGGCCGTCTGGCCACTCGCGCCCTGGCATTGCAGGTCGGCGCCGGCCAGCAGCAGCAAACGCACCGTGCTGCGGCGCCCGGCAAACGCGGCGGCGCCCAAGGCGTTGAAACCTTCGTCGTTGACACGGTCGATGTCGGCGCCGCGCTTGAGCAGTTCGCGCAGCAGTTCGTCCTGGCCGGCACGCGCGGCCAGGACCAGCGCGTGGCCGCCGCCTTCGTCACGCGCGTTGGCCGCTGCCTGACCGGTCTTGACCAGCCGCAGCACTTCTTCCCAGCGCGACGCGCGGGCGGCGGCCAGCAGCGCAGCATCGGCGCTGCGCAGCGGGGCAGGGCCCATGCGGTCGGCCGCGCGCAGGCGCTGTTGCCATTCCAGCGGTCCGACGGCGGTGCCACGTGGCACGGTGGCACTGGGGCGCAACCATGGCCCCAGGCTGCGGTCATCTTCCCAGGCAAAGGCCAGGCTGGCCAGCAGCGCCAAGCTCAGGCCGGCGGCGGCCCTGCGCAGCAAGCCTTCAAGGCGCACGGCCAGGCTCGGTAGCGGTTGGTTTCAGCGCTTGTTGGTCCAGCTTGTCCTGGTAACCCTGAATGAGGTTTTCCAGGCTGACTCGGCGCAGTTGCAAAAACGGCTCGTTGAAGGCCACGGCATCGGCAATGCTTGGCTTGGCCAGGCGATGCACCAATTCCTGGCCGACGGTGTACAGCGCTTGGTTGTTGTTGATGCAGCGCTGCAAGCCCAAGGCTTGTGCGCCGTGGCGGCTGTTCAAGTCGGCCAGGGCGTTGTCGCGCTGCGCCACCGTGCTGCGCAGCTGTGCCTGGTTCGCGCGCAGGGCTGCGGCGTCGCGCTGGTTGATTTGCAACTGTGCTGTCAACTCCTCGCGCGTGGCCTGCAGCGCCTGCTGGTCTTGGCGCGCGCTGTCGATCTCCTTTTGCAGCGCTTGAGTTGCAGCACTTCCCCTGGCTGTGGCGGCACGGGCGCCGCGCGCTGCGGCCCCGGCTGTCGCCAACTGGGCTTTCAGCTTGGTCTGTTCGGCCTGTGCTTGTTGCAGCGCTTGCGCCTGCACGGTTTGCTCTTGTTGCAATTGCTGCACTTGCTGGCGCAGCCGGCGGATCTGCTCCTGTTCGCGCGTGTTGGCGGCCTGGCCCCAGGCCGTGCCAGTGAGCAGCAGGCCGAGTGCAACCGTCAGCGCAGCGCAGCGCCTAGAAACGGACATTCAGGTCCACCTGCAAGGCGTCGACGGCGTAGCGGTCGCGCGCCTGTGGCTGCACGGTCGGCGATGAAATCGTCCGCGCCGACAGGAAGCGCGCGCTCAAGCCGGTGTCACGCGCCACGCCGTAGTTCAAGCCCACGCTCAAGCCACGCAGGTTGGTGCCACCGCCGCCCAGGTCGCTGTCGACAAAGGCATCGGGCACGGCGTCGCTGCCCAGCCAGCGGTAGGCCAGACTGAATTGCCAGTCGCCGATGTTGCGCACCTGCTGCGCGCCCAGGGTCAGGCGGGTGTTGATGCCGAAGACCCGGGCGTCGTCCAGGTACACGCCAGCGCGGTCGATGGTGTTTTGCCGGTTGTAGCCGGCGTTGCGGACCAACTCCCCGCTCAGGCCCACAAAAAAGGGCGCGAAGTGGGAGAACTCGGCAGCCACTGTCACCACCACGGGTTTGAACTCTGCGGCCAGGCCCCAGCGGGCTTTGTCAGGTGTCAGGCCGGCCTGAATCTCCAACGGGTTGTTGGTCAGGAACAGGGTGTTGCCACGTTGGCGCAAACCGGCTTCGTACTCGAACTGGCCATAGCTGCGGCCAGCGCCGCTCAGCGCGTTGTAGTCACCGTCAACGCGGCCCTCGAAGCCGTTGAACTGGTACTGCGCCAGGCCAAAGCGAAACCGCGTGTTTTCGCTCCATTCCCACTGGGTGCCGATCTGTGCGCCGACGATGCTGCGCGAGCGTCGTGGCGGCGCCGATTCGCGCACGGGGAAGTAGCCCAATGTCGCGAACGGCGCAAAGCTGCGGTTGGGGTTGGGCGGCAGCTTGAAGGAGCCGGCCAGGCCCTCGAAGTTGAGGTTGTCGTTCCACACCAGGTCGGTGCTGAACCAGGGGTTGGCAATGCGGCCGGCGCTGACGCTGGCCCATTCGGTGGCGTCGAATTTCACGAACGCGCGGTCCAGCAGAAACTGGTAGCGATTGAAGTTCTGGCCCAGGGTCTGGTTGGTCGAGACGCGGTCGTTGGCGCTGCCGGTGGCCAGGCGAAATCCGACGGTGACCTGCTCGTTGACTTTGGCGTTGATGCCCAGCCTGGCGCGCACGCGCAGCCGGTCACGTTCGTCTTGTGTGCTGGCGGTGGGCAGGCCCAGGGCGGTGGCGGCGGCCAGGTCAGGGGCGCGGGTGATGCCACTCAACGACGCGGCCAGAAAGTCTTGCGGCGACGGGTTTTCCTTGGCTGGCCGGTCGCTTTGCGAACGCACCCGCAGGTCACCTTCAATGGCGATGCGGTCGGTCCATTCAGCCGTGGCGTTGGGCACGCCCCAGCGCTCGACCTTGGCCCGCGCCAGCACCTCTTCACGCACTTCGTTGCGGATCTGGTCGCGCACGACCTGCGGGACAAAGGGCACGCGCACCACGGGGGCTTCGGGCTTGGGCGCCTGCGCCAGGGCGGCTTCAGCGCGGCGTTTGGCGTCGGCCAGCAGTGCGTCGGCCTTTTCGCGTGTGAGCGTGCCGCTTTGCACCAGGGCTTCGATCAACGCCAGCGTGGTCTGGCGCAGCGACTCCAGCGATTCGCGCTCGCTGCCCGGGGCCTGGGCCTGGGCCTGAGCGGTTGGCGCGCAGGCCAGGGCCAGCACTGCGGCCACGGCAAGCGCGCTCAAACGAATCAAAGGATGCGGGCGGGCCCGGTGCTTGGGGTCCATCGGTGTCATCCCAGAAGTCGGTTCGACACCTGCAGCCGCACGGGCTGGGGCATCTTGGCAGGCAGCGGTGTGCCGGTACCGGGGTAGCGCGCCAGCGCAGAGCGCAGCGCTTCGTCGGTTTGGGCGTCACCCGTGCTGCCCAACAGTTCGGCGCGTTGCAGAGTGCCGCTGGGCGAAAGCCAGACGTCGACCTGCACCTTGTAGTCCAGCCGTTTGATCTCGCGGTCGCGTGCCAGGTACTCGTTCAGGGCCCGCGTCACGGCGTTGGCGTAGGAATTGGCGGCCAGCCGGGTGGCGGCGCTGTCGGTGGTCGTGCCGCCGATGGTTGTGCCCTGGCCGATCTTTTGGTCGGTGTAGTCCTGCGTCACGGTGCCAGAGGTCAAGCCGCCGCCCGCCCCGGCTCCGGGGGCCTCGTCGGTCTTCAAGGCCTGCGGCAGCGGGTCTTGCGCCGGCTTGGGTGCGTCTTGTGACTGCGGCTTGTCTTCGGGCTTGGGCGGCGGCCGGTCTTCGGGTTTGGGCGGCGGCGGAGGCGGCGGTGGTGTGTCGGGCAGGAGCTTCACCACCTGCTGCTTGCGCGGGCGTTCAGGTTGGTTGTCGCAACCCACCAGCGCGCAGGCCAGCAGGGCAACGGCCCAGGTCAGGTTCCAGCGCATGGTCTAGAAGCCGATGCGGGCGGTCGCAATCGACATGCCCACCTCGGCCTCGTTGCACAGCTCGATCATCGCCACCACCCGGTCGTAGCGCGCCTTGCCATCCCCTTGAATCACCACGGTTGATTTGGCGTTGCGCGAGCGAATGGCCTTGAGCTCGATCAGCACCCGTTCGTCGGTCTTGGGCACGCCGTCCAGCCGCGCGCTGCCGTCGGGGTCCACGCGCAGCACGTGGATCGGGTGGCGTTCGGCGGGGGGTGTGGCCGACGGCTTGGGCAGGCTGATGTCCATGCCCTGCACCGAGGCCGTGGTCATCAGGATGAACACCACCAGCAGCACGTACGCCAGGTCGAGCATCGGCGTGACGTTGATGGTGTCGTAGGGCTTGGTTTCTTGCTGGACTTGCATGGTCAGGGCGCAGGACGTTTGGTGACCAGCCCGACCTGGGCGATGTCGAGCTTCTTTACCGCAGCCAGCACTTCGATGATCTTTTCGTAAGGTGCGGCGGCGTCGCCCTTGATGACCACCGGCAGGTTGGGGTTGCCGGCCTTGTATTGCGCCAACAAGGACGACAGTTGTTCGATCGTCACTGGGTAGGCGTCCAGGTACATCGCGCCGTCGGCGGTGATGGTGATGGCGCGGGTCTGCGGCTTGGCGAGGTTGCTGGTGGTCTTGGTCTCGGGCGAGGCCACGCGCACGCCCTGCACCGAGGCCGTGGTGAGGATGATGAAGACGACCAGCAGCACGTAGGCCAGGTCGAGCATCGGCGTGACGTTGATGTCATCGAACGGCTGGTTGTCAGCGCGCAGGTCAGCGGCCATGGCGGGTCAATGCGCGGCGCCGGTCTGGCCAGCGGCCGGGGCGACGTCGCCGTAGGTCTCGGCGACGCGGGTGATGAACTCGTCGACGAAGATGCTCATGTCCGACGAAATGTTCTTGATGCGCGAAGCCAGGTAGTTGTAGCCAAACAGCGAGGGGATGGCCACGGCCAGGCCAGCCACCGTGGCGAGCAACGCTGCGGCGATGCCCGGGGCGATGGCGTTGACGTTGACGTCGCCCGCCAAAGCAATCGCGGCGAACGTAATCATCACGCCGACCACCGTGCCGAAAAGGCCCAGGAAAGGACCGCCAGCGATGGCGATGGTCAGCAACACGATCTGCGAATTCAAGCCCTGGTTCTCGCGCACCATGTCAGCTTCGATGGCGGCTCGAACGGCGTTCAGCGAGGCGCCCGACAGGGGCTTGACCTGGGTCGCCCCCACGCCTCGCTTGTCCAGCTGCTGGATGCCGCTGTCGTACAGCCGGGCCAATGACGATGTGGCGTGGGTGCTGGCGCCGCTGGCCTTCATGACATCGGGCGCAGCCCGGAAGGCTGCCAAGAAGGCCAGGTTGCCGCGGTCGGTGCGCTGCACCAGCACCGCCTTGATGATCATGACCCAGATGGCAATCAGCAGCATCACGCCGCAAATGCCGATGACAACCCAGGCGTCGACCGTGAGGTTCTTGACCAGGACGCCCATGTAGGCTGGCTGCCCGCTGCCGTCGCCAGATGCCGCTTCACCCTCGAGCTGCAGTTCGCTCGCCACCAGCAGGGCGTCGGCGCCTTGGGCCGCGCGGGCAAACTTCATCCACTCTGCGCTGCGCAGTTGCGCGGCTACTTGCAGTTCGTCAATCAGCCCGTTGTAGCCCTCGCCCACGCGCACGGCGCCCTCGATCGCCGGTGCCGGTGCTGGCACATCGGCCTGGGCGGCCTGCGCGCCGTCGACGTACAGCGTGGCCTTGCCGGTGCCGACCGTGACGCCGATGTGAACCCAGGCTGCAGGTGGTAGATCACCCCCGCTGAGCTCGACACGGCCCAGCCTGACCACCACCTTGCCGTTGTCCAGGGCCACCGACAAGGCGCCTTGCGCGAACAGCGTACCGGCCACTGCCGTGGGCTTGGCCCACAAGCTCAGGCTGTAGGGCGCGGAGCTGGCGGCCCTCATGGCGTCGTTGGCTGGCAGCTCCATCGGCTTGCTGCCATCGAACCGGGCGCTGGCGCCGATCAGGCCATTGGGCTCGATCGCCACAGGCGCTGACGCTGCCAGCGTGCCGTTGACATCGCGTACCGCACCATCGCTCTGGTTGAAGCGAAAGGTGGCGGCTGCGCCGCTGTCGGCCACTGGCGTGGCGGGCTCGGCTGCGGCCTGGGCGTTGCCAGCGTAGACATAGACCAGGTTCTTGTCGGTACCCGGTGCCACGGTTGGCAACTGCACCCACAACACGGCCAGCTCGCCGGTGCTGTCAAAGCGTTCAACCGAGAACTTCAGCGGCGTCTGGTCGTCAGCGGCCAGCACCCGCAGGTCGGAACCGTCTGTTTTCGCGCCGATGAAGTCGAAGTTGCCCGAATGCAGGCGCAGTGGCACGGCCACGCCACTGAGCACCTCGCTGGTGCTGACCCCGGCTGCGCTGGTGTTGAGGGTCACTTTCGTGCGCTGCTTGAAGTCCGCACTCCACCAGGCCTGAGCGGTGGACGTGACGGTGGCCAGCAACAGGGCCACCAGGGCCATGGACGAACGAGCGTGGAAGTGGCGATTGCGGATCACGAGAGGTTGGGCATTGACGCCGACAGCCTGGAACGAAGCTGCTGACGGTAAGCAGGGGCAGTGACGCGGGCGTTGGCTCACGGCCCAAGCCATGAGCCGTACGGACTAGCGACCGGTGCTGGGTCCGTCATCGGCGCGTGCGGGGCCGGCTCCTTGCAAGGCGCCGGAAAGGTCGGCGAAGCCACTGTCCGAACCGGTCAGCCCCAGCAGTCCCAACGATGTGGCCTTGGCCACCGCCTGGGTTCGATTGCTCGCCTCGAGCTTGCGCAAAACGTTTTGCACATGGTTCTTGACGGTCAATGCACTGATGGACAGTGCCTCGCCGATCTCCGAGTTGTTCTTGCCTTCGCGCACCCAAGCCAGAATCTGCCGCTCACGCTGGGTCAATCGCACGTTGCGTGGCGCCAGTGGCGTGGCGGCTTTGCGCGATGCACTCAGCGGCATGGGGCCGGAATCACGTTGTGTGGCCTGAACCCGGGCATAGGCACTGTGCAGGGTCGGCATCAGCACGTCCAGCCGGTTCGCAGACTGCGGCAGCAATCGACGCTCGCTGGCCGCGAAGACGAAGAAGCTCTCGATCTCGGTGGACCGACCCGCTCGCGCCACCCCGTGCACCAGGACTTCGGCAATGCCGCTGCTGGCCATCGCGCGCCATGGCCCCGCCAGTGGTGTCAGCGCGTGTTCGACCGTCGGCAGTTCGATTCGCTTGGGCTTCAAACCACCGGACAACCAGGCCGGCAACAACAGGTGCAACAGTTGCGACTGCGCATCGGTGAATGCCAGGCTGACTTCAGGGGTCAAAACCACCGTGTTGAAGAGGTCAAATTCGAGGCCACGCCGGTCGTGGTCGTATAGACCGCAACACAACACGTCGTGAGGGACAAAACCCGCCAGGTGGCTACGGACCCAGCGAAAGAATTCGTGGCGACTGCGCACCTCGGTGGTCCCCTGTAACAGGCGGACAAGCGCCTCGGGGTCGTGCCAAAAGTCATCTTCGGTTTCGGCCAGAGGAGAGTGTTGCAAGGGGAGCCATCGAGACTGCGTTGTGACGCTCCGGTTGTAGCGGTCGACGATGACATTCCTGCGTGGCCATCGGCCTGGACTGATCCGAAAGGGCTAGGGCCGCGCTGTCATCCCGCTGTCATGACGAGCGAAAAGCCGATGCCCGGGACCTCCCATCACCGAGAAGCTGCTGGCGTCTGCGCGCAATGCCGGTGCCCACCGGGCTCAGCCCGGGTTCCACCTTCCAGGGCAGCCCCCAGGAGCCAGCACAACTCAGGTCTTCAGGCTGTTCAGGTCACGCCAACTCGGCAAGCTCGGCGCAACCAGGCCGGTGGCCGCCAACACCCCGTTGCGGATGGCGCGGGCGACTGCCTCGGCAGCGATCGCGCCGACGGCGCTGATGTCACCCGCATGACCGGCGCTGCCGGTGGCCAAAGCGAACAGCGTGTCGCCGTCATGGGCGGTGATGGGGTTGACCGCGCGCGACAGGCCGTGGTGCGCCAGGCCGGCCAGCTGCGTGGCCTGCGCTTTGCTCAGGCGCGCGTTGGTGGCGACGACGCCGATGGTGGTCGCGGTGCCCAAGCTCATGGCGTCAAGCCACCGCGCCGGGCCCCTGCCTTGCAACAAGGCTTGGGTGCTGTTGACAAAACTCTGGCCGGCCTCGTCGCGCGCACCCGCCAGGACCTGGCCCTGTTCGTCCAGCACGTCGCCGATGGCGTTGACCGCGACCAGGGCCGCCACCGTGATGTCGCCGAGCTTGAGCGACGCGGTGCCGATGCCAGCTTTCATCGCGCGGTTGATGCCCCAGAGCTTGCCGACTGTCGCACCGGCACCGGCACCGACGTTGCCTTGACGGGCGCACAAGGCGCTGGCGGAAAGGCAGGCGGCATGGCCGGTCTCGGCGCTGGGCCGAACACTGCCGTCGCCCAACCACAGGTCGAACAACACGGCTGCGGGCACGATGGGCACACGAATCAGTGCGCTTTGTGCGGGGTCACCGCCGCGCGGCCCAACCGGCAGGCCGATGCCGTTCTCTTCGAGCCAGCGCATCACGCCCGCCGCTGCGTCCAGACCATATGCGCTGCCCCCGGTCAGCAGCACCGCGTGCACCACGTCGACGGTGTTCTCCGGGCGCAGCAAGTCGGTCTCGCGTGTGCCCGGTGAACCACCGCGCACTGCCACACCAGCCACCGTGCCCGGCGGGCACAGCACCACGCTGCAACCGGTAGGGTGGCCTGGGACTTCGGCGTGGCCCACGCGCAGGCCAGCAACGTCGGTCAAGGCACCGGGGGCAAGGTTCACGGCGCGCTGCCTGGATTCGAGCGAAAAGCGGACGGCTGTCAGGCGAAGACGCCTGCGGTGTCCAGCATGCGGGCGTTGACTTCGCCCAGGTGATGCTGGGTGTCGCCAAAGGCCAGCTCGAGCATGGCCAGGCGCTTGAAGTAGTGGCTGGCGATGTATTCGTCGGTCATGCCGATACCGCCATGCAGCTGCACACATTGCTGGCCGACAAAGCGCATGCTCTGGCCCAGCTGAACCCGTGCCTGCGCGACTGCGCGGCGGCGTTGCGGCGCGGGCTCGCCCAGCTTCAAGCTGGCGAAGTAGCTCATTGAGCGGGCCAGTTCCAGTTGCATCTTCACGTCGGCCATGCGGTGGCGCAGGGCCTGGAAGCTGGCAATCGTCACACCAAACTGCTTGCGTGTGTTCATGTAGTCCACGGTGATGGCCACCAGCCGGTCCATCAGGCCGACGGCCTCGGCGCAGACCGCGGCAATGCCGGCATCGACCGCCATTTCGAGCGTGGCGTGGCCGTCGGCCGTGATCAATGTGGCCGGTGCGTTCACCCAGCTGACTTCGGCTGCGCGGGCGCCGTCTTGCGTTGGATAACCGCGCACCTGAGTGGCACCGCGTTCGACAATGAACAGGCCGATGCCGGCGGCGTCGCCGGCTGCACCGGCATGGCGCGCGGGCACGATGAATGCGTCGGCCTCGTCGCCGGCCGGGACGATGCTTTTCGCGCCGTTCAACAACCAGCCTGTGCCTTGTGGTGAGGCCGTTGTCGTGACGTGGTTGAGCCGGTAGCGCGCCGGACGCTCCTGGTGGGCCAGGACGACCAGCGCCGAGGCGTCAGCGATTCTCGGCAACCACGCGGCCTGCAGCTCGGCCGGTGCGGCCGACAACAACGCCGGGGCGATCAGCGCGGCGTGGGCAAACGGCGCGTTGACGAGGCCACGGCCAAGTTCTTCGCACACCACCATGGCATCGACGGCGCCCAGGCCCAAACCGCCATGGGTTTCTGGAATGACCAGCCCCGTCAGGCCCAACTCAGCCAGTTCGGCATACACCACGCGGGTGCTTCCGCCGGCCTTGGCCAGCGCGTGGCGGCGGTCAAAGGTGAAACCCTTGTCCACCCAGCGCCTGACGGCGTCGCGCAGTTGTTCTTGGTCGTCGGTGAAGTCGAAGTCCATGTCAGCTTCCCATCACGGTTTGGGCAACGATGTTTCTTTGAACTTCGTTCGATCCGCCGTAAATCGTTGTCTTGCGCATGTTGAAGTAGGTGCCAGCCAGCGGTGCGTTGTGCGCCGCACCGACGTGGTCGCCCTGCCAGCCGGCTTCCATCGCCTCCGCCACGAAGGGCAGGCTGAAGGGGCCGCCGGCCAACATCATCAACTCGCTGTAGCGCTGCTGGATTTCGCTGCCGCGGATTTTCAACAGCCCGGCCACGTCCAGGCTTTGTTTGCCATCGCTGTTTCCACTTTTCTCGGCACTCAGCACGCGCAGCACCATCATTTCCAGCGCCACCACGTCGACTTCGAGCAAGGCAATCTGGTCGCGGAAGCGTTGGTCGCTGTCGGCGCCATCCCACAAGCCCTCGGCCTTGGCGATGCGCTTCAAGCGTTCCAACTCGCGCTTGGCACGGTTGACGTCAGCAATGTTGGTGCGCTCGTGTGCGAGCAAGTGCTTGGCGTAGGTCCAGCCCTTGTTCTCTTCGCCAATCAAATTTTCGGCGGGCACTTCGACGTTGTCGAACCAGACTTCGTTGACCTCCGGTTCACCGTCCAGCAACACGATCGGGCGCACGCTGACCCCCGGGCTTTTCATGTCGATCAACAGGAAGCTGATGCCTGTCTGTGGTTTGCCTTCGCTGCTGGTGCGCACCAGGCAGAAGATCCACTCGCCGTACTGGCCCAGCGTCGTCCAGGTCTTCTGGCCGTTGACGATGTATTTGTCGCCTGAGCTTGTAGAGACACGTTCGGCCTTGCATTTGAGCGATGCCAGGTCGCTGCCTGCACCCGGTTCGCTGTAACCCTGGCTCCACCAGACCTCGCCGCTGGCGATGCCGGGCAAGAAGCGCTTTTGCTGTTCGGCGTTGCCAAACGCCATGATGACCGGGGCCACCATCACTGGCCCGAATGGCACCACCCGCGGCGCGCCGGCCAGGGCGCATTCTTCTTCGAACAAGTGCCTCTGCACAGCGTTCCAGCCGGGCCCGCCAAAGGCTGCTGGCCAGCCCCAGCCCAGCCAGCCCTGGCGGCCCAGAATCCTGGCCCAGCGCTGCATGTCGTCGCGGCTCAGACGCAAGGCGTTGTGCACTTTGTTGCTGATGTCAGCGGGCAGGTTGGCAGCCACCCAGGCGCGAATGTCGCGACGAAATACCAGTTCTTCAGCGGTGAAGTTCAGGTCCATGGCTCAGGCTCTTTCACGGTCAAACGAAGTCAGCGGTGGTGCGCCGCCGAGTTTTAGCACGACCGTTCGAAAGTGTGCTGTCGCTGCTGGGACAAGCCTCAACAACAAGCTGCAAAAACAGGCAATGAAGACAGCAGCACAGACAAGCGACTTATCGCAGTTCCAGCCGCATCACGTCGTTGTCGCGGCGCATCTGAAACCGTGTCAGGAAGCTGTTGCCCAGCAGCACATGCGGCATGGCCGCGGGCACGATGGTGGCGGCGACGTTGGCCACCTGCACGCCCCCCACGCGAACGCTGCTCAGCGTCAGCTGCTGCACCGGCACGAGGCCATTGGCGGTCATGCTCACACCGGGCTTGGCGTTGGTCATGTCCAGTCCCAGCCTCACGGCGTCGACTTGCGACATCGCCACGTTGGTGGCGCCGGTGTCGACCATGAATTGCACCGCGCGGCCGTTGATGGTGCCGCCGGTCACGAAGTGCCCGCCCAGACCGGCGCTGATGACGATCTGGCGCTCCGCTGCGGTGGCCGCCGCACCCGAACCCGCCGCTCCACCGCCAAACTGCGCCGGGCTCCCGCCCAGTCTCAAGTTCATGGTCTTGCCGCCGTGTTGCAGCACGGCGCTGTCGTCGGCCCAGCGCAGCAGCCTGACGCCGGCCGCTGTCTGCCCCAGGGCCAGAACCTGCGGTTGACCGTCGATCATCAACAGCGCCTTGTCGCCCATCCGACCGGACAACACCACGCTGCTGCTCTGCGCCTGCGCCTGCGCCTGCCCCTGCCCCTGCGCCTGCGCCTGCGCCTGCGTCTGCGCTTGCACCTGCGCCTGGAAAACCGCGCAAAGCGACAGGGTCGCGACCAGCAACGCCAGTTGTCGGGTCATGGGCGCAATCAACTGCGAAAGTTGTCGAAGCTCAGCGGCACATCAGCCAGCTCTTGGCGCATCAGCGCCATGGCCGCTTGCAGGTCATCGCGCTTGGTGCCGGTGACGCGCAGCGCGTCACCCTGGAAGGCGCCTTGCACCTTCAGCTTGGAGGCCTTCAACGCCGTTTGCATCTTCTTGGCGGTCTCGGCATCGACACCGCTCTTCACCGGCACCTGCCACTTCATGCGGTCACCGCCCATCTTCTGTGGCTTGCTGCTGAAGTCCAAAAACCGGATGTCCACGCCGCGTTTGCTCAAGCGCCCCACCAACAAGTCGCGCACTTGCTCGAGCTGAAAGTCGCTGTCGCCCCACAACACGAGCTCGCGTTCCTTGGCGCTCTTCTCAGCCAGGTCAACCTGTGCGCTGGAGCCTTTGAAGTCAAAGCGCGTGCCGATTTCTTTGGTGGCCTGTTCCACCGCATTGCGCAGCTCGACCAGGTTGGGTTCGATGACAGCGTCAAAACTTGGCATGGTGTGTTCGACTCGGTTCTTATGGGCACAGTCCTGATCGGAAAGCCCGCAGAATTCTGGCATGTCCCGTCCGCCGAGCCCCTTGCAGATTCAACGCCGCGCCAGCCTGCGTGAGCACAACACGTTTGGCCTGCCTGCGGTGGCCGCCACGCTGGTGCGCATCGCCTGTGATGCTGACGTGCGCCGCGTGCTGGACCATCCGGAACTGGGTCGGGCGCCCAAATTCGTGCTCGGCGGCGGCAGCAACGTGGTGCTGACACGCGACGTGGCGGCGGTGGTGCTGAAGGTGGAGATTCTGGGTCGGCGCCGGGTGTCTGAAGATGCTTTGGCCTGGGTGGTTGAAGCCGGCGCGGGCGAGCCCTGGCATGGCTTTGTGGCCTGGACGCTGGCGCAAGGCTGGCCGGGGCTGGAAAACCTGGCGCTGATTCCGGGGTCTTGCGGCGCCGCGCCGGTGCAGAACATTGGCGCGTACGGCGTCGAGCTGAAAGACCGATTTGATTCGCTGGACGCGGTCGACCTGGTGACCGGCCGCAGCGTGACGCTGAACGCCGAGCAGTGCGACTTTGGCTACCGCCACAGCGTGTTCAAGGGCTTGCTGGCGGGCAAGTCGCTCATCACCCGGGTGCGCTTTCGCCTGCCCAAGCCCTGGCAGCCGGTGCTGGGCTACCTGGAGCTTGAACGGAAGATGGCCGAGACCGGCAATCGCCAGCCCAGCGCCCAGACGGTGTTCGACTGGGTCTGCGCCATCCGCAGCGCCAAGCTGCCGGACCCGGCTGTGCTGGGCAATGCCGGCAGCTATTTCAAGAACCCGGTGGTGAGCGAAGAGCAATGCCGCGACATCATCGGCCGCGACCCGGAGATCGTTTACTACCCGCTGCCCGATGGCAGCGTGAAGCTGGCTGCGGGATGGCTGATCGACGCCTGCGGTTGGCGGGGCAAAACCGTGGGCCGCGCCGGGGTCTACGAAAAACAGGCCTTGGTGCTGGTGAACCGGGGCGGCGCCAGCGGTGCCGAGGTGGTGACGCTGGCGCGGGCGATCCAGGAAAGCGTCTACGGCCGCTTCGGCATTCGGCTGGAGGCTGAACCGGTGGTGCTGTGAGCGCCACCCATCAAGTCGTGGCGGGTCCGGCACCCACCGTCAAACCGGCGTCGTGCAAAGCGCTGCGCGTCAGCGGCAGCTGTTCTTCATAGCGCTGAACCAGGCGGGCGATCTCGTGCGCGGGCAGGTGGGCGGCGCCCTCGTGCAGGGCCGAGGCGGTGGCCGCCAAAGCTGACAGACCCAGGTTCAGCGCCGCACCTTTGGCGGCATGGGCGTTGACCCGCAGCTCCAGGGGTTGGGCATCACGCACGGCGGTGCGCAGCCGATGCACGGTGCTTGGGCCTTGCTCCAGGAAGGTGTCGATCATCTGCGCCAGCCGCTCGCGTGGCATCACCTGCAAGGCCACTTGCAAGGCTGCCAGGTCGATGACGGGTTGGCTGTTGCCGCGCAAGGCCAGCGCGGGCAGCGGCTGCGCAAGAAAGCTGTGGTCGGCACCAGCCCCGGCACTGCCGAACAAGCGCCGCAGCGAGGTGGCGAGCTTTTGCGGGCTCAGCGGCTTGGTCAGAAAGTCGTTCATGCCGGCCACCAGGCAGCGCTCGCGCGACTGCTCAAACGCGTCAGCCGTCAACGCCACGATGGGCACCGTGGCCGCCGCACGGTCGGGCAGGGCGCGGATGGCTTTGGTAGCACCCACACCGTCCAGCAAGGGCATGTGCAGGTCCATCAACACGACGTCAAAGCGGCGCTCGCGTGCAGCTTGAACAGCCTCGTGGCCATTGGCAGTGAAATACGCGCGATGTCCCAGGTTCTCGAGCAGCGCGGCAATGTACTGGCGGTTGACGGGGTGGTCTTCGGCCACGAGCACGTGCAGTGGGCGTTGGCGCTCGTCACCCTGGCCCGGCTGGCGCGCGCCGTGGCTGAGGGCGTCCGGCACCGTCACCAGCGGCAGACTGAAGTTGAACGCGCTGCCTTCACCGGCCTTGCTGCGCACGGTGATATCGCCGCGCATCAGACGCGCCAAGTCGCGCGAAATCTCCAAACCCAGACCGGTGCCACCGTGGCGGCGCGAACGGGAGCTGTCGCCTTGCAAAAAGCGGCGGAACAATCGCGACAGCGCGGCCTCGTCCATGCCCGCGCCGGTGTCGGTGACGACAAACTCCAACCACGGCTGCTGGTCTTGATCATCCCGTTGCCGCACGTCCAGCACGACCGCGCCGTGGTCTGAAAACTTGATGGCGTTGGCCAGCAGGTTGAACAGAATCTGCTTGACCCGGGTGGCGTCCAGCATGACGCGCTCGGGCACGCCGGGGTCGGCGTCGAAATGCATGGCCAGCTGTTTGGCATTGGCTTGCGGGCGCATCAGTGCTTCGACATCACGCAGGATGCCGCGCAGTTCGGTCGGTGTCGGAGTGACGGTCATCCGACCGGCTTCCAGCTGTGACATGTCCAGGATGTCGTTCAGGATGGCCAACAAATGGTCAGCCGATTCGGTGGCGGTGCGCAGGAAGTCGACCTGTCGGGCGTTCAAACCGGTTTCACGCAGCAGCGACAACATGCCCATCAAACCGTGGAAAGGCGTGCGGATCTCGTGGCTCATGTTGGCCAGGAACACGCTCTTGGATTCGCTGGCCGCTTCGGCTTCGCGCCGCGCCTGGCGCAGCTTGGCGGTCAGCTCTTCCAGCACCAGGCGGCGCTCGCGCAGTTGCCGCAGGTGGTGCAAGGCAATACCGGCAAAGGCCAGCGTCAGAGCCATCACCAGCAGCGTCAAGGCCAGGCTCAGCGTGTTGTGCTGGCGCATGGCCTGTATGACGCTGATCAACGTGCCGTTGTCGGCCTGTGGCGTCACCGCGCGGATCACCGAAAACTGCAGGATCTGCACGATCACCACAGCCGACACCACCACCATCAGGCCCAGGCCGACCAGACCCAGCCAGGAAAACCGCCACCGCGCCGGTGTCGCTGGAGCGGGCACCAGGTCCAGGTCCAGCTTGTCATCGGCGGAGTTGGCCATGGTGATTGAGCGCTAGCTGGCTTGCAACATGTCGCCCAGGCCCAAGCCGGTCAGCGCTTTGGCTTCGCGCGCCAACCAGAACATCAAGCCGATCATCATGGCCATGCTGGGCAAGGCGATGACGGGGTAGCTCAGCAGCGTCAGGCGGCCCAGCTCTTGGTTGAAGGCTTCGGTGCCGGCCCCGCTCGTCACGACGTACCGCGCCAAAAAGTAATTGGCCACGGCGGAGAAGAAAAAGGTGCCGGCCAACACAATCGTGCCCAGGCGCAGCCGGGCTTCGAACTGGGCGGTGGCGTTGCGCACGGTCAGCGCGGCGTGGACACGGTCGACATCGAACAGCGTGGCGTTGAACACCAGCAGGCGAATCAAAGGATTGCGGGTCCACACCGAGCCCAGGATGACCAAACCGATCAGACCGGGTACGGCCGCTTCCTTGACGGCCAGCCACTGGGCGTCCAGCTTCAACAGGCCGATGCCGCCGGTCAACAGCGTGCTGACGACCCCCAGTACCGCCAGCCAATTGATCTTGTGCCGGTGCCACGCGTCCCACAAACCCCAACCGATGGGGAAGGCCAGGGCCAACAGCAGCGCTGGCATGGCGCCCAGGCGTTTTTCGCTGCTGAGCTGCATGAGGATGAGAGCTGGCACCAGGATGGTGATGCCAATTTCGAGCAAGGGGTTCGGTTTGGAGGCTTGGGCCATGGGCGCACGACTGGCGGAAGACAAACAGCGGCTATTGTCGATGGCCAGCGTGGCCCTGAGGCGGGGCGGTGTTGACAACCACAAGCCCGGGTTTGAGGCGCTCACTTGTTGGCCACGCTCAGGTTTCGCTGGCGCAGCCCAGTCAGCTTGGCCAGGTACAGGTCTTGACCGACTGCGGTTGTAGCGTTTTCAGCGGCCAGCGCCAGGTGGCGGGCTGCTTTTCTCGGGTCACCCAGGTGCTGGTGGGCCACGGCCAGCCAGTAGTGCACCTCGTGTTGGTCAGGCTGCTTGCGCAGTTCGGTGGTGAACAACTCGCGGGCCTTGGCGTAGTCGCCCGCATTCATCGCTTGGCGGCCCTGATCCAAGTATTTGAAGGGCGGGTCAGGCTGCAAAGCGGCCAGTCGCCCAGTCATTTCCGCAGCTTCGCTGTGGCGGCCGGCCAGGGTCAACACCCGAATCAGGTTGCTGAGTGACGAGGTCTGACGCGGGTCCTGTGCCAGCACGTGGCGCAGGGCCTGTTCGGCCGCCAACCAATGCCCCATCCGCAGGTAGATGACACCCAGCGTGTTGCTGCCCGGCAAGTAGGTGGGGTCGGTCAGTACCGCCTCGCGCGCCCACCAGTAGCTGCGCTCGGGCTGGCCCGCGCTGAGCACCTCGGCCGCGCGGTTGTTCATGAACATGGCCCGCACGGTCGCTTCTTGGATTGGCGCCACACGTTGCCCCTGCAATTGCACCTGGGGCAGGAAGTCGACCGTCAAATCGCGATCGGAGTCGTGTGCAAGGTGCAACAACTTGGCCGCGGGCTGACCCAGCACGATGTTGACGTGCCCGCTGACAAACACCACATCCCCGCTGCGGGTGTAACTGTCTTTTCCAAAGACGCTTTGATACGTCACGGTCAGACCCAATTCCTTGGCCAAGGCGGCCGTCATCAGCACCAAGGACAGGCAGTTGCCGGCCCTGGCTTCAAATGCCTCGGCCGCCGTCCGGGTGCTGGCGCTGTCGTAGCGCAGCAGCAGTTGGTCAGGGCGATGCATGGCGTCGAGCAAGGCCGTTCGTGCGTCGCGGCTGCGCGAGGTCGAGCCGCTGAGTTTCTGAGTGAAGGCCTTCATCGCCGGGCTGAGGGCGGTGACAGCGGCGGCGTCGATCGGCAAGGCCAGGGGCGGGAACAACTCGTCACGCAGCAGGCCGGTGGCCGGCAGGGTGGGTGGCGCTGTCGCGCACCCGCTGATCGAAGCAAGCAGGGCCACTGCGAGGCCGCTGATGAGGGCTCTGACGCCGGCTGCGCGGAGCGGTTGGCTGAGATGGTGTTGCCGCATGGGGAACCCCTTCGGTGCAAGCACATGGCCTCGTCAAGCTGTCCTCAAGGCATTGCCAGCAGGATCAGCATCCAGGCACGAAGCACAAAGATCGTACGCCGACGCTGGCGTAACAATCACAGGGTTTGTTCACCCCATTCTTCAGTGCTTCCTGACCGTTCCCTGCCATGAACCCACCGCCGCCGTTGACCCCCTTGCACGACCTGAAGCAGCGGATGCGTGGCGCCGGTTGGGCGGTGTTGTCAGCGGCCACCATGGTCGCTCAGTCGCAAGGCGCCGCGCCAGACTGGACGGCGTGGCACGCACATTGGGACGACCTCCCGCCCGACCCGCACCTGCGTGATGGTGGCCGCTACCGGCGGCGGCGGCACGGTTGCTGTGTTGTCAGCGCCGGCCGGGTCAGCCCGGCCGCGCACCGCGCACATTGGCAGCCCGTCGAATACAACGCCCTGCACGGCGGTTACGAACGTTGGTTCGAGCCACTGCCCCAAGAGCTGGTTGAAGCCCCCGGGTGGGCAGCGATGCTGTTGGGGCTGGCCCACATGGCCGACGACATGGCAGGCAACAACACAGCCGCGCCGGCCTGGTTTGTCGAGTCGCACCTGTTCCGCATCGACACGGCCGGGGGCATTGGAAGGCCCACGCCCGAAGGCGCGCACCGTGATGGCGTGGACCTGGTGGCTGTGGTGCTGGTGGGTCGCCAGAACGTGAAAGGCGGCGAGACGCGGGTCTTCGACGCGGATGGCCCGCAGGGCATGCGCTTCACCCTGACCGAGCCCGGCAGCGCCCTGCTGCTGGATGACGCCCGGGTGATCCACGAAAGCACACCCATCCAACCCGTCAACTCCGAGCAGAGCGCCTTCCGCGACACGCTCGTCGTCACGTTGCGGCGCGGTGGTTTCCAAGGCCCTTGACTCACACCCGACGCATGAACGAATTACCCATGGCCATCACTTTCGACGACGTTGTGGCGGCGGCCCGGCGTATCCGTGGTGCCGCCCACCTCACGCCGGTACTGACATCGCAAACCCTGAACGACCGCACCGGCGCCCAGGTGTTCCTGAAGTGCGAAAACCTGCAGCGCATGGGTGCCTTCAAGTTCCGCGGTGCTTACAACGCCTTGGCCCAGTTCGCGCCCGAGCAACGCCGCGGCGGCGTGATTGCGTTTTCTTCAGGCAACCATGCGCAGGCGATTGCGTTGTCAGCGCGGCTCCTGGGCATGCCCTCGGTCATCGTCATGCCACACGACTCGCCCCGCGCCAAGCTGGCCGCCACGCGTGGTTATCAAGCCGGCCAGGCGGGTAGCGAAGTCGTGCTGTTCGACCGTTACAGCGAAGACCGCGAAGCCATCGGGCAGCGGCTGGCGGCTGAGCGCGGCATGACGCTGATTCCGCCGTACGACCACCCGCACGTGATGGCCGGGCAGGGCACGGCTGCGCTGGAGTTGATTCAGCAAACTGCCGAGGGTGGCCCGCTGGACCAGCTGCTGGTGTGTGTGGGGGGTGGCGGCCTGATCGCGGGCTGCGCGGTCGCGGCCAGACACCTGAACCCGAACATCGTCGTGCACGGGGTTGAGCCCGAGGCCGGCAATGACACACAACAAAGCCTGGCACTTGGCCGCATCGTACGCATCGCGACCCCCAAGACCATTGCCGACGGTGCGCAAACGCAGGCGCCCGGCAAGTTGACCTTCCCCATCGTGCAGCAGCTTGTCACGAGTGTGGTGACGGTGACCGACGCCCAACTCATCAACACGCTGCGCTTCTTTGCCGAACGCCTGAAGTTGGTGGCAGAACCCACCGGCTGCCTGGCCGCAGCGGCCTTGATGGAAGGCGTGATCTCCGGCCGCGACCAGCGTGTGGGTGTGATCGTCAGCGGCGGCAACGTCGACCTGGCGGCCTATGCTGCGCTGCTGGCCGCGCATTGAGCGAACACCGACCGAACGTTCTTGTCCAACCCTGGAAGTCCTGATGCCCGATACCGCTACCCCCACCCCCACCCCCACAGCGACCGAAACCGCTGACGCCAACAAGCGCTTGAAAGAGCAGCTCGACAAGCTGCTGGCCCGCCCCGCCGCCATCAGCAGCGGCAGCCTGCACATCAACGGTGGTGTGCTGGACTACGACGTCAATGTCGCCTTCATGCCGGTGTTGGCCGGTGGCGTGGGCGCCAACGCCAGTGAGCCCGAAGCGGCCGTCATGACCACGGCTTACCTGAAGAAGGGCGTGAGTGCCGTTGAGCGCCCGCTGTGTTTTGCCTTCAACGGTGGGCCGGGTTCGGCCTCGATCTGGTTGCAGTTCGGCGCGCTGGGGCCCAAACACGTGGTGGTGCCGGATGACGGCAGCATGGGCTTGCCGCCCTACGGCTTGGTCGACAACCCGCAAAGCTGGCTCGACCAGTTCGATCTCGTATTCATCGACCCGCCGCACACCGGCTGGTCGATCACGGCCAGCGACGCTGCGCGCAAGAAGATGTTGTCGGTCGACGGTGACGTGGATGCGCTGGGCGACGTCATGCGGGTGTGGCTGACGCGCCACCAGCGCTGGGGCTCGCCGCTGTACCTGGCCGGCGAAAGTTACGGCACGACGCGTGGCGCGGCCCTGGCGTTGAAGATGCTGGACCTGGGCGCGGTGCTGAGCGGCGTGATCTTGGTGTCGTGCGCCATGGACCTGCAAAGCCTGGTGTTTGCGCCAGCCAACGACCTGCCGTATGCCTTGTTCTTGCCGGCATTCGCCAACGTGGCGCAGTACCACGGCTTGCTGCAAGGGCCGCTGGCGGCGTCGTCAGCGGCCGCGCGGGCGGCGGCCGAGGCCTTTGTGCAAGACGACTATGCGGCCGCGCTGCAAGCCGGCGCGCGCCTGGGCCCCAAGCAGCGCAGCGCGGTGGCCCGCCGCGTGGCTGAACTGACCGGCCTGCCACGCAGCCTGGTGGAAGAGAAGAACCTGCGCATCAGCGACCGCTGCTTCTTCACCGAGGCACTGCGGGCCCGCGGGCAAATCGTCGGCCGGCTGGAAGCCCGCGCCACCGCACCGCAGGCCGCCAGCCGCGGCGAAGAGATGGAGTTCGATCCCGGCATCGAGGCCATCGCCGGGCCCTACACCATGGCCGCGCTGGCCTTCTACCGCAGCACGCTCGGGCTGGACCTGGAACACCGGTTCAACGTCATCAACTTTGAGGTCAACCGCAACTGGAACTGGAACCGCGGCGAGACTTCACGCATGGGATTTGCGTCGACCAGCCCGGACCTGGCGCTGGCCCTGCGCCGCAGCCCGCACCTGAAAGTGCTGGCCGCCAGCGGACGCTACGACCTGGGCACACCCTACAGCGCCAGCGATTGGTCACTCGCCCAGTTGAACGCGCCGGCTGCCGTGCTGGCGCGGGTGACCCACCACTACTACGACGCCGGCCACATGATGTACACG
>Ga0105046_10004992_pt1 | contig 21066 bp, 17 predicted proteins | sample MAT03_FD_78385 | JGI IMG/M metagenome (GOLD analysis project Ga0105046, IMG submission 78385) | Freshwater microbial communities from Lake Fryxell liftoff mats and glacier meltwater in Antarctica - MAT-03 (megahit assembly) | ecosystem: Environmental > Aquatic > Freshwater > Ice > Liftoff...
CCTTCCGGTGACCGCCATGACCGATCGGAGTGATGGGGCCGTGGTGGTGGTCGCGGATTGGGACGATCTCGACGCCGCGGTGCTGCTCGGGGCGAGCTTCGCGGAGATGGCGTGGGAGGGTCGGGCGGCGGTGGAGGGGGACGCGGCGGGTTTGCGGACCAAGCGGTACGACCTGGCCAGCGTCGAGGGGGACGCGGTCGTGCTGACGGCAACGCGGGACGAAGGGGCCGCGGCGAGCGAGGGCCCCGACCCGATTCGGCTCGAGGCCCGGGCGGGGGTCCTCGGAAACCCGGGGCGCGAGGGGGCGCTGCTGCGTGCGGTGGCGCGGCGGCTGGAAGCGCTGCGGGGGGTCGACGCGGCGAAGCGCTAGCGCGTCTTAGGCCCTCGGCGACGGGTCCGCGCCCTCCACCACGCCGGGAATCTCCACGGTCATCGTGGTGCCTTGCTTCCAGACGCTCTCGACGGCGATGGTGCCGCCCAGGGTCTTGACGGCGTGCTTGACGATGGCCAAACCCAGGCCCGTGCCGCGGCGGGCATTGCCGCCGGCGCGGGAGGGGTCGACTTGGAAGAAGCGCTCGAAGACGCGGTGCTGGTGGCCCAAGGGGATGCCCACGCCCCGATCGGCGACGCGGAGGCGGAGGCCCGCGCGGCCGGCATCGCCGGGACGGGCACCCGCGGGGTCGGGGGGAAGGGGCCGGGCGACGACGCGGACGGTGCTGGAGGGATATGCGAACTTGGTGGCGTTGTCGATCAGGTTCTTGAGGATGAGCGTCAGGAGCTTGGGGTCGGTCCGGAGGTGGGCGGCGCGGGGGTCGACGTCGAACTCAAGGGTGAGGGTGCGTTCGGCGCAAACACCCTCGAACGTCTCGGCGAGGGATTCGACGACGACGGCCAAGGCGAAGGGCTCGACCTGCACGGGGGCGTCGGGGGTTTCGAGGCGGGAGAGGTCGAGCAGGTCGCGGACCATTTCCTCGAGGCGGGTGACGTTGGTCCCGATCATCTGGGCGAGGCGGCCCCGCATCGCGGCGTCGTCCCACGCCCCGTCGGCGAGGGTCTCGACGGCGGCGCGGATGGAACTCAGGGGCGTGCGGAGTTCGTGGCTGGCGTTAGCGACGAAGTCGGTCTTGAGCTGGACGGCGACGGCGAGTTCCGTGATATCGCGCAAGGTGATGACGACGCCGGCCACGGCGGTCGCGCCCGCGCCGGGGGGAAGGCCCGGGGCCAAGGGGGAGGTCAGGACCTGGAAGACGCGGAAGCCGTCGGGTCGAAGGAGGCGGATCTGGCCTTGGCGGCGGGTGCCGGCGAGGGCCGCGGCGTGCTGGCCCAGGATCTCGGCTTGGGTGAAGAGCTCCTCGATGGAGCGGCCCAGCAGCGGGGTGCGGCGGTCGAAGAAGTCGTCGGCGGCGTCGTTGCAGAAGAGGACTCCGCCCGCGGCGTCGGTCGCGAGGACGGGGCTGGCGGCGGCGTCGAGGACCGCGCGGAGGGTGTCGCGTTCGACGGCGAGGACGGAGAGGCGGTGCTCGACGGCCCCGCGGAGCTGGCGGAGAGAGCGTTCGGCCAGCCCGAGGGGTCCGTCCGCGAGGCCCTCGCGGGCGTCGGGCGGGGCGAGGCCGAGCTCGAGCCAGAGCTGGTCGAGGTCGTCGACGAGGGCCGCGGTGCGGGCGGCCCTGGTCTGGAGGACGGCGACGACGAGGATCCAGGTGGCGGCGAGGCCAGCGAGGCCGGCGGCGCTGAGGACGCTCGAGGGCTGCCAGCCGAAGGTGACCGCCCCGGCGACGGCGAGGAGGGGCAGCCACAGGAGGATGACGGGGCCGAGGTCCGCGCTGCTGAGGGGACGCCTGGCCATGCCGGGAGGATGGTATCTGCGGGACCGCGGCGGGCGATCCGGGGTGGGGGACGCGATCAGGGGGCGTCGTCCGCGTCGGCCTCGTCGGCGTCGGTGGAGGCGCGGTAGCCGACGCCCCGGACGGTCTTGAGGAGGGCGGCGCGGCCCCCGAGCTTCTTGCGGATGCTCGTGACGTGGACGTCGATGGTGCGCTCGGTCACGGTGACCCCGGGGCCCATGGCGCGGGCCATGAGGACGGCGCGGCTCAGGACGCGCCCGCCCGCGGCGATGAGCGAGGAGAGGAGGCGAAACTCGGTCAGGGTGAGCTTCAGGGGCTCGCCGTCGACGAAGGCCTCGTGGGTCTCGGTGTTGATCTGGACGGGGCCGAGCTCGACCAAGTGCTGCTCGGGGGCGGCGCGGCCGGTGCGGCGGAGGACGGCCTCGACGCGGGCGAGGACGACCTTCATCGAGAAGGGCTTGGCGATGTAGTCATCGGCGCCGACGGTGAGGCCGATGATCTGGTCGATCTCCTCCCCCTTGGCGGTCAGCATGATGATGGGGGTGCGCGCGGTCTGGGGATTGGAGCGGACGCGGCTGGCGACCTCCGTGCCCGAGAGTTCCGGGAGCATGACGTCCAGAAGGATGAGATCGGGGTGCTGGGACGAGACGGCCTCGAGCGCGGCACGGCCCGAATGGGCGGCGGAGGTTTCGTATCCGGCCCGACGGAGGTTGTAGACGAGGAGCTCGACGAGGTCGCGCTCGTCGTCGACCACCAGGACGTGCTTTCGCTGGGCCATGTCGGGCACCACCTAAGTTTCGACGCCGTAGGGACTTAGAGCATCAATCCCGCGATGGACCAGGGGCGGACGGTGAATGTTAAGAGATGGCGACCTCCCCGGCTACGGGGTGGCCGTTCATCTTTGGTTAAACCTTGGGTGGGGGTGAAGTGGAGGGCAAGGCCCGGAAAAGTTGGCCTTGGGAGGGGGTGTCGCCCGAAAGTGTTGGCGGTTTGTGTTTGCTAAGTCCGTGCTCGGGCGGACTGGACCGGGACCAAAACCCCCGGTATGGTTTGCCCTCACTATCCGGCCGGCTCTGGCTTCCGGGGTCGCGGCGGGTGGGTGAGACGGGCGGGGAGCCGCCCGGTGGGGAAGGGTCGGGCGCGGGATGAGCGCGGCGGACCTTCCGTTCGTGCGAGATCGTCGGGGTCCGGGCCGCGGGGCCTTTGATCCCGGGGTGCCGTGAGGGTGATCGAGAGTGGATGGTTCGGAACTTCGGGGACGGAGAGTGGATCGGCATCTGAGGCCGGCCTCCTCAGCCTCGGGCTTCGGAACGCGTGCCGGAATCGGGCGCGGGAGTCAGCGACGATTGGGGGCAGAGGTCCCCGTGCGTGGGTGGGTGTGCCTTCCCGGCCTGTCGCCGAAGGGGAAGGGGCCCGTGACAGGCCTTGGGATGGCGTTGAGTTCATACAGGTTCACAGTGGCAGAGATCGAATCTCGAATGAAGGAGTCGAATAGATGAGTCAGAATCGAGTGCTTGTGCTGGTCGCGGGCGCCGCGATGGGCCTCTCCGGGGTCGCCTTTGGCCAGAACGCCAACCTCGACACCAACCGCGCCTACGCGGCCGAGCTCCTCGCCGACTCCGGCGGGCGGGCCAGCCTCCTCGCCCAGCCCGGCACCAACGGCTGGCAGGACGGCCGGTTCACGATCGGCGACGGCACCAACACGCTCAGCGTCGGTGGCACGATCCAGAGCCGTTACAACATCTCGCTCCGCGACGAGGACACCGCGGGCGAGAACGAGGACTTCACCCACGGCTTCGGCTACGGCTCGGTCCGTCTCCGCGCCTTCGGCAGCATCTGGGACCGCAACCTCACCTACAAGATCCAAGGCAACTTCAACGGGACGGGCGAGGACAACGGCGACGGCGGCTTCGTCGACAACGACGGCACCTTCGGGCTCGAGGACGCCTGGGGCCGCTACCAGTTCGACAACGGCGTCAGCGTCCGCTGGGGCCAGTTCCGCCTGCCCCTCTTCCGCGAGGTTTACGGCGTCGACGACGAGTACCAGCTCGCGGTCGACCGCTCGATCAACAGCACCAGCGCCTTCTTCAGCCAGGGCTACAGCCAGGGCGTCGAGGTCGGCTACCAGTCCGATTCCTTCCGCGTCTTCGGCGCGTTCTCCGACGGCCTGAGCTCGGCCAACACGGCCTTCAACGGCGCCGGCGAGTCCGACTACGCCGGCACCGCCCGCCTCGAGTTCCAGGTGATGGGCACCGACTGGCAGCGGTGGAACGACTTCACCTCCTGGCAGTCCGCCGCGGACACCGGCATCCTGCTCGGCGCCGCGGTCCACTACGAGTCCTCCGGCGAGACGGGCGGCACGGGCGCCGACGAGGGAGAGATCTTCATCGGGACCATCGACGCCTCCTTCGAGGGCCAGGGCTGGAACATCTTCGCCGCCGGCAACTGGTTCCGCAACGACGACGACGTGGCCGATGCGTCCGACAACTTCGGCGCGGTCCTCCAGGGCGGCATCTTCGTGACCCCCCAGGCCGAGCTCTTCGCCCGCTACGACGGCATCTTCTTCGACGACGACGCCTTCGGCGACATCGACGACGCCCACTTCGCGACCGCCGGCGTCAACTACTACATCTCCCCCGAGAGCCACGCCGTCAAGTTCACCGCCGAGGTGGGCTACTCGTTCACCGAGTCGGCCGTCCTCTTCGGCGGCGGCGACACCCGCGCGGGCTTCCTCGGCGACACCGAGGACGGCGAGATCATCTTCCAGAGCCAGCTCCAGGTCCTGTTCTAAACCCCTTCCGGCCGACGAGGCCGGGTTCGGTCACAGCGCATGACGCCGGGCGGCCCGCAGGGGCCGCCCGGTTCTTTTTTGACCGGCTGAGCCGCGACCGTCAGGGAGCGGTCCTACCCGTGGCGCGAAGCACGCCCGCGGAGATCCGGGTTTGAATCTCCTTGGGACGCCGGCGTCGTTGGCGCGAGGGGTGGGACCGCTCCCTGACGGTCGCGGCTCCGCCGGATGGGGGGTCACATGCGGTCGACGGTGGGGATACCCAGGACGGTCAGGCCGTCCTCGAGGATCCGGGCCGCGAGGGCGCAGAGGCGGAGGCGGGCGTCGCGGGTGGGGACGTCGGGGGCCTGCAGGACGGGGCAGGCGTCGAAGAAGGTGCTGAAAGCCCCGGCGAGATCGTAGAGATAGGCACAGAGGCGGTGGGGCTCGAGGGCCTCGCCCGTGGCGGCAACGACGGCGGGATAGCGCAGCAGAACGAGCGCGAGGGCCTTCTCGGCGGGGGCGTGGGCGGCGGCAGGGGCGGCGCGCCACGTCTCGCCGACGGCTCGCTCCGCGGCCTTGCGGAAGATGCTGCGGATGCGGACCAGCGCGTACAGCAGGTACGGGCCGGTGTTCCCCTCGAAGGCGAGCATGCGGTCGAAGCCGAAGAGGTAGTCCTTGACGCGGTCGGTCGAGAGATCGGCGTACTTGAGCGCGGCGGTGCCGACAGCCTCGGCGACCAGGGCGGCCTCGGCTCCAGGGAGTTCGGGGCTGCGCTCGCGGACGGCGCGGGTGGCCCGGGCGACGGTCTCCTCGATCAGGTCGGCCAGCGCGACCGAATCCCCCGAGCGGGTCTTGAAGGGGCGGCCGTCCTCGCCCAGGACCGAGCCGAACGCGGCGTGCTCGAGCCGGGCGAGACGGCCGGGGGTGGGCCCGCCCACGAGATGGCGGGCGTACCCCGCGCGGCGGGCGGCGCCGAAGACCTGGCGGAGGTGCAGGCTCTGGCGGGCGTCGATGACGTAGACGACGCGCTGGGCCCCGAGCGCGTGGACGCGCCGACGGACGGCGGCGATGTCGGTGGTGGCGTAGAGGTAGCCGCCGTCCCCCTTGCGGACGAGGCAGGGCTCGCGGATGAGCTCGGGCTCGGGGTCGCCGGGGAGGATGGGCTCGAAGAGAATGCGCTCGTCGAGGCGGACGACGAGGGCGCCCTGCGACTCCTCGGCGACGCCGCGGGAGACGAGATCGTCGACCATGGGGGCGAGCTCGTCGGCATAACTGGACTCGCCGGCGGTGTGGGCGGCGGTGACGTCGACCTTGAGCCGGGCGCACGCCGCGAGGCAGACGGCCATGGTGACGTCGTAGAGCTTCTGCCAGACGGCGTAGGTCTCGGGGTGCTTGGCCTGGAGGCGGAGCAGGGTCTGGCGGGCGCTGGTGAAGGCCTCGGTCGCGCCCGCGACCTGCTCCTCGCACTCGGCGACCGCCTTGGGGCCCAGGTCGTGGCGATGGCAGGCGTCGAGGCCAGCCGCGTCGCGCTGGCACTCCGCCTGCGCGGCCTTGTACGCGGCGTCGAGGTCGGTCAGGGTGAGACGGTTGAGGTCGATCAGCCCGGCCTTGGACTGGCGCAGGAGACGGCCGACGACCATGGCGATGGGCAGACCCCAGTCGCCGACGTGGTTCTGGCGGATGACGTTGTGGCCGAGGCGCTCGAGCGTGCGGGCGATGGCGTCGCCGATGATGGGGGAGCGGAGGTGCCCCACGTGCATCTGCTTGGCGAGGTTGACGCCCATCAGGTCGACCACGACGGTCTCGGGCGCGAGGGGCGGGACGATGCCTAGGCCGGGCTCGTCGAGGCTGGCGAGGAGTTCGGCGAGGGCCTTCTCGCGCAGGCGGATGTTGATGAAGCCCGGGCCGGCGATCGCGGCCTCGGTGATGGGCTCCACGAGCCCGGCGGCGTCGATCGAGCGTGCCGCGGCGACGATGCGGAGCGCGGCCTCGCGGGGGTTCATGCCCAGCTTCTTGGCCAGGGGCATGGCGGCGTTGGACTGGAAGTCGCCTAGGGCGGGGTTCTTGCAGGGAGCGATCCCGGGGTCGATGTCGGGTCCGAGCTGGGGGAAATCGGCCGCGGGGAACGCGGCGCGGATGGCGGCGCGGAGAAGGTCGGCGAGGAGGAGGAGGGGGTCGCCGACGGGGGCTGGGCCGGGGGTGGATGAGCCGCGGGAAGTCATGGGTCCGATGGTACGCCCGGGGCGTTCGCGGGCCGGGCCGAGGGGTCGGCCGGTGCTGCCGCCCACGCGTCGAGGATGCGGCCGAGCTCGGTCGCGAAGTCGGCGATGGCGGTGCTGGGGGTGAGGGCGAGCGGGTCGTCGATGAGGGCGACGCGACCGGCTTCGAGGGCGCGGATCGGGAGGGTGGCGAGGATGCCCAGCCGGCCTTCGAGCGCCGCGCCCGTCGCGGGACGGGACGCCGCGGGGGCACCGAAGGCGCGCGGGGCGATGACGACGACGGCGTCGGGGTTGAGGCGGAGGAGATCCTCCGCGTCGAGGGTGATATACGGAGCGCCGGTGGCGAGGGCGGGAGCGGCGCCGAGTCGTTCGAGGACCTGGTGGTGGAAGGAGCCCGGACCGAGCGCGGCGGCGGTGGGGGAGGTCGACATCAGGAGCAAGACGCGCCCGGCGGCCTGCGCACCCGCGCGCGGGCGAAGGGCTTCGTTCAGACGCGCGATCTGGAGCGCGGCGGCGGGGCTTGGGGGCGCGGCGGGATCTCGATCGAGTGCCGCGGCGTCGAGGTCGAGGAGCGTGGCCTCGATGTCGGCGAGGGTGAGGAGGCGGGCGTCGCGGAGGGTCCAGCCGCGCTCGGCGGCGAGGGCCACGAGGCGCTCGGGGAGTTCGCGCGCCCCCCACTGGGTGAAGACGTGGGTGGGATTGACGCGGAGGAGGGCCTCGTAGTCGATCCCGGCCTGGTCGCCGCAGACGGGGAGCGCGGGGTCGAGGACGAAGTCGTAGGCGTGGCGGCCGACGATGCGGGGCGCGTGGCCGAGGTCGCGGAGGATGATGGCGACGGCGGGGGAGAGGGGGACGAGGCGTGCGGGTCGCGGGGAGGTGGAGGGGACAGACGGCGGAGTCCGGCGCTCGCAGGCGAGCAGAATGAGGAGGGTGACGAGGAGGGCGAGGAGGCGCACTGGAGAGACGGTAGGGGTGGCATGGGCGATGCTCTTGATTGCCCGTGCCTTGGGCGCGAACACGACGGGGCAGGGGCAAGATCAGCGCCCCTTGACCGTGCCAACCATTGCTGCTCGAAGCGGATCGCCCGATCGCCGATACACTTCCCGGCATGAGCCAAACCGTGTTCGCGATCCTCGTGCTGGCGTCGGTCCCGCTTGGCGGTTGCACGTTCATGCATAAGGATTTTGCAAACTACGAGAAGAGATATGACCCGATACCATGAAGCAAGATCAGAATAGGAGACACCCAAGATCAGGTGACGACCGCGCTGGGGCCACCCGCCAACGTGGTCGGATCGAAAGCGTTTGATCGCGGCGTCGTCACGGTCTGGAGCGACGAGCGATGGGATGCCAAGTTCGGCTTTGACGCGAAAGCCGGGTAATGCTTCCTGTACTTTCTGGGCGACATGTTGGAGCAATGGGGTCGCCCGGGTGACTGGGCACGCGAAGCGGATCGCATATATGAGATCCGAGTGCGGTAAGAAATTGTATTGTTGATCGTGGACGCCGACGGCTCCTCTGCCCCTCCGGGGCAGTTCCGGATGGGGCTTGTACCACGGGTTGCGCGATGCCGGGGCGGCGTCACTTCACCCGTGGTAACAGTCCGTCGCCCCTTCGGGGCGAGGAGCGGGCGACAACGGGAGTGCGAGGCGGGGTGGCGATCCGAGCGCTAGGTGGCAGGGCGTTCAACTGCGGTGGAGAGGTCGCGGAGCGTCTTCTCGGTGTGCAACGGGAACGGCCACGTCCGGTCGAAGGCGACGGCCGCGGCGGAGCGCTTCGTGCGGAGCGCCGCGGCCTCGGCCGCCAGGGATCCGAGCCGGTCGGCGTGATCGGTCGCGACGCCTTGCAGCAACGTGTGGAGTTCACGAAAGGGCGTGGCGGTGTCGCCACCGGTGCGCTTGGCCTGAGCGATGGCGTCGACCAAGTCGCGCTTGCGGGACGCCGCGGCATCGTCGCCCAGCGCCGCGGGGTCGTGGCGGGCGTGGTGGGCGGTCCAGGCGGCGTGGGCAATGGCCTCGGGAGTGGGGGGTGGGGCGGTAGTGAGGGCGAGCGTGCGGGTGGCGGTGACGATGGCGGTCGGGGCGAGGACCGTTGCCGGGCCGAGCCATGCGCGGATCCAGGCGTCGGTCGCGCGGTCGTAGACGCCGCCGCCCGTGCCGTGGATGAAGAGGTCGCACCCCGCGAGGCGGAGCGCGGCGGTCATGAGGAGGGCTCGGGGGGCGAGGCGAATGGTCGGGATCGCCGCGGCACCGGCGAGGTCGGTGCTGAAGACGCGACGGCGGGGCTCGCCGGGGCGGAGGTCCCACAGCGGCAGCTCGACGCGGCCGCCCTTGGCGAGCGCCAGCGGACGCAGGTTGGCCTCGGGCACGGCGGCGACGGCGGCGTTGTAGGCACGCATGCACGCGGCGGGGTCGGCGGCGATGCGGGCGACCACCGCGCGGAAGAGGTCGGTGCGGGCGAGGTCGGTGGCGAAGATGGTCGGCGTGGTCGCGGCGGCCGGGATCAGGGGCGTGAGCAGGTCGCGGAGGGCCGCGGCGAGCTGACGGGCGGCGCTGGGTTCGTCCTCGTGGGCGTGCAGGGCGCGGGCGATCGCGACGAGGCCGTCGCGGACGGAGTCGCTCGCGGGGTCGAGGTGCGCGGCGAGCGCGGCGGGGTCGCTTGCAAGAGGCGGTGGAACGCGAAGCGGGGGTTGGACCGCGCTGGGCAGGTCGATGGCGGCGGCGTTCAGCTCGGGCCGGAGCTTCCACGCGGCACGGACGAGGCCCCGCTTGGGATACCCAATGACGGCGGGGTCGTTGGAGTCCTGGTCCGCGACGAGCCACGCGGCGGAGGTGGGCTGGCCGGCGCGGTTCAGGGCGCGGGCCGCGGCGTCGGCGGCGAGGTACTTAGCAAGGATGCCCGCGTGCCAGAACTCGGCCTGATGGCCGGTCATGATGATGGCGCCGGTCGTCGGCAGACCCAGCTGCGCCCGAAAAGAGTCGAGGGCGGCGTGGGGGATCGGCCCGCCGTCGGGCCGACGGCGACCCGTCCAAAAAGCGACCAGCCCGCCCCAAGTCACTAGTGCGGGCTGGATCGCGACTGATCCGAGAGCAGATGTAGAAGGCGGGGTCACCGCCCGCAGTATCCCTTCGCTGGACCGTCCGTGTCGGTTCTGTCGAATTGATCGCGGCCGAAATCTTCGCGCCCCTTCCCAGCTTCCCCAGTCTGGGGGCGGCGGTCGCGCTGCGCGGCCTTGGCGCGGCAGGCGGGGTCGGAGCACGGCTGGGTGGCGACGGTGCCCGCGACGACGCCGACGAGGGCTTGGGTGGGAAGCGCCTCGGCGTGGCGGGAGAGTTCGCGGTGCAGGACGGAGCGGTAATGGGCGAGCCGGACCTCGGCGTCGTCGAGGTGGGCGCCGAAGGTGCGGTTGGGGTCGTTGTAGATGAGCCGGACGGGGAGTTCTCGGACGCTCAGGCGAGCCGCGGCGGCCTGGACCCAGAACTGCATGGGGAAGGCGTACCCGGTGACGCTCGGGCGGAGCTTGCGGAGCGCGTCGACGCGATAGGCCTTGAATCCGCAGAAGGAGTCGGTGAGGAGGGTGCCCAGGGCACCCGAGAGGCGGCAGTTCAGCTCGGCGGTGATCGTCGCGTTGATGGCGCGGCGTTCGGGCGGGGGGCGGTCCTGGCCGGCCTCGGGGAGGAGGTAGCGGGATCCGCTGACGATGTCCGCGGGGTGGCCGTCGAAGCCCCGCGTGGCAGCCTCGATGAAGGAAGGGATTGCCGCGGGCTCGTGCTGCTTGTCGCAGTCCATGGTGACGAGCCAGTCGTAGCGTTCGGCGATGGCGAAGCGGAAGGCGTCGCGGAGGCTCTTGCCGTAGCCGCGGTTGCGGGCGTGGCGGATCATGTCGACGGGGAAGTCGGGGAGGATGCGGGGGGTAGCGTCGGTGGAGCCGTCGTCGACGACCAGGACGTGGGGGTTGAAGTGCAGGACTGTGGAGAGGACGTCGCGGACGTGACGTTCCTCGTTGAAGACCGGGATGGCGACCAGCGTGCGCATGCGGCGAAACTCCTTGCGTCAACATGAATACGCCGTCCGTGGCTTGGCAGATCAGAATAGGGGCGACGGCGGGGTGAACCCGCGGTTCGCGGACGCGAGACGTTTCAAACGGGGTTCACGGGGATTACACGGGGAACAGGCGTCTTGCGGAGCCGCGACCGTGAGGGAGCGGTCCTCCCCGGGGCTCCCCTCGCGCCGGTATGACGCCCGCGGAGGGGGATCAGTCCGCGCCGCTGGGGATGGTGCCCAGATCCTCGAGCAGCTTGCTTCGGCTGAGGGAAGTGAACGCGGCGAACCCGAAGGGCTCGCCGCCGTCGCCGTCCGCCCCGCCGTCGGCGCGCGAGGACTTGGCGATCTCTCGGATGAGGTCCTCGCTCAGGGCGTGGAAGGAGCGCATCTCGTGCAGGGGCATCGTGAAGACCTCGCCCGAGGGGGTGTGGATCTGGAAGACGGTGCACTCGACGGCGATGCTCAGGGCCTTGTCCGCGGCGGTCGCGTCGATGGAGCAGGCGAAGAGCGGATACACGGCGCCGATGGGAATGCGGGTGCCGTGGGTCGAGATGATCGCGAGGCGCCCGTCGAAGAGATGTCCGCGCGGATCGCCCTCCTCACCCTCCTTGAGCGGACGCAGGCCCGCCGCGGACATGACCGAGAGCGAGGTGAGGATCTCGCGCATGACGTTGTGCCAGAAGAGCTCGCGGGTGGCGGCGAGCTTGTTGATGCCCACCGACTGGGCGGGGCCGCGGCGGGCGGCGGCGGCCCGGGTCGCGGCGGCGGCGCGCTTGGCACCGCCGCCGTGCGCGGCGGGCTTGGCGCGGCGGGCGAGGGTGGTGCCGCGGGCCTGCGGCGCGCGGCTGGGCGCGGGCTTGGCGGGCGCGGGCATGGTCGGGCCTGATCGGGCGGGGCGGGGCGCGGGCTTCATGGCCGGTATTGTGGCACGCCGCGCGGGGCGGGGATGAAACCGGGCGGGGAGGGTCGCGTACCGACTGATACGCCCGCGAGGGGCGCGGATGGGTGCGGGACCGCGGCATCGATCGATCGAGGACGCCGCCCCGCCGGCGGGGCGGCGGTGGCCCCGAGCGCCCTTCGCGGGTCCGAAGAGCGTCGCGGTGGAGGCGGGCGGAGCCGCCACGCGCGGGATCGTGCTCGCCCAGCCCGCGCATCCGGCACGGTGTGACGCCGGGCGGGGGCCGGTGCGGCCCGGGCGGCAAGTTGGAAGGGCCGCGGGTCGATGGTGCGGGCATCGACCGGAGGTACGCATGGGTCCGTCAGAGAAGTCGTTCAATCAGGTCAAGTCGATCTTGGGCATGCTGGATCGCTCGATCGACCGGCTGCGCGAGCAGCGGACGACGCCGGCCCCGGCGCTGAGCTCGGTCCCCGCGGCGCCCATCCCGGCGGTGCCCAAGGCGGCGATCGCCCCCATCCCCGCGGCGCCCGCACGCGAGAGCCGGTTCGGGCGAGCGACGCCGATCCCGCCGGCGTCGAACTGATCCCGGCCTTCGACGCAAGCCGCAGGCTCCGACACGCCGGGATCAGATCTGCGGGGCGTACGCCGCGAAGGCGGCTCGGAAGGGGCGGGGGTCGAGGGCGAGATCCTCGCGAGCCTTGTCTGTCGTCGCGATCGAGTCCTCGGCGCCCATGCGGGCCTGGCCGGCGTCGAAGGGGAGCAGGCGATCGAGGCCGATGAACGACGCGGCCTTGGCGGCGATCGCCGCGACGGCCCCCGGGAGCCCCCAGGGCTGGAGGCGCTCGTTGGCGCCGGGCGTGCGGTCGCGGATGAAGCGGAGCATCACGGGCCAGGTCAGCACCTCGCCGCCGGCGAGGTTGTAGATTTCCCCGACGGCGTTCGGGCTCTCGAGGGCCGCGGCGAACGCGCTCGCGACGTCCTCGACGGCGATGGGCTGGATCTTGGGATCGACGGGGTCGACGGGGCCCAGCGGCACGCGGTAGTCCTCGACGCCGCGGGTGAAGTAGGGGAGGAAGATGTAGGGTGCTCCGGCGCCGGTGACCCACCCCTTGGCCATCTTGATGAACTCGCCGTCGGGGCCGTGGATGAGGCTCGGGCGCATGATGGTCCAGGCGAGCGTGCTGAGCTTGACGATCGATTCGGCCTCGAACTTGGTCCGCTGATACTCGCTCACGCCGTCGGGCTTGACGCCCAGGGCGGACATCTGGAGGAATCGGCGCACGCCCAGGGCCTCGCAGCGGGCCACGAGGCGGCGGGTGGCGTCGACGTGGAGCCGCTGGAAGGTGCGTGCCCGCTCGCCCCGGGGCCGCGTCTCGCGGATGATCCCGATGAGGTTGACGCAGGCGTCCGCGCCCTTGAGCAGCGCGTCGACGCGGTCAAGATCGTCGACATCGCCCACGACGAGCTGGGGGGCCTTGGGGAGGACCTCGCGGGCCTTGGCCGAGTCGCGGACGAGGGCGCGGACGGTGTGTCCCCGGGCGAGCAGCTCGCGGACCACATACCTGCCCACGAAGCCCGAGGCACCCGTCACCGCGACCGTGGAAGTGCTGCTGGCCATGCGATCGTGGACCTCCGAAGGGGCGTGCCGAGGGGGCGATTCCCGCCCGCGAGGGGGAGGGTACGCCCGGTACCATCGCGGCATGACGCTCGCGCTCGAGGGGGTCGGCTTCGGGTTCGGGGCGGCACCGGTGCTGCGGGGGCTGACGTGCGCCTTCCCGCCGGGCGTGGTGACGGCCGTCGTGGGGCCCAACGGGGCGGGGAAGTCGACCCTGCTCAGGCTCCTGCTGGGCACGCTCAGGCCCGGCGCGGGACGGGCGCTGCACGATGGGCGCGACGTGGCCTCGTACGCCCCGCGGGCGCGTGCGGCGGGCGTCGCGTACATCCCCCAGCGAAGCGAGGTCGCCTTCGCGTTCTCGGTGCGCGAGGTGGTGGCCTTGGGGCGGTATCACGCGGGGCGGGGGGGTTCGGAGGGGGCCGTCGAGCGGGCCCTCGAGGCCGTGGGCTTGGCGGACCGGGCGGGTGACCCCTGCGGCACGCTGAGCGCGGGCCAGCAGCAGCGGGTCACGGTGGCGCGGGCCTTGGCGCAGGTGGAGGGGCGGCGGGCGGGGACACGCGGGCAGGGCGGTTCGTTCCCCACGCCGGCAATCCTGGCCGACGAGCCCGTCTCGGCGATGGACCCGGCGCACGCCCTGCGGACGCTCGACCTGCTCGCGGGATTGGCCGCGGAGGGGTTCGCGGTGGTGGTGGTGCTGCACGACTTGGCCCTCGCGCTGCGGTCCGCGACGCGGGCGGTGGTGATCGGGCCGAGCGGAACGGTCTTGGCCGACGGGCCGGTCACGGAAACCCTCACGGCGACCGCGGTGGGCGCGGCCTACGGGGCGGCGTTCCGGGCGCTGACGGACCCGGCGACCGGAAGGACCCTCGCCCTCCTGCCCCAGGGGCCCGCCGCGATCGTCGGGGTGGGGCCCGGGTCGGGTCGTACACTCGGAGCGTGAACAACCTCTGGCAGTTCGTGCAGCAGAACCCCCGGCTCATCTTCGTGGTGCTGTTGATCGGCCTGCCGATCCTCCGGGCAGTCAGCATCAAGCTCTCGCAACAGGCCGCGATTCGCCGGGCCGAGATCGAGCGGGAGCGGCGCGAGATCGAGCGCCTGCGGACGGGGCGGATGGAGACGGAGTCCGCCGCCGGGGGCACGGCCGGCCCCGTGGCGGCGCGGACCTCCCCGGCGCGGACGCCCGCCCCCAGCGCCCGGGCGACGCTCGAGGAGATGGCCGCGAAGCGACGCGGGCAGATCGAGGAGATGCGCCGGCGGCGCGCCGCGGCGGGCGCCGGGACGATCGCGTCCCCCGGCCCGCAGGCCTCCCGCCCCGAGACGGTCGCCATGCCGATGCGCATCCCCGGCTCGACGGGGCCGACTGTGCCGGGCACGCGCGGGAAGCAGCCGGGCCAGCGGCCCGCAAAGCAGCGTCAGGCGGCGGCCAGCCCGGTGCCCATCGATCCGCGGACCGTGGCCCGCGACGCGGCGCGGAAGCGCGCGCCCGACGGGGGCGTCGCGCGCCGTCGCGAGCGCGAGATCGAGGCCGTGGCCCAGGCGCAGCGCGACGCCGTCTCGCGCCAGGTCGAGCAGGAGAAGCGCGACGACGACCGCCGACAAAAGAAGCAGGCGGAGATGGTTGCCGTGCCCAGCGCCAGCCCGGCCCCCACCCGGGGAGTGCGGGCACCGATCCTGGGCCGGCACCTCACCCGGGCCGAGTGGCGTCGGGCCTTCGTGATGCAGGAACTGCTCTCGCCGCCCGTCTCGCTGCGTCCGGGACCGTGAGCGGCGCCAGCCACTCGGACTCACTCCTGAGCGAGCCGCCGCTTCGATGATTCGACCGTGATCGGCCCGACACGGACGGAGCGCACCTCGTCCGCCGTGGCGACCCCGCCGTCCTCGGCGAGGGTCATCGCCTGCCTCCGCAGCACCCGCGCCGCGGAGATCTCCAGCCGCATCGTCGTCTCGACGATGTCGCGCCCCGCCTCGTCCCGCCCCAGGTACGCCGCCTCCTGCGTCGCGGACCCCCGCTCGCGGACGCGCTCGCGATCCGCGGCCTTGCGGATCGTGAGGGTCGACTCGGCCCGGTGCACCGCCCCCGCCGCCAGCGACGCGGGCACGAGCGTCAGCGGCGGTTCGAAGACCGTCACCGACTTCTCCTTCTCGTCCGTCAGCTCGACCAGCTCGACGGCCCCCGACGCGACGCGTCGGACGCGGAGGGTCTGGGTCGGCTTCCACGCGTCCGCGCCATCCGCCCGCGTCGCGAGGGCGATCGTCCACGACCCGTCGGCCTCCGCGCCGCTCACGTCGCGACGCTCGTGCCCGGCCGGGCGGCCAGCGCGGGCCGTGTCCGTCGCGGCGTACGTCCGCGTCCTGGGGCCCGGGGCGTAGATCCGCTCCGCGCCGATGGAAGCGGCCGCCTCCCCGGGCGCGGCGGAGACCGCCGGGTTCACGGGGGGCGACGATGCGGCTAGGTCTCCCTCGCCCGCGCAGCCCATGACCGCGAGGGAGACGAGAAGGGCGGCGGTCGTCGGGAGTGGGCGCATCGGCTCGGGTCCTCGGGGAGTCGTACGGAGGCTCGCCCGGCGGCGTCCAGCCGGCAGGCAGGCTTCGCAAACCTATACTCGCCCGATGCATACCTTTCGCGGGGAGCCGGCGGGAACGGCTGAGTTCCGGATGAACGCCCGTTCGGCCATCGTCGGGGCGGCGTGCGCCGTCGCCGCCCTTCTCAGTCCGGCCTTGCTGGGCGGGTGCGAGTCCATCGGGGATCTCAGGCCCGGCGCGACCAGCGTGCTGGACCTGGGCAACACCGGTCCCACCCCCGCCGAGGCCGCCCGCTGGGCGATCGACCCCTACGACCCCGATAAGCGCTATCGGGGCACGCTCCTGCTCGCCAACGCCCCCTTCGCCGGCGAGAGCGTCTACATCCAGCTCTTCACCGACAACATCAAGGATGTCGACCCCGGCGTGCGGGCCGCCGCGGCACGGGGCATCGGCTCGCACGGCTCTCCCGATCTCGTCCCCCTGCTGGTCGAACGCCTGGAGGACCAGGACCCGTCGGTCAGGACCGAGGCCGCGCGGGCGTTGCAGCGGCTCCACAACCCCGTCGCGGTCGACCCGCTCCTCGACGCTCTGGACGAGGAAACCGAACTCGAGGCGCAGGTGCGGCTCGAGGCCGCGAACGCCCTCGGGCAATACGCCGAGACTCGCGTGGTCGAGCGGCTCATCTCCGCCCTCGAGGACCCCAACCTAGCGGTCAATCGCAACACCCAGGGGGCCCTCCGCACCCTGACCGGGCAGGACTTCGGCTTCGACCGGGCCGCGTGGCAGACGTGGTACAAGAACTCCCCCAGCGTCTTCGCGGCCCGGGGGGTATACGTCTACCCCGTCTATCGGCGCGGGAAGAACTGGTACGAGTACGTCCCGTTCATCCCGCCCCCGCCCAATGAGTCGGCGAGCGTGCCGGCGGGGATGACGCCCGGCGTGAATTGACGACGCCTTGCCGCCGCCGGATGGAGCCGGCCCCCCGGCCGTCCGATAGCCCGAACATGTCCGTCGCCCCTTGGCTTCCCCAAACCGAGACGTCGCGCGCCCACCGGGCGACCCGGAGGCGTCCGTGAGGGCGCTGCGCTTCGACGGCTCGCGGGTCGTCCTCGACGCCGCCGCGCCCGACCCCGTGCCCGCCCCCGGCGAGGCGCTGATCCGCGTCACGCGGGCGGCGATCGGATCGCCCGACCGGGCGGTGGTCGCGGGACGCGTGCCGCACCTGGGCGTGCTGGGGCACGCCTTCGTCGGCGTGGTGGAGCGGGTCGCGCCGACCAGGCCCGAGCACGCGCGCTGGGAAGGCCGGCGGGTCGTGGGCGGGATCAACCTGCCCTGCGGCCGCTGCGAGCGTTGCCGCGCGGGGCTGTCGACGCACTGCCCGACGCGGGCCGTCCTGGGCCTGCGGGCCAAGGACGGGTGCTTCGCCGAGCGGCTCACGCTCCCCATCGCCAACCTCGTCGAGGTGCCCAAGACGGTCGACGACGACGCGGCGACCTTCGCCGAGCCCCTCGCCGCGGTCCTGCACGCCGCCCACCTCACGCGGATCGAGGGCAAGCCCTACGTGACGGTGCTGGGCGACGGCCCGATCGGCCTGCTCGCGGCCCAGGTCATGACGCGCCTCAACGCGTCGGTGCGGCTGCTGGGGACGCACCCGGCCAAGTTCTCGCTGTGCGAGAAGTGGGGGATCAAGCACCGCCACGAGCGAGAGGTCGGACGCCGGCAGGACCAAGACGTCGTCATCGACTGCACCGGCTCCCCGTCGGGCCTCGAGCTGGCCATGCGCCTCGTGCGGCCCCGGGGCAAGATCGTCCTCAAGAGCACGCCCGCCCCGGTCCCCGACGAGCCCGACTCGGGCGGCCCGAAGGCCGCGGGCGCGCCCATCGACCTCTCCCCCATCGCCCGCCACGAGCTCGAGGTGCTGGGCGCCCGCTGCGGCCCCATGCCCGACGCCGTCGGGGCGCTCGCCCGGGGCGAGGTCGACGTTCGCTCCCTCGTCACACGCCGCTTCCGCCTGGCCGAGGGCGTCGCGGCGTTCGAGGCCGCGGCGTCCCCCGAATCGATCCGCGTGCTCCTCGAGATCTGACGCGGCGTCCGCGAGCCGTCGGGCCTCACCACAGGACGCGGACGCGGATCGTCTCGGGCACCGCCCGCAGGCGAGAGAGCACCGCCTGGGCGTCGGTGGGCTCGACGTCGAGCACCACGTACCCGAGGTCCTCGCTGGTCCGGAGGTACTCCCCGGAGATGTTGACCCCCAGCGCCGCGATCGCCCCGTGCATCGTGCTCAGCACGCCCGGCACGTTGCGGTGGAAGTGCAGGATGCGGTGGCTCCGCGGCGCGTCCGCCGCGACGCCCGCCCCGGCCTCGGGGTGCTGCGCCGGCAGCTCGACCTCGGGCACGTTGACCGCCCCGGTCGTCGAGCCGTTGTTGACGAACTTGACCAGCTTCGTGCACACGTCCTCGGCGATGGAGCCCTGCGCCTCCTCCGTGCTCCCGCCCACGTGGGGCGTGAGGATCACGTTCGCCAGCCCCCGCACGGGGCTCCCGAAGGCCTCCCCCTTCGCCGCGGGCTCGTCGGGGAAGACGTCGAGCGCCGCCCCCGCCACGTGCCCCTCCCGGATCGCCGCGGCCAGGGCGTCGAGGTCCACCACGCTCCCCCGCGCGTTGTTGATCAGGAACGACCCCGCCCGCATCTTCCGGAGCTGCGCCGCGCCGATCAGCCCACGCGTCGCCTCCGTCGCGGGCACGTGCAGCGTCACGACGTCGGCCTCCTTCAGCAGGTCCCCCAGCGTCCGCACCTGCCGCGCGTTCCCCAGCGCCATCTTCGGGGCGATGTCGTGGTACAGCACCCGCATCCCGAACGCCTCGGCCAGCACCGACACCTGCGAGCCGATGTGCCCGTACCCCACGATCCCCAGCGTCCGCCCCCGCACCTCGTGCGCCCCCGCGGCGGACTTGTCCCACACCCCCGCGTGCATCTGCGCCGTCTTCTCGGCGAGGCGCCGGTGCAGCGCCACCACCTCCGCGATCGTCAGCTCCGCCACGCTCCGGGTGTTGCTGAACGGGGAGTTGAAGACCGGCACGCCCCGCCCCCGCGCCCCCGCCAGGTCCACCTGGTTCGTCCCGATGCAGAAGCACCCCACCGCCAGCAGCCGCTCCGCCCCCGCCATCACGCGGGGCGTCACCTCCGTCTTGGACCTGATCCCCAGGATGTGGGCCCCCTCGACCAGGCGCAGCAGCCGCGCCTCGTCGGGAGCCCCCGCGAGCGTCTCGACCTGGAAGCCCTCGGCCCGCAGCATCGCCGCCCCGGCGGGGTGAATCCCCTCCACCAGCACGGCGCGGATCTTGTCCTTGGGATACGACGTCTTCACGGACCCTCCCCCATCGGCCCCTCCGCCGGCCCCTCCGCCGGCCACGCCACCGCCGGAACCGTCCGCGTCGCGCCCGCCAGGTCGCCGTCGGCCGGCCCGATCCTGACCACCCCAGCCATGCTCAGGGCCAAGAGCACGCCGCACAACGCCAGGCGGTACCACCCGAAGGGCGCGAGCCCCCGGTGGTTGAGAAAGCCCACCAGCCACCGCACCGCCACCGCGGCCGACACCGCCGCGACGGCCATCCCCAGCGCCACCGGCAGCGGCCCGAGCTGCTCGAAGAGGTTGGGCGTCCCCGCCGCGCTCGTCTCTCGCACGTTCTTAACCAGCTTGTACAGCGTCGCCGCGCTCAGCGTGGGCAGGCCCAGCAGGAAGCTGAACTCCGCCGCCTGCCGGGGCCGCAGCCCGACCAGCACCCCCCCGGCGATGGTCATCATCGACCGGCTCGTCCCGGGCCACATCGCGATGCACTGCAGAAGCCCGATCTTGAGCGCCTGCCCCGGAGTGACGTCGAAGACCGTCGGCTCGACCGCCCGCCAGCGGGCCGGCACCGAGAATCGCCCCCGCCGCCGCGCATCGACCAGCAGCATGAACACCCCGCCCAGCGCGACGGCGAGCAGGACGGGGCCGGTGTCGAAGAGGTACCGCTCGATCAGGTCGTCCAGCAGCAAGCCCAGGACCGCCGCGGGTAGGAAGGCGATGAACAGGTTGACCAGCAGCAGGAAGCCCGCCGGGTCCTTCCCCAGCAGCCCGCGCAGCATCCGCCCGACGGCGGAGCGGTAGAGTCCGAGAACCGCCAGGATCGCCCCGCCCTGGATGATGATGTTGAACGCGTCGATCGAGGCCTTGCGCCCCGGGTCGTCCAGCCCCAGCAGCGCCGACGCCAGGATCAGGTGTCCGGTCGAACTGACGGGCAGGTACTCGGTGATCCCCTCGACCAGCCCCAGCACCACCGCTTGCCACCATGCCAGCACGAGCGCCCCTTTGCGAATGGACGCCGAGTGTAGTCCCCACGCCGGCAACGCCCGTTCATGCTCCCCGTCCGCTTCATGCCCCTCACATCCCCATGGGATACGTTCGAACGTGCCCGCCCTCATGCCCGTCTCGGACTCGACCGACCCCCGCCTCGCCGATTACGCCAATCTCACCGACGCCCAGCTTCAGAACCTCGAGCGCGTCGGCGGGCGCGGCGTCTTCATCGCCGAGGGCGAGCTCGTCGTTCGCCAGCTCCTCTCCTCCCCCTGCACCACCCGCTCGGTCCTGCTCACCGAAGGCGCCCTCGCCCGTCTGGTCGACACACTCGCGACCCTCCCCGCCGAGACCCCCGTCTACCTCGCCTCCGAGGCCGTCCTCGCGGGCGTCGTCGGGTTCAACTTCCACCGGGGCGTCGTGGCCTGCGGCGAGCGCCCCCCCGAACCCCCGTTGGACGCCGTGCTGGCAACCGCGCGGGCCCTCGTCGTCCTCGAGGACCTCTCCAACCACGACAACGTGGGGGGGATCTTCCGCAACGTCGCCGCCCTCGCCGGCCGCCGGACCGCGGTGCTGCTCAGCCCCGGCACGTGCGACCCTCTCTACCGCAAGGCCCTCCGCGTCTCGATCGGTCAGGCCCTGCACATCCCCTTCCGCCGCCTCGCCGAATGGACCCACGACCTGGACCGCCTCCGCGCCGCCGGGTTCACCCTCCTCGCCCTGACCCCCGACCCCGGCGCGGTCGATCTGGGAACCCTCGAGGCCCGGGGCATCCACCGACCCGCCCTCCTCCTGGGCGCCGAGGGTCCGGGCCTCA
>Ga0105046_10004994_pt1 | contig 21065 bp, 18 predicted proteins | sample MAT03_FD_78385 | JGI IMG/M metagenome (GOLD analysis project Ga0105046, IMG submission 78385) | Freshwater microbial communities from Lake Fryxell liftoff mats and glacier meltwater in Antarctica - MAT-03 (megahit assembly) | ecosystem: Environmental > Aquatic > Freshwater > Ice > Liftoff...
CGCCACAGCCACTACGCCAACCGCCAAAAGCACCCAAAGGCCTTCTTCAAACGCTGCAGCAAACGCAAAAAACTTGCCTACAAATCCGACGGTCAGCGGAACGCCGGCCAGCGAGGCCATGGCGATCAGCAGTGCACCCGAGAGAAAAGGTGAACGTTTCGCCAATCCGTTGAATGCAGAAATCTCGTCGCTCCCCGTGGCTGAGAACACGACCGTGACGACGAGGAAACTCAGCAGGGTCATGAGCAAATAGCCAGCGAGGTAAACCAACACCGCCTGGCCAGACTTCGCCGAACCAATCGCGGCGATGGCCGTGAGAATGTACCCCGCATGAGCAATGCTTGAGTATGCAAGCAACCGCTTGAAGTTTTCCTGAGGCAAAGCCGCAAGATTGCCGTACAGCAAAGTAAGCACCGCAAGCACCACCAATAGCGGCACAAGTTTTTCACGCAGGAAATCCGCCGCGGCAAACGTCTCAATAACACGCATCAAGACCACCACACCGGCGGCTTTTGAACCGACTGATAAGTACGCCGTAATCGGCGTGGGCGCACCTTGATACACATCCGGCACCCAGATTTGAAATGGCGTCGCTGCCAGCTTGAAACCGAGCGCAATCATGATCAGCGACATACCGAAAAGCAGCGGCGTGGCGTTGGCCTCCAATCCGGGCAACACCTTGGCAATCTGCACGAGGTTCGTCTGTCCGGTGATGCCAAACACCCAGGTGATCCCATACACGAGGAACCCGGTGGAAAGCGCGCCAAGGATGAGGTATTTCACCCCGGCTTCAAGCGAACCGTTGTTCCTGCGCATGTAGCTCACCAGCACGTAGAACGAAATCGTCACCAACTCGAGCGACACAAAGATCATCACAAAATCCACCGCCGAAGCCATCCACATCAGCCCCGCACAGGTGAAAACAGGAAGCGCGTAAAACTCGCCTAAGCCCGCATCGTTCGTCCCGCCAAAGATATATTTGCGCAGCACGTCCCGATACTCCAACGACATCACCAGCACCAGAATCGTCGTCAATAGCGCAAACCGTTTAAAGAACATCGCCAGGGCATCCGCCGCGTAAAAATTCCAATACGCAGCCGTCTGTGCAGACGGTTGTTGCGGAAGAAAACTCAGCGCCAAAACCGCGCCCAACCCGAAAATCCCCATCCACGCAACCATGCGTTTGTCGCGATCATTGAGAATGGCTTCGAGCAAAACGAGCACCACGCCGAGCGTGACAACCGCGGCTTCCAAAAGGATAGGAGCAACTTGTGGCATAAATCAAAAAGGTCTCTATCGCGTGGCCGCAGCAGTAGTGGCGGGCGGAGTGTTGGTTTGAAGATACTTAAGAACGAGATTCGGACAGAACCCGGCAATCAGCAGCGCCCCAATCAGCAGGGCCACCGGCAAACGCATTCCCATGTCAAAATCCTTGAGGTTCTCCCAGCGCTTGGACATTTCGCCGAGAAACACCGCACGATAAGCCCGCAGCATATACACCGCCGAGATCACCACGCCCCATAACGCCAGCACCGTGGTGATTTGAAAATTCGTGAACTTTGTCCCCATCCCACCCGCGCCGAATGCACCAAAAAACACCATGACTTCCGCCGCGAAGTTCGCGAACCCGGGCAATCCGATCGACGCAAATGCCGCCAACCCGAAAAGCAATCCGGCGACCGGCATCTTTTTTGCCAATCCCCCGAGGTCCGCATATTCGAGCGTGCCCGTCGCCTCGCGCAACTTGCCAGCCATCGCGAACAACGCCGCAATACTCAATCCGTGAGCAAACATCAGTAGCGCCGCACCGTTGATACCAATCGCGTTCCCCGAAGCCACGCCGAGGAAAATGTAGCCCATGTGCATCACGCTCGAATAACCCAGCGTCTGATCAAGCCGCTTCTGCGCGATCGTCACCAGGCCCACATAAATGATGTTTCCCACAAGCAAAACCAGCAGCGTGTTCGTCCAGAATTCCGCCGAAGCCGGCAACATCGGAACGGCAAGACGGATGAGCCCGTAGAGACCAAATTTTTTCAACACGCCCGCGTGCAACATCGCAGCAGGCGTCGGCGCACTGCCGTAGGCGCCCGGAGCCCAGCTATGGAAAGGAAACAGCGAAACCAACACGCCAAAACCCACGAGCAACAGCAGAAACACGCGGTGGCCGTTAGGGGAATTAAATCCGCCCGCACTCGCGATCTCCTGAAGTTTCACCATGTCAAACGTGCGTTGCGCCTCTGGCACCATGAGATAAAGGCCAATCAACCCGATGAGCAAAATGATGCTGCCCGCTGCGAGATAGATCGTGATCTTCCAAGCTGCGCGCTGCCGGTCGTTGAAACCCCAGATGCCGATGAGCAAAAACGTGGGGATGAGTGCTAGTTCATGGAATGCGTAGAAAAAGAAAAGGTCCAGTGAGGAAAACGCACCAATGGCCCCTGCCCCGATGGCCAGCACCGACGCAAAATATGCGCCTTCGTATTTGTCCACCTGCGGCGCCACCGCAACCGCTGCCACGGTCACAATAGTGCAAAGTAAAATCATCAGCAGACTCAATCCGTCCGCGCCCACGAAATAATTAAGATCCCACTCCGCCAGCACTGGCACTTTGAACTGAAACTGAAAACCTCCCATCACCCGGTCGTAACCCGCGAGTGCGGCAACCGAGAGGACGAGATTGATGATCGATGCGCCAAGCGCAGTGAGTCGAGCCGGAGCCCCCAGCACGATGGCCACGATGGCCAGGAGCGGGATGAAGATGATTAAATTTAGCAGGTTCACGAGAAAAGCGGGGTTGGTTTATCCAAAAATGACGAAGATCAAGAGGCCGATGACACCCAGTCCAAAAAGAAACGCGTACGCCTGTAAATTGCCGACCTGCAAAAATCGCAAGGCAAAGCCCACCCCGTACACAACGCGGCTCGATCCCTGAACGAGCACGCCGTCGATGATCCATTTATCGATAAAGGCGCTAACCGTGGCCAACAACTCCTGCGTCCAGCGGATCAGCACCTCGTACATCTCGTCGATGTAAAACTTCCGGGCAAAGAGCCGGATCTCGAACGGATCCTTTGTTTTCCCGGTATACAAAATCCAACCCGCAAGCGATCCCAAAACAAACGCTCCAATCGCCAGCGCTGGCACCAATTTTGCGTGCTCCGCGTGTTCGAACACGAAGAAATGATGCGAGATAAAGCTGTAACCGGCGATCACCGAAGGCACCGCAAGGATCAACAGCGGGGCCACCATAATCATCGGACTTTCATGCGCATGATCCGCCGCATGCGTCCGGCCCTTGCCGAAAAACACCACAACGAACAATCGCATCATGTAAAACGCCGTCAGGAAGGCTGTGAACAGCGCCATGTAAAACACCAGATGGTTCTTTTCGTGAATCGCGAGAAGAATCATGTCCTTGCTGAAAAAACCCGATAGCCCCGGGAAACCAATCAGCGCCATCGTCCCAAGCGCAAACGCGACGAACGTCAGCGGCATCTTCTTCGACAGCCCGCCCATTTTCCAAATGTCCTGCTCGTGATGCGCAGCGTGAATCACCGAACCAGCACCGAGAAATAACAGCGCTTTGAAAAACGCATGCGTGAACAGGTGAAACATCGCCGCCGTCTGCGCCACCGCACCAATCGCCATGACCATATAACCGAGCTGCGAGAGCGTGGAATACGCGAGGATGCGCTTGATATCGTTCTGCTGTGTGGCCATCAGCGCAGCTCCCAAAGCCGTGATCGCACCGATCCACAAAATCACCGTCTGCGCGTCCGGTGCGGCTTCAATCAGGAAAAACACGCGCGCCAACATATACACACCAGCCGCCACCATCGTCGCCGCGTGGATGAGAGCCGAAACCGGCGTCGGACCTTCCATGGCGTCCGGCAACCACACATGCAGGGGAAATTGCGCCGATTTGCCGAGCGTTCCGCAGAACACGCAAAGCACTGCAATCGTCAAAAACGCGCTCCCCGTCAGCGCCGGAAGATTTTCCTTAATCTCCGCGAACCCAATCGCCCCCGTGTGCAACCAGACCAACAGAATCCCGAGCATGAATCCGAAGTCGCCGATGCGGTTCGTCATGAACGCCTTGTTCGCAGCAGCGGGCGGCGCGGGTTTGGTAAACCAATGTCCGATCAGCACATAACTGCTCACCCCCACAAGTTCCCAGAAGATGAACATCATGATGAAATTATCCGCCAGCACGATGCCCAGCATCGAAAACATGAACAGCGACAATCCCGCGAAGAAGCGCCATTTCCCGTCGTCCTCAGCCATGTAACCGAGTGAATAAAGATGCACCAATGCGCCGACCACCGTCACCACGAGCAACATCGTTTTTGCCAACAAATCGATCTGAAACCCGAGCGCGATGTTGAAATCTCCCACCGAAATCCACGGCACCGACGCTGCAAAATCCGGCGCCTTGAAAAGATAAACACTGCCAATCAGCGACACCAAAACCGCCAGCACCGACACCCCGGCTGCCACGGTCTGAAGCCGCCGCAGAAAAAACGTGATCAACACCGCGCTAACCAGCGGTGTGAGAAGAACAATCCAAGGAAGATTTTGTAGGCTCATTTTTTGTCCACGAAATACACAGAATACTTAAATCAAAACTTGAGAGAGTTTATGTCCTCCACATGGACGGTTCGTCTCGCACGGTAGAGCGACACAATGATCGCCAACCCGATTGCCACCTCGGCGGCGGCCACAGCAATGATGAAAAACACGAACACCTGCGCGTTGTAGTTCGGCATGCCATTGACCAGATTGAACCGCGAGAACGCCACCAGCGAAAGGTTGGCCGCGTTGAGCATGAGCTCCAGGCACATGAAAATAATGATGATGTTGCGCCGCAGCATCACGCCCGTGAAGCCGATGGTGAAAAGCAACCCGCTTACGAGCAGGTAATGGTTCAGAGTGAGAGTCATGTTTTGAAATCCAAAAAGAGTGCGGTTACTTCATTTCACGTTTGGAAAGCACCACGACACCAACGGTCGCCACGAGCACGAGCACGCCAATGATTTGCAGAGGCAGGTTGAATGAGGTGAAAAGTGTCGTCCCGACCGCGCGAACATCATCCACCGGGCTCACCAACTCCGGGAACGGCTTTTTGCCATCGGCAAATCCGTTTAGCACATAAAGAATAACCAAACCGAAAAGCACCGCCACCCCACCGCCACCGGCCGTCGCGACCAGATTAACCCGCCGCCTTTTCTCCGCCCTCAGATCAAGCAACATGATGATGAACAAAAAGAGCACCATCACCGCACCCGCATACACAAGAATCTGAATGATCCCGATGAAGTACGCGTCGAGCATCACGAAAAGCGAAGATAGTCCGAGAAACGAAACCACAAGGCTCAAAGCACTCGCCACCGGGCTGCGATTAGCAACCACCGCAATGCCAAAGCCCAGCATCAGCGCCGAGAAAAACCAGAAAAGAATAACTGTCATTGATGTATCAAATTTTAGAACAACCCCCAAGCACCGCTTGGAAATTAGTCATTAGAAATTAGTCATTTCTTAGGGTTCCACTTGTGAACCAAGCCGGGCATGACGCCGCCCAACTCATAAAGCTTCGCTTTGTCGTGCACCATCTCGGCACGAGTCAAACCGGTGATCGCATAGTCCTTGCGCAAATAAATCGCCTGTTCCGGGCAGACCTCCTCGCACAACCCGCAGTAAATACAGCGGATCATATCGATCTCGAAGACTTTCGGAAATTTTTCGACCTTCGCAAACTTGCTCGTCGCAGGCAGTTCGTCCGGCGTGATCGTGATGGCCCGCGGCGGACAGATGAACTCGCACAATTGGCAGGCCACGCAACGCTCGCGGCCGTGTTCGTCTGTAACGAGCGTCGGCGCACCGCGATAGTACGATGGTAGACTGGCGTCCCACTTTTGTTCGGGATACTGCATAGCCACTTTGGAATCGCCACGCAGCATCTTGAAAAAGTGCAGGATCGTGATGCGCAATCCGCCGATAATGGCCGGAAGATATAACCTTTCCCAAAACGAAAGATTCGGACGCGGAACGGTGTATGCCATAAAATTTGTCCCTCTATTTAAGTTTGAATGCGAGAATGCCCGCAGTGATGAAGATGTTCACGAAGGCCACTTCGAAGAAAACGATCCAGCCAAGCCGCATGAGTTGATCGTAACGAAAACGCGGAAGCGTCCAGCGCACCCAGATGAAGATGAAGAGCAATACGGCAATCTTCGCAAAAAAAGCGCCGATGTTTACCAGACCCCACACCCATCCCGCGCTGCCATCAGGAATAAACGGCACATGCCATCCGCCCAAAAACAGGGTCACCACGACGGCGGAACCTGCGATCATCGCCGCGTATTCCCCAAGGAAAAACAGCGCGAACTTCATCGACGAATACTCGGTGTGGTACCCACCGATCAACTCGGTTTCCGCTTCCGGAAGATCGAACGGCAACCGGTTGGTCTCCGCAAACATCGCCACCGAAAAAATGACAAAGGAAATCCCCATCGGAATCCACAGCAACGCTTCGTTCAGCGTCAGTTTTCCGTCCATAAACGGAAGCAACATCCACCCGTTCTCCGCCTGATACCGCACGATGTCACCAAGATTGAGATTTCCCAGAATGAGAAAAATCGGAATCACCGAGAGTCCCAGGGACAACTCGTAGCTGATCATCTGCGACGTGGAACGAATCCCGCCAAGAAACGGGTATTTGGAATTGGACGACCAACCCGCCAGCACGATGCCGTAAACTGCCAGGGAAGAAAAAGCGAAGGTGAATAGAATGCCGATGTTCACATCAGCAATCACCATGGGTACTCCAAATAAAGTGCTGCCAAACGGAACCACCGCCAGCGTGCAGATCACTGCGGCAATGCCCAGACCAGGCGCTATCCAAAAGTAAAGCTTGTTGACGTACGCCGGGGTGAAATCCTCTTTAAGCAGAAGTTTCATCGCATCCGCAATCGGTTGACCCAACCCACCAAGAATCGGCGACCAATCCTTTTTAAAACCCAGTAACGTCAATGGAAACCCCGTGCGGTTTGGACCCAAGCGCTCCTGAATAAACGCGCTGACGCGTCGCTCCGCATACACGGTGTAACTCACCATCGTGAGCACCACGCCCAGCAAAAACACCGACTTGGCCAGCGTCCATGCAATCAATGCCCAATCAATCGAATTTAGAAGGTCCATGTTTAAAACGTCAGTTGCACCCCAAGATCACCGATTTTTCCAAGATTCAGCCCGCTCATCGCCGGGACCTCCGATGCCATCTGACGGAATACGTCTTCGACAAAATGAATACCGTTCGTGCCGTTTACCGCAAGGTTCAGGTCGCGCAAAATCTCCCAATCATCACGGGCTTCACCCGGCGCTTCCACCGCTTTGTTCAGGCGCTGCAGGCGACCGTTGATGTTAATCATCGAACCGCGCTTTTCCGCAAATCCCGCCCCCGGCAACACGACCGTCGCGTAAGGTGTGCTGCGATTCGGTAAAATCCCGACCGTCACCAAGGCTTCGAGTTTGATCAGATCCGTGGGCTCCAAACCGCATTCCACCAGATCTTCGAAGGCGATCACCGCTTTGATCGTTCCATCTTTGATCCCCGCAGCGATGCCCGCGAGTTTCGATCCGGGTTCACTTCCCGTGACACCAAGCAACTTCGCGCCGCTGGTGTTCGGATTGCGATCCGCAGGAATCAGAATGCCGTCAGGTTCGCCCACGCGCGGCACGACATCCACCTTTTCAATTCCGAGGGAAACCGCGAGACGTTTCGCGAGAAACAGCTCCTCATTCGTCATCTGCGCCGAGGCCACCATCGCAATCGCCCCGCTCCCCGCATGCTTCTGGAGCCGTTCCACCGCGCTGGAAATCGCCGCCGGCCACGCAGCCGGTTCATGATGCACCTTGGGCGCAACCAACCGCTGTTCGTCTGCGAGATATTTAAAATTCAACCGGTGCGAATCCGGCATCCAGACACCGTTCACCTCGTTGTTTTCACGCGGCGTAATGCGATAAATCGTGTTTTCGCGCGCCCCGATCACGATGTTGCATCCCAACCCGTCGTTCACGTCGATGCTCTTGGTTTCCTTCAAAAACCAGACGCGCATCTTGAAACGGAAGTCCGATGAAGTGAGCGCGCCCACCGGACAAATATCGACCGTGTTAAGCGAGTAGTTGCTTTCCAGCGTGCGGTCCGGGTGACACGCAATCGTGTTGAAGCTGCCGCGATCCACAATGCCGAGCACGTCATCATTCGCCACTTCTTTCATGAACCGGATGCAACGCGTGCAAAGGATGCAACGCTCCGCGTCCAGCGTAACGCGCGGCCCAAGCTCGACGTTTTTCGGTTTCTTGACCTTGTGCTCGAGAAAATGAGATTCCGCTTTTCCGTATTCCACCGAGAACTCCTGCAACCGGCATTCCCCAGCCTGATCGCAGATCGGGCAGTCGAGCGGGTGGTTGATAAGCAAAAATTCCATCACGCTCTCGCGGCATTCTTTCACCATTGGCGACTCGGTCCGAACGGCCATTCCCTCGGCGATATCCTGCGCACAGGAAATTTGCGGGCGCGGAATCCAGTTGATCTCCGGACGTCCATCCGCTCCGAGAACCGGCTTGCGATCCGGCCCCATCTTCGGCATGCCCATTTCTATGAGGCACATGCGGCAGTTACCCGGCGCGGAGAGCTTCGGATGATAACAATAACGCGGGACAAATTTTTGCGCCTGCGTGCAAGCCTCGATGACGCGCGTGCCCTTGGGAAACTGCAACCAGACGCCGTCGATCTGGACGTTTAGCATTTCGGTTGCGACTGTTGTTGCTGTGCTCATGGAAAGATGACGGGATGTGTCTTATTTCGTTGCCGCCACAGCGAGTGGTGAAAGCGTTCGCGGATCCTCAGTGGCCGCGATGGTTTCGTTTTCGATAAGCGCCTCTACGCCATATTCCGGCGGAATCGGCGGCGGCACAGGCTTTGTCGCCTTGCCTTCAAATTCATCCTTGAACTTCGCCACAAAACTTTGCGTTGGCCATGAACAGGCTTCGCCAAAGGCGCAAATCGTGCGGCCCGCGATGTTGTCGGCCACGTGCTTGAGTTGCGCGGTATCAGCCTCGGTTCCGCCACCATCAAGGATGCGTCCCGTAATCTTCCGCATCCACAATGCACCTTCGCGGCATGGCGTGCATTGTCCGCAGGATTCGTGCGCGTAAAATTCGTTGAGATTTCCAAGCGTGGCAACCATGTCGCGCGTGTCGTCCATGATAATCACACCGCCCGAGCCCGCCATCGAGCCGCAGGCCGCCATCGTATCGAAATCCATCGGGATATCCTCCAACCCGATCTCCTTGTCCACCATCGAGCCGTCAGCCGCCTTTTCCTTGATCTTATAAGTCTCGCCCGCCTTGAGCACCTTGGCCGAGCTTCCGCCGGGAATGACCGCCTTGAGTTTGCGTCCCGGCTTGAGTCCGCCGCACACCTCGTTGATGAGTTCGCCCATCGTGATGCTGCCGACTTCCACCTCGTAATAACCGGGCTTTTGCACATCGCCGCTCACGCACAAAATGCGCGTGCCGGTGTTATTTGGTCTGCCGATTTTCGCGTACTCCGCGCCGCCCATGCGCACGATGTGCTTCACGTCACACAGTGTTTCCACGTTGTTAACGATTGTGGGACACATGTAAAGACCGAGCACGGCCGGAAAATAGGGCGGTTTGATGCGCGGATACGCCCGCTTGCCTTCCAAGGATTCAATAAGCCCGGTTTCCTCGCCGCAGATGTAAGCACCCGCACCGCGATGCACCCAGATGTCCAGATCGTAGCCCGTGCCGAGGATGTTTTTGCCGAGAAAACCTTTCGCCCGCGCTTCAGCCAGCGCTTTTTCCAAAATCTGTGCGCCTTCCGGAAATTCGCCGCGGATGTAGAGATAAGCCAGATTCGCCCCCACCGCGAAGCAGGAGATGATCATGCCTTCGATCAACTGGTGCGGGTCCTGATGAATGATGTAGCGGTCCTTAAACGTTCCCGGTTCGGATTCGTCGGCGTTGCAAATCAGATACGTCGGCTTCGGCCCGCCGCGCTTGATGAATCCCCACTTCGTGCCACACGGAAAACCCGCGCCGCCACGTCCGCGCAAGCCGCTTGACTTCACCTCATTGACGATATCGTCCGGGTTCATCGCGACGGCCTTTTTCAAATCCTCGTAACCGCCGTTCCGCAGATAACACTCGATGTCGTTCGTGTAACCCGCAGCATCGATATTTTTGAAAACCAGCCGCTTCTCACGAGGATGCGGCGCACGCACTTTTGGCGTTGTGGCATCGGAAGTATCAGCCTTCCAAAGCGCGGCAGCATCTTCGAGCCGGATGTTTTCTTTAAAATGATCATCAATCAGCGCGACCGGCGCACTGCCGCAACTCGCGAGGCACTCCACAAACTCGATGCTGTATTCGCCGTCCGCACTCACCGCAATCGGGTTGCCGTGTTCGACGTTCGCGTGATGCGCATTTTCATGTTCCCACGCCTTGAGATCGATGCCCGCGGCCTGTGCGAGTTTTTCCTTCAGCTCATAGCTCCCGGCCATCTGGCAGGAAAGTGTGCGGCAGACCCGCGCATGACGCCGCCCGGCCGGTTGACGGCGGAACATCGGATAAAACGTCACGAGTTCGAGCACATTGATCGGCGGCAATTCCAACTTCTCGGCAATCCAGCGCACCGCATCATCCGAGATCCAGCCGAAATGCTCCTGCCAAAGATGCAGCAAGGGAAGCGACGCACTCCGTTTTGAAACCGGATAATGCGAAATGGCCTCGTCAATCCTGGCCAGCAGTTCGTTGGGAATCGTCATGTTCATTGCTGTTTAGTGACAGTCCGGGGTTCTTGCGGTGCATCCCATGGACTGGCGGTGTTGATCAATTTGTCGTCCACAAAGTGGTACTCGATGGTCTTGCCCTCCTGTTCGTAGTAGTAACGAAGCCCGGTCAAAGTCGGTTTCCGTGTTTCGAGCGGAATAACAAAAGTTTCCACGCGTGTGGGTTGTCCGAGTATCGATTCCAACGCCTTGGGCGAAACAAATCCACCGCGCGTTTCAGATTCTTTATACTCCTGATTCACCGCTTCGATGTTCGCGTTGCTGATTTTTGGCCCACAACCCGCAAAGGCAGGAAGCAGGGCAAAAATCGACATGAGAAATAGCTGACGCACAGCCGCGCAGGATGGAGGAAACGCCCCGCCCGTCGCAAGGCCAATTTGTGAAAAATTTCACAAGCGACCAGCCGCTCCGCCATAAATAGCGCGCTCTGCATTTTCAAAACGTGCCGCCACTGAAAAACCCGAATGTCCTTCCCTTCACGAACTGTTCCGACGAACAATCCCGCCCCGTGAAGCTCCTTCTCATCGATGGCCATTACTACGCCTACCGTTCCTTTTTTGCGATCCGCGGCCTTTCCAACGCCAAAGGAGAACCCACCAACGCCATTTACGGATTCCTGAAAACCGTGCGGCGCATGTTGAAGGATCTGCGCCCCGACTCGGGTGCGATTTTCTGGGACAAAGGACTCCCCGCCCATCGCGTCGCTTTGCAACCCGAGTACAAGCAGCAGCGCGCCGAAATGCCGGAGGACATGAAGCCCCAGCTTAGCTTCATCCAAAACATCACGACGCTCATGGGCTTCCCCTCCATCGCCCTTCCGGATACCGAAGCCGATGACCTCATCGGTTGCTACGCGACCCATGCCAGTGCGCTCGGCCATGAAGTGATCATCGCCACGAACGACAAAGACCTTTTCCAGCTCACCGGCCTTCCCGGCGTTTCCGTTTATTCCACGAACAAAACCGATCTCGCTTCGCCCTCCGACACCTTCGCGGTGCTGGGCCCCGATGCGGTGCGGAAAAAATGGGGTGTCGAACCTGCGCAGATTGCCGATGTCCTGGCCCTGACCGGTGATACCGCGGACAACATTCCCGGCGTCCAGGGATTCGGCCCGAAGACCGCAGCCGGGCTGATCCGTGAGCACGGCAGCATTCTTAACCTGCTCGAAAACCTGAGCGCTGTGCAGAACGAAAAGTACCGCGAAAAACTCGCCGCCGCGAAAGATCAGATCCTACAAAACCTGGCCATGGTGCGTCTCGATCTCAATATTCCCCTGCCCCAAGCGCTCGATTCCATGCAGATCCAGCCGCAACCCCGCGAACTTCTCGACGCTCTCGCGCCCTGCGATTTCAAGGGCATCATGGAAGAAATCCGCAGCGAGCTGAAACCAGCGATGCTCGAGCAGTCCGAGCTTTTTTAACGCCCGACTCCAAAGCTCCCCCTTGCACGACGCACCGCGAACGTTCTAAATCGCCCTATGCCCAGCAGCGATTTTCACACCCAGCACTCCCCCTTCGGCGCTTTCGCAAGTTTTACCATCGGCCTTCATGGAGCACGGGGCGGCTTCGGACAGGCACTCGGAGGGCCTGCCAAACAAAACGTGTACGTCGGCTGGCGCACCGTGGGTGGTCCGTGGCAGATGCTTCCGTTCTTCGAACCGCCGCAGTCCAAGGCCGTGGATTACACCGGCACCGCGGAGGAATCGTCCAACGCGCTCTGGCGCGCTTTGCCCCCCGATGAATTCACACGCACACTCGGTTGGGCCAGCGACACGTGGAGCACCGGCGGCCTGCGTTTCGCCATCTACTCACCCTTCGATACCGTGCCCGATCCCACCAAACTTTCCCGTGAGGAACTGGCTTTTCTCCTCAGCCCGAGCCAGGCGGTGGAACTGAGTTTCGACAACAAGGCGCGCCAGGAAACCGTGGAAATCATGTTCGGCATCGGTGATCCTGACAACCCGCTGCGCCCCGTTGCGGACGAGGACCCGCAACTCGCCGGATTCGCCATGGGCGGTGCATGGGGTTTCGCAGCAAAAGCCGGGGACATCACGCGTTCCGTTCAGGGTTTCTCCGTGTTCGATTCAAAATTCGGCGATGAAAAAGGACTCCATCGCATCGCCTCGGACGGCGCGATTATTTTCACCGTCCCTGCCGGGACCGAGAAACACTTCGCGCTAACCCTCGGATTTTACGCGGGCGGCACAGTGACCACCGGAATCGAAGCGGGCTATTATTACACCAAGAAATTCGACCGCCTCATCTACGTCCTGCAACACGGTCTCGAACACCACGCGCAATACGCTGCGCTCGCCGAATTGCGCGACGCGGAACTCGCCGCCTCGGGCCTGAATGCCGACCAGCAGTTCCTCCTCGCCCAAGCCACGCACAGTTACCTCGGCAGCACGGAGCTTCTCGAACGCGAGGGCGACCCGCTCTGGGTGGCCAACGAAGGCGAGTACCGCATGATGAATACGTTCGATCTCACCGTGGATCATCTTTTTCACGAGCTGAAATGGCATCCGTGGACGATCTCCCGTACGCTCGATCTTTTCCTTCAGCGCTACAGCTATCGCGATACAGTCCACTCGCCAGGAGGACGTCGCGAGGAAGGCGGCATCAGCTTTACCCACGACATGGGCGTGAATAATCAGTTCTCCCCTCCCGGCCGCTCCAGCTACGAATGCACAGGCCTCGACGGCTGTTTCAGCCACATGACAGCCGAGCAACTTGTCAACTGGGTCCTATGCGCCTGCACCTACGGTCTCCACACCAAAGACTCCGCATGGCTCACAAAACACGAGGAGACCCTCCGCGACTGCGCGTCCAGTCTGCATCACCGCGACCATCCCGATCCGCGCCTGCGCACCGGCATTATCGCATGGGACAGCGACCGCTGCGGCCACGGATCGGAGATTACCACCTACGACAGCCTCGACGTCAGCCTCGGCCAGTCGCGCAACAATATTTACCTCGCGGCCAAGACCTGGGCGGCCTGGTTGCTCTTGGAAAAAGTCTTTCGCCTGAGCGGTCTGCACGGCGACGCAGCGGATGCGGCCAGCACCGCAGATTCGTGCGCCCGTGCCATCTGCAGCAAATTCGAAGAAGCGGAGGGAATGTTTCCGGCCGTGTTCGAAGGGGGCAACCAATCACGCATCATTCCCGCAGTAGAAGGCCTCGTGTTCCCGCTTTTTCTCGAAATGCGCGAGGCGTTTGCCCGCAAGGGCCGCTTCGGCGACCTCATGAGCAAGCTGGAAAAACATCTCTGGAACATCCTGCGACGCGGCGTGTGCCTCGACGAAAAGACGGGCGCATGGAAACTCAGCAGCACCAGCACCAACACCTGGATGAGCAAAATCGCGCTCTGCCAGCATGTGGTGCGCGAAGTTTTCCCCAGCGCAATGAACGAAGACGCCGAGGCCGCTGACGCCGTACATGCTCAATGGGAGAGCACTCCCGGCTGCGGCGCGTGGGCCATGTGCGATCAGATCGAAAGCGACACCGGCAAAGCCATCGGCAGTAAATACTATCCGCGCATGGTCACCATGGCGCTTTGGCTGAAAAAGTAGGCCGCTACTTCCTTACGAAACGCAACTGCTGCACCCGACGACCGTCAGTCTGCGTGATCGTCACTTCGTAATCCTCGATCTCCGTCTGTTCGCCCTGACGCGGCAGATGCCCAAGCAGATGCGTGACGTAACCGCCGATCGTGCTGACTTCCGTGCTTTCCAGCTCCAGTCCGGCCAATTCCTTGAGCTCATAAAGCCCCAGCGTGCCGTCCACATGAAACTCGTTGTCGCTCACGCGCCGGTATTCCTGATTTTCCGCATCAAACTCGTCCTGAATATCGCCCACAAGCTCTTCCAAAACGTTGTCCAGCGTCACAATGCCCACCGTGCCGCCATACTCATCCACCACCAACGCAAGGTGCGCGTGGCGGTTGAGAAAAAAGGTGAGCAGCTTCTCCAACGGCATCATTTCAGGCACTGGCGGGCATTCCCTCTTGATCGTCCGTAAATCCGGCGCACCAGTCCGCACCAGACTCAGCACGTCCTTGATGTGCACCAGCCCCACCGTGTGATCCAGATGTCCTTCGCACAGCGGAAAACGTGTATGCCGCGAGGAAACCGCAGTGTTCAGATTAGTATCAAAACTCTCTTCCAGATCAAAAAATACCACCTGACCGCGAGGCGTCATGATGTCGCGCACCACGCGGCGGCGCATGTCGAGCGCGTTAATAAGAATTTCCTTGCCCAGCGAGGTCACCTCACGCGACTTCTCGCTCTCAGTTAAAATCAAACGCAGCTCCTCCTCGCTATGCGCCAACTCCGTCCCGCCCACAGGATCAATTCGGAAGAAATGCTTGAGGATGAAATTCGCAGCACCATTGAGAAGCCAGATGGCCGGTCGAAAGAGGATGTAAAAAAAGTGAAGCCCCTTGCTGACCCACAACGTCGTGGGAACAGGCTTGCGAATCGCAAGGCTCTTCGGGGTCAACTCACCAAGCACGATGTGCAAAAAGGTGATGATTCCAAACGCGATGGCGAAGGAAAAACCATGAATGACCGCAGGCGTCGTGATCCCTAACTTGAAGAACAGGGGCTCAAACATATGCGCCAGAAACGGTTCTCCCAACCAACCAAGCGCGAGACTAGTCAGCGTGATGCCAAGTTGAGTAGCAGAAAGGTAGGCATCCAGATGCTCGGTTTCTTTCCTTGCAAGCGTCGCACGCTTGTCTCCCCCATCGATGATGGCGTCCAACTGACTTCCCCGCACCTTGACTAGAGCAAATTCCGACGCGACGAAGAACCCGTTCAGAAAAACGAGAAACAAAATCGACGCAATTTGAACGACAGCCAATCCCAATGCAGGGAACTCAGTCGCAAATGCAGTCTCAGCCGCCCCGGCGGCAAGAACGAAAAATGGGAGGGTCATCTTAACCTGAAACCCTGGAGATTGCCGCCGACACCCTGAAATAAGTGAGGCCACGGCAGGGAATCCCGCCGCGCCCTGGTAGAACTATCAGCGGATTACCAACTGGCCTTGGTGACGCCGGGGATCATTCCGCGGGTCGCCAACTCGCGAAACGCGATGCGGCTCAGCTTGAAACGGCCAATATAAGCGCGCCGCCGTCCGCTCAGTTGGCAGCGGTTAACTAAACGCACAGGGCTGGCATTCCGGGGAAGCTGGGCAAGACCCACATAATCACCTTTTGCTTTCAACTCCGCACGAATAGCCGCGTATTTAGCTACGACTTTACGTTTCTTCTTTTCTTTTTCAATCCAGCTCGTTTTTGCCATAAGAGGACGGTTAGAAAACCATAGTTTCGCAAAGATGCAACGAAAAAGTTGCGGAATTTTCAATCCCCGACCCTTCCTCTACGATCCACTACGATCCACAATCCGCAATCCGCAATCGAATAGGTTCTATTCCCCCTTCTCCAGGCGCCGCTCCCGAAAAAACGATTTCAACATCTGCGAACATTCCTCCAAACGCACCCCGCTCGAAAGCTCCGCCCGATGGTTCAATGACGGGTTCTGCAAAATGTTGAGCAACCCGCCCGCTCCACCTCCCTTGGGATCGGGACACCCAAAAATCACACGCCGGATCCGTGCATGCACAATCGCTCCGGCGCACATCGGACAAGGCTCCTTGGTCACGTAAAGATCGCAATCCGTCAGTCGCCACCCGTCCAACACGCTCTCCGCTTGCGTGATCGCCAGCATCTCCGCGTGCGCCGTCGCATCCTTCAACATCTCGACCTGATTGCTCGCCCGCGCTATGATCCGGTTGTTCTGCACAATCACCGCCCCGATGGGAACTTCCTCCGCGTCATAAGCCTTCCTCGCCTGGCGCAGGGCTTCGCCCATAAAAAAATAGTCGCCTGAAAGTTCGATCAACAGCGCGGTTTCGTTGTCCTCAGACGAGAAAGATGGATTTTCCATGAAAAAAAAGTTGCACTCGGCGACAGGCTCGTTACATGTAGCACCCCTTTTTTACCACACCAAGAACCTAGGCAAGATATGAGCACATTGATCCAGAAAATCGAGCAAGAACAAATGCAAACCAAGCACACCGCATTCAAGGTGGGCGATAATGTGCGGGTTCACACCAAGGTCGTCGAAGGCGACAAGGAACGCATCCAGGTCTATGCAGGTGTGGTCATCGCCCGCGGCGGAACCGGCATCAATGCAAGCTTCACAGTCCGTCGTATCTCCTACAACGAAGGTGTTGAACGCGTGTTCCCGCTTTATTCCCCCCGCATCGCCAAAATCGAGGTGGATTCCGTGAAACATGTGCGCCGCGCAAAACTTTACTACCTGCGCAATCGCAAGGGCAAAGCCGCCATGCAGGTCGGCATCTAAGACAACCAATTTCTCAAACTCTCTGTTTGTGTGAGAAGGCGCGGATTTTTTCCGCGCCTTCTTTTTTTACCCCGCAATCTTCACGCCTTTCCCTAGACAGATCACGGCGTTCAGCTACTTTGCGCCCCACTTGTCTCATGAAGCGTCTTTTGTTGCTGCTCCTTGTCCTCATCGCCTGTCAACCGGCGACTCACGCAGATGTCCGTCTAAATACCTTGCGACGCAGTCTCGTCCGGGTCTCTGTCACCGCCCAGGAACCGAACTACCGCGTTCCGTGGAATCCCGGTAGTGTCGGCAGCGGTGTGGGCGCGGGTTTTGTCATTTCCGGTCAACGCATCATGACCAACGCCCATGTCGTCAGTAACGGACGCTTCCTCACCATCGAGCGCGAGAACGATGCTAAAAAATACCTCGCCCGCGTCATCCACGTCGCCCACGACTGCGACCTCGCCGTGTTGCAACTCGAGGACCCTTCGTTTTTTAAAAACACCGCCGCACTGGATCTGGGCGGACTTCCCGAGATCGAAAGCACCGTTTCAGTCTATGGCTACCCGATCGGCGGCGACCGGCTCTCCGTGACACGCGGCGTCGTCTCCCGCATCGATTTCCAACTCTACAGTCATAGCGGCGCAGATTCTCACCTCGCCATCCAGATCGACGCAGCAATCAATCCGGGCAACAGCGGCGGGCCTGTCATGCAGGACGGCAAGGTCGTCGGCGTGGCGTTCCAGGGATACAGCGGGGCAGTCGCACAAAATGTCGGCTACATGATCCCCACACCGGTCATCCGCCGGTTTTTGAAAGACATCGAAGACGGCACCTACGACCGCTACGTCGATCTTTCCGTCCAAACCTTCCCGCTTCAAAACCCCGCAATGCGCAAGGCCCTCGGACTCGAGGACAACGACCACGGCATTTTGATCAGCGAGGTGATGAGCGCCGGTTGCGCTCACGGCATTCTTCAAAAAGGCGATGTTCTCATGAAAATCGACGGCATGACCGTCGCCAGCGATGGCTTCGTGGAACTCGACGGTTCGCGCATCGAAATGCCGGAAATCGTTGAACGAAAATTCAAGGGCGAGATAGTGAAACTCAGCGTCATCCGCGCCAGCAAACCGCTTGAACTCGAAGTGAAACTCGACGGCATCTGGCCCTACCTCATGCAGGCCAACAGCTACGATACCAAGCCGCGCTTCATCCTGTTTGCAGGCCTGCTTTTTCAACCGCTCTCACGCGAATTCATCGACGCCTGGGATCCTGACGATCTTCGACTGCGCTTCTTTTTCGACTCGTTTATCTCCGATTCGATTTATGAAAAGTTCCCCGAGGTTGTGGTGCTCAGCGCGCTGCTTCCGGATCCGGTGAACACCTACCTCGGCGATTTCCGAAACGGCATCCTCGAGGAAGTGAACGGCGAAAAAATCAAGTCGCTCAAGGACGCCGCTGCCGCTTTCGCAAAACCCGCCGAACGCTACGTGCTGAAATTCCTGGGCAATGGCCGCCCTCTCGTGCTCGAAAGCAGCACCCTCGAAACCGCACGCGAACGCATCCTCCAGCGTTACAACGTGAAAGAGGAGGAAAGACTGTGAACATGAAATTCGTCCACCTGCTCCTGCTCTGCCTTGTCCTGCTGGGATCATCCTTCCTCAGCCGCGCTGCGGATCCCGCGCCGGGCAGCGTCGTCCGTGTGAGCGTCACGAATCAGCCTTACGATTTCTTCCAGCCCTGGATGAAAAAGCAGCCGTTCTCGCGACGCGCCCTCGGCACGGTGCTTCCCGGCGGAAAAGTCCTCGTCACCGGCGAACTTGTGGCCAACGCGACCTTCGTCGAAATCGAAAAACCGCTGTCCGGCGAAAAAACGCCCGCCACCATCGAGTGCGTCGATTACGAGGCGAACCTGGCCCTGCTCAAACCCGCGGACGAAAATTTTCTCGCCGATTTCAAAGCCCTCGAGTTCGGCGAAGGTCAGGTCGGAGATCGCGCGGATGTTTTACAATTGGAGAACACTGGCGAATTGCTCGTCACCAGCGCCAACCTCGCCACCGTGGAGGTCGGACGCTACCCGCTCGATGACACCTCGCTTCTGCTCTATCGGTTCTCTATGCCGCTGCAATACCGCGATAGCAGCTTCACCATTCCCGTCGTCAAAAATGGCAGACTCCTCGCGATGCTCCAGCGCTATGACAACCGTTCGCAGACCGGCGACGGTATTCCCGCCGTCATTATCGCCAAATTCGTCAAGGACGCAGCCGACGGCACCTACGATGGATTCCCCCGCGCAGGACTCGGTTTTTCCAGCACGCGCGATCCGCAACTCCGCCGTTACATCGGCCTCAACGCCACGGGCGGCGTGTTCATTACCGAAATGCAAAAGGATGGCTCAGCAGAAAAAGCCGGACTCCAAAAAGGCGACGTCATCACGAGCATCGCGGGCAAGCCCATCGATCAGGACGGTAATTACAAGGACACCGTGCATGGCAAGATCGCCCTGCAACATCTCGTCTCCGGCGTGCATTCCGTCGGCGAAAAACTCAAGGTCGAATACATCCGCGACGGCAAGCCCGCCACCGCCACGTTGGAGCTTTCCCGCCGTCCGCCCGACGCTTCCGTCATTCCGCCCTACCTCATCGACAAAGCCCCGCGCTATTACATCCTCGGCGGACTCGTGATGCAGGAACTCTCCCGCCAATACCTGCGCGAATGGGGCGACATCAAAAAAGCTCCGCAGCGCCTAGCCTACTACGATCGTTTCCAAGCCGACCTTTTCGAGGGCAAAACAAAACGCGTGGTGTTCCTAAGTCAGGTCCTGCCCAGTCCGGCCACGGTGGGTTACGAACAACTCAGTTATCTCGTGATCACCAGGATCAACGACACGCAAATCCAAAGTCTCGACGACGTCGCCTCCGCCGTGAACAAGCCGGTTAATGGATTTCACAAAATCGAATTCGACGAAAACCCCGGCGTCATTTACCTGGACGCAGCGCAGGTTAAGGAACTCGAACCCGCTCTTATGCAAAACTACGGCATCCGCTCCATGAACCGCCTCACCCCATGAACGCAGACTGGGGAGCCATTTTCGATTGGGACGGCGTGATCGTGCAGTCCGAGGCCGCACACGAGGAAAGCTGGATTCGTCTCGGCAAAGAGCTCGGACTTGATTCGCCCGAAGGCCATTTTCGCATCGGATTCGGACGAAAAAACGAATACATCATCCCGAACATCCTCCACTGGTCGCACGATCCCGACGAAATCCTACGCATCTCCCTGCGCAAGGAAGCCCTGTATCGTGAGATCGTCGCGGAACGCGGCGTGGAAGCGCTCCCCGGCGTCATCACATGGCTCCAATGCCTTGCCGACGCCGGCGTGCCGTGCGTCATTGGTTCATCAACTCATCGGGCGAATATCGATCAGCTCCTCGGCCTCACTGGCATCGGGCACTTCTTCCAGGGCATCATCAGCGCCGAAAATGTGACTGAAGGAAAACCCCATCCCGACGTGTTTCTCAAATGCGCCGCCCTGATCGGTCGCGCGCCGTCGCGTTGCGTCGTCCACGAGGACGCTTTCGTCGGCATCGAAGCGGCCCACCGCGGCGGAATGAAAGCCATAGGCGTCGCAACCACCCACCCGCTTGCCGAACTCGGCGGGGCCGACCACGCAGTGACCAGACTGGACGAACTCACCACCGATTTCGTACGCGCCCTTTTGACTTCATCTCCCACCAGAACCGTGGGTTGAACAGATTTGGCGTGATTTTAGCCGCGCATCCACTTAAACAAACTGACTGTGTTTGGTTACGCAACGCTTCCTCCTAAGCTGACAGTCCA
>Ga0105046_10004995_pt1 | contig 21063 bp, 17 predicted proteins | sample MAT03_FD_78385 | JGI IMG/M metagenome (GOLD analysis project Ga0105046, IMG submission 78385) | Freshwater microbial communities from Lake Fryxell liftoff mats and glacier meltwater in Antarctica - MAT-03 (megahit assembly) | ecosystem: Environmental > Aquatic > Freshwater > Ice > Liftoff...
AGGTGCCAGGCCACGCGATGTGGCCGAGAGCATCGGCAAGCGGCTCGCTCAAGCCGCCATCGCGGCCAAGGTCAATGGCGAAGTCGTCGATCTGGCCCGCGAATTACCGGCCGAACCAGCGGAGGTTTCGTTTCAAGTCCTGACCGATCGCGATCCCGAATCGCTTGAAGTTCTTCGACATAGCTCCGCGCACATTATGGCACGGGCAGTCATGAGGCTGTTTCCAGGCACTCAACTTGCCTTCGGGCCGGCACTCGCCAACGGCTTCTATTACGACATCGATTCACCCACACCGATCACCGAGGCGGACTTCCCACGCATCGAAGCGGAGATGAAGAAGATCGTTGCCGCGGCCGAGCCTTTTGAGCGTTTCGAGCGATCGGTTTCCGAGGGACGTGCGCTGTGCGAGGACATGAAGCAAGTGTTCAAGGTCGAGCACATTGACGAGGAACTCAAGAAGTACCCGACACTCAGCTTCTATCGACAGGGTGAATTCATCGACCTGTGTCGTGGGCCACACATCCCGAATGCCGGCAAAGTTGGGGCGTTCAAAGTCGTAAGCATTGCCGGTGCCTACTGGAAGAACGACGCGAGCCGTAAACAGCTTCAGCGGTTGTACGCCACCGCGTTCTTCAGCCAGAAGGATTTGGATGCCTATCTCGCTCAACTCGAAGAGGCCAAGAAACGCGACCACCGCGTGCTGGGCAAGCAACTCAAGCTCTTCACCATCAGCCAGGAGGCCGGGCAGGGCATGATCCTGTGGATGCCCAAGGGGGCCATGGTCCGCAGCCTGCTCGAGACTTTCATCAAGGACGAGTTAATGCAGCGAGGCTACTCGCCCGTGTACACACCGCATATCGGCCGGCTGGACATGTATCGAACCAGCGGGCACTTTCCTTACTACCGCGATGCCCAGTATCCGCCGGTGTACATGAACCCCATGTGCCAGACGATCGATACCTGGTTGACCCTGCTGGAAAAGAAAAAGCTTGCCCCGGAACGCGAACTGGCGTTCTTGAACCTGCTCGAATCGTTCACCAAGGGCGATGTTCCTGAAGGCGAGGACGACAACGCCCAATATTCGTGGGGCCAGATCGTCCTCGATGTTCGGGCTCTGTGGCTGGAATACCGAGAGGCGAAGGACGAGGACAGTAAACTCGCCGCCTTAAAGAATTGGCTGCATGGGCAGGAGGGGTATCTCCTGAAGCCGATGAACTGTCCGCATCACATTCAGATCTACAAGGCTCAACAGCGAAGCTACCGCGACTTGCCGGTTCGGCTCGCTGAGTTTGGGACCGTCTATCGTTTCGAACAATCGGGTGAACTCGGCGGCATGACCCGCGTTCGTGGCTTCACTCAGGACGATGCGCACTTATTCATGACCCCGGAGCAAGTTCACGAGGAACTGGTTTCAAACATCGAGTTGGTCCTCATGATCCTGAAGATCCTCGGACTGGACGATTATCGGGTTCGCGTCAGCGTGCGCGAGCCGAACAGTAGCAAGTACGTCGGAGCACCAGAATTGTGGGAGAAGGCCGAGAAGACTCTCGTAGACGTCGTGTCGCAATTGAAAATGAATTACTCGATTGGCGTTGGTGAGGCCGCGTTTTATGGGCCGAAGATCGACTTTATCGTCAAGGATTGCATCGGCCGCGAATGGCAACTTGGAACCGTGCAACTCGATTACAACCTGCCGATTCGCTTCGATCTGGAATACACAGGCGGCGACAACACTCGGCATCGGCCGGTCATGATCCATCGTGCACCGTTCGGCTCCATGGAGCGATTTTGCGGCATTCTGATCGAGCATTTTGCCGGAGCGTTCCCGTTGTGGTTGGCACCAGAGCAAGCGCGCCTGGTTACAGTGAGTGAGAAGTTTAATGACTATGCCAAGTCGGTCGAGAAGGCACTAAAAGCGGCTGGCTTCCGCGTGACCGGCGACTATCGTCCCGAGAAGATCGGTGCGAAAATTCGCGATGGCTCCATCGAGAAGGTTCCGTACCTGCTGATCATCGGCGAGAAAGAACAATCGGCCGGAACCGTGTCGCTTCGCGATGAGTCGATCAAGGACATGAAGGCCCGCGATGTTGGGTCGTTGCCGATTGCCGAAGTGATCGAGCGGCTGCGCAATGAGGTGAGCGAGAAACGCATTCGCAACATCAGCACGGCGAATGCAGCCATGTCCGATTCCGAAGCGAAGTACGGAGCCTGATTCGTTTAGCGGTGTGGCCAACGGTCACGCCGCAAACCGAAACCACAAGTACACCACAGGTGCTGCGAACAACAGCGAATCGACCACATCCAGCACACCTCCAAATCCCGGCACGGATTGGGAGGCGTCCTTCGTTTGCAAATCGCGTTTGATTAACGACTCGGCCAGATCTCCCAACACGCCGGCTGTTCCAACGCATAAGCCAAACGCGATAGCACCGAGTATCCCCCCTGGAAGCACTGTCCAGAAGTGGTTGATCCCAACTGCAACGCCGGCCGAGACGATCATCCCGCCCGTGAGTCCCTGCCAGGTCTTCTTCGGACTCAGTAGGGGCGTCATCTGGTGCCGGCCGAGAATCCGACCCGTCAGAAACTTACCGGTGAAGTAGGCCCCGATGTCGTTGCCCTTCGGCACGAACACGGCCAATGCCAACGCGACCGTTGAGCGATCGCTGGGTAGCCAACGGAGTTGTGCGAGGAAACTCGGCAAGATGCCAAGATAGAACAGAATGAACGCAGTCAGCCCAACGCGAATCGTAATACGATTCGGACCGCGAAACAGCCACATTTCCCGAAGGATGGCCGCGAAAATGCTGCCGATCGTGACTAGCCCAATCACATCCCACACGCCGAGCCCTGGTGTCACGTCCCGTGTCGCCTGGAACGCCGGCCACCAGTTCATGGCTCCGACGACGAGGACGCAGAATATCGTTAACCATTCGCAAGGCCGGACGTCTTCAGGCAAAAGTTGGAGAAGTTCGCGAGTGGCCAGAAGCGAGGCACCGAAAAAGCAGACGTAGAGAATTGGAAACCACGGGGCGAACCAGCGATCTTCGAGCAGCAACAGGATCGCCACGCCGATGAGAATGGCACCCATCCAGAGTCGAGTTCGCAGCATGGGTGTTAGCTCTGCAGTCCGCCGTATCGGCGTTCGCGGCCCGAGTATTCATGAAGGGCGGAGTGAAATACTTCGTTCGAGAAATCCGGCCAGTGAATCGGCGTGACCCATAACTCGGCATACGAAATCTGCCAGAGGAGATAGTTGCTAATCCGCATCTCGCCAGCCGTGCGAATCAGTAAGTCCGGGTCGGGCATGCCCGTGGTGTAAAGCGAGTTTGAAATCATCGCCTCATCAATCTCGCTGGGCTTCAACTCGCCAAGTTGCACGCGCTCGGCAATCGATCGCACGGCATCGACGATCTCGGCCCGCGACCCGTAATTCACCGCGAGCGCGAGTGTTAGCCCTGTGTTTGTTGAACTGAGTCGTTCGGTCTCGTCGATCTCCCGAACGACTTCGTCGGACAACCCCGCTCGTCGGCCGATGATTCGAAAACGAATGTTCTGCCGCATGATTTCCGGTCGTTCATCCACGACGTACTGTTTGAGCAGGCTCATCAGAAAATCGACTTCTTGCCGCGGGCGTTTCCAGTTTTCGGAGCTGAAACTGTAGAGCGTGAGTTGGCCGATCCCCAATTTGCAGCATTCCTCGACGATTCGACGAACCGTCTCGGCACCGCGAACATGCCCCTCGATTCGTTCGAGACCACGTTCATTCGCCCAGCGGCCGTTGCCATCCATGATCATGGCGATGTGGCGAGGAAGCTTTTCGCGAGGCAGTGTGTCGGTCATCTTGGCCTTTCTCCGACACACCAGTTTATTCCGCGTGGCGACGAGATTCCGATCTTGTCGATTCCGGCGCACAAGATCGGAATCTTATGCCACGTTCAGAACTGTCCTTGAAGCATGATCGTCTGCGCCCGATCTGGACCGACCGAGACTACCGAAACGGGCAAAGCAATCAGTTCGGAGACTCGCTCGACGTATTTCCTGGCGGCAACTGGCAAGTCGGCCGCATTACGAATTTTCGTCAGATCATCCTTCCAGCCAGGCAATGTCTCGTAGACGGGCGTGCAACGTTCCAGCACGAACGCATCGCTCGGAAAGTTCGTCAGCCGTTGGCCATCCAGTTCGTAGGCCATGCAAATCTTTAATTCGTCCAAGCCACTGAGTACATCGAGAAGCATCACCGTGATTTCGTCCGCACCAGAGAGCATTGCTGTATACCGGACGGCCATCGCGTCGAACCAGCCGACACGGCGTGGCCGACCCGTCACCGTGCCATACTCGCGGCCAATCTTACGGATACGCTCGCCGATGCCTTCGGGGCCATCAGCCAGTTCCGTTGGAAAAGGGCCTCGACCAACTCGCGTCGTGTATGCCTTCACCACTCCAATGATCCGCGTCAGGTGCTTCGCCGGCACTCCCGTTCCCGACCAGATTCCGGAAGGCAGGCTGTGGGAACTGGTCACGTAGGGATATGTGCCGTGATCGACGTCGAGCAGGCTTCCCTGTGCTGCCTCGAACAGAATGCGTTTGCCGGCTTTCAGCCCGTCGTTCAGCAAGTAGGCCGTGTCTTGAATGAAGGGGCGAAGCCGTTCGGCATAGCCGAGAAACTCGTCGCAAACTTGGTCCGCAGTGAACTCTTTGCAAGTTCCCCCCTCGCCGGCCAAGGCGCGAATCACTCGGTTTTTTCGTGGCACAATCGTGTTCAATCGTTCGCGGAGATGTTTCGGGTGCAGCAATTCGCCCACGCGAATTCCGCCACTTCGACCAAATTTGTCCTGGTAGCAAGGGCCTATGCCGCGACCCGTCGTGCCGATCGAGGAATCCGTTTGCTCAGTCGCCGATTCCTCGGCAATGTGGTACGGAAAGATCACATGAGCGTGATCGCTGACGGCAAGGTTCTTGCCGATCGATATTCCCCCGGCAGTTAACGAGTCGACTTCCTTCAAGAACTGCGGCGGATAGACCACGACGCCATTTCCGATCACGGATGTGACATTCGGATTCAGGGTTCCGGTCGGCAGCAATGAAAGCTTGAAGGTGCGGTCACCCCAGACGACCGTGTGGCCGGCATTGTTTCCGCCGTTGTAGCGAACGACGAAATCGTGGTCCTTGCCCAGCAGGTCAACGATCTTTCCCTTGGCCTCGTCGCCCCATTGCAACCCGACCACACACGTGCAACTCATTCCCGCCCCATGAAAAAACCCGGGACGCGCCCGGGCATGTTCGATCCGTTCATCAAGCTAGCGAGTGCTGGTCTTCAGACAAGTGCCAATTATTGTAGCAAGAAGTCGAGTTTCTCGCCTTTGCCCTTCACGTCGAAGACCAACGGCGAAGTCGTCGTGGTTGCGTACCGCTCCGGAAGCTTCTTGACACTGGCCATCGGACCAGGGGCAATGGTCACGATGTACTTGCCAGGCTCCAGGTCGGCGATCACATAGACGCCCTGTGCTCCGGTGGTCGTTTCGTAGACACGAGGGCTCAGTCGACCGAGCGACACGAAGAGCACATCGACACCTGCGACTGGTGTTCCTTGCCAGAGAACCCGGCCCAAAACGCCGGTCGTGACTTCGCCCACGCCCGCCGTTGGTTTGAGTTCGGGCTTCACTTCGCGAGGGGGAACCGAAAGCTTTTCCGGGCCTTTAGGGATGCTATCTCGCAATTCGGTTCGAACCTGTTCGATCAGTTCGTGCAACATGAACGCCTTGCGGGCGAACGTTTCTTCACGATCCGCCTTTGCCAGGCCAGCGGAAATTAGCTTCTGGGTTTCCGGGCGATGGCCGAGCAAACTCTTGGCGACGACAAGTCCCCCTTGATAGACGCGGTAGCCTCCGGCCAATTCACCCGCGTTGTAGAGGTCGGCCCCACGGTCGTGAACATCCCGCAGTGCCTCCGACATCTGCCTGTCTAGCGTGGATTTCGCATCCTGGGCCAGGGCAGGTGAGGGACAGAGCACGCAGAGTAGAAACAGGCTGTGGCGCGAACGCATCGAATCATCCTCGACAGAGTTGAACGTGGGACGATGTTACTCGAACTAACGCATAAAGGTCAATTCCACGATGACTCGACGCGGAGCGAGCAAGGTGATCTTGCCGACTTTCTCGACTCGCGGATGCCGGGCGAAGGCAGTACGCAATCGTTCCGGCAGCGAGTGGTCGAGTACATTGACTTTGTCCGGAAATTGTCCGGAGTACTGCACTTCTCCCATGAATTCCAGAGGATCCTGATTCGGCGGCTTCGGGCATTCGATTTCAAAAAATGGCACAAGATACCGATCCTCCGGCCCCAGGCTTTCGCGGGCAATGTTGCCGACTGCAGTCACGCCGGCAACAGCCAATCCCGCACATGTTAGTCCGAGAAGTACTTGTGCCAAACGTCGCGGCCACTGACGCGGTAGAGGGGCATCTTTCACCACACCTTCAACTCCTGCTCAAGGTTCACGCCGGCCGCACTTCGCACACCTATGCGCATTTTCTCGATCAAGCCGATCACGTCGGCAGCGGTGGTTCCAGGATGAGCGACGATATAGTTCGCATTGCGATCGCTCACCTCTGCCGAGCCGGACTTCGTGCGCGCCAGCCCGGCCCGCTCAAGTAAATGGGCCGCCGATTGTCCATTTGGATTCCGAAACACCCGGACCGCTGCCTGATGGTTCAACGGCTGATCGGCCTTGCGATTGATCCACGCTCGTCGCATCCGCTTGACGATGGCATCCGGATCATCGGGTTCGAGGGCGAATTCGACGGAGAGAACAATCGGATCGTCCAGATCGCTATCGTGCTCGCCGAAATGGATATCGCCTCGTTCGCGCACGACGATTTTTCCCAACTTGTCGATGACTTCCACGCGAGTGAGATAATCGGCAATTTCACCTGACTTGTCGCCGGCATTGAAACGCAGTGCCCCACCAACCGTGGCCGTAATGCCGACCAAAATCTCGAATCCCGCAAGCCCCGCCCGAGCCGATGCGCTCACGAGGGAGTAGAGAGTCGCACCCCCTCCCGCTTTGATGGTCTTGCTCTCCACGCGGATCAGGGCGAATTCCTCTGCCGTCAAACGAACGACGACACCAGGAACTCCCTCATCGCGAACGAGCAGGTTCGTCCCTACGCCGAGGACGCGCATCGGAATGTTGTCTTTCATGCACGCAGCGACGACTTCGGCCAAGTCTTTTCGATTGCGCGGGGTGACCAGAAACTCGGCCGGCCCGCCAATTCGAAGGTGCGTGAAGGGTGCCAGGGACTGATTTGGCTGCGTGATCGACGCAAAGTTTTCGCGAAAGCCCATAGTCCAACCTCGGGAGGAGTCCTAGATACGATACGGCTTGAGCTTCGGTTACGTCAACTCGATTGGCTGTCGTGATTTTCGGAGAGCATACTCACGAGCGCGGCGGCGGCACTCCGAGGCTCCTCGGCTTGGCAAATCGCGGCGCTGACGGCCACGCGACTTCCTCCGGCCGCGATCACCTGACCCAGATTCTCGGCAGTCACGCCGCCGATGACGAACGCGGGCAGAGACGTTAACGAGCTTGCCTCACGTATGAAATCCAGACCGGCCAGTTCCTGGAACTGTTTGGTCTGGGAGGGAAAGGTCGGCCCGATGCCGATGTAACTTGCACCATCCATCACCGCCCGGCGAACCTGATCGACATTGTGCGTGCTGACGCCGATCAGCGGGCCTGGTCCCAGAATTTTTCGTGCTTCACGAACGCTCATATCATCCTGGCCAAGATGCACGCCATCGGCGTCTACCAGTCGGGCGATGTCCGGGCGATCGTTCATGATGAACAGGGATCCAGACTCCCGCGTCCACAGGCGAACGTTTCGGCCACGCTCGATCAATTCTCGATCAGAAAGAGTTTTCTCTCGAAGCTGAAACACGGTTGCACCACCACTAGCCGCCTCGCTCATCGTCCAGTCGAGCGAAGCCAGGCACTGTGAACCGGTGAGAAGAACATAGAGCTTTGCCCCATCCAGAAGACGGCGTGACTCGCCGCCAATGCTCATTGCTCGTTCGAGCGAATAGGCCCGATAGCGAATTGACTCGATTCCTGCTGCCAATTCGGGTGCGATGATTTTGCCGAATTCTTCCAGACTGCGGAGAGATTCCTGAAGTCTTTTGAAGTTGATTCTTGCCACATCGTGGGTGGAGCCACGTTGCATCTCCCCCGATGTCGTGAGCGTTGTGCCGACGTCGCCGGAAGTATCGCGCGATTCGTGCAGCACGCTTTGTGGGACGAGTGCGATCAACTCGGCAAGGCGATGGCGAAGCGTTTTTACTTGCTCCGTGAGCACGCCGTCATTCAGCACGAATCGGGAATAATCGTCGAGAACTCGGAGTGATTCGCGGGCACGGTTGGCATTCGCATCAACCACGCGTGCGGCCGAGCCGACATCAAACGAATCGCGAATGACCAGTGGTTCCGCGAAAGGTAGTGAAGGCAACTCAACGGCTTTCACCAAACCGTCGATCGCGACGCCTGCGTTTCGCAAGGGCTTTTGCAAAATTTCGCAGGCTCGAATGAGCCCCAACAGTAAGAACTCGCCGGTGACGGTCGTTTCGCAGCGCTCGCCTGCGGCTTCGCGTGAGCCTTGCAGAACGGCGGATGGATCAAAAGGTACTGAGGCATGAGCTTCCAGAATCTGCCGGATGGCCGCCAAATTCCCACCCGCTTCACACAAAACCTCTGCCGCCCGACCCTCGTCGTCCTCGATCAGGGCGAGAAACACGTGAACTGAATCGAGCCCCCGCTCCCCCGCTTTTCGACGAGCGGAATCAAGGGCACGCTCCACTGCCGGGCTCATGTCGTCCATCATGGGCAATTCTCTCGGCGGACTTCTCGCTCTGTTTTGGCCTGCATAATCGTTAAACCTGGTTCCTTCGGAACCATCTCCTTGGCATCTTCGGCGGAACCCGACTGGTCGAGTCCCGTGGTACGACCGCTCCGACCGATTCGACTGTGTGGCCAGTTTGTCCGCCAGCCACGCATCCGTCGAGGACCGCTATGTTGTACACGTTTGTATTATCTCGATTTCGCTTCGTATTGGCCTGCGGGCTTTCCGTGTTGGCATTCGACGAAGCGTTTGCTCAACAGGATCCCAAGCTTCCGATACCGAAGCTTGCCCCGTTCCCTGCTCCGTCTCCCGTTCCGACCAAGGAAAGCACATTTGCCTCGCAGCCGGAAGTGCTCACAAGGTACACACTTGGGGAGGCGCTTTCGATTGGTCATTCCAACCATCCCCAGATTTCTGCCCTTCGCGCCAGCATGAATGCCGCATTGTTGAAGGGTCGCGGTTTGAGCGAAGTGAAACGATTGATCGGCTTCCTTTCGCCCGATATCGAATTTCGCGAAAAGCAGTCCGACCTGGGTTTGAAGGCCGCGATGGCCGAGTACGATCAGGCCCAGTATGAGGTCACTTATGCCGTCATTCGCTGCTATTTCACGGTCGTTTATGCCCGGGAGCAAGGCCGAGTGGCCCGCGATCTGGTCGAACAATTTGAGGCAAATTTAGAGCAGGTGCGCAAGATTGTCGAAGGCAAGGGGGGAGGTATTCGCGGGATCTCGGTAAACAACTTGAACACCTTGGAATTATTCACGGCAGCGGCACGAAAGAAGTTGATCGAGGCGGAGACTGGTGCCGATCGGGCTCGTGCCGCACTTCGGGAAGCAATGGGACTTGAACCGGGCAGCCGGGTTGATGCGGCGGATGAAGTGCTACCCGAGATCAAGGCCTCTATGACGCGGGATGTTGTGATTGCTCATGCCGTGACTCGCCGGGGTGAAATTTTGCTATCGCAAATCGGTGCGGATGTCACGCGGCTGGAAGCCTGCGCCCAATGGGCGAAGAGATTCAGCTTAATGGCGACGACGTTTTCGAACGCCGGCGACATTCACGCTCGACCAATTCCAGGCCCCAGCCGGGAGCCGGACTACAGGCCTGGCATGATCGGACCCGAGATGCCCGATCGGATGCTGGGCAACAGGGCTACGCGCACGGAAACGGCTGGGCAGTATGCAATTCGCTCTCAACTGGCGGCCAAGCAGGCTCGAAGTCTCCTCGGGCTCGAAGCCGAGATCGCTTACACCAAATGGGTTCAAGCCGTCGAGAACGTGAAAGTATCGCGTGCCGCCGCCAAGTCCGGTCGAGATCTGATCGAACGTCTGCGTGAGGCTGCCGGTGGTGCACCGACCAAGGAAGAAGCAATCACGGCGGAAGTTGGCTCCGCGCAAGCGTTCGCTGCTTACAACGAAGCGCTCCACGACCAAATTGTGGCCCTGGCCGATCTGGAACGAATCACGGCCGGCGGTGTCCGTGTGAACTTTCCAGGCCGGTAAATTTGGAGAGAAAGCATGAAACGAGCATTATTCGCAACCGTTATCGCCGCCTGCTTCGCTCCTGCCGTTGGCACGGCGGAGGACAAGGAAGTCCTCCACATCGGCGTACCGCGAACCCTGCTGCGCGAGATTCCTCCGGCACTGGTCACTTTCGCGGGTCAGGCGTTCAAGGATCTGATTAAGACACAATCCGGTCTGAATGGGGAAGTCATCCACGAGGAAGACACGATTGCGATCGGTCGGGATCTCAACTCGGGCAAGCTTCAACTCGGCCTGTTCCTGGGGCACGAGTTCGCCTGGGCCAAACAAAAATATCCAAAGCTGGAACCTCTCGTATGCACTATTCCCCGAACCAAGGATGTGCAGGCATTTCTGTTAGTTCGGCACGATTGCAAAGCCACGAATCTTGGCGAATTGAAAGGCTCCAGGCTCGCGCTGGCGACCGGAATGCGCGATCATCCGAGAATGTTTCTCGAATCCCGTCGAGTTGAGGAAATGAAGGGCGGCGGCTTCGGCACAAGTTTGAAAGCAGAGACCCAGCACGATGCCATCTACAAGGTGATGGAAAACGAGGCTGACATAACGGCCGTCGATTCTGCTGCATGGGCTTACTTTGAGAAGCTTTATCCGGGGCCATGCCAAAACCTGCGTGTGCTAGCCCGATCCGATGTATTTCCGCCGAATGTGATTGCCTTCAAAAAGGGATCGCTCAACGAAGAAGCCATTGTGGCGATTCGAGAAGGGCTAGCTTCCGCGCATGAAAATACGAAAGCCAAGCGGATGATGTCGGTCATCCGACTCGAACGATTTGATACCCCACCCGCGAACTATGGCGAAATGCTCAAGGCGTGCTTGCAGGTCTACCCAAAGCCTTTAGCGGACAAATAGGACAGACAGCAAAAATGCCCCTGATAGGCGTGCACCGTATAAAATACGGCGTATCTGACTGGTGATTGGAGGAGACGTCCAGTGATCCGCCTTGCTCTAGCGGCCATCGTGGCAATTCTTCTGCTTCCTGTTGCTAGCCGGGCCGACGGCAAAACCGTCTACCGAATTGGCATTCCAAGAAGCCTGTTCCGCGACTTGCCACCGGCTCTCGTCGCTTTTGCCGGCCAGCCGTTTTCGGATCTGGTGAAGGATCAGACCGGGCTCACCGCCGAAATCGTGCAAGACACCGAGGCCTCGTCGGTGGCGAAGGCGATCGATGAAGGCAAGCTGCAACTCGGCGTGTTTCAAGGCCATGAGTTCGCATGGGCTCAAGCCAAGTATCCCACGTTACAACCGATGGTCTGTCTGATTTACCGGCCCAGGGATTTCCAGGGTATCATCCTGGTTCGGGGTGATTCCAAGGCGACCAACCTTGGCGACCTGAGAGGGAGCAAGTTGGTCCTTGCGAGCACGTTGAAGGACCACGCCAGACTTTTCTTGCACAAGCGCCAAGTCGATGAAATGAAGGATGGCAAATTCGGCTCCACGGCCGAGGCAGCCTCCGTTCACGAAGGGATTCACAAGGTGCAGGATAAGGAGGCCGACGTGACCGTGGCCGACTTTGCCGATTGGAATTATTTTCAAAAGCTCTATCCGGGCCCATCCCAGACCTTGAAGGTACTCGCAAAGTCCGATGTCTTTCCTCCCACCGTGCTGGCCTTTAAGAAAGGAAATCTGGACGAAGCCATCCTCAAAAAGATCCGCGAAGGATTTCTCACCGTCCACAAGACCGCGAAAGGGGCCCGGATGATGGGTCTGATCCGCATCGAGAAGTTTGATGCCGTGCCAGCCAATTACGAAGAAACGCTGAATGCCTGCCGAAAGGCTTATCCCAAGCCGCTCAATGACAAGTAACGCGGCCGGAAGTGTTGAGGTTCAACAACCACATTCAACCGTGAACACCGTTTCATTTCATTGCGTTTCACGCACTCACTTTTCGTTGCACGCCGCGAATGTGCAATGAAATGAAACGAAATGCCGAATACTTGGGTGCATAAACATAAAGCCCTGCGGAAAATAGGTTTAGCGCGATGTATGCGAAGCGACGTTCTTACGCATTTCTCATTTTTCGGACCAATCCGGCTGCTTTCCTGGATAGTCGCACCCGACCGCCAGCCACCGGTGCGTAGGGTCTTTTCTGGTAGGGTGGGTGGAGGCTTTGCGCAACCCACCTCTACGCAAAAACGGTGGGTTGCGCAAAGCCTCCACCCACCCTACAGGAAGCAAATCACCGCGTCGTTGGTAAAGTAGTTTCTGCCACTCCTAAGATCGATGGAGGAGACGGTCGTGCTACGAAAGTTCAGTACTACCGAAGTTTCCGCTTCTATTCATCGACATTGGCAACGGATTTGCTTCTCCAATTGAATTCTGGACGTGCCGCCTGTTGGCTCGCGTCCACAACTTGAGGAGACACTCCATGTTACGCCATCTTGCATACATCGGCACGCTTGCCCTGCTTTTGCCATCGGTCATGTTCGCTGAGGAGCCGACAGTTTACCGCATTGGCGTTTCGAAGAGCATGTTCCGAGACGTACCGCCCGCACTGGCAAAGCTAGCTGGCCAGCCTTTCCAAGACCTTATGAGGGAACAAACCGGCCTGACCGGCGAGATCATTCAGGAGTCAGATCCCCTCGCGATGGCGCGATCAATCGAAGAGGGCAAATTTCACATGGGTGTGTTTCCTGGGCACGAATTTGCCTGGGCCAAGGAAAAGTATCCCGACTTGCAGCCGCTGATTTGCTCCATTTATCGTCCACGGGAAGTGCAAGCCGTGATCCTGGTACGGTACGACTGCAAAGCAACCGACTTGGCGGGCCTGAATGGTTGCAAGTTGGCGTTGGCACCCACGTTGAAGGACCATGCCCGATTGTTTCTGGAACGAAAACGAAGTGAGGACATGGAGGGCGGCAACTTCTGCTCGACCGAAAAGGCTTCGAATGTTCACGATGCGATTAACAAGCTTCTGGATAGCGAGGTCGATGTGACGGTTGCCGATTCTGCGGACTGGAGTTATTTCGAGAAACTCTATCCGGGGGCCGCCAAGAACCTGAAGATTTTGGCTAAATCCGAGGAATTCCCGCCAACAGTTCTCGTATTCAAAAAAGGTGCATTGCCCGAGCCCGTTCTCGTGAAAATCCGCGACGGTTTTCTTTCCGCTCACGAGGCTTCCAAGGCGGCTCGCATCATGAAAATCATCCGGATCGAACGCTTTTCGATCATTCCAGACGGTTACGACGAGTCGCTCCGAGTGTGCAGGAAATCCTATCCCAAACCACTCGAGTTCAAGTAGCCACCTCGCGTTCCGACATCGCTTGCGACTAGCCGTCCGGGTAAGATTCACCTATCCCAAACGACTTTCCCGTCGTTGGGACGGTGAGTCGATACCCGGACGAGATTCATGGCGGAAAACATTCAGACGGTTTCGATCGCTCGCGAGACCCACGAGCGATACTTGCGTTATGCCATGTCGGTGATCACGTCGCGCGCCTTGCCAGATGTCCGCGATGGCCTGAAGCCCGTGCAACGGCGCATCTTGTACACGATGTACAACGACCTTCGGTTGCACTTCGATGGCCGGCCAGTAAAGAGTGCCCGCATTGTTGGCGACGTGATGGGCAAGTACCATCCTCACGGCGACGATGCTTTATATGACGCGATGGTGCGCATGACCCAAGATTGGGTGATGCGGATGCCTCTCGTTCACGGCCAGGGGAATTTCGGCTCCGTCGATGGCGATCCGCCTGCTCACCAACGGTACACGGAAGCCAAGCTTGCCGCCCTTGCCGACGTCATGATGCGCGAGATTCGGCAAGAGACGGTCGATTTTCGTCCGACCTACGACAACCAAGGCCGCGAACCAGTCGTCCTGCCGGCAGAATTTCCAAACCTCTTGTTGAATGGCGCATCCGGCATTGCCGTCGGCATGGCGACGAATATTCCGCCACACAATCTCGGTGAGATCATTCGATCCTGCATTCATCTCATTGAGGATCCCGACGCGACCACGGCCGTGCTGATGGACAAAGGAGTAAAAGGCCCGGACTTCCCGCTCGGGGCCAAGATCATCGCCGACCGAGCGACATTGCGCAGCATCTATGAAGAGGGCGAAGGTTCGATCAAGGTGCAAGCCGAGTGGAAGCTGGAAAAGGCCGACTCCAAGATTCCGCAGATTATCATCACTTCCATTCCGTATGGCACCGAGAAGGAAAAGATTGAGAACGACATTGGCGGCATCATCGAGGACCGCAAGTTGCCGGGGTTGGTGGGACAGACCAATGAGACGAACGAAAAGGATGGCTTCCGCATAGCCCTCGACTTGAAGCCTGGCACCGATCCCGAAATGGTGATGGCGTACTTGTACAAGCACGTCGATTTACAAACGAACTACTCGTTCAACATGACATGCCTGGTGCCCACGCCCGGCGGCACCGTCCGACCGGAACGCCTGGGGCTGAAGGCGATTTTGCAGCACTTTCTCGACTTCCGCCTGACAACAGTGAGGCGACGCTTCCAACACGACCTAGCCGTGCTTCGACGGCGCATCCACATCCTGGAAGGATTCCAGATCATCTTCAACGCCCTGGACCGGGCCATCAAGTTGATCCGTGAATCGCAAGGCAAAGCAGACGCGGCCGAGAAATTGATCAAGGCATTCGAACTGGATGCCGAGCAGACGGACGCGATTCTGGATTCGCAGCTCTACAAGATCGCTCAGCTCGAAATTCGCAAGATCATGGATGAACTCGCGGAGAAGACGAAAGAGGCCGAGAAAATCGAGACCCTTCTCAAGTCGATCAAGCGGCTCTGGGGCGTGGTTCGCGACGAGCTGAATGCGATCGCGGAGAAGTATGCCGAGCGACGGAAGACTCGGATGGCGACCGACGAAGACCTGCTCGAGTTCGACGAGGAAGCCTACATCGTCCGTGAAAACACGAATGTTGTGCTCACGCGCGACGGCTGGATCAAGCGTGTTGGCCGACTCGCATCAGTGGAAGGAACCCGAGTCCGCGAGGGGGACGAGGTGATCGCCGTCGTTCCCGCGAACACGCACGATTATGTTGTTTTTTTTGCCGACGACGGCACGGCTTACACGATGCGTGTCAACCAGGTTCCCGCCAGTTCCGGCTACGGCGAGCCGATTGCCAAGTTCTTCAAACTATCCGATCAGGTGAAGGTCATCGATGCGGCCACGACTGACGCCCGCTTTGTGGATGCGACCACGAAGCCAGCCAGCAAGGAAGACCCGCCGGGACCGTATGTGTTGGTTGCTACAAGTGCCGGCTTCACGTTGCGAATTCCACTCGCACCGTTCCGCGAAGCCTCCACGAAATCCGGCCGGCAATACGTGCGGCTGCGAGAAAACGAGAAGGTCGTGCTGGTGAAACTGCTCGGTCAGTGGCGTTGGATCGAGGGCAAACGAACGAAGATCGAGGAAGAATCCATGTTCCTCGTCTCCGCGGACGGGCATGTGATTCACTTCAAGATTGAGGAAGTGAACATTCTCTCGGGAGCGGGTCGAGGCGTGATCGGCATCAAGCTGGCTGAAGGCGACACCTGCATCGGCGGAGCACTGGTTAGTGGTCGCTTCGACAAGCTGGACGTGGAAACCTCGGGCGGAATCAACCGCGAATTCGGCGGCGGCATCCCCACGGTGGGCCGTGGTGGAGCAGGCAAGCAGGAGGTGAAGCGAACTCAGTTCGTGAAGATCAAGCCGCCTCCGATCGACCTCGCCGACTGGGAAGCAATTGAGGAAGCGGGCGAGAAGGCGAAGCCGGAACGGAATGGAAAGAAGCCGGGCGGGTTGTTTGATTGAGACTGCATTGTTTAGCGTTCGAGCCAGCGGCTCGAACGAACAATGCAGCAACTACATTTACGATCCGTCGGCTCGAACGCTAACCAGGAAGTCGAATGAGTTCTGCAGTTCTGCACAAGCCACTAAGTTCAGACCAAATCTTGCGTATTGCAAACGAGGATGCAATTCGGATGTACGGAGACATCTCGATTTTTCGCATCACGATAAGGCGTTCAGGGGAGGGTTGGCATGTGGAATTCGATCCCCTCGACCCTGAACTTCAGAGTGGTGGCCCCCATTACATCATTGACGAGGACGAAGGATCGATCGTCTCGAAGAAGTACTTTCAGTGAGAGGCTAACCGAGAAGTTAAACAAGGCATCCACAGATTACGCAGATTTCACAGATTCAAGAAAGCAGTGCCGATCTTGTTTGAATCAGCGAAATCTGCATTGATGTCCGCCAGTTTCCTCGCAGAACGGGAGGATTTTCTCCCCCCTCTCCGCTTCGGAGAGGGGGGCTGGGGGGAGAGGTCTTTGCGTGCGGGCCGCAGACCCCACCCCCCGGCCCCCTCCTCGAAGAGGAGAGGGGGAGAAATACATGGGATGCGGGCGCAGCCCGCGCTAGGTAATCTGTGGATTGGCTTCTTGCGTGAGTGTGTCGATTCCAAATAGAGCCCAAGCATGAACTCGCTACTTCTTCTCGCGGCCTTTCTGACGCTGTCGATCCTCCTCCAGGTCGGGGTTCAGTACATTTCCGCGCGGATTTGTCCTTTACCCAAGCGAAGTTGGCCAAGGGCCTGTGTCGTTGTCCTGGCCCGCATCATTCTTGGAGTACTGGCATTTGCAGTCGCCAATCAGGCGACCACCGAGTCCGAATCGCTGCAAGCAGGCCTGGGACTCATTGCTTTCGATGTGTTGATAACGATCGGGCTCATCAGTCGTGTGTTCGGTGGGCGGCTGGTTCCCGTGCTTGGCACCTGGGCGATCAACTTTCTTCTTGGTGGGATCCTGGCTTTGGGCCTGGTATTCGGGTTCCGAGAATTCGGTGCAACCTATGCGATGTCCGCGAGTTCCATGTCGCCAAACTTGCGCGGCTACCACACGATCGAGGTGCTTCCCGATGGGAACCATCTCATCGTTGCCGCCAACGATCCAGCGGATCCACGTGGGATCCACGCCGGGGGAGCCTCAGGAGGAATTGTGGCGGAGACATACGAATATCGACAGAAGGCGCGACCGGCCGAGCACACGCATCCTGCGGATCGCATCCTCTGTAACAAGACGAAGTTTCCGAATCGCTGGGAAGCGACCGTGTTCCAGTATCCTCCCGAACCAACAATCATCTATGTCAAACGGCTGGTCGGTCTGCCTGGCGAACGTCTGGAGTTCCGCGATGCGGCCATTTGGATAAACGGGGAAAAACTGATCCCGCCCGACCGCCTCGGCCCGATCCGTTACTCTTCCCCGATGGAAGAAGTAGGTCGTGAGCCAGTGCCGTTCGAGGTGGTTCTTGGCCCCGATGAGTACTACCTGCTCGGGGACAACACCCAAAGATCCGCCGACTCGCGTTTTTGGGGACCGGTGAAATGAGAGTTGATCCTGGGCGTAGCCGACCTGATTTACTGGCCTCCCGGTCGATGGAAGATGAATCCGTGAACCCCAGCTTTGTGGCATGATGAGTTTCCGCCTTGCAAGTCGTTGGTGAAATCGATGCAATGGACTAGGGTGGTCTTGAAGCAACGCCGAGGTGAAAAATGTCCGCTAAGGAAACGCTCTTGGAAGCAGTACGAACGGTGCCTGACACGGCAAGTTTAAGGGATCTTTTCAAGGCGATTTGCGAGCGATTTCAAGAATCGAAAGAGTGGACTCACGACGATCCTAGTGCGGAGGAGTGGATGCTTTTCGTGGCGAACGGATTTCGTGACGAATTAGCCGATCCGCGTGAAGATATTTACGATTTGACCGATGGTGAGCCCATACATGAAGCCCGGTGAAATAGTTCTCGCCCATTTTCCCCTCGGTGGTACCGGCGGGCGGAAACTACGCCCAACGTTAGTTTTATCAGGGCCTCTCGGTTCCGTACCGGAGTACGTCGTCGCTTACATTTCTTCCGTCATCCCGCCGATCCTTGAGCCGACCGATCTGGTCATGGACCCGAAGGCTCCCGGATTTTCGAGCACAAAGCTAAAAGTCCGTTCCGTTGTGCGTGCTCACAAGCTCGCGACGATTCATGGTACCGACGTTATTCGACGTTTGGGGATCGTATCACCGACTTTTTTTCTGGAAGTGCAGGCAAGGTTGCGGATAGTGTTGGGCCTTTGAGACCTGCCGCCACACGACGATTGAATCCCTCAACTCTGATTCAAATACTAGGAACCCTGAATGTCCACCGGAACTGCGAGCAGCAAATATACCGCCGAGTCTTCGATCCAGGTGCTCGAAGGCCTGGAGCCCGTGCGGAAACGGCCGAGCATGTACATTGGCAGCACGGACTCGAAGGGCCTGCATCACCTGATCTGGGAGATCGTTGATAACTCGGTTGACGAGTATTTGAATAGCCATGCCGATTCGATCACCGTGACGCTGCACAAAACCGGCGATGCCATCACAGTTGTGGACAATGGCCGAGGGATTCCGGTCGATATTCACCCGAAGCATAAGAAGTCCGGCCTGGAACTTGTGCTCACGGTGCTTCACGCGGGCGGCAAGTTCGGTCAGGCGGATGGCTACATCTACTCAGGTGGTCTGCATGGCGTCGGTGCATCGGTCGTCAATGCGCTCTCGCGCAAGTTAATCGCTAATGTCCGCCGCGATGGATTCGAATATCAACAAGATTACGCCAAGGGCGTGCCGCAGACGAAAGTCGTGAAGCTCGGTCCATTCCGTGGCCACGGCACCAGCATCTACTTCGAGCCCGACGAAACGATTTTCAAGACCACTCATTTCAACGCCGACGAGATTAAGGAGCATCTCGAGGCCATGTCGTACATCCACTCCGGCCTCAAGATCATCTTCAAGGATGAGAAGACCGGCGAGACGCACGACCTGACGCACCCGGGCGGTATTCCCGAGTTTTTGACGCGGCTGATCACAGAAGGGCAGAAGCCAACCGTCACGGAATCGCCGTTCGCCGTCACGCGTGAGGATGGCTCGAAAATGGAGATCGCACTGCAGTGGACCGAATCAACCGACGAGGTAATTCGCTCGTATGTGAACGGAATCCGCACGGCTGCGGGCGGCACGCATGAGAATGGCCTCAAGGGTGGCATTGTTAAAGCCATCCGCAATTACATGGAGATTCACAAGGTCAACGTGAAGGGGCTTTCGATCACGGCCGACGATATTCGCGAAGGGATTGTCGGCGTGCTCTCGGTCTTCGTTCGCGAGCCGCAATTCCAGGGGCAGACGAAGGAGAAGCTCAACAACCCGGAGATGACGGCCGTCGTCGAAAGCTTTATTCGCCCCGCTCTGGAAACGTGGCTGAACGGCAATGCCACGGCTGCTGGCAACATCGTGGGCCGGGTGATCCTCTCGGCCAGAGCCCGCGAGGCCTCCCGAGAGGCAGCCACCGAGGTGAAGCGAAAGCAGGCTGGATCACGGCGACTGAATTTGCCGGGCAAACTTGCAGACTGCAAGGCGACCGATGCCGACGAGACCGAGTTGTTCATCGTCGAGGGTGATTCGGCAGGCGGCTCGGCCAAGCAGGGGCGCGATAATCGAACGCAAGCAGTGTTGCCATTGCGAGGGAAAATCCTGAACGGCGAAGGGCTCTCCACCGCAAAGGTGCTCGACAACAAAGAACTCAGCGATCTCGTGACCGCCATCGGCACCGGAGCCGGCGACAAACTGAATATCGAGGGACTCCGTTACAACAAGATCATCCTGCTGATGGATGCCGACGCGGACGGGCATCACATTTCGACGTTGTTGCTCGATTTCTTTTTTCGACACATGACGGACCTGATTCGCAAGGGGCACATCTACATTGCCCAGCCACCGCTGTATCGCATCGACGTCGGCAAGGAAACGCACTGGGCCCGCGACGACAACCATAAGGAAGAGATCATCGCCAAGTTGCGCGCGAACTCGAAGTACGAAATCACGCGATTCAAAGGCCTAGGCGAGATGGACGCCAGCGTGCTGAAGGAAACCACGCTCGACCGGCGAACGCGAATCTTGTTGAAAGTGGAGATCGACAACCCACTAAAGGCGGACGAGACATTCGATCATTTGATGGGTAAGGATGCTTCGCATCGGTATCGTGAGATCATGGCCAACGCGGACAAGGTGGCCGCAGAGGAGATCGATGTATAGCTGCAAGAAAGCGCATTCACCACGAAGAACACAAAGAAGACAAGATCGAGAGTGTTTGATGAAAAGCTCAACTCCGTATTCTTCGTGCTCTTTGTACTACTATTCGTTCTGCTTCTTCGTTTGCCGCGATGATTTAGGGTGGTCAGAAAAGGCAATGGAACACGGATGACGCGGATGGAGCGGATTCACACGGATTAGATCCATTGAATCATCTGCCTTTGATCCGTGCAAATCCGTGTCATCCGAGTCATCCGTGTTCCATTGTCTTTGAGCCTGGGCTTAATTGCGGCTATGCCGCCGCTATATCTTTGTGGTGAACGGTTTTGGAGGTGCCTGATGTTGGACGAGGAGATCGATGTGTGAGTTATCGCCGTGATGTCGGGAACTACACGGTTCCCTACGTGATTCGCAATCTGAGGCCGCGACGCTGGCCGACGATGGTGATGCGGATCTGCATTGTCGGCTCACTGGTGAGTTGTGCCGTGGCAATCGTTCTGCTCAAGCACCGCGCTCCTCTGGAATTCGCGATCGTGTTAATGTTCTCGGCTCTGCTCGCGGTTGGCGGTGCTTTTTCGATC